>ERZ1643247.1828-NODE-1828-length-18144-cov-6.239870_pt1 | contig 18144 bp, 19 predicted proteins | sample MGYA00579264_ERZ1643247 | MGnify/ENA primary metagenome ERZ1643247 (study PRJEB29033, sample SAMEA4952262) | chicken gut metagenome | biome: Broiler Chicken; feature: Gastrointestinal Tract; material: Caecum | place: Ireland | collected 2018 | study: Broiler... | reverse complement strand
TTATTCAGCTTTTTCCTCCTGTTTTGTGTCCGGTTTTGGGGGAAGGGGTCAAGGATAATCCTCGTTTAGATGCCACATTTTGCCGTATCGAAGCCTAAGGAAATTCTCAGTTTGAGTACGGAAGATCATAGGATTCCAACCTACATTATTTCAAGCCCTTGCAGGGCGCACTGCCTGACACCCTGCATCTTTATGTATTTCCTGACAAGAAAAACAATTTCCTTAATAGGCTATTTCTTTCAACAATACGACAAACCATGAAACAAATCAAAAGAACCAAAGCGAATACCATCACTTTAGGGTACATAAAATCAATTTTCATAATCTGAATCAAAAGTTTGATTCCACAGATGACAGTATAGTGAGATAAATAGATAATCGTACTATATGACCTACATTTTTTTGACCACGCAGTGTTTATGTTCTTTGGCTCAAATTCAACCAAAATGCAGAAAACAGATATATTGTAAGCGATTGAGAGCAGTCCGTATATAATCATTAAAAACGCATTAGTTTGAATATGGTCATAAATTAATAATTTAGAAACACAAAGAATACCTATCATTAAGATTATAACTTTGCTATTATTCTTTATCTTGCTCTGATGTATTCCGTAATAGAAACCGATCATAACGTAAATGATAAAAAAGACAAACAAAGTCTTGCTTGAAAATATATTAAAGTATGTGCTTCGCAAGCTCTCCAAGAATGAGTTGTCAATCCACCATATATACGGAATCAAATATAGCCCTCCGCAAATAATCAAAAGCTGTCGTTCACTCTTTTTTAAGTCAATATACTTATTCAAAACAGCAATAACTAGGACACAGAAGAATAATGAAACGAGATACCATGTACCCCCCCGGTGAACCCAGCACACTTTTCAGCAACTGTGATCTTATAATTTCACCGCAATTCACAAAGCGTACAGAGAACAAATCAACTGCTATTGACAACAGTGAGTACCATCCGCCCCACACTAAGGCAAGAAGACCATATCTTTGGGTCACAGCCCATAAATTGACCTTGTTCGATGCAGCTTCATGCTTGATACCAAGAAACATACCAGATGCAATAAAGAAAAACGGTACCGCTGCCTCAGCAAAAATAGTCGTAAAATACTTATTGACGGTTCCATCAGGTTGCAAAAACAAATTTGTATGAATTGCAACGACAACAACCGCAAAAAACAACTTTGCGATGTCTAGCAAACAATAATTTTTTCTCAACATTACCCCTCCTTATATTTGATTGTGTGTTAAATATATAGCGGAAAGCCGCAGAAATCAAGTATCAGCTTTGTTTCCTCAAGGTCTATTCTTGGTTTTCTTCCATTTCCATCCACAGTTTTTCTCTAATCTCCGGGTGTTCCCATAGCCAGTCAATCAGCTTTTTGTCTGCTGGAAAATGTCTTTTTCTCTCATCGCCGTAAAGCAGCCAATCCACACCAACATCAAGCGCTTCTGCCAGCTTCTCACCAGCTTTTCTTTTCAGCTGGAATTTTCCGCTCTCCAGCAAGCTGATCTGGGGTTGTGAGACGCCCGACCTTCTGGATAATTCCCACATACTCAGATTCTTTCCCAATCTGGCGTCTCTTAGACGCTGTGCAGATGCGCTAGAAAGATTAACATCTTTCTTCTGGACGGCCTGCTCCACGCTCAGTTCACCTGTGAAATAGGTTGGATCAACATGGAACACCTGGCAGATTTTCTGTATCACACGCTCATCTGGTGTCGCAATACTTTTCTCAAACCGACCGATATGTGTCCCTGTGTAGCCTAACGGTTCTCCAAAGGCTTTGAGTGAAAGGTCCAAGTAAGACCTTAGCTCATGTATTTTTTCGTCCATGCCCTGATGATCTTCCAGCTATACTCACCTGCCTTAGCCTTTTATCGAATCTATGCCGCTTACTTTTCTCAATTTGATTTCGGTGTGTACTGTCCAATATGCCGAATTGGGCCAAAAATCCATCATGCCTTTTGTAAAAATAAGGGTAGCACTCGTTTAGATACCACATTTTTCCGCATAGAAGCCCGATGAAATTCTCAGTTTACGTTCGGGAGATCAGGAATTGTGTATTAAATATATAGCGAGTGTGAGAAGAAATCAAGATGGAATATGCCCCATAGTCCTATCACTGTAATCCTTTTGCTGCCTTTATCGGGCAGACCTTGACGCACCGATGACACCGAATGCACTTGCTTTCATCAATCTGTGGATACTCAAATCCTTCTTCGTCCTCGATCATAGATATAGCTTCTTTAGGACAAATTGCATAACATGCCGTGCAACCACAGCATTCTTCTTTTCTTTTATATAGAATCGGAATCATCTTTTCCATGTTTTATCACTCCACCGTCACGCTCTTTTACTATTTTGTTTCTTCTATCATCGTTTCAAATATCGCAATTTTATTTCTCTTATCATCTCAGCGCCAATATATACAAACACAACACTTATCACAAATACAAAAACAGCTCCGACATAACCCCACACTTTCTGACTGAATGCCAATCTGCTTGCAATAAAAGTAAGGCATGTTACAAAAATTGGATGTATGATATAGATCCATGCAGATAGCCGATTTCCAATTTGGGCTAACCAGTTGTTTATGCTTCCTTTGTATTCAAGCGCAAAGTTCAACACTGATATTGACAGGAATATTGTACTGATATACTGGTCTCTTGCAGCATTAAGTCCATTCCTTACAAGCAGAAATCGTTCGAGTATTGTTGTCAGAGTAAACACAGGTATTCCCCACCAACCAATTCGGAGCTTCTTTTCGTTCATCAGCATACCGATTGAAAAGAAAGGTATTCCAACAAACAGCCAATTTCGAACAAGGAGATAGTCAAATTCCCTTCCAAACAACAATATAGAATACTTCCCGAATACTACGTCTGTAAGTAACAGAATAGGTATTGTCATGTAGAGTGCCCGTTTTAGTTGCCATTTTTCAAGAAAGTATATTACAATCTGGGTATAGAGAACCGCTCCAAGATACCATAGATGGCCCGAGAACGGTGATTCGTTCAGAAAAACAAATTTAAGTAACGTATCGAAACTAATGACTGGAAAAATGCCAGACACAGCACCGTAGAAGTAACTCCACACGCAATATATCAGGTTTGCTTCAACAAACAGGATTGCAACCTTCCGTATTTGTTTCATTCCACTCTCTTGATTATAGAAATATCCGGAGATCATCAAAAAAATCGGAACACCAATTCTACATAATGCTATCCAATACCCCCCCGATAATTTTCGGAGGCATGTGAATACACACTATCAAAAATGAACAAACCGTTTTTAGCGCATCTATACTCTTATTTCTCATTTCTTCAGCAGCCCTTTTACAGATCCTTTCACCTTTCTGGCAATACGTCTAATTAGTGATGGCTTAGGAGCATACTTCTTCAGAACATACTGAATGCCCTTGGTCTTGTAATCGTTCCAGAACTCGTCTCTACGCGGTGACCTCTCTGTAGGCTTAATCAGATTTGGCTGTAGGCAATCGCTTACAGAGCTTTCTCTCCATTCAACATCATTCTTGACTTTCTCAAATACTTCAAGTCCCTTCTCGGTGTGAACGAGAACCAGTGAAACGCCTCCGGACGTATCGTAATCTGGCAGTGCTTTTTCAATCCCCCAGAAATCGCCGATTGTTAAGTCTACTTCCCTTTCCGTTGTCGCATATGGACATTGATAGCAGGATGGCCGAAGTGCACATTTGTTGTAAAAAATGGTAAGATAGTCCTGAACGCTCTTTTCTCTACCATTAATTTCTGCATGAGCAACTGGTCTGTGCCAATCATTTCTCTTGTCTCGAAAATTCAGATTGGCAATGCTCCCCATTTCCTTGACATAGTCCTTCCATATCATTGGGGACGGAGATCCATGACAGATGATTCCAACAATTGTAGCTCTATCTCGTAATCCACGCGCTTCCAAAAATTTCCGAAAGCCATCCGCCTGACATCCAACACCAACAAAAAGTAAATCTCCGTCATTCTTCCTCAACCACTTTTCCGCTTCCCGGAAGGTATTTAGAGGATATGACTGCATATATTTTGATCCTCTGGCTTCATCCCGTTTCTTTGGTGATTGATATATTTCAAATTCGGTCTGGCATGTTTCATAATTATAAATTGGAGAAACAACGGCATCACCGTTGGATAAAAACACATCCGAAATCGCTGTAAAAGCGCCTCCTGATGAACTGCTCTGTAATTGCTGCTTATCCTTTAGCTTTACAGCAAATGCTCTTGTTTCACGTAATCGGCTCATGTATTATCCCTCCAAATATGCTGAATAACAGCGAAGCATCAACTCATAGCGTATCTTGAGTAACTCAGTGGTTTCCTCTGAGAATGCTCCATAATCCCTCTCTAGATAGAGATTTGTAATATCCACCAAGTACAGCATGTAGCTAAAATAAACATTTTCAAATAGCGTGCTCAGCTTTCCCCGGACAAACAGCTCCATGAAATCTTTCCAAATCTCTTCTGCATTCTCTCCATTCTCATACAACTTGACTTGAGTGAAAAAATGAAAAATATCCAATAGTTTCGGGTACGTATACTTCGCATACTCAAAATCAAAAGCTTCCAATGTGCCGTTTTCTGCTAAATATGTATTCCAAGGCGTAAAATCTCCATGGTAAAAGAAGTACTCCTTCACCTTCTTCATCTCGCACTCAATCATCTGTATTATATTCTCGACAGACTCTTTGTCATAAGTGAAAGGAAACTTACGGTGATTCTTCTTGAAATCACACAGGGATTTGTAGTAATCTGTTTTAGCGAACTCACATTTCTGCTGTGTCTTTTCAGATATGTCCAGCAGAAATTTGATTTGTTGATGCGTAATCTCATGCTGCGTAGAGGCGCCAAAACGCTTTCCTGTACTCTGTATGAAAACTGTCTGTCCATCATCGACTTCTTCAAGCAATAACACCTCCGGAACTGCCCTTACACCTTTTCGATAAAGATACTCCAAACACTCAGCTTCTCTCCGAAAAGCATCACATATTCTGGGATTTGCAGAATATTTGCAATAGCCTAGTATTTCCTTGGATGTATACAATTGAATTGTCGGTTTATTGTCTCTTCCGGGTGTACCAAGAAATATCGAGTAATAAATATCTTCTTTGTCAAACAACTCGTTGATACTCTGAGCAAAATCCACGTCTATCTGAATGTGTACAATATGAATTCCCAATTTCTCGATTAGGAAAGGAAGAAATTTGAAAACTGAAAGGTACTTTTTCAGTATATGCCCTTTCTTTGAGGATGGCTGATACAGTTCTAGCCCTTTTCTCACGCTGGAAAAGGGAACAAGCCACACTTTCCCTCCTGAATTTCGGATCTCCAAGTATTTAATTCCCATATCACAGCGTTTGAATATCGTTTTCATATATTACTTCTTCCTTATCTTGCGCACCAGCTGTTTCAAAATTATTGAAAAGTCCCTCATGAAATCTCTCTTGATGAATAAAACCACAAGCATTAGGATGAGCGAAACCCAGAATTCTTTACTGCTATCTGTGCAGGCGACGCATACCTGAATCAAAAGAATCGCATTGCAGATAATCTCTTTGCCCCAGTTTACTGAAAGCTTCATAATCTTTTGAGAATCAACCACGCGGATCATCCACACAATCACGTAACTGATACAGGTAGCCCATGCCGCACCAAGGCCTCCAAATAACGGAATAAAAATGATGTTGAGAACGATGTTTGACAACGCTGCAATCACTGTAGATACAAAGACCATTTTTGTCTTCTTGGATGTGGTGTAAATCGTTCCTAAAAATCCGGACATGATCTGAAATGTTACCGCATAAAGCAATACCGGCACATTTATCCACGCCTGATAAAAATCCTTGGAAAACGCAACCCTGCAAACTACCTTATTAAAAGCTATTAGCACAGTAGCCAGGAACATACATACCGTGGAATACTTATAGTAGACATCACTGAAATACCTTCTATTCTCCTCGCTGCCAAATCCATCTACCGCAGATATCTGCCATGCGTTGGAGAAAATACTCGAACATGTCGTAATTAGTGATGGTATTTTGTAACTTACGGAGTAAATACCGTTTGCAGCAACACCGCATACATAAGATACAATTAACTTATCAGACGAATTGCTGATCCACCAGCTAATGGAATTCGGAATCAGCGGAAGCGCATAACGAATCATTTCCCGTCGCTTGCCTTTATCGATGGCAGAGAGAGGAATAATATACTGCCCAAATTTCCCCAGAGAAAACTGTATGACTCCAGCAATCAGAAAGGAAAGAATAAAGGAGAGCAGATACCCACGTACCCCCCACTTGAACACCAGCAAGAACAACAGGTTACAGGAAATAGCAATGAAACTGGAGATAATACCCGTCAACGAGAACAGTTTTGTTTTCTCCAGTCCCCTTAGTGCATATGAGAAAAAACTGTTCACAGAATACGTAAAGTAGTACAGCACAAAGAGCAAATAGTATTCTTTTAATGCATTTACTAGTAATACAAGGGGAGACAGGCATAGCATTACTAGGAAACCGAACAGATTAATATAAAACCCAATGCTGATAATCTGCTCTTTCTTTTCATTTTTATCCAATGAAAAGCGAAGAACTGCATCGTCAATCAATAAAGTAAACAAGGGCCAGATCATGCTGCTTATGGTAATGATCAAATCCGATGTTCCATAGTCTGACGTAGATAGCACATATGTGTAAAATGGCACAAGCAAAAACGCCATAGCCTTTTGCGTAAAACTCCCCAATGCAAATAGGAGCGTATTCTTACCTAGTTTTTTGTAATCTGCTTTCATTATTCAATACTCCGATTAATTAGTGGACACTAGGCAACTCTTCGATGCATTTATTCTCATTCATATTTCTGTAATAATACGTAATTATTCCACAGGATGCCACATACGGAAAGAGTGTTTGGAAATCGTAAATCGGGTTGCCGGTAACTCCATAAAGCAAGGTGAAGGTTTCTATCATAAATGCTGCACAAATACCTGCTTTTTCATATGTTGTAAAGCCAGAATTCTTTACCCTCTTTAGCATTCGCCAAGCAATGAAATAATTATATATAAAAAATGTGAAGTACAAAACCGCTCCTATAATGCCGGTTTCACACAAAAGCTGGATATATATATTATGAACATTGATAAAGATTCCTGTTGACTGTGCAAAATAATACGATGATCCATTCCAGCCAATTCCTAATATTGGGTTGCTAAGGAAAATCTGCATCGACTCAGCAAATCTTGCCGCCCGTCCAAGTGTTACATCTCCCATCTCAGCAGTTTGGCGGAATCTGTTTATAAAATTCGCTAGTTCAGGTACAAACTGTGATGCAATATCGAAGATAACAAGCGAAATGATTGCAATCCCGCACAGTTTAAAAATCCTAGTTGTCTTCTTATCGCTATTATAGAGATAATACATCAACAGGAAGGCAAATACAGACACGATTAATTGAGACCGCTTTCCGGTTAGCAACAAAGCAGAGATACATATCAACACTGGAATATAACGTCTCATTCTTGATTCATTCATGAGCAAGCTTACTGCTGTACAAAAACCTATTGCTATGTATACCGCATTTGTGCTATATGTAGGTGCAATCCCGGGTGCCCATCCATTCTGAAACTCTCGTAACGCTGAACTTCCCCAAGTCCCAAGAAGCGGTACTACAGTCGTACTATAAAGCCCCGGTACTATTTTGAAAAACCAAGTAGCCACCGCATGAAACAATCCAAACAACATACACAGCTTTAGAAAAGGCTTATGCCACCTGTTGTCTCTCAGCGTGAATATATAAAACAACCATGCCAACATATAAGCCAGTGTATTATATACCAAAATTGTACCAAATCGTTGATTATCCTTATTATCTAATAGCATTATCACAACCAGAAACAATGCCCATATCGATAGGTTATCACGAAGAAATGCTGTCCTCTGGTTCCAAACCAGCAAGATACCAAAGAGCAATACAAGGATTGCATTGTTCAGACCGCCGAACAATACAGGATGCAAGCCTGTCGTAAAAGCGAACAAGCATATCAAGAACATGCCAAGATAAATCCTTAACGTCTTTTTTCCAATGATCATCTGCTTGCCCCCTTTACATAGTGATAGAGATTTGTTGCAAAGCTAATAAAATTGGTATTTGTATTGATTTCCTTCACTTTTTCTCTGTAGAAGAAATAGATGGACTTGTCATTGAAGTTCTCATCCGGCCTTGCAGCGCCAACTATGGAACCGCCAATATCCAAATAACGGTCTCTTAGGCGCACATACATCAAAACGTATTGCTTTAGTCTCTTCGCCCTTTTTTGTCTGCGGCAATACTCAACAATCCGGTTTTGAGAAGTAACCATCATCGGCAGTTTCAATCCATTTTGTTTCGCATATCGGATAAAGTTATCCTCAATCTCCATCCAAAACGGTCCTGAACCAGGACTAGCTGGGAACAAGCATATATTTGTATCTACATAAATCGGGCTGATACCCGCCTGTGCATTCAACATCAACTGAATCGTGTTAATCCGATAAGTTTTGTTGAGGATTACAACCTTAGTATCCGGTTTCGCAAAAACGATATTATGCGGAATTGTTCCAGATAAAGAGACAAACTCCCTGCAGTTCGAAATATAAAAAACTAATTCCTTAAAACTACACCGTTCAGGATAAATAATTTTGTATCCGTTTTTTCGATATATGTGCTCAATCTCGGGTTCTCCTATTTCCGTCATAGCCGCCTTTTTCAGCTTGGAACGAGAGAAATATATCTTATCATATTTGGGATAGCTTCTTGTTGCCGTCGCTTTCTCTACGATGTAGCGGTACAACTCTTCAGATTGTCTTGAGTAATAAACCGGCCTTACCATGGACATTTCAGGCACAATGATGCTGCTGTATCTTTCGAGCTCATAAACGTAATGAATTTTGTCTTCTGTAATTCCAAAAAGGCTGAGCAACTCTAAGAAATTTCCATTGATTCTCGATTTCCTGTTGCTGGTCAGTACCAGCAACTTTTCACCACGATAATTCTGCTGAAAATACCAGAGACGGGGAACAAGGTCAACCAGAAAATGACCCCACTGCATAATATAGTAGCCCAGATAAATTACTGTTTCATCATAACATTTCGGCTCTTGCTCCAATGCATAGCCACATGGCATGAGATTCTCCTGGGATGTTGCCGAAATATCGACATATTGGCCGTTTTCGTCCAGAACACCTCCCGTCCCCTTGGTAGAGCAGTTCAAATCAGGCTGAAATGGAAGAACAATGGCATTGCTATATTCCTGGGCATACACATCTTCTCTGTACGCGTAGCTTCTTCCTGAAAGCGTAATAAATTCATCCCGAAAGAGATCATCAATATAGTCTAAGTTGTATTTCATTTTCCTGCCTCAACTCACTTACCATGACACTTGTTTTTCAAGTGTTGCAGGTAGGCTTTCTCCACAATTTTTCTTTTGATGCCAAGTTTTTTGTAGGTCATGGGCTCTATTGTTATTCCATCATCCATTGACAATACAATGATCTCATCGTTTTCCACCAGTTCCATGGGGCCATATCGTCTACGCTCCCTGTAATCTACAACCAGATTTCTTAGCTTGTCCGAATCAGATAGCAGATCAGCCAGTTCTTCCCTTCCCGACAATACAATTCCATTGCCGTTTTTGATTACCTGTTTTGCTATATTCCCGCTCAGATTATTCGCGAGGATGAACGTATTTGCGGCAAAACACTCATAATACACATAGCTGTAGGTTTCAGGGCACCCAGACCACAGGATAACACAATCGACCTTTAACTCCCGCAACATTTCGGTCATCGTTTTGCTCCCGTCTTGGAAACCAACGGGGCAATTAATGATGTGCGCATATTCTTTGTCTTTTTTCCCCAGATGATAGAATTGAACCTGCGCCCCTCTCTGTGTAGCAATCTTAGCTGCATACAGAAAGTCTTCCCACCCCTTAGTCCGAATAGGAAGTCCACAAAAAGCGACTCTCAATGGTTCTCCTGGAGCGGACTCTCGATTCCCTTTGTATTCGCCAATTGCCTTTTGGTGGTAGATAACACGAATCCGGCTTCTGATCTCAGGTATGGAATCGCCGATAATCTCCGCAGGGCATTCCGACGGAGCGATAAAGGTCATCCGATCGAGGTACTTCAGGATAAATTTTCTTCTTTCCTCTGCATGCCCGTGGAGTGTCCAAAAGGCACAGTTTTCGCATTTCTCCTGGGATGGTACCCCAGAGCCGCAGTACTTGTCCGAAGAGTCCTTGAGTGTATACGAATCACATACCAGATAATAATCGTGCAGATAGCAGAAAATGTCTGCCTCTCGGATGTAATCCAGAATCTCTGAAAGCTGATCCAGCAAGATACCTCGAAGATGATGAATATGTACCTTCATCAACAGATAATCACCGTTCTCGGAACAACTCAGGAAAGATAGTAGCGCCTTTGTTTCGAATATGCCAACCATCTCTCCGTCTAACACGACACCCCAGTAGTAGTACAGCTGAACTCCTGCAATTATTTTCGTCACCGGGTAAATATAGACGTAAGAAATCCCGGATGCCTTGAACATTTTCTGGTGAGTTATAATAACCTTTTCCGTTCCACCCAGTGAAGTAAGTATATTCCCTCCAGAAATGGATAAGATATACTTTTTATTTGGTAATTGCATATGCTGTACTCCTCATCATGATATCAATGCTTTCGATAGAAACTCCTTGCCTGTCTTGGCATAATCCGCAATAGTCTTTTCCGGTATTATTCCAAGGTTATACTCATTTACACCGTCAAGAAAACCCATCCCCAAAGAATGAAACAGGGATTCCACTCTGCTCCCAAGTCCCTTCACAGAATCATATACCAACGTCTTTCCGTACATTATGGAAAAAGCAGTAGCGTGGAAAGAATTTGAATACACCTTTTCCGCGTGCTGTATCAGCCACACAAACTCCCTTGGACCTACATCAACCAGGTGAATCCCTTTATTTGTCATCCTCTGGGCAGTAGGATGTATTACATACATTGGGATTTCCTCCGCTTCAGCATAGCTGGTAGCGGCTTTTGCCAAATTACTATTTACAGACAATCCGTACATCAGAATAAATCTGTGATCATTCTTCATTGATTCAGGTTTTCTTGCGAAGGTATCCCAGTCCATCCTGTTTAGCAAGAACACCGGGTCGCAAACCAACTCTGATTGAATACCATTTCTTTCTAGTATTCTCTGGGCCTGTAACTCTCTGACAGATACTTTGGAATACAGTGGAAGGCTTTCATTTACTGCATTCCTTTGGAATTCACTTATTTCATCTGTACCAAAGCTAGCTGCGTAGGAGAGCTTCTTAACATATACGTCTTTTTCCAGAAAATAGCTTTTAATCTCCCCCGTGATGCCGGTATTCCAGACCTGATCGCTGCCTACAGATACAACATCGCAGGCATTCAGGACATTAATCAACCGATCTCTAGTAAATATTTCCTGACCCAATTCGAGTTCATCGTTCTGGAACTGATTGAACAGTCTGTTTTGTTTTCTTCTTCGATAGTTCCTCACCGTTAGACTCAATACAACCTTGAGATTTCTCGAATAGTCAAAGGGATTCATTGAGTATTCCTTGCGCAGCTTGTCCGGGATATAGTTGATAACAACAGCATTATGTCCCAGTTGATCCATGTAGCATTTCAAAGCATATGCCTGTAATAGAGCCCCATAATTATGGGCAAACTGAAAAGTCAATATTCCTATTTTCATTACTTGCTTTCATCCCATATAGGGAACTCTCCATTATCTATCAGTACGTCCCGAATTGCTTCAAGATATGCAGTACCATATCGTTCTGTCGGCTCAAGAATACCACCTTCAGCCCACTCATTCCAGGCAAACATGACAAGCCAGTCAGTTTTATACTCTTTCTTTACATGCTTTACCTGAAGGTCAAAATAGTGCTTAAACTTTTCTGGAGAAGCCCCAACATATACATCTCCACGCTCTGCTTTTCGCGGCGTATTGTCCCAGTCAACAAATGCGCCGGGGATACAGGTATCATCCTGTGGATGAATTGCCAGAACCTGCTTCCACTTTTCATCGTAGCTACTCTTATGAACTTCTTTTTTCGGCATCCTTAAATAAATATGTAGTTTATTCTGAAGAAACAACGATATCTTTATTTTTAACCTAGTCCATGCTGCACCCTTTTTTCCTTTTTCCAGATGGTTAATCATGGATGGCTGGAACTCGATAGCATAATCAAACCTGCTCTTATCCACACTTTTATCCAAATGCCAGAATGGGCTCTGTGAAATAAACTTGATTCCCGGCAAGCCATTCTGTTTCGCTAGTTCCTGCCATCTGTCCAGCATCTCATTCAAGGGGCCAATGATATTGGGTAGATAGATGACATACAGGGGCTTTCCATCTTCCTTGATGTACCGTTCATCCTGGAAAAAGGGCAGCATATAATAGAAATGATTGTCCCAGTCCTCCCTATCTTCGAAATTCTGCGCCATCAGGATCTTGTTTTCTCCAGATACCCAAGCATTGCTCCAATGTTCATTGGCCCAACAAAAGCAAAACGGAAAATCCAGAGACTTGTCTGCCAGATATTGCTCCATAGGCTTTTCCAGCAATTTCTTGCCACAAAACCAATAGTGATATACACAGAATCCATAGATTCCATGCTTCTTCGCCAGATCGATTTGCCACTTCTTAACTGAATTATCCAGCAGATTGTAGTAATTCTGATTCAATGGAGTTCTGGGTTGATAATGCCCTTCAAACAGTGGCTTTGCTTTTTTTACATTCACCCACTCCGTAAAGCCTTTGCCCCACCACTCATCATTTTCAGGAATGGCATGGAATTGCGGTAAGTATAATGCCAATATTTTCATAATTAACTCCTTACTTCTTCTTTTCGATTCCGTACAACTCTTGCCGGACTACCAGCAGCAACGGAGTAGTCTGGAATATCGTGTGTTACAACAGAATTTGCTCCAATAATGACATGGTCGCCAATATGCACTCCAGGCATAATAATGACTCTGGTTCCAATCCAAACATCGTTTCCTATTACTACCGGTCTTCTCTCTACCCCCCCTGTAATATTACAGGCACTTCTGGGTTTTTATACTCATGACTAGAAGAGAAAATGACCACATCAGGCCCCATCAGAACATAATCGCCCAGAACCAAATCTTCCTCAACTTTGCAGTTGATTCCTAACTGAGAATAGTCACCGATTTCTATGTTCTTTCCAGTTCCGAAGTATGCCATACTTTTAATTACAATATTAGCCCCACATTTTTTAAATAATTTACGCGCACACCAACTCCTGAGTGTGTTTCCCAATCTATAACCAGGAAGCGGTTGATACGGAAGCTTTCTAAAAACCATATAATATAACATCAAAACTATTTTTTGTTCAATCCTTCTCATAGTCATCTTTCTCTCCCAAGTTCTTCAAGTGAATTTAGCATGGCTTCTACTTTTGCTTCCCATGTGAACTGCTTTGTGACCCGTTGATATGCGCAAGCACTCATTTTCGTAGTATCTTGATGGTAGCAATCGGTTAATGCCTGTTTGAAGCGTTCAACTGCTTCCGAATATTTACAAACAGGAATTAGGTACCCCATTTCAGGTGCGACTACAACTGCCATGCCAGACGAATCAAAGCAGATGATTGGCTTTTTCAACAACATCGCCTCAAACATAACCCAAGAGCCGCCCTCTCTTGCACTTGTGAGGAGTAGTGCTTTGCAGGAAGCCATTATTTTTAAGGTTTCTTCCCTACTCAATTTTCCATGAAATAGGATATTTCTATGCGCATCATATTTTTGTGCCCTATCTTGTAAGCTATTCATCATAGGCCCATCGCCTACTATGTGTAATCGTGAAATTTGATTGATTTGATTCGCATTACCAAAGGAATCAATTGCTAGCTCAAACATCTTAAATGGAACCATTTTCCCACAAATAAGATAATCATTCTTGAACTCTTGCCTTTGAGTCGATTCATATTTTTTAAAGTCTTCAATATCTTTTTGTGAAACCCCGGTTTCAATCATCAACTGACATTTGCAATGATACTTAGATGGAATACAAGCCAATATATCTTTGGTTCTAACAATAATTAGACACGCTTTTTTAATCGCCGCATTTTTCCAAGGGTTTGTCACCGGCAAAACCATATTTATATGACGTACCCATTCAATAATTCTTTGTTTTAAGGGCAGATGAGACCACAATTTCTTTGGAACACCTTCTCCTCCGCCAAGAGGACCCCATATAAACTTACACGGTAGTCTATACAAAAAAGTTGGCATCCAAATATTACCAAACGTAACAGATAGAATGTAATCAATTTTTCTCTCTTTTGTTATCTCTCTTGCTAATTTATAACAGGCAAACTGCCATAAACAGTAGTACAAGTGAACACCTTTTTGTCCTTTTTTCCAAAAAGAAATGCACTTGGGAACATCGCAGTAATAGAATAGCAAATTGGGATATTTCTCCCGTGTATACTCCCTTTCTATTTTCTGACGATTATTCTCTCGTGTAATAACTATTACGTTATGATATTTTGATAGTTCAATGCTCCAATTCCACCCAACGCCCGGTTCAGATCCCTCATTAGGTTCGCATGCGTAGGCAGCAACTAGAAAAGTCTTTTTTTTATCCATTCTATCAGACATTCTTTACTCCATAATATAGTTTTATAATATGTAAAGTGCTCAATTATAGCTCATTTCATAATCCGGGCGGTTTTTCTTGCAGTCTCTTTTAGAATGGTTCTGGTAATATCATCAACTATTGCATCGAGATCCCGATTGACATCAACTAAATGAAAATTCTTCTCTTTCTGTGCCAATTGACGAAACACAGAACACTGTCTACTCAATTCCTCGATTGGAAGTTCTTTTTTTCTCTCATACAGTACTTCCGGAGAACCATCCAGCACAAAGACCATGTCAGGCTTTGGAATCATCCACTCAAAAGCCAGCGGGAACCAATTGGGAAGCGAATACTTATATCTCTTCATATCTGCAAAGTAATCATAATAGTAACGGTCAAATATTACTAATTGCTTTGCGATTTTCTTCCGATTAACTCTCAGCAAGGTGCCTAACAAGTAGTCAAAATTGTAAAAAAAGAACCGTAATGCCGATTTAAATGGACCGTCACAAATGACAGAGTGTGGATCGTTATTCGATGTAGCTTCCTCTGTCGGATTCAATTTATTGTAGTGTCCTAGATTTTTAAACAAATGCGGGCGCATGTAGAAGAGATTTACTCCATAGAAACTGCCACTGACAGTCTCTTTTACTCTGTTAATTACTGTACTCTTGCCAGCACCATCGGGTGCAATAAACGCCACAGATAAACCACATTTATGAAGTATCCGTTTCGGAATCACTGTCTTAATCATAAATGCTGCATACCTTACTCGAATCTTTAATGTAGCGTTATTTCGCGATATTTTTTTCGCTGCTCTGTTAAATACTTCAAAGTTATTTTCAAAGATTCTACTATCATTCTTTTCGATAATATCGAGCGCAAGTTCTGCGGCTTCTTCTCCCAAATCCTGTTTCAACCGTTCCATGTACGCATCGGGATTTCGGGAGTAGAGTTCCTTCGCAATTACAACATGCTCCATGTTCATATCATGTTTGATTGTTCGGCGAATCCACATATACTTGAACTCAATGTATGGATCAGGAACATAAAAACACTTATAGAATCTCCTGCTCTCTAACATTTCTTCAGCGGGCATGATATTTAGATATCCTCTTCTGGATATAGCTCTGTAAAAGTCTAACTGTAGCTGAAAATATTCCTTTGGGCACGGATAAGATATGATGTAAGTATACTCAAAATAGCCCTGACAGATTTTTTGTGTTATAATCAGTCCTGTTTCAGTTGCTATCCGCTTTACCAAATTATCCAGAAAATCTTCGCTTGCGTCCTTATACATCATATCAATGTCGGACGGAATCGTCTCTGGCATCATTTCGTACTTATTCTGAATACAGTACACTAAGCCACTATTATTTATAATCTGAAATACTTTTTCCAATAACAACACGTTTCTATTCTCCTCCACCTACAAAGGTTTTAATCCTCAAAGGACATAGTTTTATAAATTTCTAAAAGCTGCTGGTAATTATCCTCTGGCAGATATTTTCTTTCATAATCCAGTCTAGCATTTTCACCCAAGGAGTGAATCTGTTCTTGATTCCCCCATAGCTTTCGAATTGTCTTTTCAAAGCCCTCTACGTTACCGAGAGGTACTTTGAATCCGTTGACTCCATTCTCAATTGCTTCCTGAGAAAAGCCCAAATCTGTAGCGATGATTCCCTTTCCGAGACTTTCCGTTTCAATTTCCACCATCGAACAGCCTTCATACCAAATACTCGGGAAAACAACAAACTCAGCTCTTTTCACAATACCGAGGCACATGTCATGCTGCGTATACCCCAGATAAAACACATTTTCTTTCTTCTCAGCCCAATTCCGAAATTCTTCTTCAAGCGGTCCTCCACCCATAACCACCAGTGGAATGTCGTGGATTTCATTCCAAATCTGCATTAGAATCCGGATTCCCTTTTCTTCTCCAATCCTTCCGTAGAAGACAACATATCGCTCCGGCAATTCCGTCGATACTGCGTTATCAACATTTACATCCACATCCGGAACAAAATTGTACTTCTTTACGATTTTATTCTCATCAAATCCAATGCTCTTCAGCAACTGAATCTGATTCTCATTCAAGCAGATATAGCGATCAATCTGCTTGTAAAAACTCTTTCTAAGTCTGTGATAAGTAAAAATACACGCAACAATAAAGCTCTGCAACCGACTGCCCTTGAAGCATCCGTATTTACACATGCGGAAATAGTTCCCATCACCGCATTGATTACATAGTTCTGTTCCTCGCAGTGATGTTGCACACGGGCAGATAAACCTTGTATCATGTAATGTAGCCACAACCTTGGCACCAGCCCTTTTAGCTGCATACAGTACTGATGGAGAAAGCAGCGGAAAAAAGGTATGAATATGTACAATGTCTGGTCTTTCTGACTCAACTAATTTCTTGACCCTTTTGTAATTCTTAAAACCCCACAGCATTCCAAATGTTGCCGCAACTTTCCCAATGAATCCGGACTTGTCAAATTCGTCATTTGTAACAGTATATCGAATTACATCGTGACCATGTTCTTCTAACAGCGTTGTCTCGCTCTTAAAGACTTGGTCGTCACCGCTTGCAGATCCTTTCCGATGAAAGTTATGAATAGCCAATATCTTCATTATCTCAATTTCCCCATCCTAAAAATGCATCTTCATACTTTCGGCAGATTTTTTCCCATGTATACTCTTCTGCTACACGCTTTCTGGCCTTACGTCCCATCTCTGCAATATCATCAGCGCTCATGGAATCTGCGGAATCAATCAGATTCGCCAGTGCGCCATCGTCACGACTCCAGTACAAAGCACAATCTTCTGCAACTTCTTTATTAAAACCAACATCAACCAACAGATTCAAATCCGTGCTTCCCAGTGCTTCAATAAGCGATGGATTCGTTCCTCCAACGGTATGTCCGTGAAAATACGCATACGCATTCTCTCTAATCTTTTTCAGCAACTCCTGGTCATATACCGTACCAACGAACTTGATTCTCTTGTCGCTCTTGAAATGCAGTTTTTCTTCAAGCTCGTTCAGGAACCGGTCATTGACATTTGTGATGATGGCAAAGTCCTTCTTACTATTACTCTTCATGAACTCACGAATCATAATCTCAAAGGAGTTTTCCGGCACAAATCGACCGACGACAAGGTAATGAATTTGTCAAGATAGGAACAGAAAAAAGTCAAAAAAGCAGCCTCCAACATTCCCAATGCTTTGCTTTCATGTGCTGTACAAAAATGTTCCAACCTAAAAAATCCCCTGAACTGCTTCTCAACAAAAGCTGTTCGGGGGATTCTGCTCAAGTATTCAATTGTTCTATTTTTCTACTTGCTGTTCGGCCGGTTGGAGTCCAAGTGCCCCCATACCCGAATTGACAGACAGAAAAAAGAGTCGTAAACTGGAAAGCAA
>ERZ1643247.1826-NODE-1826-length-18149-cov-8.144302_pt1 | contig 18149 bp, 22 predicted proteins | sample MGYA00579264_ERZ1643247 | MGnify/ENA primary metagenome ERZ1643247 (study PRJEB29033, sample SAMEA4952262) | chicken gut metagenome | biome: Broiler Chicken; feature: Gastrointestinal Tract; material: Caecum | place: Ireland | collected 2018 | study: Broiler... | reverse complement strand
TTGTTAAAAAAAGAATCCCGTATTTATGCGGGTTCTGGCGTTTCGCAAACGCCTAAAAAATAATAGCCGGAAAGGAGAACAGAGAAATGGCATTAACAAAACAGGAACTTGAGGATTGTAGAAATTTTAAGCGAAAATTAGATATGGCGCAGACACCAGCGGGGAAGATTGCCGTGAGACTAGCACAGGCTGAACGCCGGGAGAGGGAACGCCGGGAGGATATTTTAAAGCGATACATTGAGCCAACCGCGCCGCCATTGAAGCAGGAGCCAGAAGTAAATCCGATTCTTAAACAGTACATTGAAAATTGACAGGAGGTTTAGACGATGAAAAGAACCAATTTTGAAGAAATTTTGAATGAAGTAAAAGATTATCAGCAAACTGCTGACCGTCATTTTTCGGAATATTATAAGAAAGTTAGTAAAATGAAAGCAGAACTGCGAGACGAAGTTTTTCAGCATGAAATAAAGACGAGCATATATCCAAGTTACAGCGGTACGCTAATGGTGGAACGGACGGTGGCAAAGTCCAAAATCCATGCAATTTGTGAAAGCATTAAGGACGATCTGAAAAATTGGACATTGAAACCGATTAAGCCGGAAACTATGCAGATTTTAAACTGTATCAATAGCTTTAACATCCGTCTTACCAAAGATGAACTATCTATTTTGGAATCGGATGTAAGGGAAAATCTGTTTGCTGCTAAAATCTTTTCTGAAATTGCTAGGTCAAACGGATACATGGCAAGTATGCCGGATGCTACAGGCTATTTAAAGGCGTTACGGATTGCGGAAGCGGATGCTTGTCTTGCTATTGATGCTTATTGCGGAGCGGCACCAGATTTCCCGGGGCGTGATTTGCTGGATAAGCGTAGAATAAATGGTGTTGCTGTTGGGGAGTATGAAGTTTGGCATAGGATGTATGCCGCCAATTATGTTAAAAAGCATAGTTCACTTGACGAAGCTGCCGATATGTGGGAGCAGTCCAAAGTTGATATTGCTTATACTTTAACCGAAGCAGAAAGAAACCGTATTAAAAAAATTATAGATGATGTGGAGCAGATGGACGAAGCGGGAAAAGCTACAAAAATGATAAGCCTGTTAGAAGCTGAAAAGGATTTGCCGGATAAACTGCGACTTATGGGTGATGATTACCGGGAGTATGCCACAAAATACGCAGCAGTGGAGCAGCAGAGAGCATAAGGAGGGAAAGCGGATATGCAGGATTATATTAAAAACCAACGTTTTACAAAGATTGATAGGCAGAGGGGCGGAATTACGGCGCATAAAGTCCTTGAGGTTAAGGGGGATAATGTAATTATCGGTCTTCCCCATGTTCTTTCAAAAGATGGAAGTATTTCTGTTGCTATGTCTGATACATCAGGCATTAAGCCCGGAACTTACCTTGATTTCCAATTTGCCTACACCATAAGCGATGGCAAGGCTAACAGCTATCAGGCGAGGTTCTTAGGCGAAACGCCACTGCGGTTTATTCCAGAGGAAGAGGTATAGTCAGAAAACGTGGGGAACTCTTTCGGCAGTGGTGACGAAAATTAGAAAAAAAGGAGATAAAAAATGAATGCATTGTGTGCAATTACATCAATATTTTTAATTTTTTGTGCGACTGGCTTTATGGCGACGGCTTGGAAAAAACGTGAAGATATTTCTAATGTTATTGGCAATACCGTTGCGGCGGCGTTTATGACATTATCGGTTTTTTTGATTTGGAGGTGATATCTTGTTTTTCGAAAAAAGAATAATAAAAAATCTGAAAATGGAATCGTCTCATATTGTTTCGGTCGATTTTTCTTTGGATTCGGAACTAAAAAAAAAGATAATAGAGGGATTCGGAAAAGCATCAAATCTTCCAATGATGCGGATTGAGAAGGATGGAGAACGCATGATGCTGCTTAATAGTCATGTCGATACATATGATACATTATTAGTCTATCTGACATCATTAGACAAGCTGCCATTATGCGTGATTAAAGATATGTATAAGTCATATCTTAAGCGATACAGGGCGCTTACAACGGCAAATCTGCAAGTTCAGGATTTGGAGGAAACATGTCGTAGGATAACTTTTGTACTGAGCATTGAAATACTGTGGTGCAATGGCAGCGATATTAAAAGCCGCATTTTTAATTAAAACAAAAAAATAATTTCGGAAAGCGCTTACTTGTGATCGGGTAGGCGCTTTTTTACAACCGGTTATCCCGTAAGGGTGGATAATCGCTGACCTCAAAAAAATGGAGGTGAATGTATATGGAACCTAATGTTGATAACCTTAATATACAGTTATCTGCGGATGCCAGCAATGCAGAAAAATCACTAATAAAATTAAGTGATACATTACAGCAAGTTGGTAAGACATTGCGTGGTATTTACTCTCCGAGTTTGCAGGACTTGGAAAAAGACAGCGATGCATTTACTAAAAGCTTAAATCAGATTAATGCCCCATTTAAACAATTTAAAAAGAGCACGCAAGCCATTGAGGATTCGATCGAAGGGCTGCGGAAACTGTTTAAAGATGCCGGTAAAGATTTTGTTTTTACCGGAGATTCCAGGCAATTAGAGAAATCAATCAGCCAAGTAGAAAAGCGATTAGATAAACTTTTTGACCGTGAGGATCGATTAAAAAATATCGGGGCAAATGTTAATACGCAAGCTTTTCGTGCGTTGGAATTTGACATCTCTAAAGCAACAAATCAATTAGACATTTTAAGAAATAAATATAGTGAATTTCAGAAAGCTTCATCAAAGAGAATTGCAGAAATACCAATATATCGTGGTGATGATCTTGAAACAGGAGCGACAGACAAACAGAGAGAGACGATAACGTCTGCAGCGAGTCTTAATTACGATCCGGCAGCCATGGAAGCGGTCTTCGGAAATGTTGCCGAGAAAATAAAAAACTGGCGTGATGCAGTGAATCAGTTCGGCAATGCTGCAGGTATGACGCTCAATAAGGTCACTACGAACGCGGAAAAAGCCGAAGATGCATTAAGCGATCAGGACAGTGCAAGTGGCACATGGAAGAAATTATGGCAACATGTTAATCAGGTCAATAGTAGGTTGCTGACCGTAAAGGAGGGTATGAGTGAACTTCCTAAGATTGGGAAGCAAATACAGAAAAGCTTTTCGGGAGTTGCGAAACTATTCCAAAATATTTCTCGGAATTTAAAGGGGCTTTTTTCCAAGTTTGGCAATATTTCGAAGATCTTTCCTAAATCCGGAGGAGGGAAGAAAAACAGTTATGGATTAGGCTCTATGTTGGGGACGAGTGTTTTGTTTTCAACAGTGTTTGCGGCGATTGGTGCAGTTAATGATGCTATTATTGAGGGGTCTGATAATTTGACGCAATACTCAGCATCATACAACGGTGCAATTTCTTCCATTGTCTCATCTTTAACAACTTTGAAGAATGCGTGGGCTGTTGCATTCTCTCCAATCATCCAGGTCGTAACACCTTATCTGACTCAATTTATTAATGCGGTATCGAGTGCTCTAAATTCGATTGGTGCTCTTACTTCTGCTTTAACCGGAAAAAGCATGTCTACTGCGGCGGTCGGAGTTTCGCAAGATTATGCGAAGTCACTGGCGGATACGGGAGATAATGCGGACAAAGCTGCCGGCGATGTATCTAATCTTGCGGATGCGTTATCGGTCTTATCGTTTGATGAGTTGAATCAATTATCAGACAATTCGGCAGCACAAGCGCCAGCGACGGAAGTAGCCGCGCCGGTTGCTGCGGAAGTATCTCCGTCGGAGATGTTCACGGAAGTTCCAATTGCCGAAAGCATTAAGCGGTTTGCGGAACGACTGAAACAGTCATGGGAGCAAGCGGATTTTTATTGGCTGGGAGCGTTATTGGCGCAAAAAATCAATAATGCCTTGTCCAATATACCGTGGGGTGAAATACAAGCTACAGCGGGAAAATTAGGAAAAAGTCTTGCAACGTTTCTGAATGGAAGTTTCGAAAATATTGATTTTGCGTTGATCGGACATACCATTGCCGAAGGGCTTAATACGGCTTTATCATTCCTATACAGTTTTGCTGATAACTTCAATTTTTCGGCATTTGGAACGGCTATTGCGGACGCCATTAATGGACTTGTGAACAGCATTAACTTTCAGCTTTTTGCGGACACTTTGCAAAAATGGGCGATAGGAATAGCTACTACAATCAACAGCCTGGTTAAGGATATTGATTGGGTAGGCGTTGCCGCTGCAATCGGCATAGGCATTAACTCTATTATATCAGCGATCGGTACTTTGATAACAGGAATAGATTGGATTGCTTTAGGACAAAATCTCCAGAGTTCTTTAATGACGTTATTCCAAACAATCGATTTTCTTCAAATTGGACAAGTGCTTGGTTCCGCATTTATGGCGCTGCCAACGCTTTTGTTAAGTATTGTCAGCGGATTGGATTTCTCATTAATTGGAACTCAGATAGGAACCCTTATTAATGGTGCATTGTCTATGATTGATCTAGGTACAATCGGCGAGACAATATCCAAAGTGGCTTTGGGATTGCTGACCATGTTTACTAATGCGATCCAGACTATTGATTGGACTGCTATCGGACAACAGATTGTGGATTTCTTCGGTGCAATCGATTGGGTTGGACTCGGTTCTCAGCTTTTTACCGCCGGTGTTTCCTTGATCTCCGGTTTGCTGGATGTGTTTGGCGAGCTGCCTGCACCCGTGCAAATTGCTGCGGCAGCGATAGGAGGATTCTTTGCGGCTTTTAAAGGGATCAGTGCGATATCCAGTATAACAAGCGGTGTTTCTTCACTGATTGGTGTCTTATCCGGTGGTTTGGGACCGGCTATCTCCGGAGTTGTTTCTGCGCTTGGCGGACCGCTGACAATTGGAATCGCAGCTGCCGTTGCAGCAGGTGCGTTGCTGATAGCTAACTGGGACGAAGTCACCGCGGCATTTAAGAAATTCGATGAGTTTTTGACGAATGTTTTTTCTGTTGATTGGACAGAACATTTCGGTCTTTTTGGGAATGTTCTTAATGTATTTTCAAATGTTATTGAAAGCTTTTACGAATCCTTTAAACAGGTTTTCGGAGGAATTATTGATTTTGTCACCGGTATTTTTTCGGCTGATTGGAGTAAGGCTCTCGGTGGTCTGAAGGACATTTTCACGGGCGTATGGAACGGAATCAAAGAGTTTACCGTTGGTATTCCGTCCGAAATGTTAAAACTCGGAATAAACATTGTGCAAGGTCTTATTGATGGTATCGAATCACTTGCGGAAAGCGCGATTGATGCTGTAAAAGACATTGGCGGAAATATTATCGAAGGATTTAAGGGGCTTTTGGGCATTCATTCCCCATCCACCGTTTTTGCTGAAATGGGCGCAAATACTGTGCAAGGATATATCAACGGCGCAGAAGGTGAGTCTGGAAATCTATCCAGCAGTATGTCCAGGATTGCCAGCAATACGACTGGTAGTTTTACCGGAATTGATACTCAGTTCGGTGCAATCGGCAGCAATGTCGTATCTAGTCTTAATGCCGGGATTGCAGCCGGTCAGGAACCTCTGATTGAACAATTACGTACACTTATAACCACAATGATAAGCACGTTCGAGGATACCCCTGAGGCATTTACGGCAGTTGGACAGTCCATCGTGCAAGGTATTAGTAGTGGTATTAACTTGGCTCAAGGGCATGTGAATGTTACGCTGCAGGTATCTGGTATGACGGCAGCAAATATGTTTGTTTCTGGATTTAACTCTGTAAATATTGCCGGAATACTTGACAACTTTCTGAAGGAGATTGAGGCAGGCATCGTCGCGATGCCTAAGATGTTTAGTAAAGTTTTCTCGGAAGCAGCGAATCAGATAGAGAAAATATTTTCCGGAATTGATCAATGGTTCAATAATAAGTGGAGAAATATCGAAAAGACTTACTCAGTAGTACCGCAATTTTTCCGCAATGTTTTCAAAAGCGGATATAATAACGTTATAAATGCGTGGAACAATGTGGATCGGTGGTTTGACACAAAATGGAGCAGGATAAAGTCCACTTATAACGCTGTGCCGTCCTCATTCATGTCATGGTTTCGGTCTGCTTATCTGAACGTGACGAACATCTGGACGCCGATAAACGCATGGTTTGCAGGAAAGTGGACTGCAATAAGAAATGTGTTTTCTCCGTCCGTTGTGAATTCGTTCCGAAACTGGTTTCAATTAGCGTACTCCAACGTACAAAGCATATGGAATCCATCCAATAGTTGGTTCCAGTTAAAATGGAACCAGATCAAAAATGTATTTTCTCCATCGGTTGCTGATTCTTTCCGTAACTGGTTCCGATTGGCTTATACGAATGTTCAGAATATATGGAACATGTCTCCTGTGTGGTTTCAAGGACGATGGAATGGGATAAAAGCTGTTTTCTCTGATGTGAATTCATTTTTCCGAAGCGGATTCCAAACAGCGTATAATTCCGTAACGAATATTTGGAGTGGACTCGGAGACTTTTTCAAAAGAATTGCCGAAAACGCATTTTCTCCAATCAAAAAATTGGTCAACGGAATAATTTCTGGCGTAAACTGGGTACTCAAAGAGGTAGACAGTGGAACAAGGTTATCTTCCTGGGGCGGCGTTGCCTTTGCCAAAGGTTCCAACGGAATTCCGCGAGATACACTTGGAGTTGTAAACGATCAGAAGGGTGCGACCTACAAAGAGTTAATTGTTCCACCGTCCGGGAATGCTTTTATCCCAAACGGAAGAAATGTTATGCTGCCATTGGAAAAAGGCACAAAGATTATGCCGGCGAAACAAACCAAAAAGTTTATGTCTTCGCTCGGCATTCCAAAGTTTGCGGATGGAATTGGTGACTTAATGGGGTGGAGAGACAGATATACCGGAGATGTATTTGATTATCTTGGAAAACCTAATACCATAACTAGAATTGCACTTGATAAATTTACGGATATATCCGGAATTTTCGGCGTATGGAAAGATGTGGCATCCGGTATGGTCAACAAGGTATTCTCCAGTGTTTCAGATTTTGTCGGGGACGCCCTTGAAAAGGCAATGCCGACGGTCAACTATAACCCATCCGCAGGAGTAGAACAGTGGCGATCTCTTGCAGCGAAAGCACTTCGCATGGAGGGACAATATTCTCCGTCGAATTTAAATCTTATGCTGTTCCAGATGCAGACGGAATCCAGTGGAAATCCGAATGCAATAAACAACTGGGATATTAATGCCAAACGAGGCACACCGTCAAAAGGTCTGATGCAGGTGATTGACCCGACATTCCGTGCATATGCCCGTCCGGGATATAATTCAAATATCTGGGATCCCCTGTCAAATATGCTTGCCTCTATCCGGTATACGGTTAGAAGATACGGAAGTCTTGCGAGAGGATGGAGAGGACACGGATATGCAGAAGGAATAGGAACCATTACATGGTCTGATCTCATGGGAGGAATTCCATTCCTTGCAAAGGGCGGATTAATAACGAGTCCGACGCTGGCATTTACCGGAGAAAACTTCCGGAAAGAAGCTGTTCTTCCGTTGGAGAACCGAAGAACAATGGGAATGATTGCGGACAGCATCGTTAGTAATTCTTCCGGCGGATTAGGTCTTTCAAAAGCGGAAATCCAGCAGGCGGTAGCAGAGGGAGTGGTCATGGCTATGATGAACAATCAAGGAAATCAGCCGAATATCACCGTGTATGCAGAGTTGAAGACGGAAAATGATGAAGTTCTGGCACGGGCTGTTACAAGAGGACAGCAGAAGATTGATTATCGGATGAACCCTGTTGGAACTTAATGCTCTGGGGCAAACGCCCCTGAGCACATCTTTTTCATGAAACCTCTTGACAACAAGTGAACGTTTATTTACCATATACTTACAAGTCGAATAGATATAAATTTTTAATGACGCACACAAAAGATGAATCCGTAGAATAGGTTTATTTTTTTGTGTGCGTTTTCTTTTACCAAAGATAAATGACTTCGACAAATTTGTTTTTGGGAGGAAATAACATGAATGAATTGACAGTGAAGCAGGTGGACTTATTTGGAGACACGATTGTTGCGGCGCAGGACAAAGACGGGAATATTTGGGCTGGCATAAAGTGGTTCTGTAAAGGATTGGGGCTATCAGAAGGGCAAATGAAAAGCGAACGCAAAAAAATTCAAGAAGATATAGTGTTATCTAAAGGGGGACGAAATTTGATCCTCCCCACAAATGGAGGAGAACAGGAGATTTTATGCCTAAACATTGACTTTATTCCTCTTTGGCTTGCTAAAATATCTATTACGCCAAGCATGAAGGAAAACAATCCAGAATTGGTAGATAAATTGGTGAAGTATCAACTCAAAGCAAAAGACGTTCTTGCGGAAGCGTTCATTAAGAAACCGAAGTCATCTGCCGAAATCCTTTTGATGTACGCACAGCAGTTCTATGAGCAGGAGCAGAGAATGTCTGCGATAGAAGACGATATGCGTAAGTTGGAAGCTAAAGTCACAACGCATGATGACAATTATTTTACAGTGGCTGGATATGCCAGTCTGCGAGGATTAAATATTAATGTCAATCGGGCAAATATGCTTGGCAGAAAAGCAAGCAAGTTATCCAGAGAATATGGTTATGACATATCCAAAACAAAAGACCCGCGATTTGGAAGCGTAAATATGTATCATATAGATATTTTGGGAGAAGTCTTCCAGCAGATTCATTAGAGGTAGCATAGCTACCTCTATTATTTTATATATTTTTATATAATTTTTCCTCTTTATATGGTAGAATATATGAAAATACAAAAGAGGAAAAAATATATGAAAAAGAATAGTGAAACTGGTTGCGGAACAGTCATAGTTTTTTTTCTTATTGTGGGTTTTATATCTTCTTATTGGCCTATTATTTTAGGTGTTATTATTGTTTCAATTATTGCTTCTATTATTTATATATTGCATAAGAGACATTTGGAAAAAGAAGAATTTGCAAACAAAGAAGAGTATAGTTCCGTATCGAAAATAAATGAGCCAATAGAAATCAATGATAATGATTTGGTATTGATGCCAGGAAGATATGTTGGAGGAAGAGATATAAAAATAGGAATCTATGATTTGATAGTTGTTTCAGGAAGCGGAATAGTAAGAACTAATGAAGAAGATAATCTGAATGAGTATTTGTCTTATGACAATGAGAATTGTTACAATAATTTAGAAATATCCAGTGGAACAATTTTAAAAGTTGATACCGGAATGAAGATAAAACTATACAATTATCGAGATTATGAAACCGGAAAAAAGAGAATGGATGAAGAACAAGAAAAAACTCCCCTGCATTTTGATAATATGGATGGATATTCTTTTGAATATTTTTGCGCTGATGTCTTAAAGAAAAACGGATATTATAACGTAAAAGTTACACAGGGTAGTGGTGACCAAGGCGTAGATATTTTGGCTGAACGAGATAATATAAAATATGCAATTCAATGTAAACACTATTCTCAGCCAGTGGGAAACAAAGCTGTGCAGGAGGTTTATACTGGCATGAGATTTTATCATTGTCATGTTGGAATAATAATGACTAATAGTTATTTTACTCAATCAGCAAAAGAACTGGCAAAAGAAAACGGCATTGTATTGTGGGACAGAGATTATTTATTTAAATTTTTAGATATACAGGAAGAACCAGTTGCGAATACGCAAAATAAGAAAACAGAGATGAAAACAGATAATACAATAAACACAGAAGAGAAGGATGACGAAGGAAATAATAATATGTACGATAAAGAAAAAGGAATTTACCCAGCAGGACACTATGTTGTCGGGAAAGATATTCCGTTAGGTGGGTACTATTTTAAAGCGAAAAGTGATTGCACTGGTAGTGTAGAGTTATATCAAAAGTTTTCTGATTACAAAGAGTTAGAAAATAGTATTCTTTACGAAACATTTTCAGATGATTATTTTTTGACACTCACAGAAAGTGGAACATATTTGGTCGTTGAAGATGCAGATATAAAAAAAGCATAAGATGTGGAAAAAGAGTTTTTGAAAAAAGTCCTGTCATAGGGAGTTTTAAAAAGCAGTGTGCTTTCTGGTTCTACATAAAGCAAATAGTAATTGATGTGAGTACATGAGTGTGATATACTTCCTGTGTGGGGAACCACAGAGCCAGGCGGCTTACCCTCCATTTTCGGAGGGGCTAACCCTCCGTACGAAAGAAAGGAGGGCGATGCCAATGTATGTTACATATGCTGATCTGATTCAGCTTTTAATATTCATTGTCGCTCTTGTTGGTCTTATTTACGAGATCCTCAAGGGAAAAAAATAGCCGCCAACTACTAGCACTAGCTGACGGCTGACATCGTATAGATGTAAGTTATAATGTGTGTGAGGGTAGACCGTGTCTGTGGCTTCCCCTTTTTCTGTCTATAATATATCATATCTGGTAGCAGAATTCAAGGAACGGATCAAATTTCGTCCCCTTATTTTAGGGTGCCGGGGATTTCCGGCAGGGGTGTTGCAGGTTATGGATCTGCGATCCATCCAAGCCCCATATTTTCTAAATCTTTCTTGGACAATGGCTTTTTTTTGTTCAAACATTCATTTAAACGTAACTTTAAGTACGGAAGAATGCATGATTCGAGATCATCATATTCCTGCTCAGAAAGCAAATAAGATTTTTTTACGTTATATATAATATAATCAATTTTATTGTTTGAACATTTTTTACATTTCCTTTGGTAGTATCCCATGGATAAATTTTCTTTTTCATTTTCGGTTAATGGGCAGTTAGCATTCTGTGCACAAGGCACATAATATTCCACACCCCATTCCAATAGATTTAAAAATTTTTCTAAATCAATATAATTATAATATCCGTCCTCGTCTGAATTGAAAACAATATGATTTACAGTCGTACGTAGAACTTTAGCTATTTTTTTTAGAACAATCAGAGGGATATTATCCTTTGAGTCAGACTCATATTTTGAGATTGCTTCCACCGAAATGCCCACAGCTTTGGCTAATTCTTTCTGCGATAATCCGCAAGCTTCACGTTCTTTTCTGATATTATGCCCTATCGTGTCGTCTAACCAGTTTTTTTCTAGACAATCTGCAATTTCTTTTGCAATACTTTCATCTGACAGTGTGCTAGAGTCCGATGTACCCATTTTATAATAAATGAGCTGTTGTAGTTTTGTAGTATCTATACTTCTGGTTTGAATATTCCCGGCCTGGTCTCTAATCTGGATATTCAAGGAACTTTTTGACCTATCGTCCAATTCAGATAGGGGGACATCCAAGGCATCGGCAATTTTTTGAAGAGTTTCTAATTTAGGAACTGCATTACTTTTTTCATATTGACCAATCATTTGCTGAGATACACCCAACTTTTGCCCTAGTTCTTTTTGAGAAAGCCCCTTTTCTTTGCGAATTCGTTTGATATTTTCCCCGATAGTTGTCATGTTTATATACCTCACTACTACTACTATAACATCGACGAGAAAGAAAAACAAGGAAAAAATTGTTTTTTGTATTGACACAAGTAAAAACTTGTGATAAGGTAAAAACAAGAAAAATATTGTATATGGAGGTGAGAAAATGAGAATAGACAGAATAAAATTTGGAATCGAACTTATGCGGCAGGACGTTACACAGAAAGAATTGGCTAGGAAGGCTGGCGTGTCTAGGGCTACTGTAAACAATATTAGAAACGGCAAAAGTTGTTCCGATGAAGTGGGATATAAAATTGCTCAGGCATTAGGCGTGGATATTGCAAGATTATTAGAGAAGTGAGAGGAGAAACAATTATGAAATTATTGCCAGAAATCGGTGGTTTACGCCAGTCAGGCGAGAAAATCAAAGAAGGCGGCGTGTTTGTATGCGCTAAATGCCAGGCAAAAAGAACCATTAGACCAGGAAAATATTTACCCAAATGTGTTCGATGCGGAGAAATTGGATACTGGTATAAAGTGTGATTGGAGGAATAGGTAATGGGAACAATGCCACAAATGGACGGATTTTCCGGAACGGGAGATAAGGTTCGGGAATCAGGATTTTATGCGTGTGCAAACTGCAGCGAAATAATCTATTTGAATCAGGGGGAAAAATTTCCAAAATGCGAAAAATGCAAAGATTTTGTTTATTGGTATCGTATCTCATAGAAGGAGGAATCACACATGATGAATAAAAAAATATGGGTCGAGAACAGAATCAAGGAGTTGACGGAACAGCGTCGGAAGCAGCTGGAGGAAGTGTATAAGGAGCAATGGCTTTTCAGAGTCGGTGCGGAAGAGGAGGAACGAGTGAGCCTTGAGTATTCGGAGGAAATTATTCCGGATGCCATCGAAAAATTGAAGTATGAGGATGGATGGGACGAGGCTTATACCAGTGCTCTCGAGGAAATCAATTTCAATTACTCAATATGGAATTTGCAGAAAAAATGGGACGAAATCGAAGAGAAGTTTCCCCGGTATATCGAGGAAATCAAATCCTTTTTTGCGCCATTTATCGATGAATACAATGAGTTGGAAGATGTTAAACGTGAGTACATCAACAGCTCTGTTGAGCGTGATCTTGAGATCGAAAAGGACGAGATCGCGGAACAGGCGGAGGATGCATATCCTTTGTATGAGTCGTATTATAAGCAGCTCGAAGGACTGTTGGATGAAGAAACTGGCGAGGAGGGAAGTGATGCAGATTGAATGATCTTGTGTTTATCAAAGGAAAACAGGCAGTGTGTGATTCCATCCAGGTGGCAGAGAAGTTTGGGAAGCGCCATGCAGAAGTATTATACGCTATAGAGGGGCGTCCATGTTCCTGCGGCGGGAAAGGTTGCCCGAAATGTAATTACCGCGGATATCAGCAGAGAGGCTTACTAATGGATTTGGGGGATGTTGCGACATCGCAATTACTTGTTGATGATGAAGATAGAAGTCAACAACAGCTTAACTTAGGGGTATGTGCGACATCGCAATTACCACAAATGTTTAAAAAAGTTCGCTATATCCATCCGCAAAACAAGCAGGAGTATCGCAAATATTTGTTGAACCGTGACGGCTTCACTTTGCTGGCAATGGGATTTACAGGACAAGAAGCCCTGATTTGGAAATTGAGATACATACAAGCGTTTAACCTGATGGAGCAGACTTTGCTTCAGCACCAGTCTCCTGTTTGGAGTGACACCAGAACTTATCAGAAAGCAATCCGAAGGCAGGAAACAGACACAATAAAATTATTTGTGGAATATGCCGAGTCACAGGGAAGTATCCATGCAGATCAATATTATACACAGTTTTCATTATTGGCAAATAAAGCGGCTGGAATCACGGATCGTGAAATGGCAACAGTACAACAATTGAATGTACTGGCAATGATTGAAAACATGATTGCAAGACGCATAGAGGAACTTATTGCCGAAAATACGCCCTATAAAGAAATTTACCAGGACTGTAAAGGCTATGTTGTTGGATTCCAGAAATATATTGGGACAAATACCGGAATGATGTTCTCCGGTCAGAATATGGAGTAATGGTATGGCTACTTGCAAAAAAAAGCGTCCTAAAGCATTTGAAAGCTCGAATCCTTGCAATGATGTAAGTGCTGTCCTTTATGCTTCGATGTTACAAAGCCCAGCATGGAGGAAACTGACGAAACCACAACAGATTCTATACGTTTATATGCGGCTTCAATTTTACGGAAATAATCAGGTTCCTGGTAAACCACAGATTTATTTTTATTTTAATCAAACTTTGTGGAAGAACACTTATAAGTTATATACTAACCTGCAATCATTCTACAGAGACAGAGATGCACTCATAGAACATGGGTTTATTGAGATGCTGGAATCTGGTAAGAATACACGAACTAAAGCAATATATATGCTGTCTAGTAAATGGCAAAGAGACCCCTGAAAAAAGCACTGGTATGGTAATAATATTAATATTCTATTACAAGAATGTAATAAGGGTGTACGCAAAAGGCGGAGGACAGTTATTACAAGAATGTAATAACCTAGAACAGAAAAATGCCTTCACTATTACAAGGATGTAATAAGAGGTTATTACAAAAATGTAATAGCCAAATTAACTTGATTATCAAAGTATTTCAAAGGAGGAAAGCAGATGAAGTATATTGTATACCTTTCAAATGAACGATACGGACGCACAGCAGAAAATCGCGAAGCATTAATCAAAATGTTAGCAGAGATTAGAGAACTGGTGGATGATATCCGGAAAACATACAAGAACGGTATTACCGACTCTGTGCTAGAAAAGTATCAGAAGTATTTATGTATGAGCGAGAGGTAGGAAAGATTATGAGTAACAGAATTATGGTTTGCATCCCGGTGGAAGAGTATAAGGGATGCGTACACATTCCGCGTTGGCAGTATAAGCGGATGGTAGAGACGTATGATAATGCAATTAGCGAACTGGCTGATCTTAAAAGAACGATCAAACAGATGAGTGAAGGAGGAAAGAGTGAAAATGAAAACTAATGAGTATGCACGACTTTTGGTGGATTGTGTTGATGTGGTATCAGGCTTGACAAAAGATGAGTACGCAGAGGCCAGTAATGGAGTACCCGCAAAAATGAAGCATGTAATTTGGGAACTTAGCAGATCTGATAGATGGCCTGAATTGAGAAAAAAATTTAATGCAATTGCTGATATTCCGGATGAGTGGAGCGGTGAAGTAGAATTTATGCTTGAAAAAAGCCATTAGGAGATGGACGCTCACTAATGGCCAATACCCGACAACTCAACAAAATCGGATATGCTATGATTGTACAGCACATTACGGAAAGATGCAACGAGTAATCAGCATGATTCGGTGGATTTTAACATATCTGGCAAGGAGGAAACATGGAGGAAAAGAACTTGAAAGAAGAGCCAACGGCTTTGCAGATTTTGGCAGAATCGTACAAATTCTCAGAAAATGCGTTGGTCAAACTGCAAATAATCGAACTTAAATTGAATTGTGTCTTGCAGGAGATTAAGGAACAAGAGAAAGAATATAAAGATTTTTTGGGATATGGGGATTCCCAGGAAGGAGGGAATTAGGTGAAGCAAATTCCAGTCACAGAAAAGCTTAATTTATCGATCAAAGAAGCGGCAGCATATACGGGAGTTGGTGAGCGACGACTCCGCGAGATGTGTAAGGCACCCGATTGTGATTTCTGTTTACACATTGGTACCAAAAAGACACTAATCAAACGCAAACGGTTGGAAGCATATCTGTCTGCACACGAGTATATTGATTGATCCAAAATCCGCTGACAAGGGAGGATGATAACGTGGGCAAGGATCTTCGAGGGAAGGAGCTTGGACGGGGTATACGCCAGATTCAGAGCGGCAGATATGAGGCACGGTATGTCGATCGCTTCGGCAAACGCAAGTCATTATATGGTGGGACGTTGGCAGAAGTGCGGAATAAGCTGAGTCAGGCAATCAAAGAGAATGCATCTGGAACCAGTGTAAAGCAAAAACTTACAGTGAAACAATGGTATCAGATATGGCTCGATACATATAAGCGCCCAGTTGTTCGCCCAAGCACAATACGGCGTTATAAGGAAATATTCGAGGTACACATTTTCCCCACACTTGGGGAAATGTATCTCGAGGAGGTTCGCCAGATCCACATCCAGAAACTGATTAATACACTTGATGATGCGGGATACGGATGGGAGACACAAAGCAAAGTAAAAATACTGATGCATGATCTTTACGATGTTGCTATCGATAACGCATATGCAACTTGTAATCCGGTCAAAGGAATACGGATGAACAAAAATAACGCAGAAGAAAGGATCGTGTTGACAGTTGAACAGCAGAAAGATTTCTTCAAGTGTGCAGCGGGAACATTTTATTATAATCTTTTTGTAGTTATGGTTAATACCGGATTGCGCCCGGGTGAGGCTTTTGCATTGCAAGTAGATGATTTGGACTTCGAGAATCGGAGGGTTGTAGTGGACGAGTTGGAAGGCACATTGTTTTACCAAAAGTTAGAAGGAGACAGCAAGAAAACATTCCACTTGGGACCGCCAAAGACTAAATCAAGCATCAGGACGGTTCCCATGAATGAAAGCTGTGCCGAAGCACTCAAACAGCAGCTTGTACTCAAACAGATATTGGACAAACGTTATCCCCACAATGATGGATTCGAAAATCTGATTTTCAAATCACAAATCAATCATCCGCTCTGTTCGCAGACGATGAATGACGCAATCAAAAGAATTGTAAAAGAGATGAATCTGCAAAGAGATGTAACGGATCAGGTTCCCGTGTTTTCGGCGCATTCGTTCCGGCACACTTTTGCGACTCGATGCCTGGAGAATGGCATACAACCAAAAATATTGCAAAAGTATCTTGGACATGCTACACTTGGAATGACCATGGATTTATATGTGCATATTACAGATGAGTTTGCACAGGATCAGATGGAAAAAATAGGTGATATAGAGACTTTTGACATTTAGAAATGGGTATAAAAAGGGGTATTTCTTCTTATATCTAATGCGCATTATTTGAAACCTGTGATAAATACGGTAGTTCCAAGGACTCGAAGAGGGTGAGGGCACAAACCTATTACGTTTATCAGACGACGCCGTTTGTATTGGATGGAACACCATTTTAAGAGACAGATAAGAGACAGGGAGAAGGTCTGAGAAAAGGGAGGAAAACAAGATGAAGGAATCAATTCACACAATACCGTTGATGGATGCGTTCAAGGCACAGGACGAATGCCCGTTTTGCTTTCTGGAGCGGGAGGCGGAGCAGCATGCCATTTCCTATGCCCTGGGAAGCGGAGCCTCTTATATGGAAGAGGATGTGCGGGGGATGACGGACAAGGAGGGGTTTTGCCGCCATCACTACAAAATGATGTATGATTACGGAAACCGTCTGGGAAGTGCGTTGATCCTCAGCACACATCTGAAGCGTCTGAATCAGGATCTGAAAAAACAGATGGACGGCTTCACACCGGGAAAAAGTTCCTTCATGAAACGGATGCAGAAGACATCCCTGTCCGGAAAGGCGCCGGAGACATCCATCGGGCAGTGGGTACAGGAGGAAACATGTTCCTGCTTTGTATGCAGCCAGTTTAAGGCGAATTATGAACGGTATCTGGATACCTTTTTTGATCTGTACAAAAGCAGTCCGGAATTTGTTCAGCTGTTTGAAGAGAGCAAGGGATTCTGTCTGCCGCACTTCGGAGATCTGGTGGAAACGGCGGAGAAGAAGCTCAATGAGAAACAGAAGAAAACGTTTTATCCGACCTTGTTCCGTCTGATGGAAGAAAATTACAAAAGGCTGCAGGAAGAAGTGACCTGGTTTACGGAAAAATACGATTACCGGAACAAGGATAAGAGCTGGGGAAATTCCAAGGATTCCATCCAGCGCTGCATGCAGAAACTCGCCGGAGGATATCCGGCAGATGAACCTTTCACGGAGGATTAAGAAACTGTTTCGGGCAAGAAAACCCTTGACAAATATTTGAAATTTGCATAGACTATAAAGAACAGGAAAAGGCAGAGAACGGAAAGAGTAAAAAATCAGCACCGGTTTCCAGAGAACGGCTGTCAGCGGGTGAGAGCAGCCGAACCAGGAGGTTTTTGAAGTGCGTCCGGAAGCTGCCCGGGTGAAGCGGCTGCGGGAAATCCGGGAAACGGGATTGCCGTGGGTAAGAGCTGTGTGTAGCCGGGGACGTGTGACACGCGTTAAGTGTTTTGAGGAGACCGGAAAGGGTCTTGAAGAAAAGTGGAACCACGAAAGCATTTCGTCTTTTTGATGAAGTGCTTTTTTTGTGCGGTTGCGCCGCCTGGAGGCTGGTCTTGGCCGCGGGAGGGGTGTGAGTGATGGGCTGGATGTGGTGGCAGAGAGTGGAGAGGCTGTAGGTGCAGATTGTGCGTGTGGCTGTTTTGGTTCTTGGTGGTCTGGTGTTGAAAAGGGGTAACCGTTCAGCTGGCTGAACAGTTACAAAAAGGGGGTCATTGGGATGGGATTTTTTAAATATTTTAAAGAGGAGTTTCAGGTGATTCAGGAGAGGGATCCGGCGATTCATTCGCCGTTGGAGGTCTTGCTGTATCCGTCGTTTCGTGTTATGCTCAAGTACAGGCGGGCGCATAAGCTGTATCTGAAAAAGCATTATTTTCTGGCGCGCTGGATTTC
>ERZ1643247.1822-NODE-1822-length-18171-cov-24.875580_pt1 | contig 18171 bp, 18 predicted proteins | sample MGYA00579264_ERZ1643247 | MGnify/ENA primary metagenome ERZ1643247 (study PRJEB29033, sample SAMEA4952262) | chicken gut metagenome | biome: Broiler Chicken; feature: Gastrointestinal Tract; material: Caecum | place: Ireland | collected 2018 | study: Broiler... | reverse complement strand
TATCATCGGTAAACTTATTCCAGCAGGTAGCGGTCTTAAAAAATATCGCTCAGTTATTCCTGTTAAAGTGGAAGAAACTGAAGAAACCACTGCAATATAATAAAAAAATGCTTAGCGTTTAGTCACTGCATTTTGAAACTAGTGTAATAATTAAGAGAATTAGAAAAAATCTAGTTCTCTTTTTTAACGGCTACTTTATGCCGTGAAAGGTACTTGACAAGAGAAGAAATGAAAACAGAATTTCAAAAAGGCAGAGAAACACAAAAGGCGAAGCCATAAGCACAATTATTGTTTCTCTGTCTTAACCAGCAAAAAAAGAAAACTCATTTCGGAGCCTCTTGTCAAGTACACCATGGAATAAATTAGCCATTGTATAAGACAGCAAAAAGCGAAAATGTGTTATGCCCTGCCAACATTTTCGCTTTTTGTCTGCATTATTTAGTTTATAGGCGTGTGCTTGTCTGTTCGAGCGAAGCGAGAATACTTGTATATGATAAGCACACGCCTAACTGCCATTTTAAATAAAATTTTTAAAATTTTTATATATTCGCAACAATTTTAAAATTTTTGTGTTATAATGAATTTTATATATAAAAGTAGCTGCTTTTTGTTTTCAAATATGCTATATTGTTAGTGTAAGGAGAATTTTATGTTTACATATAAACTAGGTAGTTTATTTGCTGGAATTGGTGGAATAGATTTGGGATTCTTAAAAGCTGGAGTTTCTACTGCTTGGGCTAATGAAATAGACACCTATTGTGCAAAGACATTTAAATCAAATCATTCAAATACAAATCTAATTGTTGGAGATATTTGTAATTTAAATGCAAAAGATTTAGAAAATATTGATATTTTAGCTGGTGGGTTTCCTTGTCAACCATTTTCTATCGCTGGTTATAGAAAAGGGTTTGAAGATGATAGAGGCAACTTGTTTTTTCAAATCATTAGATTATTAAAAGAATTTAAAAATGAAAATAGATTGCCAAAAGTTGTTTTTTTAGAGAATGTTAAAAATTTATATAATCACAATAATGGGGAAACTTTTAAATTAGTTAGAGAAGAGTTAAAAGAATTAGGTTATCATGTGACTGAAAAAATAATCAACACTTGCGAATATGGTAATATACCTCAAAATAGAGAAAGATTATATATTGTTGGCTTTTTAGATGAAGATTGCTTTAATAGTTTTAAATGGCCAACAAAAACACCTTTAACAAATACTTTAGATAAAATAGTTGATTGGGATTCCGATGTAGATAAAAAATATTATTATACCGAATCCATGAAGTGCTATCCTTTGCTTGCAGAAAATATTAAAAACAATCGTTCGATATATCAATTTAGAAGAGTTTATATTCGTGAAAATAAATCTGGTGTTTGTCCAACATTAACTGCAAATATGGGTATGGGTGGACATAATGTTCCTTTAATAAAAGATTCAAAAGAAAGAATAAGGAAATTAACCCCTAGAGAGTGTTTGTTATTGCAAGGATTTCCAAAAGATTTTATAATTCCAAAAGATTTGTGTGATTCAAGAGTTTATAAGCAAGCTGGTAATTCAGTTTCTGTTGAAGTTATATATAGAATTGCAAAAGAGATTGTGAGGGTATTAAATGAAAAATGTTGATTTTACTAAAAAATGTATTCCTTACAATCAATTAGAAGTAGAAAAATATTTAAAAGATTTAAAACTTGTTGGTTCTCTTTCTGGACTATTTTCTGATAGCGATATTCCATTATTACATTATAGGGCAACAGAAAATTTATATTGTGCAGATTTCAATGCTACAAATTTAGCAAGAGCCGATGTCTCTGCTGATGCGAAACTTAAATCGCATGGTATTGGAATTAAAACCTTTACAGAAGGAAATAAAAATACTTTGCAAAAAGTTGCAGAGTTTAATAGCCAACAATCTTTATATAACACATTAACAGGTGTTGATAAAGTAAAAAAAGTTGCAGAATTAAGAAATAAAAGATTAGACTTCACAAAAACTGCTTATGGGTTAAATGATTTAATATATCATTGTATTGTAAGAAATAAAGATGGTTTCTACCTTTTTGAAGAAACTATGAATTTTATAGACATAGATAATATTAAACTAATAAATGAGTCTCAACATACTTATATTTTTACTGATGGCATAGAAGAATATAAATTTGATTCTTCAAAAAGCACATTGTATAAAAGATTTATAACAGATACATATTTCGCTTATATAAAAGTAGATATTTTGACTGACCCTATTGAAGCATTAAGAAAAATATCTATAGCAAGTGAAGATGTTGTTATTGACTTTTCGCAAAGTGTCATTATTCCTTTATACTCTATGAAGAATGGAGAGAAAACTATTTTTAGTAAAAGTGGTTTAAATCAATGGAATGCTGGTGGTAGAGTTAGAGATTATGATGAAGTTTATATTCCTTTTAATTCTACTTTAAGAGAAATGTATGAAGGTTTTTTCCCACCAAGAGATACACCTTTTGAAGTAACACTTCCAAATGGCGAAACAATGTCAATGAAGTTGTGTCAAGAAAACTGCAAAGCTCTTATGTCTAATCCTAATAAAGCATTGGGTAAATGGCTCTTAAGAGATGTTTTAAAAGTACCTTACGGGCAAATAATAACATATCAAGATTTATTAGAAATAGGCATTGATAGTGTTAGTTTTAAAAAAATTGAAGATAAAAAATATATGCTAGATTTTAAAAATGTTGGAGAATTTGAAAATTTTATAAACAAAGAATATATGTCTGACATTGACAATTAAAACATTGTTAGATAGAAATAGAAAACGAACCTTTTATTCAGGTTCGTTTTTTATTTAAATGTTTTAAATTATATTATTTTACAATTCAATTTTTGTGCTTTCAAAAGCAATTAAAAGACCTGTTTTGAATCCTTGAATATATGTATCTTCTAATTCATTTCCATGATTTTCAGCACATAAGTCAAGAAACTTTTCAAATAATTCTTTTTGCTCTTTGTTTAGTAATTTGCAAATATCATTATATAATGCTAATTCTTTATTGATATTTGGTGTAAACTTTGGATTTCGTTTGCGACTAACTTCTCCAATATTACCATAATACAATTCTTGCAAAATATTCATTTCAAACCTCCTAATTAATTTAACCTTTCGGCAGTGTGAACATTAGCAAGGTTTGGTTTTGAATATTTATATTTGAAATCTTTAAGTAGAAGTCAATGAACTAGAAAAATATTTTTATCAAAATATATAAACTTGAACTATATAAAAAATATTTTTCCATTGACTACTACGAAAACTTTGCTAAACACTGACAAAAAGAAAGGTTTAATTAGGGGGTTGAGAATATAAGCAAGAATTATGTTTACAAACAAAAAACACCTTATCAATTGCGATAAAGTGCTCTTTGTATAAAATTATTTCACTAGTTTCAAAAGGGATAACCTTTAAGCATTTTTTTTGTTTATTTAATAAATTTAGATGGATGTTTTGTTAAAGATTATTTTTTTTAATATTATCAAAAGATATCTGGTTGCAAGGGAAAATAACTTTTTTTGTGTTATTTCCTTTAAAAACTTGATTTTATGTGCCATTTGTTTTATACTTAATATGTATAGATTGTGAGGTAAATATGATTGACATTAACATTATTAGAACTAACAAAGAACTTGTGAAAGAAAACATTAAAAAGAAGTTTCAAGACCAAAAACTTCCTCTTGTTGACGAGGTGGAAGAACTTGATAAAAAATTCCGCGCATTAAAGCAAGAAGTGGATAACCTTCGCTCGCTTAGAAACACTTTAAGCGGAAAAATTCCTCTTTTAATGAAAGAGAAAAAACTTGATGAAGTGGAAAAAATTAAGAGTGAGGTTAAGGCTAATAACGAAAAAATCAGCGCTAATGAAAAGGAAATTGACGAACTTTCTTTGAAGATTAAAAAGATTATGCTGACAATTCCTAATTTCATTGATAAAAGCGTGCCTATTGGTAAGGACGACTCGCAAAATGTGGAAATTGAAAGGTTTGGCGAGCCGAAAGTGCCAGACTTTGAAGTGCCATATCATGCCGACATCTTAACAAACATCGGCGGGCTTGATAAAGACAGCGCTGGCAGAACAAGTGGAACAGGTTTTTACTACCTTATCGGCGACGCAGCACGCCTTCATTCTGCCATGCTAAGTTATGCACGCGACTACATGATTGACCACGGCTTCACTTACTGCATTCCTCCATTTATGATTAAAAGCGATGTTGTTGATGGTGTTATGAGTTTTGCGGAAATGGATGCCATGATGTATAAAATTGAGGGGGAAGATTTATACCTCATCGGCACAAGCGAGCACAGCATGATTGGCAGATTTAAAGGGCAACTAATCAGTGAAAACGACCTTCCAATCACCATGACTTCCTATTCGCCATGTTTCAGAAAGGAAGGCGGAGCGCACGGCTTGGAAGAAAGAGGCGTTTACCGCGTTCATCAATTTGAAAAGCAGGAAATGATTGTTTTGTGTAAGCCAGAAGAAAGCATGGATTGGTATAACAAAATGTGGCAATTCACTGTGGAAGTTTTTCGCAATATGGATATTCCTGTTCGCACTTTGGAGTGTTGCAGTGGCGACCTTGCTGACCTTAAAGTTAAAAGTTGCGACATTGAAGCGTGGAGCCCAAGACAGAAGAAATATTTTGAAGTTGGCTCTTGCTCCACTCTTGGCGACGCACAGGCAAGGCGTCTTGGAATAAGGGCAAAAGGGGAAAAGGGGAACTATTTTCTTCACACTTTGAATAACACGGTGCTTGCTTCTCCTCGCGGACTTATTGCACTTCTTGAAAACAATGTGCAAAAAGACGGCTCAGTGTTAATTCCAAAAGTGTTGCAATCCTACATGGGCGGAAAAACCAAAATTGAACCAAAAAAGAAAAAATAAAACTTAAGGCGTGTTGATTTTTCAATACGCTTTAATTTTGCGAATTGATTTTTATTATTTTGCATAAATATTGAAAAAAATTTATTTTTATAACTTTTTGCGAAATTTGTTTGACATTTTATATTTAAAAAGTTAAAATATCACTATAAAGAGGGATTATGGCAGAAAAGTGTGTGACTGTGATTGAAATCGGTTCGTCAAAACTTTCGTGCATGGTGGCGGAAAAGGGTGTGAACAACATCTTCAACATCAAAGCCAAGGCTTCTGTCGATTATGCCGGGTTTTTGGAAGGGGAATTTTTAGAAAGTTCCTATCTTTCTGACGCAATTTTAACGCTTTTTTCGCAAATCACATCGATATATAAAAAGAAAATTAAGAAAGTTTATATCGGAGTTCCTGCCGAGTTTTCTAAGGTTGTCACAACAGAAGAGCAACTGAATTTTAAAAATAAGCACACAATAACAAAGCGCGATGTTGACGCTTTATACGAACTTGCCTCAACGGACACTTATATTGAAGATATGGAGATTATTTCCGTTAACCCAATTTCCTTTGTGATTGACGACACGAAGAATATTCAAAATCCAGAAAAACAAAAAGGCTTGAAATTGGGCGCAGAACTTTCGGTGATACTTGCTCAGTCAAGTTTCATTAGAACATTCAACAAAATTTGGGCGAAGTTAGGCGTGGAACAAGTGGAATATTTAAGCGAACCGCTTTGCGAAAGCATGCTTATCTTGGAGAAAGAAGAGCGCGAACGCACTTGCATAGTGATTGATGTTGGCGCGCGTTCCACAAGTGTTGCTTTTGTGAAAGGCGATGCGCTTACGAATTTGACCTCATTTTCTATGGGAGGGTCTTACATAACAAGCGATTTAAGCGAGGCGTGCGGAATTAACTATAACGAAGCACGAAATCTTAAAAAAGAAATCGTGTTGTCGCTTAAAGGCGATAAGGACGACACCTATGAACTTCAAACCTTGGGTGGAAAGATAATTAAAATTCCACTCAACTTTGTGAATGAGGCAGTGTGCTATCGAATTGGGCTTATTGCTTCCACAATCAACGAGTGTATCCGTTTGTTTGCCAAAGAATATGTGCCTTTTTATCCAATCTATCTATGCGGAGCAGGCCTAACCAAAATTAAAGGTGGAAAAGATTACCTTGCAAAATGTTTAAATAGGAATGTGTCTTACGGCGTGCCTCCAGTACCAAGTTTGGATAAGCCAGAGCTTTCGGCTATGCTTGGGCTTGTGAATGCCAGTCTAAAATAATAAAAATATAAAAAATTTGCTTAGATTTATTTGCAAAACACAAAGTGTTTGAGTTAAAATATATAAAAGGAGTTTTTTTATGGAAAATCAAGATTTAAATCCAACATCGGTGGTAAAAATCAGAGTGCTTGGCGTTGGCGGAGGCGGAAACAACGCGGTTAATCGTATGATTGACGCAAATGTGACCTCGGCTGAGTTTGTTGCAATCAACACTGATAAGCAGGCTCTTCTCATTTCAAAAGCGGATAAGAGATTGCAAATCGGCGAAAGATTGACTGGCGGAAAGGGTGCAGGCGCCATTCCTGAAATCGGAAGAAAGGCAGCAGAAGAGAGCAAATCTTCTTTAACAGAAGTTTTGAAAGGTGCTGACCTTGTGTTTATCACTGCTGGTATGGGCGGTGGAACAGGCACGGGCGCTGCTCCAGTTATTGCACAAATCGCTAAAGAACTTGGAATTTTAACTGTGGCAATCGTCACAAAACCTTTTGCATTTGAAAACAGAACAAGAATGGCGAATGCTGAAAAAGGTATTGAGGAATTAAGAAAATATGTTGACACCATTGTGATTATTCCTAATGAAAGACTCACCACAATTTTGCCAGAGAAGATAACTTTGGTGGAAGCATTCCGCTATGCTGATGATGTTTTGAGGCAGGGTATTCAAGGAATTTCCGACCTCATCGTTTATCCTGGCATGATTAACCTTGATTTTGCAGATATTCAAACCGTCATGAAAAATCGTGGACTTGCTCACATGGGTATCGGTCGCGGTAAGGGCGAGAATAAAACCTTGGAGGCTGTTCGTCAGGCTGTGGCTTCTCCACTTATTGAAACCACAATCGAGGGTGCAACAGGAGTTGTTTTGAACATCAAAGGCGGAAGCGACATCACATTGCGTGAAGTGACTGAGGCTGCCAACATGGTTAAAGAGGTTATTGACCCAAGTTGCAATTTAATATTCGGCTCCAGCATAGATCCAGATATGCACGACGAAGTGGAAATCACAATCATCGCAACGGGATTTAAGAGCCAACAAGAAAAACAAGAAGAGGAAGAGCAAGAAGAGGCTCATGAGGAAGAGGAAGAAGAAAAAGAAGAAAACGAGTTTAAAGGCTTCAATCCTTTTGGCTACACCGCACAGCCAGGAAAAGACAATGTTAAACTTGAACAAAACAATCAGTCTTCACGCGTGGATGTAAATCCAAGTTCCTCCATTCCACCTTGGATTGAGAAAATAAGAAATAGAGGCAAAAAGTAAGAAAAATAATATAAAAATTAAGAGGGCGTCAGCCTTCTTTTTTTAATGTTATTAATTTGTTTAGACAAAAAGAGTGGAAATTGTCCACTTTTTTATATTTTTTTCTTAAAAAGTTTGCGTATAAATTTAATAAAATATGGGAAAGGAGGAAGATTTGGAAATTGTTGTTGAATATGTTCTTCTGCAAAATTTGTTTATCGACCTTTTCATTTTTAAAACCACGGAAAAGATTTTAAAAATCAAGGGAAGATTTTTCTTTCTTATTTCCCTTTTTGCCTCAATTTTTGCGATCATCTTTCCTCTCTTTCATGTTTCTGGCGTATGGTCGATTGTGCTTAAAGCGTTTTTTGGCATTCTTTTATGCACGCTTGCTTTTAAATTTAAAAAGTTTTCCTCTTTTTTAAAAATCTATATCGTTTTTATGTTTGTGACATTCCTATATGGCGGAGTGGCAACATTTTTTGTGCAAAGTGTGGGGCAAATTCACACGCTTATCATGCTTGGCATAATTTTTGTGGCATATTTAATTATGCAATTCGCTGTTAAGTTTGTGAACAAGCGCAAAAATGTGGAAAATTGTTGCACAGAGGTCATTTTAAAAAACGGCGAAAAGGAATTTAACTGCAAGGGCTTTCTTGACACTGGAAATCTTCTTGTTGACCCGCTGACACAAAGACCAATTTGCATAATTGGCTGGAAACTTTTTTCGCATTTAGAAACTGGTGTTGACCTTGAAGATGTGCTAAGAAAAAATGTGGATAAACTGCCACTTGCGCACTATGTGATGTTGGACACGGTTGGCAGGAAAAGCAAAGTTTTGGCGTTTGAAATCGACAAACTTAAAGCGCACGGCAAGGAAGTGGAAAAGCCAATCTTAGCGCTTTGCTTTAAAAATTTTCCTAATTATGAAATCATTTTGCACAGCAGTTTTGGGGAGGGAGTATGAAATTAATAGATAAAATCAAAATACTTATCTACAAAATGTTGAATAAAGAGGTGTGGAGCGAGGCGGAAAACTTTGTGTTTTATGTGTGTGGAAGAGAGGCGCTTCCTCAGCCTCTTTCCAGTGAGGAAGAACAACTTTTATTGGAGGAAGCACAAAACGGAAGCAAAGTGGCACGCGACCGCCTTATTGAACACAACATCAGGCTTGTGGTTTACATTGCTAAGAAATTCGAGTCCAGTGGGCTTGACCTTGAAGACCTGATCTCCATTGGTGCGATTGGACTTATTAAAGCGGTTAAAACTTACAGCCTTGACAAGAACATTAAACTTGCCACCTATGCCAGCCGTTGCATTGAAAATGAAATTCTTATGCAACTTAGGAAGAACACGCGAATTAAAAATGAAGTGAGCCTTGATGAACCGCTATCCTCCGACGGCGACGGAAACGAACTTCTTCTTGCTGACATCATTCCTGTGGACGAAGACACAGTTTCCAAAGGCGTGGAAATGGGGTCTGACAGACAAATACTTTTCAGTGTGTTAAAAAAATTGGATGTCAGAGAACAGCAAATCATGATTTATCGTTTTGGCTTAAACGGGCAGGAAGAAAAGACGCAAAAAGAGGTGGCAGACATGATGGGAATAAGCCAAAGTTATATCTCGCGAATTGAAAAGAAAATTTTAAGCAAGTTGAAACGAAAATTAGAGAAGACGGATATTTTGTGACGGTTTGGAAAAAATTAATTTAATCGAAATTATGAAAAATGAAAAAAGTGCATTTTAAACGCAAAAAATCAAAAAAAATACGCGAAATTTCGCTATTTTTGCCGATTATAAATATTTTTGCATAATCTTCTTTAAAATAGACAAAGATATTGTCTATTAAGGGGGAGATATGGCAAACAGAGTTTTTATCTCAGGAGTCAACACATCAAGCCTTCCTAAACTTAAAAATGCAGAGATAGCCGAACTTATGAAAAAGGTTAAACAAGGAGATGAATTTGCACGCGACCAATTTGTTGTGGCGAATTTACGCCTTGTTTTAAGCGTTGTTCAAAGGTTTTCCAGTCACAGCGACAAAGCGGACGATATGTTTCAAGTGGGGTGTGTTGGACTTTTGAAAGCGATTGACAATTTTGACGAAACTTTGAATGTGAAATTCTCCACATATGCCGTTCCCATGATTATTGGCGAGATAAGAAGATACTTGCGTGACAACAACTCTGTGCGTGTCAGCCGTTCCATTCGTGATGTGGCTTATAAGTCGCTGAAAGTGAAAGAAGAAATAATTAAGAAGTTTAATCGCGAGCCAACGCTTGACGAGATTGCAAACATTTTGGAAATACCTGTCAGTGAGGTCACATTTGCGCTGGATGCCATCAGTGAAACAATCTCACTTTCCGAACCTGTTTACAACGACGGCAACGACACTATTAGAATTATGGACCAAATTGCCAGCGTGAAAGATGACGACGAATATTTGGTGGAAAAAATGACCTTGAATGATGCCATAAAAAACTTGACGGAACGCGAAAAAGAAATACTGCTTATGCGATACTATGTTGGCAAAACCCAAATGGAAGTAAGCGAGGAAGTTGGCATAAGTCAAGCCCAAGTTTCGCGCTTAGAAAAAACTGCACTTAAAACATTAAAAAAGTTTTTTGAGTAAAAATTTCATATTTTTTTAATAAAAATGCAAAAATTTAGCGATTTTTAACTATTTTTTTGCATTTTTTCTTATTAAATCGTTTAAATTTGTGTTTGCTTCTTCATCTAAAATTTCCACTTTGGATAGATATTTCATGTCAATTTCAAAAGGTTTTTCATTATAAATCTTTTCAGCCGTTTTCATGCTTATTCCCCAAAAATAAGTTAAGTTGCGTAGTTTAATTTTATTGTTTTTTAAATATTCTTTTATTGCTTCTTGTTTAAATCTAAATTCCAGTTTCATTTTTTTACCTCTTTTTAAATATATTGATATAGAAATTTTTATATCGCTATAATAATAACATTTTAATAATTAAATGTGTTCAAATATCAATATAATGATATTAATATATTGATATCAATATATTAGTAAAAGTGAGGCGAGTTAAGTTATAAGTATAAAAGTAAGTTTTTCAAAGTTTCGGCGGACTACCTCTTAGGGCTTGTTGAATAAACTTGTTTTTTAAATTTGCTGAAAAAGTAAAATTCTGTCATTATTTGACATAATACGACATAAATTACCACATGGAAACTTCATTTTTGGAACTGAGATGTAAGGAAGTGGTCAATGTGGTGGACGGGCGCAGGCTTGGGCATATTGTTGATATTTGTTTCAATTTGCAAACGGGGTGTTTGCTTGGCATTGTCGTCCCTGGCGAAAAAAGTTTTTGGAATGTTTTTAAAAGCGGAATGGAACTTTTCATTCCAATTTCTCAAATTGTGAAAGTGGGCGAGGATGCAATTTTGGTAGAGATTTTCACGACCTCTAACAATCAAACCACTTCCTATATTATGGGTGGCAAGAAAAAAGAAAAATAAGTTTTTGATAAACTTATTTTTTATAAATATTTAAAAAGAAAAAACGTTTTAAGGAAGTTCCCTTTCCAGCGATTTTTTTCTGTAATTATTTTTTTCTGCGTTTGTTCTATATAGACCATTTTGAAGGCGATAGTTTCCTTTTATGTTTGGATTTTTCTCGACCTTTTCGACTTTCATGTTGATTTTATCAAAATAGTCATTAAATAAAACATCTTTTTCGTTTTTCATATTTTTTCCTTACATTTCAGTTATGAGTTTAATAAAGTTTGTGACATCTTTAAATTGACGATAAACGGAAGCAAAACGAACATAGGCAATTTCGTCCACTTTTTTCAATCTTTCCATAATCATTTCGCCAATTTGGCTGGACTTGATTTCTTGAACAAGGGAATTTTGAATGGTCTTTTCAATGTCTTCTGCCATAGCGTCGATTTGAGCCATGCTGACTGGTCGTTTCTCGCACGCTTTAATCATTCCGCATTTGATTTTTTCAATATTGAAAGGTTGGCGAGAACCGTCTTTTTTAATAACCAAAATTGGCACTGTTTCCACCGTTTCGTATGTAGTAAAACGCTTTCCGCAGTTAAGGCACTCACGGCGTCTGCGAATGGAATTGGTTTCCTCGGTGCTTCTTGAGTCTAACACCTTGCTTGCTTCACTTCCACAATATATACATTTCATAATTTTCTCCTTCTTTTCTTATGATAGCACAAAATGTTGGGTTAAAGCAACCTTTTAAGCACAATATTTTCTTTTTTCGCAAAGTTTTCATAAACAAAAATGTTAAACCATAAATTTTTTATATGATGAGTTTGTGTGACGGAAAAGTGAATAAAACCTATCGCGTTGTGGGCGTGAACGGGCAGGGCAAGGAAACAAGGCGCCTTTTGGAACTTGGCATAATTGCTGGGCAACCGATTAAAATTTTGAATAAATCTTCGCTTAAAAAGGTCTATTTGGTGGAGATTAGAGGCTATCTTCTCAGCGTTAAGGCGTCGATACTAAAACTGGTGCAGGTGGCGTGATGGAAGAAATCTTGTTGGTGGGAAATCCAAACTCTGGCAAAACAACACTCTTTAACAGTTTAACAAAATCGGACGAGCACGTTGGCAACTGGCACGGTGTGACGGTGGAAGAGAAGAAAAAAGTTAAAAAGATTGACGGCGAAAACTTTTTGATTGTGGACACGCCCGGCATATATTCTCTTGCGCCTCTTTCGTTTGAAGAAGAAGTTTCCATTAAGATTATCGAAAGTGGAAAGTATAGAAAAATCATCAATCTATGCGACCAAAACAACTTGCAACGCAATTTATATCTCACGCTTTGCCTTTTGGAAGAGGGGCGAGATGTGGTTTTGGTGGTTAACGAAATTGACAGGAAGTTGAAGTTTAAAGTTGACAGAAAAAAACTTTCCTCAATTTTAGGTATTCCAGTTTTTGAAGTGAATAGCCATATGGAAACAAAGGAACTTGAGAAAGAAATGCTAAAAACTGGAAAAGTGAAAGTTAATTTGCCATATTTAAACAAAATCGACTTTTCTTCAATTAGTGCATTTTTTAATGACAAACTTTTTTGCATAAAAGCGTTTGAGCGAAACGAAACTTTTTTCAAACTTAAGGGTTTTAGCGAAGAAAAAATCAAAGAAATTTTTGATAAAGTGCCAAACAACAGCATGGAAATTTTGGCGAAAGCAAGGTATGAATTTCTTGACAGTGTGATTGAGTCCTCAGCAAAAGAGAATACTTTTGTTTATGGGAAAAGCAAGTTGGATAAGATTTTACTTAATAAATATTTTGCTTTTCCTTGTTTTCTTCTGATTTTGGCAGGCATATTTTATCTAACTTTTTTCTCTGTTGGCGCACTCTTATCCGACGGGCTTAGCGCACTGTTATCTCTTATTAGCGAGCCAATTTTAAACCTTATTCATAGTGCTACCCGCGAAAGTTTCATTTATTATCTTTTTGCCGATGCCATCTTTGGCGGAGTTAGCACGGTGCTTTCCTTTTTGCCTCAAGTTGTGCTTTTGTTCTTCTTTTTAAGCGTTTTGGAAGATAGCGGATATTTAAGCCGTGTGGCATTTCTGTTTGAGGATATTTTAAGTAAGGTTGGACTTTCTGGAAAAAGCGTTTACACTCTTCTTATGGGTTTTGGTTGCTCCACTTCTGCCATAATGACGGCGCGCAACATGGACAACAAAAACAGTAAAATTAAAACCGCTCTCATTTGCCCATATATGAGTTGTTCGGCAAAAATTCCTATCTACACCGTGGTGGGCGGTGCGTTTTTTGGCGCAAGCAACATCTTTGTTATCATGGGTCTTTATCTTCTTGGCGTGGTTGTGGCAATTTTGATTTCTAAAATTTTGGATAAAACGATTTTGAAAAGCACAAATCAAACTTTCATTTTGGAATTTCCTCCATACAGACGAACCTCATTTAAGCGCGTGGGCAAAATTTTGTGGAAAAACAGCAAGTCGTTTTTGATTAAAGTTGGCTCAATCATGATTGCCATGAATGTGATTGTTTTCATCCTTTCCTCTTTCACTTTTACCTTTCAGTTCGTGCGCGACGGAGAGGGGAGTATTTTGCAAACGATTGGAAAATTTTTAGCACCGATTTTTGCGCCTCTCGGTTTCAACAACTGGGCGATTGTTTCGGCGCTTCTTGCTGGACTTGTGGCAAAAGAAGTTGTGGTTTCATCCATTGCCATGTTTAACGGTGTGGATGCAAGCGCTTTGAGGCTGGTTTCGGAGTCTATTCTTTTGCCAACCAGTGTGGTGTATTTTTCCAGTCACGCTTCCGTTCTATCCTTCCTTGTTTTTTGCTTGCTTTACACACCTTGCCTTGCTTCCATGACCATGATGAGTGAAGAGATTGGTAAAAAGTGGACGCTTATTGGAATTGGAATTGAATTAATATCCGCGTATATCATAAGTTTCATAGTTTACAACCTTGCCTTTGCTGTGGAGATTTTCGGCTTGCTTGCGATATTGGCAATTTTAGGTCTTGTTATAATTCTTTTTGCAATCATATTTGTTGTGAAATTTGTGAAAACTAAAAAATGCACAAAAGACTGTTTAAATTGCCGAAAAAACTGCAAATAATTAAAATTGAATTTGGTAATTCATCAATATTAATTAAAAATTTTTAACTAATTCGAATATAAATCATTTCCTTAAAAAATTTTAAGTATATTATTTTTGAAAAACAATTTACTTATTTTTCTTAATGTGATATATTAATATATATGAAACCGATTGTTGCAGTCGTTGGGCGAGCAAATGTGGGAAAGTCCACATTTTTTAATAAGATTTGTGGAAAGAGAATTTCCATTGTGGACGATGTTGCGGGCGTCACTCGCGACAGAATTTATGCTGACGCTGAATGGTGTGGGCAAAAATTCACGCTTGTTGACACTGGTGGTGTGGAATTTAAAACTGATGATATTTTTCAGGACGAAATTAAAGAACAAGTGGAACTTGCGCTTGACAGCGCCACTGTGATTGTGTTTTTGGTGGACGGCAAAACGGGTATCACACTCACTGATATGCAGGTTGCCAAAATGCTTAGAAAGAAGAATTTGCCAATCGTTTTGGTGGTTAATAAACTCGACAATTTCGACCTAACAAACCTCTATGATTTTTACAGTCTAGGGCTCGGCGACCCAATGCCTATTTCTTGCACACAAGGCAGGGGAATTGGAGATGTGCTTGATAAAATTGTTTCCTATTTTCCAAAGGATAGAGAGCATGAGGAGGTGGACGGCATAAAAATCACGCTTGTTGGTAAGCCAAATGTTGGGAAGTCCTCGTTAATTAACCGACTTTTAGGAAAAAAACGAGTGGTGGTTAGCGATGTTGAGGGTACAACAAGAGATTCTGTCACCATTCCCTTTAAGTGCAATAAAAAAGACTACTATCTTGTTGACACGGCGGGCCTAAGAAGGCAAAGAGGTGTGGAAAAGGAAAGCGTGGAGGGCTACTCGGTGCTTAGAAGTATGTCTGCAATTTCCGAAAGCGATGTTGTGCTTGTTGTGTTTGACGCCTCGAAAGATATTTCCGAGCAAGATGTTAGAATTGCGGGATATGTTCATGAAGAGGGGAAGCCTTCCGTGATTGTTGTGAACAAGTGGGATTTAAAAACGATGGATAAAGGCAAATTCGAGAATAATCTTAAGGAAAAACTTGCCTTTATGTCCTACTTCAAAGTTTGCTATGTTTCTGCGCTTACTGGCAAAGGCATGAGCGAAATTATGGAAAATGTGGACGCGGTTTATGAGAACGCTTCAAGAAGAATTACCACTGGTGTTTTGAACGACATATTGCAAGACGCTATTTTGAACTTTGAACCGCCAGCCAAGAACGGTCAAAAGGCAAAAATTATGTATGCCACCGAGGTCAGCACAAATCCGCCAAAGTTTGTGTTTTTCTGCAAAATGCCAGAACTTATCAACTTTTCATATTCAAGATATTTGGAAAACAGATTAAGAGAAAAATTAGATTTTTCTGGAACGCCTATTCAGTTGGTGTTCAAGGGTAAGGAGGAAGAATGAGTGTCTATATTGCACTTGTAATCGCATTTGTTGTTTCCTATTTAATTGGGAACATCAATTTTGCTCGCATTTTTTCTTGGGCGTTTGCCAAAAAAGATATAACAACTGTGGGAAGTAAAAACCCGGGAACTATGAATATGCTGCGCACGCGTGGGTTTGGCGAGGCAATTTTAACGCTTGTTATGGAAGCAATTAAATGTGGCGTGCCAGCACTTGTTTCTTACTATCTTATTGGGCATTTCTATGCTGGATATGCAGATTTAGCGTTTTTCATTGCAGGTTTTGCTGCTATTGTTGGCCATTGCTTTCCAGTTTTTTATAAGTTTAAAGGTGGAAAAGGCGTGGCTTGCACCTTTGGGCTTTTCACTTTTCATCCAATTTTTTGGTGGATGTCGCTCATCGGTTTTGTGATTTGCTTTCTGTTGTTGCTGTTTGTGGTAAAATTTGGCTCGGTTGTTTCGCTTTTTTATGTGACTGGAATGTCGGTGGTCGCAACCGTGTTGTTTTCGACCTCATATCATCCATTTTTGATTGCTCTTCTTGTGATTATTTGGCTTAATGTGATAATGATTTACGCTCTTCATCACGCAAACCTACATCGCCTATTTACTGGCAAGGAAAATAAGGTCGACCTTATGAGCAAGTTAAAGAAAAAGAAAAAAAGCGATCAGAACTTAGAGGTTAATGACGAGGAAAACAAAAATAACGACAGTGTGGAAGAAAAAGTGGAAAACACAAATCAAATTGAAGAAAGGACAGATGAAAATTTGAAAAACGATAACAATAAAGACGCAAATTAAATGCGTTTTTTTGTTCTATAAAAATCTCCTCTTTCATATTATATGGTAAGCATGGAGGTTATATGGAAAAATATCAAATCTATGAAGATATTAAAACCCGCACCAATGGTGATATATATGTTGGCGTGGTTGGACCAGTCAGAGTGGGAAAATCCACTTTTATTTCCGAGTTTATGAAAAAACTTGTTGTTCCTAACATTGAAAACGAAAACAACAAGAAGCGCACTATCGATGAACTTCCTCAAAGCGCTGACGGCAAAACAATCATGACCACTCAGCCAAGGTTTGTGCCTAATGAGGCAGTTAGAATTTCGGTTGCTGATAAGGTCAACTTGAAAGTGAGGATGATTGATTGTGTAGGCTATCTTGTGTCGGGTGCAATGGGTGTGGAAGAAAACAGCAAACCACGACTTGTGAAAACGCCTTGGTCAGATAAGGAAATGCCTTTTGAAAAGGCGGCAGAATTTGGCACAAAAAAGGTTATTGAAGACCACTCCACAATCGGTATTGTTGTGACAACCGATGGCTCGGTGACAGATTTAGACCGTGCAAGTTATGTTTCCGCCGAAGAACAAATTGTGGCAGACATGAAACATTGTGGTAAACCGTTTGTTATTGTTTTAAACACAAAAAATCCACAGAGTGCTGATAGCAAAAAACTTGCTCAAAGTTTAAGTGAAAAATACAGCGCGCAGGTCGTTGCTATGAATGTTCAAGAAATGAAAGAGGGCGATATTGAACGCGTTTTTGAAAAAATGCTTCTAGAGTTTCCTATCACAAGCATTAAGGTGGATATGCCAAAGTGGATTTCTGCACTGCCATTTTCCAATCCAATCATAAAAGAAATTGTTTCAGAGGTTAAAAAGTTTGGAAGCGGAATTAAAAAGATTGGCGACACCAACAAAAACACTGTGGTGTTCACTGAAAGCGAAAGTTTTGACCCTATCACCTTTTCAAATGTCGAAATGGGCGAGGGTGTGATAAGGTTCAGCGTCATCCCAAAAGAGAATTTGTTCTACAAAGTGCTTTCCGATGAGTGCGGTTTTGAAATTAAAGACGATTTTGCTCTTGTTTCGTATATCAAAGATTTGGCGGTGGCAAAAGTTAATTACGACAAACTTAAAAACGCGCTTGCTGAGGCTGAGGAGAGTGGATATGGAATTGTTGTTCCAAGTCAGCCAGAGTTTTCTTTGCAAGAGCCAGAGGTTGTTAAACAAGGCAATCGCTATGGCGTGAAGATTAAAGCGAGCGCACCAAGTTTGCATATCATTAAAGTGGATGTGGAAACGGAAGTCACTCCTCTTGTTGGAACAGAGGCACAAAGTCAAGACCTTGTTAACTATTTGAATGAACAATTTGAAAACAATCCTGAACAAATTTGGGAAACAAATCTTCTTGGCAAAAGTTTGTCGGCACTTGTTGGCGATAATATTTCTTCAAAAATTGTTATGATGCCTCAAGATGCACAAAGAAAAATGCGTAAAACATTGGGCAGAATTATCAATGAGGGAAAAGGCGGAGTGCTTTGTATCCTGCTTTGATAATGGGCGGGCGAAAGTCCATGCAGGGCATGGTGCGCTGTAAGCGCCAGCCTTTTTGCATTTTATAAGCCTATGTGTGTTTTTAAGGTAAGGCATTTATGATTGAAAAAGTGCTTCGTGAAATTTAGCCAGCAAAAAGGCACTTTCGCCCGCACCTTCCACGCACAAGCCTAAATTAAACCACAAACTTTTCTCTCGCTCTTACTTAAATAAGCCATTTATGAAAGATTTTATTTTTTTATAGCATTAAAATAACAAAATTCAAGAAAATCTTGCAAATTTGTTTGTAAAATCTTATGAAAATATATATAATAAAAATATGAAAAGATTATTTTTATTAATTTTATCTTTTATATTCTTAG
>ERZ1643247.1819-NODE-1819-length-18175-cov-23.153698_pt1 | contig 18175 bp, 14 predicted proteins | sample MGYA00579264_ERZ1643247 | MGnify/ENA primary metagenome ERZ1643247 (study PRJEB29033, sample SAMEA4952262) | chicken gut metagenome | biome: Broiler Chicken; feature: Gastrointestinal Tract; material: Caecum | place: Ireland | collected 2018 | study: Broiler... | reverse complement strand
AGACAGACAGACAGACAGACAGACAGACAGACAGACAGACAGGGCTGATTAGGCTTTTACAATATGTGTATGGGTATGTGAGCATTAAAGTTAAAGATATTTTTACAAGAATAAAAGGTACTCCAATTACTGCTGAAAAAATGAAACAAATCTCTAATGATGAAGGTAATGTGGTTGTATTTGCGGGTGGAAAGACAGTTGTAAAAACTTTTGAGAAAGATATCCCTAATGCAAATATTACAAGGATGCCAGCAGTTTTAGTCCAGTCAAGAGGTTTAATAGATTTTATATATTTTGATAAACCCTTTACATTTAAAAATGAAATGTGGGCTTATACAATAAATAACACAATCACATTGAAATATTTATATTATATTTTAAAACAAAATTTAAAATATTTTAGAGATAATGCTTCAGGTATGGGCTCATTACCTCAGATTTCGTTGTCAATTACTGAAGACTTCGTTTTAAAATTGCCTTCCCTAAAAAAACAACAAGAAATTGTTGAAATTCTAGACAATTTTGACAAATTAGTTAACGATTTATCAAATGGGCTACCAGCTGAAATTGAAGCAAGGCAAAAGCAATATGAATTTTATAGAGATAAATTATTAAATTTCAAGAGAAAAAATTAAATTAAAAGGGAAAAAGTATTTTGAAAATTTTAGGCAAAGAATTAAACAATGAACTTGTTTTAGAAATTGGTAAATTTACTATTCTTTGGGCGGAGTTTGAGAAAGAATATTGTAGAAAAAATTGTAGTTCAAATGCTATCTGGGAATTTGCTAATGATTTTATAGTCAATGAAGATATTTTGCAAGATTTATGCAAAAAAATTAAAGGGAGAATTGACAACCTAGGCTTGAATAAGTTTGAGTATGTAAATTACAGTTTAATTCCTGAAGGTGCAATAAAACCTTCACAGGCTGATTTAAAAACAATAAAAGATTTTATTAATTTTAGTGGCAAAAATTTGTTGGCTGGTGCATTTTTATGCATTTATAGAATTAGGAATAATTTACTTCACGGTTTAAAAATATTATCTGAATTAAATGAACAAATAGAATTATTTAAGTCTATGAATAAAGTATTGGAAAACATAAGGAGAAAATAAATGGCTTTTTACAATATTGTTGCTAAGTCTAATGAAAGTACAGTTGTGACTGAATATAAATCTCAAAAGGTGCGTTCTGATGCGTATCAAAGTGAAGCTAAACTTGAAAATGAATTTATCAAACTTTTGCAGGAGCAAGGGTATGATTATTTGCCTATTAAGACTGAAAAAGATTTGATTGTTAATTTGCGTGCAAAACTTGAAGAACTCAACAATTTGAAATTTTCTGATTCTGAATGGGAAAGGTTTTTTAACGAAGAACTCGCCAATGCAAACGATGGTATTGTGGAAAAGACAAGCAAAATTCAAGAACAAAGTCGCATTGCTTTCAAAATGGATAGTGGTTTAAGCAAAAATATAACATTGATTGATAAGGATAATATTCATAACAACAAGTTGCAAGTTATCAATCAATATATTAATAATGATGGAGTTCATGACAACAGATATGATGTGACAATTTTGGTTAATGGACTTCCACTTGTGCATGTGGAGTTAAAACGCAGGGGAGTTGCCATTCGTGAAGCATTCAATCAAATTGACAGATACCAAAGAGAAAGTTTTTGGGCGTCAACCGGACTTTTTGAATATGTGCAAATTTTTGTAATTTCAAATGGAACAAACACAAAATATTATTCAAACAGCACAAGATTCAATCATGTTAAAGATAACTCACAAAAGGTTAGGAAAGATAAGACAAGCAACAGTTTTGAATTCACTTCTTTTTGGGCAGATGCTAATAATAAAATTATTCCTGATTTGATTGATTTTACAAAAACATTTTTCTCTAAACATACAATTTTAAGTATTTTAACAAAATATTGTGTTTTCACAAGCGAAAAATTGCTTCTTGTTATGCGACCATATCAAATTGTTGCGACGGAGAGAATCTTAAATCGCATAGAAATTAGCAACAATTATAAAACCTATGGAACCGTTAAGGCGGGCGGGTATATTTGGCATACGACAGGAAGCGGGAAAACTCTTACTTCTTTCAAAACCGCAAGGCTTGCAACAAAACTACCTTATATTGACAAAGTTTTGTTTGTGGTAGATCGAAAAGACCTTGACTATCAAACAATGAAAGAATACGACAAGTTTGAGAAAGGTGCAGCAAATAGCAATACATCAACTGCAGTTTTGAAAAGACAACTTGAAAATCCTAATGCTAGAATTATTATTACAACAATTCAAAAACTTGATGCTTTCATTAAAAAATATAAAGACCACGAAGTTTATAACAAGCATGTTGTAATAATTTTTGATGAATGTCATCGTTCCCAATTTGGTGATATGCATGTGGCAATTGTTAGAAATTTCAAAAAATATCATTTATTTGGATTTACAGGGACTCCAATATTTGCAGTAAATTCAAATGCTGGTACAAAAAATTTTAATTTAAAAACAACAGAGCAGGCTTTTGGTGATAAACTGCATACATATACTATTGTTGATGCTATCAATGATAAAAATGTTTTACCTTTCCGTGTTGATTATATCAAAACAATGGACAAAGAACCTGACATTGATGATAAACAGGTTGCTGATATTGACAGAGAAAAGGCATTTTTATCGCCAAAGAGAATAATAAAAGTGGTTGAATATATTTTAGACCATTTCAACCAAAAGACCTATCGGAATGAAAAAAGTTATTCGTTTAATAAACTCATAAATATAAATGAAGTTGCAACAGCACGAAATAAAAATACTATTGAAGAAGTTAAACAAAAATTGAGATTAAGTGGATTTAATTCTATTTTTTGTGTTTCTTCTGTGAATGCAGCAAAATTGTATTATAATGAATTCAAAAAGCAAATGAATGAAAATCCATCAAAAAGATTGAAGATTGCCACGATTTTTAGTTATGGCGCAAATGAGGAAGTTGATGATTCACTTTTAGTTGAAGAAAACTCAGAAGATACATCAAACCTTGATAAGTCATCTCGTGATTTTCTTGAAAGTGCTATTGAAGATTATAATAAAATGTTTAAAACAAATTATGATACATCAAGTGATAAATTCCAAAATTATTACAAAGATGTCTCGCTTCGAATGAAAAATAAAGATATTGACCTTTTAATTGTTGTCAATATGTTTCTCACTGGTTTTGATGCAACAACTCTTAACACCTTATGGGTAGATAAAAACTTAAAGCAACATGGACTTATTCAAGCTTTTTCAAGGACAAATCGAATTTTAAATTCAATCAAAACTTTTGGTAATATTGTATGTTTCAGAAACTTGCAGAAACGTACTGACGATGCTATTGCGCTTTTTGGCGATAAAGATGCAGGTGGTATATGTCTTTTGAAAGGTTATAAAGATTATTATAATGGCTACAAAGATGATAAAGGTGCTTATAGGGTAGGTTATAAGGACTTAATTCGTGAATTAGAAGAAAAATATCCTTTGTCCGAGCCTGCAATTATTGGAGAAAAAGCTCAAAAAGATTTTATAGGTCTATTTGGCTCAATTCTTCGTATGAGAAATTTGCTGTCATCATTTGATGAATTTGTTGGCAATGAAATTTTGTCAGAAGGACAGATGCAAGATTATTTGAGTCGATATAATGATTTGTATTTGGAATGGAAGAAGTATAGAGAGACACATGAAAAAGAAGATATTAACGATGATATTGTCTTTGAAGTTGAGCTTGTTAAACAAGTTGAAATAAATATTGATTATATTTTAATGCTTGTTAAAAAATATCATGACAGTCATTGCGAAGATAAAGAAATTTTAATATCTATAAATAGAGCAGTTGATTCAAGTTTGGAACTTCGCAGTAAAAAAGCTCTCATTGATACTTTTATTGCAGGAATAAACGATGTTGAAGATGTTTTGCTTGAATGGCGAGAGTTTGTTGCTAAAGAAAAAGAAAAACAATTAGAACAAATAATTGATGAAGAGAAATTAAAACCAGCTGAAACACGGAAATTTGTTGACTATTCGTTCCGTGATGGCGTTATGAAAACGACAGGAACTGATATTGATAAAATAATGCCGCCAATGTCTAGGTTTGGTGGTAACCGAGAAAAGAAAAAATTTTCAATAATTGAAAAATTAAAACAATTTTTTGAAAGATTTTTTGGAATTGGCTAGTAAAAGGTTAATAATTTTGTTTAACGCCAAACCAATCTTTATTAAAAAACAAAACGAACATTGAGTGGGAGAATTGTTCTCCTTCGAAGTTCGTTTTATTCTTGTCTGGTGCAGGTGGAGGGGGTCGAACCCTCATGAAGTTGCCCTCGAGGGATTTTGAGTCCCTTGCGTCTGCCATTCCGCCACACCTGCATATTTGGTTCTTCTTTAGAGTTTTTGATTGTTCTCTTTTAATTTAAAATTTGATACCGTAATGCGAAGCAGTGTCTAGTTTTAAGATTAATTGTTTGAAATTTTAAACTATACCGTTTTTTCGCTTTTCATATTCTCAAAAGCTGAGCCAAGCGTTGCGAAGCTACATTCGAGCGAAGCTGATGTTCATTCGAACTGCGATGACGGGCGAAGCACGCAAATTCGTTAGAATTTATTAAAAATTTAACTTGCTTAAATTTTTTAACATCAGATAGTTTACTAAGTATCAAGATTTTAAAAGAACTTTTGTTAACCTTTAATTTGTTTAATATTATTTGGTGGTTATGTGGAATTGTAAACTCCCCATGTTCTATTTTCGAGGTTAACGGTAAGATTTTAGCATAATTCTTCATATTTTGCAAGCGTTTTTGATTATTTTTTAAATTAGTTATAAATTTCTCTTGCCAAATTGTTGAGAAAATAATATAATAGATATGAAAAAAGTTTAAAATTGGGTAAAACAAAATGATTTTTAAGAAGTTTTTTAATAAGGAGTCTGCTCTCGTTAAGGAGTATGCAGAAAAGTTCAATGTTTTACCATCAACAATGTATTTGATGCTGTCACGCGGGCTGACAAGCGAAGAAGAAATTAAAGACTATCTTTCCACTGGCAAGCTAATAGATCCTTTCCTCATTAAAGGGATGAAAGAATTTTGCGAGCGAATTGATTTAGCAAAGAAAGTGGGTGACAGAATTTTAGTTTTTGGCGACTATGATGTTGATGGTATAAGTGCCACGGCAATTATGCTTAAAACGCTGAAAAGGCTGGGTATTGACGCGGATTTTTATCTTCCAAATCGTTATGAGGACGGTTATGGTTTATCATGCGCTGTGATTGATAAGATTGAAAAAAAGTTCTATCCTGACCTAATCATCACGGTGGATTGCGGAATTTCTTGCTGGCAAGAGGTGGAGTATGCAAAGGAAAAAGGCATTGAAATCATCATCACTGACCACCACGAAATTCCAGAAAAATTGCCAGATACGCTTGTTTTGAACGCTAAGATTTTGGACCAAGAATATCCTTTCCGAGAACTTTGCGGAACAGGACTTGCCTACAAAATCAGCGAAGCTCTTTTAGGGCAGAAAAAGGCGGAGGAATTTTTGCCGATTGCCTCCATCGCAACGATTGCCGACATCGTTTCGTTGACAGGAGAGAATAGGAACATTGTTAAGCGTGGTTTTGATATGTTCGACAAACTGCCAATCGGACTTAAACAACTTTTTAAAGAAAATAAGGTTTCGCTGACCTCTCCTAACGCCACCGACATTGCCTTCAAAATTTCGCCAAAGATAAACTCGGCTGGGCGCATGGGAAAGGCGGAGGACAGTTTGGTTTTGTATATGAGTGAAGATATGGTGGAAATTAAAAAACACCTTCAAAAAATTTCCGCTCACAACCAAAAAAGGCAGGAACTTTCTTCGGCTATTATGGAGGACTGCGAAAAAGCAATAAAAAAAATGGACTTATCCAAAACACGCGTCATTGTGCTTGCCTCGAAAAAATGGGACCAAGGAATTTTGGGTATTGCGTGCGCAAGGCTTGTGGAAGAGTATAATAGACCGGTCTTTCTTTTTTCGCAGACAGGCGATGTGCTTCACGGCTCGGGAAGAAGCATAACCGACATTAATATCCACGAACTTCTCTCTTCCATGCAGGATATTTTGGAAACTTTTGGCGGTCACACCATGGCAGCAGGGCTGACGCTTAAACGCGAAAATTATGAAGATTTTTCAAAGCGCGTCAATGCGTTTGTGTTTGAGCATATTAGTGATAAAGTTTTCATCCCAATTAAGTATTACGACCTTGACATCAAACTTGAAGAAATTGATGATAGGTTTTTAAACGAACTTAAACTTTTGGAACCTTATGGATGTGGAAATCCGAAACCAAAGTTTAGAATAACCGCAGAAAATGTGGAAATTTTGCCTATGAAATATTGCCAGCAACACGCCAACATCAACATTGGCGACTTACAACTTGTTTACTTTAATTTTGCTAAGAAATTTAATCCGCTTTTCTTTTCAAGATATAAATCGTTCATCTTTGAATTTCAGGAAAACGGCAAGCGTGGCACAGTTTCCGATTTCGATGCAGGAAGTTTCATCATCGACAATGCGCATATCTACACATATCCAGTGCAACTTGAACAACTTATGTTTGCAAAATTAGACGATTTAACTTTTTCTTACTATCCTCAAAGTGACCTTTTAAACTTTGTTGCTGGCACGCAAAGCACGGTTTACGGCACGGCGTTTGTGACATATTCGGCTTACGATTTTGTTTCTTTTTCCAAAAATTACTCCAAAGAAAACATCTTTCACATCGGCATTTACGACGAGGAACTTCTTGGTTATAACAGCCTTCTTCTTTCGCCAAGAGGGGTTAATTGGGCAAAAAATTTTGAGAAAATCATCTTCCTTTCGCCAGTTTTAGACAGCGGCTTTTTAAGTGAGATTAAAAAGGTTTCAAAGGCAGAGATCTACCTTCCACTTGAAACTTTTCAAGACAAAAATCGCTTTAACGGCATAAATTTATCTCGCGAAAGTTTTGGCAAGGTTTTCAAGGCGCTTGTGGGAAGAAGTGGAAAAAAATATTATTCACCAGTTGATTTTTATGAAGATAAACTGAAAGGAAAAGTTTCGTTTGACACCTTTTATTCCGCGTATTTAACTTTTTGCCAACTTGGGCTTATAAAAAAAGTGGATGAAACATATTTTAATTTTACTGAGGTTAAAAACATTAAAAGACCGCTGACAAATTCAACGCTATATAACAAATTGTCGCTTATTAAAAATTCATGGAGTAAAAATGAGAGATAAGGTTATTGAAAACATAAAAACGCATTTTAAACTTTCGGCACACGAACTTAAACTTGTGAACATTTTTGTGGTGGAGGAAATCAACCTCGACAGGCTTAATCATGTGGTGGACATCATGGCGGAATACTATATGCAGACCGAGGTTTTGATGGCATATCTTCTTTTCCAATTCTATAAAGTTTTGCCAGAAGAGGCGGAACCTTATGAAGAAAAATTGACGATTGCCGAGCGCAAACTTTTTGCCACTTTTAAACAATTAAGAAATGTGCACACAATAAGCCGAAGTGGTGAGGCAGAGGATATTAAGCGTATGTTTGTGGCAATCTGCCAAGATATGCGTGTTGTTATCATCAAGTTTGCAACGATTGACTATGACCTTCAAAGAATAACATTGCCACTTACCGACGAAACAAGAAAATTCGCCAAAATGGTTTCTGATATTTTTGCTCCTCTTGCTGAAAGTTTGGGGCTTAGTAAGTTTAAGTCGTCTTTTGAGGAAACCACTTTTAAACTTTTAGAGCCTAAGGCGTATAACGAACTTAAAAACAATGCACTTATGAAAGTGGACGATAATATGCGCCTTATGGAAGTGGTGGAGAAAAAACTTCAAAAAATTTTGGATGAACTTCAAATCAAAGGCGAAATTCAAAAGCGTCAAAAGCACTATTACAGTGTGTATAAGAAAATCAAAAAGAAAAACATCACTCTTGGCAAGGTGTATGACCTTCTTGCTATGCGTGTTATTGTGCCGACGGTGGAAGATTGCTATTCTGTGCTTGGAAAAATTCACGCCATTTATAAGCCTATTCCAGAGCGCGTGAAAGATTATATTGCCAATCCTAAGCCAAACGGCTATCAAAGTTTGCACACCACAATTATTGCCGACAACAATAGACCGCTGGAAATTCAAATTAGAACCTTTGATATGCATAAGCACGCGGAATACGGAATTGCAGCACATTGGATATATAAAGAAAGACGCTCGTCGAATAAGTTTGATGCTAAGTTTGCTCGCATCAAGCAAATTTTGGATAACTCGAAAGAACTAAGTCCAGAGGAGTTCCTTGAAACTTTGAAAACTGACCTATACGGTGAAAGCATCTTTGTTCAAACGCCAAAAGGTAAGGTTTTGGAACTTCCAGTGCATTCCACTGTCATCGATTTTGCCTATGCCATTCACACCGAAATTGGCAACAAGTGCGTGGGCGGAAAAATCAATGGAAAACTCTATCCAATAACCACAGAATTAAACAACGGCGACACGGTGGAGATTATCACAAACCAAAACAGCAAAGGTCCATCGCGTGATTGGCTTAAACATGTTAAAACCTCTTCTGCAAGAAGTAAAATTCGTTCCTTTTTCAAGAGCGAATTTAAGGAAGAAAACACCAAACAAGGAAAAATCATCTTTGAACAAGCACTTAAAGCGAAAAACTTAAACATCTCTAAGCAAGATAAGGAAAACTACCTTAAAGAAATTGCTTCCAGCATGATGATGGAAAATATTGATATGCTATTTGCCGAAGTGGGAGGCGGGTCTCTTGCCATAAATTCCCTTATGGGCAGGTTTATGAATTTATATTTCAAAGACCGCGCAAAAGAAATTAAGCCAAGCGTGATTGAAGTTAAGAAGAATAAAGATGGCGTTTTGGTGGACGGTGAAAGTGGGCTTTTAATTCGCTATGCAGGATGTTGCACTCCAGTTATGGGAGATGATATAATAGGATATATCTCTCGTGGACGCGGAGTGACCATACATAGAAAAGAGTGTCCAAACTTAAAATTCCTTGAAAAAGAAAGGCTGATTGGAGCGAAATGGGAGGATAATATCAACTCCAAATTTGTTACCACCATTAAAATCATCGCCGAAAACGAGCCAAAGGTTGTGGACTATGTTAACAATGTGCTTAGGAATTTGAAAATCACACTTAAAGCCTTTAACTATAAAAAGGTTAAAGAGGAAATTCAGTTTAATGTTATCTTGGAAGTTAATGGCAAAGAGGAAATCGATAACGCAATCAACATATTTGAAGGAGTGAAGGGAGTTAAAAAAGTTTATAGGAGTGAATGATGAAAATTGTTTGTGAAAGCTATGAATATGAAAAGGATATGCAAGACCTTGTCAACCTCTTTTATCCAGAGGGTGCACCTTTTTCCATTCATCATAAAGACAGCACTTTGGGTTCAACCATAACAAGCACAATAATAATTAACGACGGCTTGAACGAAAAGGAATATGTTAAATTTTTCACTCTTCCAAACGGCTTAACACCTCTTCGCGAAAAAAGTTTTAAAAAAGGCGCTTTTAAAAATCATCTCTATCAAGTTTTAAGCGCAGTTGCAAAGAAAACTTTGCCTTGGGGGTCGCTGACTGGCATTAGACCTTGCAAGATGATGCGTGAAATGGTGGAACGCGGAGAAATTAAAGAACACATTGTGCCAGAAGTTTTGATGAAGGAATTTTTCGTGGACGAAAAGAAGGCAAAACTTGTGTTTGAAATCATGAAAAACCAAAAGTGCATAATTAAAAACGACAAACTTGTGGACCTATTCATAAACATTCCTATCTGCCCAACAAGATGCAATTATTGCTCGTTCATTTCAAACGAATTATGCTCGGTGGCGGACAAGGTGGACTTATATCTCGACTGCCTTTTAAAAGAACTTAGGGCGGTTAAGGAACTTATCGCAGAAAAATCGTATATTATAAGAACAATCTACATCGGCGGAGGCACGCCAACAGTTTTAACTGTTAGGCAACTTGAAAGACTGCTTGCTGAAATCAACTATCCAGTTTCGGAATTTACAGTGGAGTGCGGTCGCGCCGACACGATAACGCGAGAAAAACTGGAAATCTTAAAAAAGTATAATGTCAACAGAATTTCCATAAATCCTCAAACCTTCTGTGAAAGCACGTTAAAGCGTATTGGCAGAAAGCAGACAAACAAGCAGATTTTCGACGCATATATGCTTGCCATGGAGTATGATTTTATTGTGAATATGGACATGATTGCAGGGCTTCCAGGCGAAAAACTTGGCATATTTAAACGCTCTATTAACACACTTTTGGAGTTATCTCCACAAAACATCACTGTTCACACCTTGTCCATTAAAAACGGCGCATTACTTAAAGAAGATACCTCGCAAGTTTTTGGCAGAGATGTTCCAAAAATGGTGGACTATGCTGAAGAAATCTTGCAAGAAAATGGCTATAAACCATATTATATTTATCGTCAAAAACATCAAATTGGGGGCTTAGAGAATGTGGGATATTTTAGAGATGGCCATGTTTGCATATTTAACATCGACAGCATGGAGGATGTTTCTTCTGTTATTGGCGTGGGTGCAGGCGCGATATCTAAAAGGGTATTCAACCTTGAAAATCGCTTAGAGCGTGAACCAAATTGTAAGTTTATTAACGATTATATCGCTAGAATTGACGAAATGGTGGCAAAAAAGATAAAATTTTTCTCATAAACAAAGAAAATTTGTTAAAAATTCTTTACAAATTAAAAAAGATGTGCTAAAATGAAAAAGTCGATTTTATGCATCACACAGTTTTGTGGAGTCCTTCGACCCTTGGCTTTGTGAGTGCAAGAAAAACTTTAAATGGAGGGAAATATGGATAAGCAAGTTAAAGGCGAAATCATTGCAAAGTTTAAGCAATCGGAAAACGACACTGGTTCTGTTCAAGTTCAAGTTGCACTTTTAACTGAAAGAATCAATCACTTGACCGAGCACCTTAAAAAGAACCCTAAAGACAACCATTCAAGACGCGGACTTCTTCAAATGGTTGGTAAAAGAAAGGGCTTTTTGCAATACTTAAAAGACAGAGATATTGAAGCTTACAGACAACTTATCAAAGCATTAAATATCAGAGAAGTTAAATAATTTTAAAGGGGAGGATAATGTTTTTTTCTTCCCTTTTTTCAATGTTCGAATAGGAGTTTAGCATGAAAACAGAGTTATCAAAAAAATATAAAATTGAAATCGCAGGCAAGGAAGTGACCTTTGAAACAGGCGCACTTTGTATGCAATCAAACGGCTCTTGTCTTGTTTCTTGTGGCGAAACAGTTATCATGGTTAACGTCACAATGAGCGACGAGCCAAAACCTGGCATAGACTTTTTCCCACTTTCTGTGGAATATCAAGAAAAGATGTATTCAGTTGGAAAAATTCCAGGAGGTTTTAAAAAGAGAGAGGGCAGACCTTCCGATAAGGCAATCTTGGTTTCTCGCCTTATCGACCGTCCACTTCGTCCACTTTTTCCAAAGGGATTTTTCAACGATGTTGTGGTTGTGGCAACCGCTCTTTCCATCGACCCAGATGTTTCTCCGGAACCTCTTGCAATGCTTGGGTCATCGTTCGCTCTTTCCATTTCCGACATACCTTTCCAAGGGCCAACTGGCTCAGTTTTGGTTGGGCTTGTTGACGGAAAATTCATCATCAATCCAAATCAGGAAGAGCGTGAAAAAAGCGACCTTCACTTAACCGTTTCTGGCACAGAAGAAGCCGTTTTAATGGTGGAAGCAGGAGCAAATGAAGTTCCTGAAAGCGAAGTTTTGGAAGGCATCATGCTTGCTCACGAAGAAATCAAGAAAATTTGCAAATTCATTAAGAAAGTTAAAGAGGAAATTGGAAAGGAAGTCAATCCAAAAATTTCCTATTATGTTGTTCCTGAAGAAATTGAAAATGAAGTTAGAAAGTATGCCGACACTATGCTTGACGAGGCACTTGACACTTTCGACCGTCATGTTCGCCAAGCAAGGCAAGACGAGGTTGACGCAAAGGTTAAAGAGCATTTTGCCGAGATTTTCCCAGAGAAAGAAAGAGAAATTGGCGATGTTCTATACAAGATGACCAAAGAAAAAGTGCGCAACAAAATTTTAACCAAAGGCATTCGTCCAGACGGAAGAGCTTTGGAGCAAATTCGTCCTATTTGGTGCGAAGTTGGCGTTTTACCAAGAGTTCATGGAAGTGCTGTTTTCACGCGTGGCGAAACACAGGTGCTTTCTGCTTTAACGCTTGGCACAGTCAGCGATGTGCAACAACTCGACGGCTTGGATGACGAAGAAGTTAACCGCTATGTTCATCACTACAATATGCCACCATATGCAACAGGCGAAGCGAAGATGATTAAGGGAACAGGAAGAAGAGAAATTGGGCATGGCGCTCTTGCAGAACGCGCATTAGAGCCAGTTGTTCCAAAGGAAGATGTTTTCCCATATGCTCTTAGAATTGTTTCTGAAGTTTTGTCGTCTAACGGTTCATCCTCAATGGCAAGCGTTTGTGGCTCAACTTTGGCACTTATGGATGGCGGTGTGCCAATTTCAGCACCAGTTGCTGGAATTGCCATGGGACTTATTAAAGATGATAAATCTCACAAGGTGGCAGTGCTTTCCGACATTCAAGGCTTAGAGGACTTCCTCGGCGATATGGACTTCAAAGTGACAGGCACAAGCAAAGGTGTCACAGCAATTCAAATGGATATTAAAATTAAGGGCATCGACAAGGCAATCTTAACAGAGGCTTTGGAACGCGCAAAAATCGGAAGAATGTTCATTATGAACAAACTTCTTGAATGTATCAGCGAGCCAAGAAAGGAGATTTCTAAATATGCTCCTAAGATTATCACCTTTGAAATTGACCCTGAAAAAATTAAGGATGTCATCGGCTCTGGCGGAAAAACAATCAACAAAATCATTGCTGAAACTGGCGTGAAGATTGATATTGAAGACGACGGAAGCGTATTCATTGCATCAGTAGATTCCGCTATGAACGAAAAGGCAAAGAAAATCATCCTATCCATTGTGGAAGATGTAGAAGTTGGCGATGTTTACGACGGCAAGGTGGCAAGAATAACCTCGTTCGGCGCTTTTGTTGACCTTGGCGGTGGAAAAGAAGGGATGATTCACATTTCCAAACTTTCCAAAAAACGTGTGAATAAGGTGGAAGATGTTGTAAAGATTGGCGACAGCGTGGAAGTTGAAGTTATCAAGATTGACGAGAAAGGCAGAATTGACCTTAAACGCATTGAAAAAGAAGAAAACAAGTAAGATTTAAGAGGTTTGTTAATCAAATCTCTTTTTTCTTTAAAATTTTTTAAGAATTGTTTTGAATTATTTTTGATATATGTTAATATATTCATATATAGGAGTTTGATATGAGTGTAATGTTCTGGGTGTGGCTAGGGATTATCGTGGTCACAGCGATTGTGGAAATTTTTACCATGGAACTTGTGTCGATTTGGTTCACGATTGGTGCGATTATTCCTTTCATCCTTTCGGGAACGACGACGCTTGCGCTTGAGTGGCAAATCTTGATTTTTGTGGCAGTTTCCGCCATTTTAATGCTTTCACTTCGCGGTGTGACAAAGAAATTTCTTCTTAAAAACGCAAAGGATAAAACAAACTTAGACTTAATTATTGGCAAAAAAGTTAGGATGTTAGAGCGCACCGATTTTGAAACCATGGGCTCGGTTAAAATTAATGATGTGGTTTGGTCGGCAGTTGGCGAGCATAACGAGACCATTGAAAAAGACGAAATTGTGGAAGTTGTGAAAATTTCTGGAAATAAAGTTATCGTCAAAAAAATTGAAGATAAGAGAGACAACAGGAAAGAAACAAGCGAACTTGTTGAAACAGAGGAAAAGAAAAAAAGTAAGAAGGAGGAAAAATAGTTATGCATCCAGTTGCCATAGTTTTCATTGTTTTAGGGTCATTATTGTTAATCTGCCTATTTTGTTCAATCAGAATTGTGCGTCAAGCAACCGCAGTTGTTGTGGAAAGGCTTGGTAAATATCGCAAAACCTTAGAAACAGGTGTTCACATGGTCATTCCGTTTTTTGACCGTTGCAGTAAGCCTATTTCTTTAAAAGAAATTGTGGCAGATTTCCGCCCACAACCAGTTATCACAAAGGATAACGTCACCATGCAAATCGACACGGTTGTGTATTTTCAAATTACCGATCCAAAACTTTATACCTATGGCGTGGATAGGCCAGTGCTTGCCATTGAAAACTTAACTGCAACAACTTTAAGAAATATTGTCGGCGAACTTGAACTTGACGAAACTTTGACCTCGCGTGACACTGTTAACTCGAAGATGAGAATAATTTTGGACGAAGCAACTGACCCATGGGGAATTAAAATCAACCGTGTGGAACTTAAAAACATTTTGCCTCCAAAAGATATTCAAGACGCCATGGAAAAACAGATGCGTGCAGAGCGCGAACGCCGTGAGCAAATTTTGAAGGCGGAAGGAGAAAAGCGTTCCAACATCTTGGTGGCAGAAGGCGAAAAACAAGCGCAAATTCTTCGTGCAGAAGCGGAAAAACAAACAAAAATTTTGCAAGCGGAGGCTGATAAAGAGGCACTCATTGCAAGGGCGGAAGGTGAAAGCACGGCGATTAATTTAATCAACAGCGCAAAGCCAGACGCATCTTACATCACTCTTCAAGGATTTGAGGCGCTTAAAGTGCTTGCTGAAGGAAATTCCACAAAAATCATTGTGCCAAGCGAACTTCAAAATGTCAGCGGACTTCTTACCAGCATGGCAGAGGTTATCAAAGAGGGCAACATCGTCACAGGAGAAGCCACAAAGCCAAAACAAGAACCTAAAAAAGAAACAAAAACGGAAACTAAACCAAATAAGAAATAAGTTAAAACAAATGCATTTTAATCCACATTCAAACCGTTTTGCTTAATTTGTTTCGCCAAACGTAAAAACACTTTGCCATAGCAAAGTGTTTTTTAATTTGGTGGACCAGCAGGGACTCGAACCCTGGACCCCGGGATTAAGAGGTGCCTTTGGGACTTCTTTCTTAATGCCTTTTTATACCAACTAATACCCTTAAATCCCTTATTTTCTCTACCAAAATCGTGTTATTCAAGTTTATCTATTAACTTATAAATTTGTCTAAAATTATTTTAGTTTTTACGGTTTTCTTTTAGACATTTATAAAAACAATTTATTAATAGTGTTTTATACTCTTATTTGTTTGACTTTTTTGATATAATATTATAAAATAATGTTAACATTTGGAGGATGATATGCAAAATTCACATACCACCCCACTTCTTAGAAATGACTTAAAAGAATTTTTAATTAGGTTAGGTAAGATTTTTTCTAACATTTCAATATTAGCTCTATTATTGTGTTTTAGCGGAATTCTATCTTTTGTTGCGACTGCTTTTATTTTGCTTATAGGTTTGGTTGTCATTATTTTATCTGTTGGGACCATATTTGCCATTGTTCCCAATTATTTTGATATATTAATGTCAACATCTGAAGTATCTGTAAAGATTTCTGCTTTCTTTTTAGAAAATTTTTATATATTTGCCTCTATTGCCATTGTAGGAGCAGTTCTTTCTTTGATTCTGTTACTTTTAGATAAGAGAAATAAACATATCGCTCGAATAGTGATTTCTTCGGTTGTAATTGCAATTGTGATTCTCGTTATAATAGTTGTTGCAACGGGGGTGATATAATGAATTCGGTGAAATTAAAATTGGTTGGAATCAATTCAAAACTTATTCCTAATATTTTTATTGATGACCAATATGTAAAATGTAAGAAAAATGAATTTGGCTCTTACGAAACAGATTTTCAAACAGAAAAAGATGAAATTAAAATAGCTTTTTCAAGAGAGTTAGAGTTGAAATCTAAACTCTGGTGGTTATATGCAATATTATCATTTATAGTAAGTGTTTTCGGAATTTTTAACCCACCTTATGATAGAAAATGTATTTCAATGGATTGTTATTTTATAGTTAAATTAAAAGATGTAAATAATATTAATATAAAATTTAATTCCTTATCTTCAAGTGGCAGAGTTGTTGAAGTAGAAACGGAAACAAGTTTTGAAGAAATAAAAAATGAATATACAGTTGATAAAATAGCTAAAAGAAGATGGATAATACTGCTCATAGCCAGAATTTTGGCTTGGATAGGAATTGCTATTTTATTAGGTTGGCTAATTGCAAATCAAATTGGTTAGGGAGGGATTTATGAAAGTATATATAAAGAACAAATTTTGGTCTATTGGTGGAGGTTCATCGGTTGTAAATGAAAACAAAGAAGATGTTTTTAAGGTAAAAGGTCGTGCATTTAGCATAACTCGTGTAAAATATGTTTGCGACTTAGAAGGGAACAGACTTTTTAAGATTAGAAATAAATGGTTTAATTGGTTTATTCATAAAGCGTATATCTATGATTCAAATGAACATAAGATCGCCACAGTGAAAGACAAATGGTTTAATGTAAATCAAGAATATTTTGTAATGGGCTATAAAGACGAAATTAAAATTCAAGGAAAATTTTTTGGTTTAACAACTCAAATTCTAAAAAATGGTGAAGTTATCGGAACAATAAGAAGACAAATCACCTTTATCAATGATGCCTTTGAACTTGACGCGGCGGAAGAAGATATTCCATTCTTAATTGCTCTTGTTATTGCTATAGACAACATTACTGATAAAAAAAGAAAATTATAGAAGGAGGATTTATGAAAAAGAAAATTTTAAGTTTTTGTCTGGCATTTGCTCTTATTATTCCTGCAATATTCTTACTCTCTGCTTGTGGCGGTGATAAAGGTCCTACCAAACAAGAAAGAACTAATACTGCTAAGATAGTTAGTGTTTATCAAGATTATCAAGCAAGCCTTTATGTCGAAATGACAGGATTTAAACACGACGAATATGAACTTACTGGTTCTTCTCGTAATAATTTAACTCTTGAATTTTCAATAAATAATGGAGAATGGTTTGAATGTTATCCGGTGCAACTTTTTTATGATGAAAGTGGCAAGGGTGTTTATCAAATACTATTTGCCACATATGACTATGGAGATAGTGAAGTTAGTTCTTTCACAACAATGATGACAGCTCAAAATGTAGAGCCGGGAAAAATTTCTATATCTGCTCGTATTCCAGAATCAAACACATACAACGCAAGTGCAGGCACATATCCTACCGCCTACACATTAAAATCAAAAATTCAAACAATTGATGATAAGATAGGTGAGGGACCTTATGCATTTGGTTCTCAAGGAACGTCAAATACCGATGAAGAAGAAAAATTTGTTTTTTATCAAGATTCTTTAGATCCATATGAGTTTAAAGTAGGAAAATTTTATTCACTAGCAAATGAAAGTGGTGAAAGTATTAGCTATGACCGTTTTGTAAGAGAATTAACAGAAGATGAAAAAACAGAATTTTCTGAATTCGATTTGGAATATAAAGTTGTTAACTACACTCCAAAATATATAACAACTGTCGAAGGCAGTGAAGATGAAAATATAGCCGATTTGGAAATAACTAATGATGAAAATGATGCTGTTTATTCTACAGAAGGCTGGACAGATAGTTTAAGTTTAAGTGAAAGCAATCTTTGGATTTATACAAATGCTGGATTATATTACAAATCTGTGATTTTCCTCGTAAGGCTAAAAGCTACTGATGATACTGTTCAGTCAGAAGCTTTGTATTTTGAAGTTAATATTGGTACTGAAGAAATAACACAATAAAACATAAAGTCAAAAATCTCTTTGAAATTTTGGGGTTCACCCCATTTTGAGATGTAAAAAATGACTGGGAATTAGTGATAATTCTCAGTCTTTTTTATGCAATTTTTTCAAAAATTTTTAGACAATTTTTTAGACAGTGGCAATTTTTAAGTAAAATTCGATGTTTTTATGCAATGTGAAATATTAAAATTTTACATGCAAAAATGACATTTTTTAGACACTTTTTACAAAATTTTTAGACACTTTTAAGTAAAAATTAGTTATGTAAAAATAATAAAATCCCTAATAAAATAAGGGATTTAAATGGTGGACTGCCAGGGGCTCGAACCCTGGACCCCGGGATTAAGAGTCTCGTGCTC
>ERZ1643247.1818-NODE-1818-length-18188-cov-7.199636_pt1 | contig 18188 bp, 20 predicted proteins | sample MGYA00579264_ERZ1643247 | MGnify/ENA primary metagenome ERZ1643247 (study PRJEB29033, sample SAMEA4952262) | chicken gut metagenome | biome: Broiler Chicken; feature: Gastrointestinal Tract; material: Caecum | place: Ireland | collected 2018 | study: Broiler... | reverse complement strand
AACAAGGTTTTTACAATTGAAAAATGCCTGCTCCGGGATCGAGGTGATGCCTTCCGGAATTGTTACGGAGGTGATGCTCATGTTGTCGGAAAAGGCATTTTCGTCAATGCCTTTGACGGGCAGCGTTTCGCCCCCGACCTGCGCATAGGCGGGGATCACGAGGTCTGTATCCGTTGCCGTTCCGATGGACGCAACGGTAAGCTTTGCATTTTGAATGCTTCCCGTCTTTCTGTATTCCAGTCCCTCGGTGTATTGCATTCCGTACCCGCACACCGAGCAAATGTTTTGTTCGTTCCATTCGTGCTTGCCTTGTTCGGAAACGAGGTCGTGTCCGCAGGTCGCGGCGTGCCAGTGGGAGGCTTCGTCGTAAGACCATTCTGTTTCAAAAGTATGCGAGCCGGCGGGCGTCGTTTCCGTCTTTTCTCTGTCGCAGACCGTGCAGACGTACTTTACCGTGCCCGTCGTGCCGCAGCCGGACGGTTCGATCACCGTGCCGCCGTCCCATTCGTGCGGCTCTTTCGCTCCGGCGGCGCCGCATTCCGTGCATTCGTGCCAATGGTCGGTATCGTCGCTTTCCCATTCCGAAGAATAGGAGTGCGTATGCTCGTCTTTGCCGTGGTCCGGGTCAGGATCGCCGTTTGCGCAGGCGGCGGATCCGAGTATGCAGGCGAATGCCGTAAATACGGAAAGCGCCGTAAGCAGTGCTTTGTGTTTCATGTTTGTCCCTCCTCAATAAAAATAGCGGGCAGGGCAAAAAAAGAACGCGCCAATCGAAGGTGCGCCCTGCATTTCTACCTCCGATTGATGCCACTCAAACTTCCCATGCAACGGAAAATAGAGATACGAAATGCCTTATCGTACTCGTTGCATGGAAAAATATGAAATTTGAGTGGCAAGTACAGTATAGCACAAGTCTGATAAAAAAGCAAATTATTAGGGGGGAAGCAATAGGGATTTTATGCGGCGCGGCGGGGGCGGGTGTGCGGCGGCGGAAGGGGCTAAGGGCCGGGCGCTCCTTTTTCCGTGTCGGCGGCGTGAAAATCGGAAATAATTTTTACGAAAGGTTTGCTAAACGGGCGCTTCTGTGTTATAATGTCTTATAGCCTATGTTGCGGGCGCGGTGTGCGTTTCGCGCCGCCGCGTCATATACTGGTTACCGTAGGCGCTTCGGCGCGGAGGTGGTCGGTATGCAGCAGACGAGGGCGGTGATCTCGCTCGGGGCGGTTTGCAGGAACGCGGCGTTTTTCAAAGCGTGCGCGAGCGGCGCAAAGCTGTGCGCGGTCGTCAAGGCGGACGGCTACGGGCACGGCGCGGCGCAGGTCGCCGCGGCGCTGCGCGGAACGGCGGATCTGTTTGCCGTTTCGCTCGTGTCGGAAGGGGCGGCGCTGCGCCTTGCGGGGGTTGCGGAGGATATTCTTGTACTGACTCCGCCGCTTTGCGAGGAGGAAGCGCTGCGCGGGCTGTATTACGGGCTGATCTTTACGGCGGGCGACGCTGCCGACTGTGCGCTCCTGGCGCGGGCGGGCAGGGCATACGGCGAACCGCCGCGCTGTCACCTCAAGTGCAACACGGGCATGAACCGTTACGGCACGGACGCGCCTTCGTTTGCGGCGCTGTGCGCCGCGGCGGAGAAAGGCTGCCGCGTCGAAGGCGTCTATTCGCATTTCTACCGTCCCGAACATGCGCCGACGCGCGAAGCGCAGTTTGCACTGTTCCGCAAGGCGGCGGACGGAGCGGAAACGCGGTTCGGCAGGCTCGTGCGCCATATCGCCGCCACGGGCGGAACGCTCGCGGGCGGGTATGAGCAGGACATGGTGCGCATCGGCATCGGGCTGTACGGGTATCTGCCGCAGGGCTTTGCACTGCCGCGCGCTACGCTTGCGCCCGCAATGCGCGTTTTTGCGACGGTGGCGGCGGAACGCGCATATTTGTCGGGCGGCGCAGGGTACGGCGCGCATACGCCGTCGGGCGTGCGGCTGTATACGCTGCGGTACGGATACGCGGACGGGTTCCGCCGTGAAAGCGGGCCTTTTCCGCTTTGCATGGACGCTTCCGTCCGCGAAGGCGATGCAAAAAAATACGAAGAGCTGCCCGTGCTCGCCGACGCGGAAGCCTGTGCGGCGGCGTGCGGCACCATTCCGTACGAGGTGTTGGTGAATGCGGGGCGGCGCGCGGTGAAAATATATGAAGGATAAAAAGACGCTGCGCCGCGAAATGAAGGCGGTGCGCGCGGCGGTGGAAGGGCGCGCCGCCGCCGATCGGGCGATCGGCGAAGCGCTGCTCGCGCTGCCCGAAGTTGCCGCGGCGAAAAGCCTGTTCGTGTACAAGTCTTTCGGAACGGAAGCGGATACGGGCGCCATCCTTGCCGCACTGTGCGGCGCGGGGAAGGAGGTCTTCCTTCCGCGCGTGGAGAACGGGGAGATGGTCGCCGTCCGCTATACGGGGCAGCCTCTTGCACGCGGCGCGTTCGGCATCGAAGAGCCGTGCGGCGAGCCGTTTGCAGGCGTGCCCGACGTGTGCGTCGCGCCGCTGCTCGCGGCGGACGGGCAGTTCCGCAGGCTGGGTTACGGCGGCGGGTATTACGACCGCTATTTTGCGCGCGAGGGGCGCGGTGCTTTTAAAATCGGCATCTGTTACGATGTGCAACTGATAAAAACCATTCCCGCAGAGGCGCATGACGCGCGTCTGGACGTCATTGTCACGGACAAGCGTGTGCTGCGGCGGGAGAAGGCGGAGGAACAATGAAGCAAATACTTTCCCATATCGGATGGGAGATCGTCGAATACCTGCGCAGGATGGCGACGCCGTTCATCCTGAACCTGATGTTCGGCATCACGATGCTTGCCGTGATGGCGATCGAGATCGCCGCGCTGCAGGCGATCCTGATCGTTCTGCTGTTCGCGGGCTGCTGTGCGGCGGGGCTTGTTTACATGCGCGCGGCGGGCGAATCGGCGTATAAGATGAAAGAGCAGGGCGACGCGCGCCGTGCGGGCGTGGTCGGCAGCGAGAGCACGGCGAACGGAAAGTACCGCCTTTCCAAGGAGTACCGCCCGTACAAGGGGCTGACGATCGGGCTGGCGGTCTGCATCATCCCGATCATCCTCATCCTCGTTGCGGCGCTCGCAAAAAGCGTTACGGCGCGCGCGGTGATGGGCTTTGTGTGCGGCTGGGCGTATTTCCCCGAAACGATGGTGTATTCCATCGCGACGGGCTCTGCGAGCGGCTTCCCGTTCTGGCTGCTTTGGTTCGGGTTCGTTCCGATCGCGCTGTATCTCGCCTGCTGCATTTTCGGGTATGAGTTGGGCGCCAACAAAGAGCGCAGAAGGCAGGTCATGCTCGAACAGCGCTCCGAACGCATCGAAGAGCAGAAGCTGGCGCGCGAGGCGCGTATCGAAGAACAGCGCCGCCGCAACAGGGAGCTTGAAGAGCGGAAGAAGTCGCAGACCTCCAAAACCGGCAAAAAGTAGGAGCGACAGTGAGGATCATCGGCGGAAAATACCGCGGCAGAAAGCTGGCGGAATTCAAGGGGCGGGAGATCCGCCCGACCTCCGACAGGGTGCGCGAAGCGCTCTTCAATATCCTCGCGCCCGAAATATCGGGGGCGAACGTGCTGGACTTGTTCTGCGGCAGCGGCGGGGTAGGGTTGGAAGCACTTTCGCGCGGCGCCGATCTTGTCGTGTTCAACGACGTTTCGGCGGACAGCCTTGCGGTGCTGCGCAAAAACCTCGCGCTGCTGCATGCGGACGCGCAGGTGCATAACCTGGATTTCCGCTTGCTCCCCGCGAAGCTGCATGTCACGTTTGACGTCGTTTACATCGACCCGCCGTACAAGAGCGGGTTCGGGCGGGAGGCGCTCGCGCTCGTCGCGGCGCACGGGCTGCTCAATGCGGGCGGGGTCGCCGTGCTGGAGAGCGACGCGCCTTTTACGGAAAAGGTGGAGGGGCTGGTCAAATACGACGAGCGCAAATACGGCATCGCATACCTGACTTTTTTTGAGCTCGGATAGGCTTGTACGATGCGCAGGGCGGGGAACGGCGCGGAAGGCGTGCCGCCTCAGGGGAGGAGAAGATGAAAAAATGCGTTTTTGCGGGTACGTTCGACCCGCCCACGCTCGGGCACAAGGACATCGTTTTAAAGTGCCTGGAGCTGTTCGACGAGGTGATCGTCGCCATTCTCATCAATCCGAACAAGCGCCCGCTCTTTTCGGAAGAGGCGCGCCTTTCCATGCTGAAAAAGGTGTTCGCCCCCTATAAAAACGTGCGCGTGCTTTCGTATGACGGGCTGACCGTCGACCTGTTGCAGCGCGAAGGCGCAAAGTTTTACGTCCGCGGCATCCGCAACGGCACCGATTACGACTACGAGGCGCAGCTCAATTACATCAATATGGATATGTACAGGGACATGATCACCGTCTTTTTGCCGACGCGGCAGGAGTTTCTGCACATCAGCTCTTCGCTTGTGAAGGACGCGCTGCGGTTCGGGAAAGAGGTGGATAAATATATTCCGGAGGAGATCAGGGGGGATCTGAGGAAATACCTGCAAGAGGCAAAAAACAATGTTTAAAAGAGAAGAACTCATTCCTTCGGCGGAGGAGATCCTGGATCAGCTTCCGCTTCCTGCGGAGCTGAAAAAGATCAAAGCGGAGCGCGACGGGCTTGCGTCCTCCGTCATCCGCGGCGAAACGGACAAGCTGCTCGTGATCGTCGGGCCGTGTTCCGCGCATGAAAGCAAGCCCGTGCTCGACTATGTGGAGCGGCTCGGGAAGCTCAACGAAAAGGTGAAAGACAGGATCGTTCTTGTCCCGCGCATCTATACGAACAAGCCCCGCACGAAGGGGGTGGGGTATAAGGGTATGTTCACCCAGCCCGACCCGAAGAGCCGCGAAGATATTTTAAAGGGCATCCTCACCATCCGCCGTCTGCACATCGACGCCATCGGCGCGAGCGGGCTTTCCGCCGCCGACGAAATGCTGTACCCCGAAAACTATGCGTATATGGAAGATCTTCTGACATACATAGCGATCGGGGCGCGTTCGAGCGAAAACCAGATGCACCGCCTCGTTGCGAGCGGCATCGAACTTCCCGTCGGGATCAAAAACCCGATGAGCGGGTCCGTTCCCGTTTTGCTGAACTCGATCTACGCGGCGCAGAGCGGCGGGCAGGTCTTCAAGTACCAGAACTGGCAGGTTCGCACAACGGGGAACGAGCTGGCGCACGCGGTGCTCCGCGGCGCGGTGGACGGGTACGGCAACGATATACCGAATTTCCATTATGAAACGGTGATGAAGGTGATCGAAGGTTATTCGCAGACGGGGCTGAAGCATCCTGCCATCATCATCGATACGAACCACTCCAATTCGGGGAAACAGTTCAAACAGCAGATCCGTATCGTGGAGGAGGTGCTCGGCAACCGCCTCTATGACAAGGATTTCAAAAAATACGTGAAAGGGTTCATGATCGAGAGTTTCATCGAGGAAGGCTGCCAGAAGGAGGACGTCGTGTACGGAAAGTCCATCACCGACCCCTGCCTCGGCTGGGCGGATACGGAGCGCCTCGTGCTCGACATTGCCGAAAAAGTGTAGAGAGGAAAGGCGAAATGTCAGAACAGCCGAAACAGCCGTGCGGGCGCGTAAGCTATCTCGGTCCGCAGGGGAGCTATTCGTCTCTTGCGGCAAAGGCGCTTGCGCCGGAAGCTTGCGGGATGCCCTGCGGCAGTTTTTACGCGGCGGCGGACGCAGTGGAAAGAGGGGAGGCGGATTGCGCGGTCCTGCCGGTGGAAAATACACTGCAGGGCGCGGTCACGCAGAACCTCGATCTGCTGTATGCGTCTGCCGATTTATTTGCCGTGCGCGAATATCTTTTGAAGATCGAACATCGGCTGATCGCAAGGGCGGGAACGGAGCTTTCGCAGGTGCGCCGCATCTTTTCGCACCAACAGGCGATCCTGCAATGCGGAAAGTTCCTTTCGCGCGAACTGCCGCAGGCAGAGCTGATCTATACCGAATCCACGGCGGAGAGCCTGTCTCACCTCGAACGGGAGGGGGACGCGGGCATCGTCGGTTCGCATGTGCGCGCGGAGGGATTCGCCTTCCTCGGCGGGAACATTGCGGACGAGCCGAAGAATTTTACGCACTTTCTGCTCGTCAAAAAGGGGGCGGCTGCTCTTCCCGAACACAGTAGCTTCGTCTACTTTGCGGCGAGTTGCCCGCACGAGCCGGGCGCGCTCGTAAAGATGCTGCAGATCCTTGCCGCGTTCGATCTGAACATGACGAAGATCGAATCGCGCCCCATCAAAAATTCGCCGGGGGAGTACTGCTTTTTCATCGAATTCAAGGGCGACATCGCCGAACCGAGTGTGCAGGTCGTTGTGAACCGATTGGAAGAGTACAGCAAAAATTTCAGGCTTTTGGGCTGCTATTGAGCTGTTGCAAAGTACTATGTGCGGCATAAAACGGCAAAAATCATAAAACAAAAGAGCAAAACGCAAGGCATAGGAGGAAAGCTGCTATGCCTTGCAGTACCTTTATCCCGATAAAGGGCCCCGCCTTTACGCCCGCGCCCGTGAGGAAAGCGAGCTGTTGTGCGAGGATGCTTCCGCCTCCGAACGTGACGAGGAAGGCGCACAGCGGCAGGGCGAGCGGCGCGCCGCTCGCCGCGATCGAGGCGCAGCCTTGCGTCGCTTCCAGCAGTCCTGCCGTAAGTCCCGCGGCGGCGCCTTCGGAGCCTGCGGCAGAGAGGGGAAACGAGAGGAGCCGTTCGAGCGGCGCCGATATGTGCAGGTCGGAAAGCGCCTGCATCAGCACGAAAAAGAAGGCGATGAACCCGCCCACGCACAGTACGGTAAGTACCCCGCTCTGTACGGATGCGGCGAGGATGCCGTCCGTATCGGGGCGGGAGAGGCGTGCGCCTGCGGCAGAAGTCGGCGCGGCCGGTGGGCGGTTTGACTGCCTTGCGGTCGGCGGGCGGTTTGACTGCCTTGCGGTCGGTGGGCGGTCTGCTTGCATTGCGGTCGGGGCATTGCGCTCTTTGCGCCATTTTGCAAAGTACAATGCGAGATATACGCCTATGACTGCGAGCAGGTGCGCGGCGAGTAAGACAGCTCCCGCGGCGGCGCTCCCGAACATCGCGCCGCCCACGCTCCCGACGAGGAACATCGGCCCCGAAGTAGAGCAGAGCACGCTCATGCGCTTTGCTTGTTCGCGGGTGATCGCGCCGCCTTTGTACAGGTCGGCAACGGTGCGGCTGCCGACGGGGTATCCCGAAAGCAGGCTCACAAGCAGGCAGTAAGCCGCGCTGCCGGGCAATCCGATCTTCTCTGTCAAGGGCGAAAGTCTGTCCGCAAGTTTCTGTGCCGCGCCCAGCTTGGTCAAAAGCCCCGTCAGGATAAGGAAGGGGAAGAGTGCGGGCAGGACTGCCTTTGCCCACAATGCCATGCCCTGAATGCACGCCTCAGCGTAGCGCGCAGGGGCGGTAAGGAGCAGGCAGAGCAGGAAAAGCAGAAGTACGGAGAGCAATGCAGCGGGCAGTCTGCGGCGTCGCAGGTTTTTGGCGCGGAACGGCTTCTTTTGTTTGCGGGCGGCGGAGCGTGTGTGCTGACCGCTCATCACCGTTTCTTGTGCGCGCGCGGAAAGCGGCGTGTGCTGTCGGACGGGATATTCGTACATATAGCTACTGTATTTTTGCGGAGGGGAGAATATGCCGAAAACGCTCGGATTCGCGCTCGGCGCGGGCGGTGCGCGCGGCGTCGCGCACGTCGGTTTTTTAAAGGCGATGGAGGAAGCGGGGATCGTTCCCGACTTTCTTGCGGGCTCTTCGATGGGCAGCGTCATCGGCGCGTGCTATGCCGCGGGAATGACGGCGGACGAAATGCGCGAAGCGCTTAAATCGCTCCGCGCGGGCGACGTGGTCGACCTCGGCGTCCGTCCCATCCGCAGGCTGGGGCTTTTGAAGTGGGAGCGGGCGCGCAAATTCTTGGAAGCGCACATTGCGGCGCGCACCTTTGAAGAGCTGCGTATCCCGTTCTGCTGCGTCGCCGTCGATATTAAGAGCGGGAAGGAGGCGACCTTCTCTTCGGGCGACCTGCTCTCTGCGGTGCTTGCGTCGGGTACCATTCCTGCGGTGTTCCGCCCCGTGGAGCGGGAGGGTGGCCTGTATGTGGATGGCGGCGTGCTCTGCCGCGTGCCCGTACGGCAGGTCAAGGCGATGGGGGCTGACGTTGTTGTCGCGGTCGACGTGCTCGGCAGGTGCCGCGAAACGGAGAAGGTACCGCACGTCCTTTCGCTCGTGGCGCGGGTATACGACATCATGGACGACGCGCGCACGCAGGCGGAGCGCCGCCGTACCCGCCGCATCACCGACCTTTGGCTGGAGCCGGATATGGGGGACCTGAGCCAATACAAGGTCAGATACTATGACGAGGCGTACGAAGCGGGGTACCGCATCGGAACAGAAAATGCCGAAAAAATCCGCACACTCATCGCCGAATAGGAGAATTTTGCACAAAAATCAAGTACTATGCCACACATAATACGATAAAATAACGGGATCTTGACAGAATGGACTTATTTGATCTGAACAACAATGAAAACGACGCGAAGCCGCTTGCCGAAAAAATGCGGCCGTCCAACCTTGACGAATTCATCGGGCAGAGCCACATCGTGGCAGAAGGCAGCCTTCTGCGCCGCGCCATCAAACTGGACAGGCTGGGCAGCTGCATCTTCTGGGGACCGCCCGGCTGCGGCAAGACGACGCTTGCGCACATCATCGCGAGCACCACGCACGGCAACTTCATCAAACTGAACGCCGTGCAGAGCGGCGTCGCCGACGTAAAGAAGGCTGTGGAGGACGCGCGCACGGCGCTCAAGTTGTACGGCAAGCGCACCTACCTTCTGCTGGACGAGTGCCACCGCTTCAATAAGGCGCAGCTCGATTCCCTGCTGCCCTCCGTCGAGCAGGGCACGCTCGTGTTCATCGGGTCGACGACGGAAAACCCGTACGCGTCCATGACGCCCGCGATCGTCTCCCGCTGCCGCGTGTTCGAGTTCAAGCGGCTGACCGAGGCGGAGATCCGCGGCGCGCTGGAGGCGGCGCTCACTTCGCGCAAGGGGCTGCGCGCCTACAACGTAAAAATGGACGAGGACGCGCTTTCGCGCATTGCGCGCACGGCGGCGGGGGATCTGCGCACGGCGTACAACGCGCTTGAGCTTGCGGTGCTCACCACGCCGCCCGCGGCGGACGGGAGCATCCATGTGACCCTTGCCGACGCCGAGCAGTCCATCCAGCGCAAGGCGCTCTCTTACAACGAGGACGCGTATTACGACTATCTCTCCGCCTTCTGCAAGAGCCTGCGCGGAAGCGATGCGAACGCCGCGCTCTTCTACGCCTTCCGCCTCATCGAGGGCGGGTGCGATCCCTTGCTCATCGCGCGCCGCCTCGTCGTGCACGCGAGCGAGGATGTGGGGATGGCGGATCCGAACGCGCTGGTCGTGGCGGTGAGTGCGCTCACCGCATTTGAAAAGCTGGGCGCACCCGAAGGGCTCATTCCGCTCAGCAACGCCATCATCTATGTGTGCGAGGCGGAAAAATCCAACTCGGTGATCCTGGCGATGGACGGCGCGAAGCGTGCCGCGCACGAAGCGGCGGAAGCGCCCGTGCCGCCGTACCTGCGCGACAACAGTTACGGCTCTGCCGCGGACAAGGCGCAGAGTACGAACTACAAGTATCCGCACAATTTCGGCGGGTGGGTGGAGCAGCAGTATCTGCCCGACGCGCTCAGAAACGAGGTGTTTTACCGTCCGCAGGGGCGGGGCTTTGAAAAGACGGTCGCGGAAGTACGCCGCCGCAAGGGTATGCGCGACGATACGCTCCCGACCCCGCCCGCAGGCAGGCCGCATCCGTAAAAGAACAGAGAGCCGCGCAAGGTAGCGCGGCTCTCGCTGTTGGGGTTGTGAATTTGATAGAGGGGTGGCGCATGCTTGGCATGGGTTCGGGATTGTGTGAGAATTTCGACTTCTGCTAGGGCACATATAAATATGGTGTTTGTATAAAAAAGAGAGTCTGCATAAAAACAGGGTAACATCATGAGAACTAAATGAAAGCGGCGCCCGAGAGAAAAGTCCTCGGGCGCCGTCATTGCTTTATCGGCAAAAGCCATTCGGTCTGTTCAGCCGATATAGTCGACCTTCGTCACGTCGTTTTTGGGGGAGGTGCGGGGCGAAAGCGGTTCGCCGCAATAGCCGACCGCGGCGGAGCCGATGGGCGTGAACCCTTCGGGCAGGTTCAAAAGGGCGCGGAGTTTTGCTTCCTGTGCTGTTCCGCGCATCGCGCGCACGGCGCCCTGCACGTACAGGCTGCCCAGCCCCAGTTCGGTTGCGGCGAGCAGCATGTTCTCGATCATGCAGCCCGCGTTCGCGTATTCGGTGTGCTCGTCGGGGCGTTTGCCCGAAACGATGATGAGCGCGCCCGCATTGTGTACGGGGTCGGCGGCGGGGTCGCCGCACTGTTCGCGCGCAAGCGCGGTAAACTGTGCGACCGCCGCATGCGTACAGAGTACGCTCAGGTGCAGGCTGTCGTACCGCTTCATGCCGACGGGCGCATACAGCGCCGCCTGTACGATCTGTTCGATCTTTTCGCGCTCCACGGGCGCGTCCGAAAAATCGCGCACAGAAACGCGCGCGGCAATGGCTTCAAAGGTGTTCATAGGGCCTCCTTTATCGATAAAATTGTTTTGAACGGAGAGGACTGTGCGAAATCAAAACGGCTCTTTACAGGACTGCGCGAAGCGAAATCAAAGCGGCTCTTTACAGGACTGCGCGAAGCGAAATCAAAGCGGCTCTTTTGCGCGGTCGATGAACCGCTTTGCGGCGCAGTCGCTCAGCCCATAGGGGCGGAATCGCTCCATCATGTCGCGGATCAGCGCTCTTTCTTCCCTTTCCGCGTGTTTGCGGGCATAGCGGAGCAGTTCGTTGTCCGTTTGCTTGTATGCAAAAAAGAGCGGAAGCGCGTCATCGAAAAGCGCAACTCCCGTTTTACAGGGCTGCTTTTTCAGAAAAATGCATTCATAAGCCGCAGACCAATCGATTTTCGGCAGAGGAAAGCGGGAAAGGACGGTCGCGCTTGCGTCCTGTTCGATATGGTTGAACCATAGTTCGCCCGAATAGCCCTCCTGTTCGAGAAAAGCCAGCAAAGTCAAAGCGTTCACGGCGCAAAACATATCGCCGTCAAAATACAGTTCCGCGCGACCGAAGCGACCGATCGTGCGGAGCGCGTCGCGCGGCGATTTTTTCAGGTAGTCCGTGAGCGAAACGCCGTACGCCTCGGCGCGCATGCTGCAGAAAGCGTCGCCGTAGACGGGCAGGCAATATTCGCCTTCGCACATGGCTTCGTTGAAGGGGAGGGTCTCGTCCTGCGGAAAGATCTTCCGCAGCGATCGGGCGACGCATTCGCCGTTTGCAATGCGGATCGTCATGGCAACTGTCTCCGCGCGGTCAGCGTTTGTAGATGTTCCCGCCGTGGCAGTCGATGGCGACGATGCAGGGGAAGTCTTTGACGGTGAAGCGGTAGACCGCTTCGCTCAGAAGGTCGGGGAAGGCGACGAGCTCGCTTTTCTGCACGGCGTTTCCGTACAGCGCTCCCGCTCCGCCGATCGCGGCAAAGTAGACGGCGCCGTTTTGCACGATCGCCTTACACACGGCGGCGCTGCGCTCGCCTTTGCCGATCATGCCGCGCAGCCCGAGATCCAGAAGCCGCGGCGCGTATGCGTCCATGCGCGCGCTCGTCGTGGGGCCGCAGCTGCCGCACGCCTTGCCTTCGGGTGCGGGGCAGGGGCCTGCGTAATAGATGGTCTGCCCTTTAAGGGGGAAGGGCAGTTCTTCGCCGCGGTCGAGCATCTCGCAGATGCGCTTGTGCGCGCAGTCGCGCCCCGTCAGGATCGTGCCGCTCAGCAGCACGCTTTCGCCCGCGTGCAGGGCTTCGATGGTTTCGTCCGTGAGGGGAAGGATCAGGGTCTTCATTGCAGTTTCTCCTTTTCGGCAAGGAAGGTGCGCAGCTTTTCGGCCGCGCTCTTCATGTTGATGTCGCATAAAACGGGGAGCAGGTCGGTCAGCTCTTCGGGCGGAAGATCCCACCAGCGCAGGCGCTCCAGAAGGGCGATCGTATCGTCGTCGAACCGCTTTTTGAGCGGGCGCGCGGGGTTGCCGCCCACAACGGTGTAGGGGGCTACGTCGCCCGCTACGACCGAGCACGCGGCGACGATCGCGCCGTCGCCGATCTTCACGCCGGGCATCACCGTGCAGCACCTGCCGAACCATACGTCGTTGCCGACGACGGTGTCGCCCTTGTGCGGCAGCTCCTCTATGTGCGGCGTGCTGATCTTCCGCCAATCGCCGCCCATCACGTTGAACGGATAGGTCGTGGCGCTGCCCAGCCTGTGGTTTGCCGCGCCCATGATAAAGACGGTGCCGTGCGCGATCTGGCAGAATTTTCCGATGACGAGTTTATCGCCGAATACGGGGTAGTTGAACAGAATATTCGTCTGCTCGAACGCCTCCGGCGCCTGTTCGCTGTCGTAATAGGTGTAGTCGCCTATAAAAACATTGGGCGCTTTGACCACGTTTTTGAGGAAGACCGTCGTGCCGTATTCATTCGGAAAGACTGCGTTTTTATCGGGAATTTCCGTGTATTTCAATATTTCACCTCAAATTCAGAGTACTATGCGACGCATAAACGCGGTATATAGGCTGTTTTTGCTTACAGCTCGGTCCTGGCGGCGCGCATGCAGTGGCACTGGATGTTGACGGCGACGGGCAGCCCCGCGATGTGCGTGGGTGCGACTTCGCACAGCACGCCGAGGGCGGTGACCTTGCCGCCGAACCCCTGCGGACCGATGTGCAGGGCGTTGATGCGCTCCAAAGCCTCGCGCTCGATCGCGGCGACGTCCGCGCGCGGGTTGTTCGTGCCGAGTTCGCGCGTCAAAGCCTTTTTGGCGAGAAAGGCGCAGGTGTCGAAAGTTCCGCCGATCCCGACCCCGCACACGACGGGCGGGCAGGGTCTGCTCCCTGCAAGGCGCACCGTTTCGACGATGCTGTCGATCACGCCCTGCACGCCCTGCGAGGGGGTGAGCATGTACAGGCGCGACATGTTTTCGCTGCCGAATCCCTTGGGCAAAAAGGTGAGCCGCAGCCGCTCGCCCGCAACGATCTCGGTATGCAGAGCGGCGGGGGTATTGTCCGCCGTGTTCACGCGCGTGAGCGGGTCGCACACGCTCTTGCGGAAACGAAAATCTTCATACGCCCTGCGCACGCCGCCGTTCACCGCGTCCGCAAGGGGTGCGCCTTCGATGTGCACGTCCTGCCCGATCTCGGCGAGGATGACGGCGTAGCCCGTGTCCTGGCAGACGGGCATGCGCTCCGCCTTGGCGGTGCGCGCGTTCAAAAGCACCGTTTCGAGGGCGAACTGCGCCGCGCTGCCCGCCTCTTCCCGAGCGGCGGCTTCCCCGATCGCCTGCATGCAGGAGGGGATGATGCCGAGGCAGGCTTCCTCCGCCAACCTGTAGACCGCCTGTTCCACTTCTTCCGACCGTATCGTGCGCATGCTGTTCCTCCGCGTTTTTCTTTCTATCTGATTATAGCAGAAATTCGCGCAAAGGGAAAGGTTTTTATTTACTTGCGCAAAATTTTTCGGTATAATAGAGGACATGAACGGGAACAACGGCGGCGCTTCGCCGCAGCAGACGAATAAAAATTCCGAACGGACTAATAAAAACCCCGAACAGACGGAAAAAAGTCCCGAACAGACGGGCGCAGAAGAGCGCGCCGCGCGCATTCCTTCGCCTTCGGAAGAAACGGAAGGGGGCGCGCCCCTTTCGGGGCACACCGTGCAGGTGCTGCCGATGGATACGGAAGAACTGCCTGCGGGCGGCGCTCCCGCGCCCTCCGCGGGCGGCGCGGACGGGCAGCAGACGCAGGTGCGTTCGCCGCTGTATATGCGGGCGCGGCTTTCGGGCGGGTTCTATTCGGCGGTCGTCCTCGGGATGCTGCTTCTGAACTGCGTGTATTCGCTCACGGTCATGCTCATCGCGCGGGCAGGGAATACCGAAGTCGGCGCGGTCACGGGGGCGGAGGTCGCAAAGTATCTCTCCTACCTTTTATACCAGCTTCTGTACATCGGGGCGCTTGCGGCGGTCATCTTTATCTATAAGGAAAGGCCGCGCGCGTTCGGCTACCGTAAAACGAGCTGGAAATACTTCCTCATCGCGATCGCGCTGCAATTCGGGCTTTTGTTCAGCCTGGATAAGGTCAATTCCTATTTCCTCGAACTGCTCGAACTGATCGGGTACAGCGGCGGAATGAGCGACGCCTCTTCGCTGCCCTCCATGGCGGGTGCGGGGATCGTCGGCGCGCTCGCCGTCGTCGCCGTGCTGCCCGCGTTTTTGGAGGAGAGCATTTTCCGCGGCGTGATGCTGGAGGGGATGAAGGCGCTCGGCACCGCCGCCGCCTGCCTTCTGGGCGGGCTGTGCTTTTCGCTCTTTCACCAGAACCCCGAACAGACGATCTACCAATTCATCTGCGGCGCGGCGTTCACGCTGCTTGCGATCCGCGCGGATTCGCTGCTGCCCGCCGTCGCGGCGCATCTTCTGAACAACGCGTTCATCGTTCTGGAACTGCGGTTTTCCTTTTTGCAGCATGTGCCGCTTGGCGGGGAGATCGCCATCTATGTGCTGTCCGCGCTCTGCCTTGTCGGTTCGCTCGTGTGGCTGCTCTTTTTCGACAAGCGCGGCAATACAAAACGGCAGGTCCCGCGCAAGGCGTTCGTAAAGCCTGCGCTGCCCGGCATCATCGTGTGCGCGGTGATGTGGGTGTATGTGTTCGTCGTGGGGGTGCTGTGATGCAGAAGGTGCGTATCGTCTGCGTGGGCAAATGCAAAGAAAAATTTTATGCCGACGCCTGCGCGGAATATTGCAAGCGGCTCTCCCGCTTTGCCGACGTCAGGGTGGAGGAACTCCCCGAGCGCCGCACCCTCGCCGAAGAGGCGGAGGCCATCCTGCCCCGCCTGCGCGGGTTCGTCGTCGTGCTGGCGGTGGAGGGGAAGGGGCTTTCCAGCGAGGCGCTCGCCGCAAAAATGAAAGCGCTCGCCGCGGAAGGCGCGGAAGTGACCTTTGTCATCGGCTCTTCCTGCGGATTGGACGCGCGCGTAAAGGAGCGCGCGGACATGCTGCTCTCCTTTTCGGCGATGACCTTTCCGCATCAGCTCATGCGCGTTGTTCTGCTCGAACAGATCTACCGCGCGTATATGATCAACGCGGGGGCGGAGTACCATAAATAAGGGGCGGATACAATAGGGACGGATGCATCCGGACCCTCCCGCCGCGGACAGCTGTATTTGAAAGCTCCCGCCGCGGACAGAATTTTTGCTTCCGCCATATAGTGGAAGCATGGACGCACTGCAAAAAGTATATGCGTTTTACGAAAGCTGCGGCGGCGAAAAGCGGGTGATCGGCAGGAGCGTGTGCGGGCAGCCGATCGTGGCGCTGTTCGTCGGGGAAAAGGGATACCCGCAGCTCATTGTACAGTATGCCATCCACGCGCGGGAGTGGGTGACGGCGCTCCTTGCGCCCGAACATATCCGCCGCGGCGTACCGCGGGGCGGGTGCTGGTTTTTGCCCTGTACCAATCCCGACGGCGCGGCGCTCGCCCTGCGCGGCGAAGCCTTTTTACAGACGCTCCCGCGGGAGCGGGCGGAATGGCTGCGCCGCATCGGCGGGGGCGGGTTCCGCCTTTGGAAGGCGAACGCGAACGCCGTCGACCTGAACGTGAATTTCGACGCGGACTGGGGGAGGGGCGTGCAGAACGTGCGCGCGCCCGCCCCCGAAAATTACATCGGCGCGGCGCCCTTTTCGGAGCCGGAAACGCGCGCCCTGCGCGACTTCACCCTCGAAGTTTCCCCCGATGCCACGGTCAGCTACCATACGAAGGGGGAAGAGATCTACTGGCACTACGGGCAGACGGGTGAACGGGAGGCGCGGGACGGCGCGCTCGCCGAAGCGCTTGCCCGCGCAACGGGGTATGCCGCGCGGCGCATTGCGGGTAGCTGCGGCGGGTATAAGGATTGGTGCATTCAGGCATGCGGCATTCCCGCCTTTACCATCGAGGCGGGGCGGGAGAGCGCGGGGCACCCGCTGGAGGAAGCGGAGCTGCCGCACATCTTCGGCGCGAATGCCGACGTTCCCGCCGTCCTTTCGGAGGAATTATGGAAGACAAGATAAAATTCATGCGCGCGGCGCTGCGGCAGGCAGAACGCGGGCTCGCCAAAGGGGAAGTGCCCGTCGGCGCGGTGGTCGTGCTGGACGGGAAAGTCATCGGCCGCGGGCACAACCGCCGCGCGAAGACGCAGCTCGCAAGTTCGCACGCCGAGATGTACGCCATCGACCGCGCCTGCAAAAAGCTGAACAGCTGGCGGCTGGAGGACTGCGACCTGTACGTCACCCTCGAACCCTGCCCGATGTGCATGGGTGCGGCGCTCAACGCGCGCATCCGTAAAGTGTATTTCGGCGCGTACGAGCAGAAGGGCAGGTCGATGACGGACGACCTTGCGGCGAGCAACCTTCTGAATCACACCGTCGAAGTGGAGGGCGGCGTGCTCGGCGAGGCGTGCTCGGAGCTTTTGAGCGGGTTTTTCCGCGCCATGCGCGCGCGCACTGCCGCGCAGCGGCGCGCCGAAGGGCAACAGGAGGGCGCCCTTCCCGCGGACGGGCGGGAAGCGGACGGAGATGGCGCCGCCGAATAAATTTTTCGGACAGGCTGTAAATGTCAAGGGAAAATGCGAAAATCGTTGAAAAAAATTTTTCAAGGTTGTAATTTTGTTATAATTTAACTGTTTTTGCTTGCAAAAACAGTTATTTCGTCATTTTTTAAAACGACTATAAGGCAAGCCGAATTTGGCTTGCCTTTCTCTTTTTCCTTTCGTTACGATAGTTTTGCGATTTGCTCGTTAAATAGTTCGTCTGCCGTGGCGTATTTGAGTATCTTCCGCGGATAATTATTGAGCCAATGCTCTACTTCCTGTATCTCCTCTTTTGAAAACTTTGCAAGGTTTGAACCTTTCGGGATTTTTCTTCGGATTTCCCTATTCATGCGTTCATTGCTCCCGCGCTCCGATGAGCAATAGGGGTGGCAATAGTAAATTGCCGTGCGGGGTTTCTTTCTCTTTCGGTATATTGATTTCTGCATATCTTCAAACGCCGAGAACTCCGAACCATTATCGACGGTTATCGTCTTGAACACCCGTTCAAACATTTTCCCGTATTTATGTTCGAGCATATTCAAAGCCGATACAACATTTATCGCCTTTTGACTCGGCATAGGTATAATGATTTCCTTCCTCGTCATTCGCTCCGTCAGGACAAGTAAAACATTCTTCGTCGAACCGCAAACGCAATCCATTTCCCAATGCCCGAACTCGGTACGCTTTTGTATCTCTTTCGGGCGTTTTTCTATGCTCGTGCCTTTCGGCGGACGGGCAATCGTCGTTTCTCGTTGTTTCCGCTGCCTCTTTTTGCCTTTTTGGAATAAATGTTGAAGAGATAATTCCCCGAACACGCCTTTATCTATGTAACTGTAAAGCGTAGCAGTACAGATAGAGGTTTTAAAAGGAATACCCCTGCGCCGTATCTCGCCAATAACCGCGTCGGGGCTATACTTTTCTTTTACGATTTTATGTTCGATATAGTCCGCGAGAGCGTAATCATTCCCGATTTTGAGCGGCGCGCCCTTTGCCGCAAGAAAATCACGGTAACGTTTTTCTGCTATATCGGGGCTGTATGTTTCCTTATAGCGGTATCGCCGTTCATAACCGTAATGGTCGTAATAGCCTATTTTTTTACGATAAACGCCTCTTTTTATTTCGCGATATACGGTACTAATATGTACGCCCACTTTTGCCGCGATCTGCTTGACGGGCATTTTCATTTTCAGCCCTGCCTCGATTTGCAGCCGGGCGGTAAAAGTGAGGTGCTTATACAAACCTTTTGCCTTTCTCATGTGTGCGTTCTCCCTTTGCAGAGTAACGCCCTGATGATATGGTAGAGATTATCTCATTTTTGTAAAACCATATGCTTGAACCCGTCAGCTGCTTACGGTCGGTTTTTCATCTTTCCCTTCTTCGTCGCCTCGCATTGATTGTATTCAAGCCGTT
>ERZ1643247.1817-NODE-1817-length-18202-cov-8.738524_pt1 | contig 18202 bp, 18 predicted proteins | sample MGYA00579264_ERZ1643247 | MGnify/ENA primary metagenome ERZ1643247 (study PRJEB29033, sample SAMEA4952262) | chicken gut metagenome | biome: Broiler Chicken; feature: Gastrointestinal Tract; material: Caecum | place: Ireland | collected 2018 | study: Broiler... | reverse complement strand
ACGAAACGCCGGAGCGAGTGGCAGACAAATGAGCGGTGGGCGTGGTTTCTCGGAAAAGACCGGGGGCGTTTGAAGCTGACGACACAGCCAGAACCCTATGACTTTAACCGCACGCTGAACTGGCTGGCAAGACAGGTCGCCCCGACTTTACAGGTAGCAGAAACTCTGGATAAGCAGAATGACACCACCGTTATCCGGGATATGGTAAAAAACGCAAAGCTCACTGACCGGCTGAAAAAGGTCTTGCAGCAGCTTTCGGTGAGTACAGAAGAAATGATTATGGAGGAATAAATATGTGGCATTTATTTTGTGACCTGCTGCTGGTGTCGGCAGGTATGGGTATCGGCGTGGTGCTGATGTGTATTTTACAGGTAGGCAAAGCAGCCGACGAAGAAATGAAAAATATTAAAGCAGAAAGGAATGAGGATAAATGAATTTTGGTCAGAACTTATACAACTGGTTTTTAAGCAATGCACAGAGCTTGGTGCTGATGGCGATTGTTGTAATCGGTATCTACTTAGGATTTAAGCGTGAATTTTCCAAACTTATCGGCTTTCTGGTAATTGCGCTCATTGCGGTAGGTCTGGTATTCAATGCCGGTGGCGTAAAAGATGTGCTGCTGGAGCTGTTCAACCGTATTATCGGGGCATAATATATGCGTGATATTTTTACCGACATACAGGCGAGGATCGGCTGCTCTTACATCTCGGACTTACCCTACTACAAACGGGCAGTCTGGTTCGAGATGAAGCGGCTTCCCCTTGCCGATTATCCAAAACAGCAGCTAGAGGACTTTTCACGTTATGTATTCGGCGTGAAGTATGCTATCTTAACAGAAGTGATGGCACGTTTAGAAAGGACGTGATGAAAAAGTAATGTATGAAATGAGACTTTATATCCTCAATATCACAAAACCTTACTCGGAGGACGAGGACGGGTACGCCGGAGAATGGTTTGACTGCCCGGTGGATTTTGAGGAAGTAAAAGAAAAGCTCGGTGTCAAAGAGATGGAGGAAATCGAGATTGCCGACTATGAGCTGCCCTTTCCCCTTACGCCCAGCATGAGCCTGTGGGAAATCAACGGTATCTGCCGTCAGATACAGGAAATCGAAGGTACGCCGGTCGGGAACGAAATGGATGAAATTATAAGAAAATGGTTTCAGAATATCGAAGATTTTCTCAACCACAAGGACGAGATACACCACTATGACGTGGCAGACCCTACCGCTTTAGCGGAGTATCTCATGTTGGAGGAACATTGTTTCGGGGAGCTGCCGCCGGAGCTTACGGCACATATCGACTATGCTTCCTATGGGCGTGAATTGGAACAAAGCGACAGATACCTGTTCACTTCCAGCGGTGTATTCCGCTATCAATAAGGCGGTGCGCCTATGGAGGAAATGCGTGTCTATATCGCCAACTTAGGCAAATACAATGAGGGCGAGCTGGTAGGCGCATGGTTTACGCCGCCGGTGGACTACGACGAGATGGCAGAGCGTATCGGCTTGAATGGCAATTATGAAGAATACGCCATCCATGACTATGAGCTGCCGTTCCCTGTGGATGAATATACGCCGATTGAGGAAGTCAACCGGCTGTGCGCCATGATTGAGGAACTGGATTATCCTATCAGTGAAGTGGTGGACGATTTACTCTGTCATTTTACGGGTGTGGAGGAACTCTACGAACATAAGGACGACATTATCCAGTATCCCGGCTGCGAAAAAATGGTAGACGTTGCTTATTACCTCATTGACGAGTGCGGCTCTCTGGGCGAGATACCAGACCGTTTGAGAAATTACATTGACTATGAAGCATTTGCCCGTGACCTTGATATAGAGGGGTGCTTCGTGGAAACAAGATACGGGGTATTTGAAATCCCCTATTAGCTGTCAGATCTAACGCAAGTGTTCTTCTGGCAGTTTTTTTATTGCAGCAGTCTGTAAATACAGGCTGCTGTATTCATTTCAGAAGAAAGGAATGGTACGAGACTTTGAAAAAAATTAGAAGCTACACAAGTATCTGGAACGTGGAAAAGGTCATTTACGCTATCAATGATTTTCAGCTCCCGTTCCCGATTACCTTTACACAGATGGCATGGTTTGTTGTCTCCCTGTTTGTGGTTATCTTGTTCGGGGAGCTGCCGCCCTTTTCCCTCATTGACGGGGCGTTTCTTAAATATTTTGGTATCCCCGTCGCCCTCACATGGTTTATGAGTCAGAAAACCTTTGACGGCAAGAAGCCTTTTGGATTTTTAAAATCCAGTGTCAGTTATCTGGTGCGCCCTAAAGTGACCTATGCCGGGAAGCCGGTGAAGCTGGGGAAAGAAAAATTCGATATCGCCATTACAGCAGTTAGGAGTGATTTGTATGTTCCCGATTAAATATATCGAAAACAATCTAGTGTTCAACCATGACGGGGAGTGCTTCGCCTATTATGAGCTGCTCCCCTATAATTACTCGTTCCTATCGCCAGAAGAAAAATACCGGCTGCATGACAGCTTCCGTCAGCTTATCGCACAGAACCGTGACGGGAAGATACATGCCTTGCAGATAAGCACAGAGTCCAGTATCCGGCAGATACAGGAACGCTCCAAAGAGGAAGTGACCGGGCGGCTGCGTGAAATCGCCTGTGAGAAGATAGACGAGCAGACGGACGCTTTAGTGGATATGATTGGTGAAAATCAGATTGATTACCGTTTCTTCCTCGGCTTTAAGCTGCTGGTGAACGAGGAAGAAATCAGCCTGAAAGGTGCAAGGAAATCCCTGTCCATGACCTTTGCTGACTTCCTCTATGAAGTCAACCACAAGCTGATGGGTGATTTTGTCTCCATGAGCAATGATGAAATCAACCGCTTTCTAAAGATGGAGAAACTTTTGGAGAATAAAATCGCACGCCGGTTCAAGGTGCGCCGTTTGGAGAAAAAGGACTTCGGCTATCTTTTGGAGCATATCTACGGCAAGACCGGCGTTGCCTATGAGGACTATTCCTATGACTTTCCTGTAAAAAAGCTGAAACGGGAAACGCTGGTAAAACGGTATGACCTTATCCGTCCGACACGCTGCTTAGTGGAAGAAAATCAGCGATACCTCCGTCTGGAAAGTGAAGATCAGACGGCGTATGCCGCCTACTTCACGATTAACAATATCGTAGGGGAGCTGGATTTTCCATCTTCGGAAATTTTCTACTACCAACAGCAGCAGTTTACGTTCCCGGTGTCCACCTCTATGAACGTGGAAATTGTCACCAACAAAAAAGCGCTGACGACAGTACGCAATAAAAAGAAAGAACTGAAAGATTTGGATAACCACGCATGGGAAGCCGGAAACGAAACCGGCAACAGTGTGGTAGAAGCTCTGGACTCGGTCAATGAGCTGGAAACTACCCTAGATCAGAGCAAGGAGTCCATGTATAAGCTCTCCTATGTGGTGCGTGTGTCTGCGGACAGTCTGGACGAGCTGAAACGCCGCTGCGACGAGGTCAAGGATTTTTACGACGACTTGAACGTAAAGCTGGTGCGCCCCTTTGGTGATATGCTCGGACTTCACAGCGAGTTCATTCCTGCCAGCAAGCGGTACATAAACGATTATATCCAGTATGTGACAAGCGATTTTCTGGCTGGTCTGGGTTTCGGTGCGACACAGCAGCTAGGGGAAAAGGACGGTATCTATATCGGCTATAACCTCGATACCGGCAGGAACGTGTACCTAAAACCCAGCCTTGCGGCACAGGGAGTCGAAGGCTCCGTCACAAATGCGCTGGCGGCTGCCTTTCTCGGTTCTCTGGGCGGTGGGAAGTCATTCTGCAATAACCTCATTATCTATTATTCTGTGCTGTTCGGCGGTCATGCGGTGATTATTGACCCAAAATCAGAGCGTGGCAGATGGAAAGAGACACTCCCGGAGATTGCGGAGGAAATCAATATTGTAAACCTCACCAACAGCGAAGAAAACCGGGGTATGCTCGACCCGTATGTGATTATGAAAGACGTGCATGACGGGGAAAGCCTTGCCGTGGATATTCTAACCTTTCTGACAGGTATCCGATACCGTGACGGCGAAAAGTTTCCTGTCCTCATGGCGGCACTACAGGAAGTGACAAAGGGAGAAAAACACGGACTTCTCTGCGTGGTGGACGAGCTGCGGAAAATCGGCACGCCCACGGCAAACAGTATCGCCAGCCATATCCAGAGTATTGCGGACTATGACTTTGCACATCTGCTCTTTTCTGACGGAACGGTGGAACATTCGATCAGTCTGGACAAGCAGCTCAACATCATACAGGTAGCTGACCTTGTGCTGCCGGATTGTGACACGAAACTGGAGGACTACACCTCCACGGAGCTGCTCTCGGTTGCTATCCTTATGGACATCAGTACCTTTGCCTTAGATTTTATCCATTCTGACAGGAGTATTTTTAAAATCGTCGACTTAGACGAAGCGTGGACGTTCTTACAGGTGGCACAGGGGAAATCCCTCTCTAACAAACTTATCCGTGCCGGACGCTCCATGAACGCCGCTGTCTATTTCGTGACGCAAAATTCCGGCGACGTGGACGACGAGAAAATGAAGAACAATATCGGTCTGAAATTTGCGTTCCGCTCCACGGACAGCAAGGAGATTAAAAACACGCTGGAATTTTTCGGTGTGGACGGCGACGACGAGAACAACCAGAAACGGCTCCGGGATTTGGAGAACGGACAATGCCTGTTTCAAGACCTCTACGGGCGTGTGGGCGTTGTCCAGATACACCCTGTCTTTGCGGATTTATTTGCCGCTTTTGATACCAGACCGCCAAAACAGCGTGAAGAAACGAGGGAGAGCCTATGAGGAAACGAAACATCCTACGCTATCTCGGTATCACCCTGTTGGTGGTGTTTGGTATTCTGGCGTTCCTCTCCATCACAGGAACGGCGGCTCATGCTGCCGGTCTGGTGGACGATACGGTGGACGCCGCCAATGAATACTCAAAATATCCGCTGGAAAACTATCAGCTTGACTTCTATGTAGACAGTTCGTGGGATTGGCTTCCGTGGAACTGGCTGGACGGCATTGGCAAGAGTATCCAGTATGGACTCTATGCGATTACCAACTTTGTTTGGACAGTGAGTATGTATATTTCCAACGCCACTGGCTATGTGGTGCAAGAAGCCTATAAGCTGGACTTTATCTCGGATACAGCAGACGCAATCGGAAAGAATATTCAGACCCTTGCCGGAGTGACGGAGAACGGCTTTTCCACACAGGGATTTTATGTAGGCTTCCTGCTTATCCTCATTCTGGTCGTGGGTATCTATGTAGCCTATGTGGGATTGCTGAAACGGGAAACGACAAAGGCGGTTCACGCCGTCCTTAACTTCCTTGTGGTCTTTCTCTTGTCAGCGTCCTTTATCGCCTATGCCCCTAACTACATTGCAAAAATCAATGATTTTTCCTCGGACATCAGTAGTGCGGCTCTGACGCTGGGTACAAAAATCACGCTGCCGGACTCCAGCAGTCAAGGAAAGGACAGCGTTGACCTTATCCGTGACAGCCTGTTTTCCATACAGGTAAAGCAGCCGTGGCTCTTATTGCAGTATGATACGACAGATGTAGACAGTCTCGGTGCTGATCGGGTGGAGAGCCTGCTGTCTGCCAGTCCAGACACCGACGAAAGAGAGAATATCGTGATTGAGGAAATCGAGGACAGGGATAACGACAACATGAGCATTACTAAAACCATGAGCCGGTTAGGTACAGTCGTCTTTCTGTTTATCTTCAATATCGGTATCTCTGTCTTTGTGTTCCTGCTTACCGGCATGATGATTTTCTCGCAAGTGCTGTTTATCATTTATGCCATGTTCCTGCCGGTGAGCTTTATCCTGTCCATGATACCGACGTATGAGGGCATGGGGAAACGGGCGGTCACAAAGCTGTTCAACACTATTATGCTGCGTGCCGGTATTACCCTTATCATCACCGCTGCCTTTAGCGTCAGCACAATGTTTTACTCTATTTCAGCCGGGTATCCGTTCTTTATGATAGCCTTTTTGCAGATTGTCACCTTTGCCGGTATCTATTTCAAGATGGGCGATTTAATGTCCATGTTCAGCCTACAGTCCAATGACACCCAACAGGTCAGCCGACGTATCCTGCGCCGCCCGTATCTGTTCCTCAACCGTGGAGCAAGGCGTTTGGAACGTCGTATCGGCAGGACACTGACGGCTGGTACTGCCGGTGGCGTGGTCGGAGCTGCGGCAGCTTCCGGCTCTAAATCTGATACCAAAAGAGCCGCTTCTCGTCCTAACCATGACAACGGGCAAAGTTCGGACACTTCCTCCGGGAAACGTGCCGCTTTTGCTGTAGGTGCTACGGAAGAAAAACAGCGTGCCGGTGACACCAGCCGGAAATCACAGGCTGGCAAGGCACAGGACAGGAAAAATCTGTCACAGTCTGGCTATGCGGCTTCCACAGAACAGACAACAAAGGTATCCGGCGTTCAGCGTGACGTTATAGAGAACCGCCATGCAAGGCAGCATGGCCGGAGTGACCGGCAGGAGAACCGCCGTCCGTCTATCGCACAAAGGCGCATGGCAATGGAGAAAGCGAAGCAGGCAGGATCAGCGGCAAAGGCTGCCCCTGTCCATGAGCGTCCAGCAACACAGTCAGTATTGGAAAAAACTACTTCCCCGGCAGTGGCTTCTAAGGTGCAGCACAGTGAACCTATGAAGAAAGAGCGTCCGGCGGTATCCCGTGAGAATATATCAAAATATCCTACACCCAAAGAGCCGGTGACAAAGACACAGGAAATCCGTACACAGGTGAAGAATGAGCCAGTGTCTCATGCGCCGGGGGTAAAAAATACTACTCCCCCGGAACGAAAGAACCCATATTTGTCCGGGAATAAGGAAGTCCGGCAGACTGCCACGAAACGGTCTGTCCAGAAAAATATCGAGCGTAACACCGTGAAGAAAACTACCACAAAGAAAGGACGGAAACAATGAGGCTGCGCCATCTGCTGATATTTGGCTGGATTTTCACGGGGATTATCAGCTTGCTTTTGTTCCTTTTTATCGTCACTTCTGACGACGAAGAAAGCAGCGGCGCACAGTTTGACTATTCGGGGTTGAACCTGTCAGCGGAGGTTTTGAAACATCAGCCTACTGTTGAAAAATACGCACGGAAGTACAGCATTGAGGACTATGTGAATTATCTGCTTGCCATTATGCAGGTGGAGTCCGGCGGCACAGGCGAGGACGTTATGCAGTCCAGTGAAAGTCTTGGTCTTCCGCCTAATTCCCTGAATACGGAGCAGTCGATTGAGCAGGGGTGCAAATATTTTGCTTCCCTGCTTTCTTCAGCGGAAGCCAAAGGCTGCGATATAAATACTGTCGTCCAGAGTTACAACTTTGGCGGCGGTTTTATCGACTATGTGGCTGCCCGTGGGAAGAAATACAGCTTTTCTCTGGCAGAGAGCTTTGCAAGGGAGAAATCCGGCGGCGTCAAGGTGGACTATAAGAATGAAATTTCCATCAAGCAAAACGGCGGCTGGCGGTATAAATACGGGAATATGTTTTATGTGCAGCTTGTCTCACAATATCTGGCTGTACCTCATTTCAGCGACGCAACCACACAGGCAATATTCAATGAAGCTTTAAAATATCAAGGCTGGAACTATGTTTATGGCGGCAGCAATCCTAATACTTCCTTTGATTGCAGCGGTCTGGTTCAGTGGTGTTATGGGAAAGCCGGTATCTCACTTCCCAGAACTGCACAGGCACAGTATGACGCTGTGCAGCATATCCCTCTGTCACAGGCAAAAGCCGGTGATTTGGTGTTTTTCCATTCAACCTACAATGCCGGAACATATGTAACCCACGTCGGAATATATGCCGGAAATAACCGTATGTACCATGCCGGTAATCCAATCGGATATACAGACCTCACTTCCTCATACTGGCAGCAACATATCATCTGCGCCGGACGTGTGAAATCCAATTAATACAGAAAGGACAATTTTTATGAAATGGAAGAAAAAAGAGAAAGAGTCAAAGCCTAATAAGGTGAAAAAGGTGCGTACTATGAAAGTCGGCACGCACAAGAAATCCGTGATTGCCCTGTGGCTGGTGCTGATTGCAAGTGTCAGCTTCGGGGTATATAAGAATTTCACTGCGATAGATATGCACACTGTCCATGAAAAGGAAATCATAGAACAGCGTATCGTGGACACCAATAAAATAGAAAATTTCGTCAAGGACTTTGCAAAAGCCTATTATACATGGAGCAATACCAAAGAAGCGATTGACGCACGGACAGCCGCCATCAGCGGCTACCTCACAGAGAGCTTGCAGGATTTGAACGTGGACACTGTCAGAAGTGATATTCCTACCAGCTCTGCGGTGGGCGAAGTCAAGATATGGAATATCGGGCAGACCGGCGAGGACGAGTACACCATCCTCTACTCGGTAGATCAGACGGTGACGGAGGGCGAACAGGTGACAGAAAACACCGCCGCTTATACGGTAACTGTCCATGCGGACAGCAACGGAGATATGGTTATCATCAAAAACCCGACTATCAGCAGCCTGCCGGGGAAATCCGGCTATACGCCAAAAGCACAGGAAGCGGACGGCTCGGTAGACGCTGTCACCACAACGGAAGTGACAGAGTTTTTGGAAACATTCTTCAAGCTGTATCCTACCGCCACAGACAAGGAGCTTGCCTACTATGTGTCCGGCAATGCCCTTGAACCCGTGGGCGGCAATTATCTGTTCTCGGAGCTTATCAACCCGGTATTTGGTATGGACGGAGATAAGGTCAAAGTATCCGTATCCGTGGCATATTTAGACCAGACTACAAAGGCGACAGAAATATCACAGTTTGATTTAACGCTGACTAAGGCTGACGGAAACTGGAAAATAACATAATAGTCTATCTAGCTCATTGCATATAATTTGTAACATATGCAATGAGCTTTATTCTGCCTGTTACAACCTTTAAGAATGTTTGTTTTTCAAGCCTTGCTTTATAGTTCAGGGTATTATATAATGAGTCGCATAAAAATTACGGGGGTGTCAAAGCATGAAACATATTTTAATTGTCGAAGATGATATTACCTTAAATAAATTATTAACAAATATCATGCAAACTGAAAATTATAATGTAAGTTCGGTTTACACTGTATCAGAAGCAAAATATTGTTTAGGTTTAAATAAATATGATTTAGCAATTTTAGATATTAACTTACCAGACGGAACAGGATATGAAATATGTAAAATAATCAAAGAAACTTATCACACAGCAATTATTTTTTTGACTGCAAATGACCTTGAGACGGACATGGTAAAAGGATATGAATTAGGGGCCTCTGATTATATTACAAAACCCTTTCCAAATAGTGTAATTCGGCATAAAGTAAACGCTATTTTTTCCTTGTTGGAAAGTTCAGAAAATAGCAATGTTCATAATATATATGATGACGGATTGTTAAAAATAGATTTTTCAAGTATGCATACCACTCTTGCTAACAAAGAAATTATTTTTGCACCATTAGAATATAGAATGTTAGAAATACTGGTGAAAAATAAAGGACTATTACTTACTCGGCAAAAATTACTTGAAAAGCTATGGGATAATAGGGGAAATTTTGTAGACGAGCATACTTTAACAGCAACTATCAGTCGTATAAGAAAGAAAATAGATATTGATAATTGTAGATATATAAAGACAGTATATGGTATGGGATACATGTTTGTGCCTGGAGGTTCTAAATGAAAAAGAAGTTATCTATCTCTCATTTTTTTCAATTAATGGGATTATGTTACTTTATAATTACTTTTGTTTTATGCATAGTTATATATATGACTATCAAAAAGTTTGAAGGTGTTTTCATATGTTTTTCAACAGCCTCTATTCTAGCAATATGGGCAGTTATTTTGGTCAATACCCTCCAAAAAAAATTAGTATCTTTTACCGAAGATATATGCCAGACAATTGATAATATGATAAAGGAAGACATCAACGAGCAACTTATCTTTGATGAAGATACAATGCTGGATAGAATCAATCATCAACTAAATCGCTTATACCAGACGTTAAATGCGCATAAGTATGCGATTAAAACACAACAGGCTGATTTGCAAAGTATGATTTCTGACGTATCACATCAGGTAAAAACACCAATAACTAATTTAAAAATGGCGGTATCTACCCTAATAGAACAGGAAATGTCTCGTAAAGAACAATTGTATTACTTTAGCTCCATTAATATGCAACTTGATAAATTAGATTTTTTAATGAACGCAATGATAAAATCTTCTCGTTTAGAAACTGGTATCATTAAATTGAAGAAACAAAAAAGTTCTATATATGAAACATTGGCTATAGCTCTTGGAAGTATTTACCTACAGGCAGAAGAAAAAAAATTGCAAATTATAGTAGATTGTCCTGAAAAAATAATGATTAACCATGATGAAAAATGGACAGCAGAAGCATTATTTAATGTTTTAGAAAATGCAGTAAAATACACACAGATTGGTGGAACAATCAAAATTCGAGTCCATCAATGGGAAGCCTATACAAAAATTGATATTACAGATAATGGTCGTGGAATACCAGAAAGTCATTGGTCTAAAATATTTAAACGATTTTATAGAGAGCCAGAAGTACATAATATAGACGGAATTGGTATCGGTCTTTATTTAACAAGAAAAATTATTCTTAAACAAGATGGACGTATCTACGTTACATCTGTTGTTGGCAAAGGAACTACGTTTACTATTTTTTTATCTAATGATTAGACGGTATTCCCGTCTTTTTTTTTATTTTTAGAAATGACATTCTCGTGACATTTATTATTTAAGATGAGCTTAAATCAAACAAGAAAGGCGGTATATGCGATGGAAATATTAAAAACAGTTGATTTAAAAAAATACTATCATCAGGGCAAAAACATAACAAAAGCTCTGGACGGTATAAACTTAACAATTAACGATGGTGATTTCGTTGCAATAGTAGGTACTTCTGGCTCTGGTAAAACTACTTTATTAAATATGATGGGAGGGCTAGACTCTCCTTCATCTGGTAAAGTTATTATCAACGGTGAAGATATATCTAAAAAAACTGACGAACAGCTTACTATATTTCGACGTCGTCATATCGGATTTATTTTTCAAAATTATAATCTTGTTCCTTTTATGAATGTATATAAAAATATTATTTTGCCAGTCCAATTAGACGGGCAGAAAGTTGATAAAAAAATGCTTGATGAAGTTATTCATTTGTTGGGTCTATCAGAAAAACTGGAACAATTACCTAATTGTCTTTCGGGTGGACAACAACAGAGAGTGTCTATCGCAAGAGCACTGTTAGCAAAACCAGAAATTATTCTTGCTGATGAACCAACGGGCAATCTTGACAGTAAAACAAGTGGTGATGTCCTTTCTTTGCTCAAACTTACAAGTATGCGCTTTCATCAAACTATTGTAATGATTACACATAATGATGCAATTGCTCAATTAGCAGATCGTATTATTCGTATTGAAGATGGAAAAATCAAAGAGTGAGGGAAAAAAGATGTTTTTGGATAATGATACAACAACCGTAGAAAAATCAATTTCAAATGATAGCATGAAAGCTCATATCAGTCGAAACGTAATTGTTTTTATTGCAATTTTTTTAACAACTCTAATGATAACAGGAGTTCTTTCTACAGGAATAGTTTTCTACAATGCAGAAGTAACGTATTCTAATATGTCACCGGGGCTTGGGGCTGATGGATTTGCAATTATGGGGGGTAAGGAACAGGAAAAGAAAATTAAAGAAAAGCCAGAAGTAGAATGGGCGGCTTTAGTACGGAATGCTTCTTATAGAAGAATAGAAAATCCACATACGGTAAACTGTGATGTGGAATTACTGGTAACTAATACTACCTATTACGATAATAATTATATATCTTTGCTAGATGGCAATTATCCTAATAGTAAAACAGATATTTTAATTTCTGATACTCTTGTCCAAAAATTTTCTTTCAAAAATGCAATAGGGAGAAAAATACCATTTACAGTTACAATTCATGAGAATAATCAGGAAATAAAAAAAGAATTTTATTTTACTATTTGTGGTATATATAAAAATCCATTAGCTGGAATATCTGATACATATGAAGAGGTATATACAAGTAATGGTTTTGTAAAATCATACAATCCACAGATTCAAAATAAACCCGGATATATTTATGTTAAATTATCTGGTAATAAAGGGAAAGATGAAATTTATCAACAACTACAAAAAATAAATGATGAGGTTGGCGGCATTGGAGTAGTATCGAAAACACAAAATGCTGATAATGGACAAACGGTAAAAATCGTTCTAGCAGCAATAGTCATTATTATGCTTGCAGCATATTTTATCATATTTAATATATTCAGTATTTCGCTTTCAAAAGATATTAGATATTATGGAATGCTAAAAACAATTGGAGCAACAACAAGACAAATTCGAGCAACGTTAAATCGGCAGGTTTATAAACTGCTTTTTCCAGCTTTAATTTTGGGGCTTTTTGTTGGACATATATGTGGAAGAATAATAGCACCTGAAATATTAGGATTAATGGACGGATTAAAAAATTTTTATCAACCTGCACCTATATTATTACCTTCTTGTTTTGTCATTATTTTTGTCTGCGTAACAGTTAAAATAAGCTGCTACCAGTCGTTTAGAAAGGTTAGCAAAATTTCTCCGATAGAGGCTGCACATTTTATAACCCCAGTTAAGAGAATCAATACTATATTTGCTATTATGTCCCTAATACTTAGTTGTATGATTTTTAACAGCGTATTAACTTTTTTCTTTGGATATGATTTGCAAAACGAGGTTAATAAAAGAAATGTTTACGATTTTAAATTAATGAACAATATTTATTTGTATGGAAATGGTAACGAATCTTTTGAATCCATACCGGAAGAATTATGCAACCAAATAAAAGACCTTCCCTTTGTCAAAAGAATGGATATTGTTTATTCGGCACATTCACAACCAGATAACTACGAAGATGTTCTTGGGAATACTTACTATTTACGTGGCAGAGTAAAAAATGTAGGGCTTTTGAAGGAAGATTTTGAACGTGCAAAATCTCAAGATTTAACATATGATTTCGACAAATATGGTAATGATTTAATGATACCTATCTGTGGGGTTTCATCGGATATACTGACAAAAATATTAGAAAATAAAAATATAAAAATTTTAGATGGTACAATAAATACTGAACAATTTATTAATGGAGAATATATCATCTATCAACCCTTTGGTAGGACTGAAGATTCATTAGTTCATGCTGGCGACGAAATGGATATACAGTTTTTCGATGATACCAAACAAGAATATATTACAAAGCATATGAAGGTAATGGCCGTTGTAATCGGAAACGACTCTTATGGAAGCTCTCCATTAAGTGAAATTGGGATTTGCCTTCCTGACAAATTGTTTAAAGAGATATATCCTAATTACAATGAAATGATTAGTTCAGTTGTTGTAGACAGCAACAATACTTTGGATATGTCAGAACAGCAAAAGGAAATAGAGCATTTGTTAGGTAAATATTCTTGTTATCAGACTACATTTACTTCTAAATATAATAGCACTATGTATTTTGAAAAAGAGCGTAACACATACTTTTTAATGGGAATGTTCTTAGCAATATTTTTCTCTATCATTGGAATTACAAATATCATTAACAGTATTGTCAGCAATATTCTTTCGGAAAGAATTGCATATGCAAGGTTACAGGCGGTAGGAATGACAAAGAAACAGCTAATTAGGAAAATTATTATAAATAATTTTAAAGTTTATGGATTATCTGTATTGCTTTTTATTCCTATGAATTTTGTCCTCCTACATTTTATATTATCCGGGTTCGATACAAAATTATTTGTTTTATCCGCATTATTGGTTTCTTTGGGAATTACAATAATATTGATTTTTACATCGTGGTTAGTAGTAAAATATCTGAATAAAAAAACAATTGCACAAAGGCTTAGAGAGATAGACTAACCATAAAATTCAGAACCTTATGAGATGTAACTTTTTATCTTTTTAATTGTGTAATTGTGAAAGTAACAGAAAGAAAGTGGAGGATTTAATTTTCCTCCACTTTCCTTGACTTGACAATACCATCAATGACGCTCTCTACAATGATAAGCTCTTGATCGGTAAGCTCGTCAAGTCCGGCTTCCACAGCTCTGCGCCGGGTACTTTTAATCCGGCGTTCACCGGCTGACAGAAAATGTTCGTCGAGAGATACGTCGAGCAGGGAGACAAGGTCATATAGCACCTGTAGGCTAGGGTGCGCCCCTTTGTTTTCAATGTTTGTCAAATAACGTGGGTCAATCTCTATCGCTGCGCCCACCTGTTCACGGGTCAATCCCTGTCTTTTGCGTGCTTCTTTAATTGACTGTCCTACTGCTCTGAAATCGTATCTATCCTCTTTTTTACGCATATGTAATCACCTCACCACATTTTACTGTTCCTGTTAAATTAGCAACAGGTATAGAAAAACGTGTTATAGGACTTTTCAATTCCTATTAGGTGCATTTTTCAACTGTATATGCTGCATGGCGGCAAATAAAAAAACCGCCGTTGGCAGCAAGGCTTTTTATGCGCCTTTTTAAACGACGGTTTTACAGCCGCCGTTTTCTTTTTTCCAGACGGTCAAGGTTTTTGTTTTAGCGGCTTTAGGAGGTAACCGCATGGAAATTCGTATCAGACCGCCGGTGGTCTTTGGTAGACCGTCAAAAAAATCTCACTTCTTCCTGCGGCTCAAAGCACCCTAGAATGTGGTTTTTCACATCATATAGCAGGAATAATTTACAAAGCGCAAGATCAGTACGTTTGTATTGTCCTTGTGCTTTTTTGCTACCAAAAACTTTTTGAAAAAGTTTTTGAAGTTGGGTATCAAATCCCACCTTCTCTGGCGAGTGTTAGTGCGGAAAGGGGTAAAAGCCTTTTTGCTTTAGCAACTTCCGACAGAAAGGAGGTGAGATTATGAAACCATCTTCTTTCGAGAGTGCTATCAGACTTCAATTTGACTGTCTGGCTCGTAAAGTTGTAGGCACTACAGTAAAGGACTATAACAGAGAGCTTGGCAGACGTGCAAAACGTGAGACTCCGTTCTGCGAGCTGTCCGAGATGGAAATAAACCATATCGGTGCTGTAGACGAATACTCGGTTGAATTTACAGCCTTTGACGTATTCGGCAATGAAGTCCGTATCTATGATGAACGCTTATGTGAAGCAATCAAAAAATTTGCAGAAAGACGGCGTAACATTCTGCTTATGTCGTACTTTCTGGAGATGACCGACGCTGAAATAGCAGCGGTCATGGAAATGGAGCGTTACTCCGTTTGCCGCAACAGACTACGCACATTGAAGCTCATTAAGGATATGTACGAGGAGGATTAAAACATATGAAGTCCGTAAAAAAGTGTCCGTTATTCTCAACCATCTGCTCTGGAGCAGACGGCGACGAAACGGCGATTGAAAAGATTTTGAACCACTACGACGCTTACATATCAAAAGCAAGCCTGCGCCCGTTCTATGACGAACACGGCAATATGTATATTGTGGTCGATATGGAACTGAAAGGCAGAATAAGAGCTGCGCTGATTGAAGCAATTCTTGGTTTTGAAGTCAAAGTGAAATAAAGCCTACAGGAGCGTGTACCACCTCATTCCAGCTCCTAATCTTGCTCTTTGAAAATTGAATAAGGTAATCAGATACTTTAGATATATGACGAGCCTGTAGGCAGATACGCCATGACCTCATACACATGAGCGAGCGGTTCATATCTGTGATCTGCAAGCGACTTGTGGAATGGTCGTGTGCCATGACTCATATATCCTACAATGATACTCCCGTATAGCCTTAGTTTGAGCGTTAGAAGCGTCGCACACAAAGGGTATGGCTGCACCGTGTATGCAGGGGTGAGACTCCCGTGAGCCGCTAGGCTGTCTGATTGCCTAACTGTATCTTGCCCCGGAGGTGTTGTAATGGATAAAAAATATATGATAAACGATACCTACCGTGTGATGTTCAAGGATTATCCAGACGTAGTAACCGTGGAGCAAATGAGTGAAATGCTCGGTATCAGTATGAAAACAGCCTACATATTATTGAGGGAAAATAAAATCCTGCATTTTAGGGTCGGAAGAACCTATAAGATACCAAAGCTCAATATCCTGCGGTACATGGAAATGCTGTAAAGGTTTACTGCGTCGCTTGTTGTCAGCAGCCTTAGAACCTGTTATACTTGACATAGTCAGTGATAGGTGAATGACTGCTGCTATTAGGAGGACAAACATGGTAGCAGGACATTTACGAAAACAAAACGGATATTTTCAGATGATTTTAAGCTATAAGGACAGCACTGGCAAAAGGCGTACAAAATCAATCAGTACAGGACTTCCCGTAAAGGGAAATCAGAAGCGTGCGGAAGCTATGCTTTTGGAAACGAGAAAGAATTTCACGCCAGAGGACGCTATGACGGATAAAGAACTCCCATTTGACAAGTTCCTCGACAAATGGCTGAAAGACCATCTCAACCTTAAGACCTTAGAAGCAGAAACATATGCTCTGTACTCTTACAATGTGAGAATGTATCTCACACCGTATTTTCAAAAAAGGACAATTCGTATTTGTGATTTGAGGACTACGGACATTGAGAGCTATTACAATTATGAGAGGACGGAACATCACGCTTCAAAGGTGGTAATCTTACAGCTACATGAGATTATCAAAATTTCTCTTGATTATGCGGTCACGCTTGGCTGGATCGAGGACAATCCGGCAGACAGTATCAATCCGGCGACAAACGAGGTGTCTATCTTATTTACAGATTTTATGCTGGAATGGCTGGAAATGATGAAACAGTGTGTAGAAGAAACAACAATGGCTTCTTACACTTGCTCTGTAAAAAAGCGTATTGTTCCCTACTTTTTGGAGAAACGATATACTTTGACAGAGATTGAGGAAAACCCTAAATACATTCAAGACTACTATCAGTCAGAATTGGATAAGGGGCTGTCTGCTAACACTGTTATTCACCGCCATGCCAATATCAGAAAGGCTCTGCAATATGCTTTTCAGATTGGACTCATCAAGTCAAATCCGGCAGACCGTGTGGAAAGACCAAAGAAGAACAAATTTGTAGCTTCCTACTATAACAAAGAAGAACTGGACACACTATTCAAAGTCTCCAAAGGTGACCCTATGGAGCTGGCGATTATTCTCGCTGCTTTCTATGGTTTGCGACGGAGTGAAGTGATAGGTCTGAAATGGAGTGCGATTGATTTTGAGCGTAAAACTATCACAATCAAATACACTGTAACAGAAGTCAATCTGAATGACGGGCGTGGTAATGTGCTTATTGAAAAAGAGCGGACAAAATCAAAGACCAGCCGCCGCACGCTGCCGCTTGTGAAACCGTTTGAAGATTTGCTTATCAAAATGTATCGGGAACAGAAACAGAACCGGCGATTGTGTGGTGACTGTTATTGCACGGATTATCTGGACTTTATCTATGTTAATGAAATCGGGGAAAGAATAAAACCCGGTTATCTGACACAACATTTTCCCTTGTTGCTGAAAAAACATAATCTGCGAAAAATCCGCTTTCACGATTTGAGACATAGCTGTGCCAGCCTTTTATATGCAAATGGCGTGAGCTTGAAGCAGATACAGGAATGGCTCGGTCACAGTGACATTTCTACAACATCTAATATATATACGCATTTAGACTACAGCAGCAAGGTTTCATCTGCCAATGCCATATTATCCGTGTTCCCGTCACAGACGGCAGCGGAGATTGAAAAGGCAGTAGGTTAGAACTTTTGACAATAAAAAAAGCTCCCTAGCTGGAAGCTAAAGAGCTGAATTTGCTGGTGCCGCTGGCCGGACTCGAACCGGCACGGATATTCTCCGTCTGATTTTGAGTCAGGTGTGTCTGCCAATTCCACCACAGCGGCTTATATTTCAAATCCCTTATTTCTTGTATATCCTTTCCGATTTTGGAGGGATATGCAGGAGGGATATTGAAAACGAAGCAAGTCATTAAGTTGTCACAAGCCTTGAAAAATCAAGGGATTTAAAAGTTACCTATCAGCCGAACGCATTGGATTTTGAGTCAAGTGCGTCTGCCAATTCCGCCACAGCGGCATTCACAACATCGA
>ERZ1643247.1816-NODE-1816-length-18228-cov-5.546690_pt1 | contig 18228 bp, 16 predicted proteins | sample MGYA00579264_ERZ1643247 | MGnify/ENA primary metagenome ERZ1643247 (study PRJEB29033, sample SAMEA4952262) | chicken gut metagenome | biome: Broiler Chicken; feature: Gastrointestinal Tract; material: Caecum | place: Ireland | collected 2018 | study: Broiler... | reverse complement strand
CAACACCCACAGCCGCTGGGCCCGGCGGATCGTCCTGCGGGCGGAGCGGTACGGCACCCGCCCCTGACCGCATGCAAGGCGCCGCCGCGGGAAATCCCGCGGCGGCGCCGTCTGCGCTGCAGGTCCTGCCCGGCAGCGGACAAAGAGAAGGACACGCCGTCGGCGTGTCCTTCTTTCAAAACACACACAAATGGAAACGTCTGCTGTTTCCGGGAGCCGGATCAGCCCTTCACCGAGCCTGCGGTCAGGCTGGCGTTGACCTGCTCCTGGAAGATGGCGAACACGATGATGCTGGGCAGCACCGCGATGGTGATGGCTGCGAACATGGCCGTGTAGTTGAAGCTGAACTGGCTGGTGAAGTAGCTCAGGGACAGCGGCAGGGTCCGGTTGTCCGTGGAGCTGGTCAGCAGCAGGGCGAAGGTGAATTCGTTCCAGCTCTCCAGGAAGGTCAGCACGGCCGCGCTGGCCAGGCCGCCCTTGGCGCAGGGCATCATCACCTGGATGAAGGTGCGGAAGAAGCCGGCGCCGTCGATATAGGCGGCCTCCTCCAGCTCCGTGGGGATGGAGGCAAACGCAGAGCGCAGCACCATCAGGGAGATGGGCATGTTCAGCGCCGTGTACACCAGGATCAGGGCGAACTTGGTGTCATAGAGCCCCAGCTTCGTGATGATGTTGTACACCGGGCTCATCAGCGCCGTGGTGGGGATCACCATGGACAGGGAGAGGATGGCATAGATCGTGTTCTTGAAGCGGAACCGCTTCTTGGCGAACACATACCCCGCCATGGCCAGGCAGAACACGTTCAGGATCGTGGTGATGGTGGCGATGATCAGGCTGTTTGCAAAGAACTTCAGGATCGGAGCGATCTCCAGCGCCTGCACATACCCGTCAAAGCTGAAGTGGGACGGCAGGGACAGGCCGTTGGAAAAGATCTCGCTGTTGGTCTTGAAGGAGGACAGAACGACCCAGATGATGGGGAACAGGGCCACGCACACGCACAGGGCCATGAACAGATAGGAAAATCCGCGGGCGACCTTCTGAGTGGGCGTTCTCTTATAATGCGTCAACATTCCGAATCCCTCCTCAGTCTTCCTTATTCATGCCGAAGATCTTGCGGATCAGCGTCATGGTGACGAAGCCCAGCAGAATGATCACGACGCCGATGGTATTGGCATAGCCGTAGTTGTTGGCCTTCACCGTGGTGTACAGATACAGCGGCAGGTTGGTGGTGTCGGTGCCGGGGCCGCCGCCGGTGGTGATGTACAGCATGGAGAACAGCTGCAGCATGTAGGTGGCCGCCATGATGACCGTGGTGCCGATCATCTTCTTGACCACCGGGAACATCACCAGGCGGTCGATCTGGAAGCTGGTGGCGCCGTCGATCTCCGCCGCCTCGATGAGGCTCTCATCGGTGCTCAGCAGCTGGGCCAGGACCAGGGTGGTGGTGTATCCTGCGAACAGGAACCAGGTCAGGGTGACGGAGGGAAACGCCGTCGCCGTCTCAAACAGCCAGTTGTGCTGCAAACTCTCCAGTCCGATCAGCTTCAGGAACGAGTTCACCGCGCCGTACTGGGCGTTGTACAGGTTCAGGAAGATCATGGCGATGGCGGACTGGGAGATAATATTCGGGATCATGTAAGTCACACGAACGAATTTCCAGCCCCTGGGCTTCTTGTACAGGATAAAGGCCAGCAGCGTGCCCAGGGTCACGTGGAAGATGCAGTGGATAAAAAGCCATTTGACTGTGTTGCCGAAGATGGGCCAGAAGCGGTTGTCCTCGGTGAACAGCTGAATGAAATTGGAAAAGCCGACAAAGGTGAAGGTGCGGGGCAGCAGGCGGTAGTCGAACAGCGACGTGACGAACACCATCACCAGCGGGATCGCGAAGATCAGGATGAAGAGGATGCAGGCCGGCGCCAGGAACAGGGCGATCCACCCGCCATTTTTTTGTTTCATCAGAATCCATCTCCTTGTCCAAGGATAGGGAAGATCGGGCTGCCGCTAGGGCAGCCCGATCCTTTGTGCGCAGATTGCAGTCACGGGCTTCCAGAGTGTTGCCTATGCCTTTTCAGGCGGGGATGGGATCAGGCCACAGCGTTCTCAGTGGCGAAGTCCGTCAGGATCTGGCAGAACTGCTCCGGCGTGTAGGTGCCGTTGGCCAGGTTGGGCAGCTCGGCGCTGAACAGATCCTGCAGGCCGGGCACCATGTTGCCGGTGAAGGTGTTGGAGCGCACCGTGCACTCAGAAGCCATGTTCAGGAACTCGCCCAGCAGCGGGAAGTTGGTGGTGGCGGTGTCGGTGATCTCCACAGAGGCGGCAGCGGGGACCATGCCCTGCATCTCCAGAGCCAGCTTCTGAGACTCGGCGCTGGTGAAGAACTTCACCATGGCGATGGCAGCCTCTTCCAGGGCGGGATCGTCCTGCTTGGTGACGAACATACCCTCGATGGGGGCGTCATAGACGAAGCCGCCGGGATAAGTAGCCACGCCCACGTTCTGGTCAAAGCCCTCGGGCGTCTTGGAGGTATCGGAGAAGTCGCCGATCATCCAGGGGCCGTTGCAGATCATGGCCACGTTGCCGGAGAAGAAGTTGTTGGCCGCGTTCTCATAGGCGCCGCCCACGGCGTCCAGCGTGGTGTAGTTCTGGTACCACTTCTGCATCTCGGCCACGGCGTTGACGACGGGCTCGATGTTGTAGTCGGTGGGATACTTGGTGTTCATGAACTCCAGGCCCTCGTCGCCGCTGGTGGCGACCATGGCGCCCATCAGCAGCATGGAGACCCATGCGCCGTCTGCGGTGTCCATGGCCAGCGGGGTGATGCCGGCAGCCAGGAGCTTGTCGCAGTTGTCAAAGAACTCCTCCCAGGTGGTGGCAGGCTGGATGCCGACCTGATCGAACAGCTCCTTGTTGTAGAAGTAGCCGATCAGCTGGCCCTCGCTGGAGGAGGCGTAGATCTTGCCGTCGCGGCAGTTGGCGGCCTGCCAGGCCTCGTTGTCATACATGGCGGCCCACTCGGGATCGGCGTTCACCACGTCGGTCAGGTCCACCACCAGATCGGCCTCCAGGGCCAGGTCCAGCAGGGCGTAGCCGCCGCCGTACACCACGGGAGGCAGCTGGCCGGAAGAGATCTGGACCTGGATGCGCTCAGCGTAGTTGGCGTCGCCGGGCACTTCCTCGATCTCGATGCGGTACTGGCCCGCGTACTCCTCGTTGAAGCGGTTCACCAGCTCAGCCACGACGGGGGCGGCGGTGTTGGTGCCCACCTGGAACGTGGGATAATTGATCACGATCTCGTCGCCGGTGCTCTCGCTGCCGCTGTCAGAGGCCGCGCCCTCATCGGTGCCGCCGCCGCAGCCGACCAGCCCAAGAAGCATGACCAGGGCCAGTGCGCAAGACAGCCATCTTTTCATCATCTTCATTTATGATTTCCTCCTTTTCCGGGGGACCTTCCCCCGTATATGTGAATATCATACCATGGAAAAGCGCACAAATATTAAGATTCTTTTGTTCTTGTTCTGGTAGAAATCCGCTCAATTTTTTCCGCGGAAGGCCAAATATGTCCTATCTTTTCCGCCGGCGGCCGCGCTTTTTGCCGGAAACCGCCGGCTCTCCGCCGGGAGAGGGCCGGTGTGCGTATGGGAAATTCTCCCTTTCCAATCTTGAAAAAAAGCGTCTGTTTCGATAAAATAAAAAAAGCGGCCCCGACTGGCCGCCGAAGGGAGGCGAGCGGATGGCGGAGCAGAGGAGCGGCGGAGGCCGCAAGCGGTCGATCCTGGCCAGATTTTTCTTTCTGGTCTGCATCATGATCCTGGGGCCGATCCTGCTGACTCTCCTGGTCTTTTACCGCACCATCCCGGACCGCATGGAGGAGCAGGCCCAGGGAAACGCCGACTTCTACATGGGCCAGGTGGCCTCCTCGGTGGAGAGCTCCATGGACCTGGCCCGGGATGTGGCCTACAGCGCCATGGCGGACAATGACCTGCGCCAGGCGATGCTGGACCCGGCGTCATACCTGGCTGTGGACGGGCGGGATGCCCTGCTGCGCGTGGTGGGCGGCGTGGCCGCCTACCAGTCCACCTGGCACAAGAGCGGGCTGAACAGCGTCTATCTGTTCCGGCAGGACGGGCAGTTCGCCCTGTATTCCCCCACGGGATCCTATGCCCAGGAACAGCAGCGCATGCAGCAGGTCTATGCCGCCGCCGCGGGGCTCACCTCCGTGGAAACGCTGTTCCGCGTGCCCGGAACGCCCTCCGGCACCCTCTATTTCCTGCTGGACTACAAAAACATCTCCAATCTGGATCTGCTGGGCAAGCTCATCATGGAGATCGACGTGGAGACCATGGTGAACGCGGCGGATCTGATCGACCTCTATCCGGGCACCTGCCTGGCGCTGTCCGGTCAGGACGGGCAGCTGCTGTTCGGACTGGGCGAGGATCTGGAGCTGCTGCTGGACCGGGCCGGGACCTCCGGCGCCTATGTCCAGGGCGCCACCGCCGGGCGGCTGGGCCGGTACTATCACGTCAGCCAGCAGGTGGGCGGGAATGATCTGCAGCTGGACTTTTTTGTCCCCCTCTCCTCCATGTACGATCTGGTGTGGGAGGGCAGCGGCATCTTCTCCGTCCTGTGCGTGGCCATCCTGCTGCTGGCCATTCTGGCGGCCCTGGTGATCTACCGGGTGATGCGCCGCGCCATGCAGGGCATGGAGGACACGCTGCACCGCATGGCGGAGTCCGACTACACCGCCCGGATGCCCGACAGCGGCTATCGGGAGCTGGCCAGCCTGGAGTCCGCCTTCAACCGCATGGCGGACAACCTGGACGCCTCGTTCCAGGACGCCTATCAGAAGGGCCTGAAGCTGCAGGAGAGCGAGTCCCGCCTGCTGGCCGCCCAGATCAACCCCCATTTCATCTTCAACGTGCTGGAGGCCATCAACATGCGGTGCGTGGACGCGGGGCTGAAGGACATCTCCCACATGGTCACCAATCTGGCCAATCTTCTGCGGGGCAACATCGGCATCGGCAGCGGCAACCAGAAGATCACGCTGGAGCAGGAGCTGGGCTATGTCCGGTACTATCTGGATCTGCAGCGGCAGCGGTTCGGGGAGAGCCTCGTCTACTCCATCGAGCAGGAGGACGACGAGCTGCTGCAGTACCTGGTGCCGCGGCTGACCATCCAGCCGCTGGTGGAAAACGCCATCGTCCACGGGCTGGAGCCCCGGCGGGGCCTGGGCTCCGTCACCATCCGCCTGTGGGAGGAGGAGCACAGCATCTGCGTGCGGGTGGAGGATGACGGCGTCGGATTCGACGTCTCGAAGCTGGACCTGTCCGGCGAGGCGGCCGCCGCCGGAGACCACAACCACATCGCCCTGCCCAATGTGATCCGCCGGCTGCATCTTCTGTACGGAGAGCAGGCGGACCTGAAGATCACATCAGAGCCCGGCCGCGGCACCTCGGTGCTGCTGATCCTGCCGATCGACCAGACAAAGGGGTGAGACAAATGCCATATTCCGTGATGCTGGTAGACAACGAGCCTGTGATCCAGCGGGGCCTGATGCAGCTGATCGACTGGAAGGCCCTGGGCTGCTATGTGCGGTCCATCGCCTATGACGGCGCAGACGCCGTCCGCCAGATCCAGGAGTCCCCGCCGGACATCGTCATCACAGACATCCGCATGCCGGAGATGGACGGGCTGCAGCTGTGCGCCTGGGTGCGGGAGCACTGCCCGGACATCCAGCTGATCCTGTGCACCGGCTTTCCGGATTTCGAATACGCCCAGCAGGCCATCCAGTACGAGGTGGCGGATTTCGTCCTGAAGCCCACCACGGAGGAGGGGCTCTCCGCCGCGGTGAAAAAGGCCTGCCAGCGGCTGCAGAAGGACAGCGGGATCCAGAAGAGGAGCCTGCTGCTGGAGCAGCAGGCCCTGCTGGGGGAGCTGATCTTCAAAAGCCGCCATTCCATGCTGTATATCCTCAACCGCCTCAACGACCTGCACATCACCCTGTCCAGCTATTACGTGCTGAGCCTGGAGGTGGTCTTTCAGGGCCCCCTGGAGGAGGGCACGGCCATGCTGCAGCAGGCCCAGGACATCTTCCTCTCCTGCTGCGAGGGGCAGACCGTGTACCTGGTGCCCAAAAGCGATCTGTGCAGCTATGCCGTCCTGCCGCTGCCGGAGGATGCGGATCCCCTGGCGCTCTGCACCGCCGCAGTGGAGGCCGTGGACGGCAGCACGGACTTTCTGCTGACCATCGGCATCAGCCGGTGCCACAAAAATCCCCTGAACATGCGCAAGGCCGCCCAGGAGGCGGACGACGCCCAGAAGTTCCTGCTCTCCAGCAGCCAGCCCTCCGTGATGCGGTGCCAGGACCTGCCGCGGCTGTCTGAGGAGACCACCAACCTGCTGCTGGAAAAGCTGCGGCTGGTGGAGAGCGCCCTGGAGAACCGCAGCGGGGACACGGCCATGAAGCATCTGGAGGGGCTGTTCCAGGTACTGCGGGCCATCCCCTTCTCCAGCGCCTATCAGATCGCCCTGCTGCTGAAGAATTTCTGCATCAGCCTGCTGCTGAGCCACGACCTGTCCCCGGACCGGCTGGCGGAGATGCCGGATCTGGACGGCGGCAGCATGGAGTCCCTGGAGTCCGGGCTGCGGGACTATCTGACCAGCACGCTGGCCCAGATGGGCCGGGCACCGGAGAACATCGACAGCATCATCTACGAGGTGAAGCAGTATATCGACCAGAACTACAGCGCCAGCCTCTCCCTGGACGCGCTGGCGGCCATGGTCCACCTGAGCCCCACCTATTTCAGCAAGCTGTTCAAGCGGGAGATGGGGGAGAATCTGAGCACCTATATCCTCAACACCCGCATCGAGCACGCCAAGCTCCTGCTGCGGACCACTGACAAAAAGGCATATGAGATCGCGGAGGCCGTGGGCATCTACGATCCTGTGTATTTTTCCAAGATCTTTAAAAAGGCGGTCGGACTGAAGCCCAAGGAATACCGGGAACGTCCGGACGCCGAGGAAACAGAAAGGATGATCAAATCATGAGCTTACAAGTGACGATCGGAACCGCCCCCTGCTCCTGGGGCGTGTGGTGGCCGGACGGGACCCCCTCCGGCACCCCCTACAACGTGTTTCTGGACCAGGCGGCGGAGGCCGGCTACAAGGCCCTGGAGCTGGGCCCGGTGGGATATCTCCCCACGGACATCGGCCAGCTGCGGGACGAGCTGGCCAGCCGGGGCCTCTCCATCTGCGGCGGCACCGCCTGCTACGACTTCCTGAAGGCGGCGTCCTTCGCCGACGTCCGGGCGGATGTGGACGAGCTGTGCAAGCGGCTGCTGGCCTTTGACGTCCACTATCTCATGACCATGGACGGCACGGCCATGAGCCGTGAGACCAAGGCCGGCCTCAAGGAGCAGCAGGAGCGGACCTACCGGATCTTCGGCGAGATGGGCCGCTACTGCCGGGACACCTACGGCATCGAGATCCTGATGCACCCGGAGCGCTGCTCCCTCATCGAGACCCGGGAGGAGCTGGAGCGGCTGATCGACCTGGACCTGTGCATCTGCTTCGACAACGGCCACTACGCCGCCGCCAACGGCGGCTGGCAGAAGGGCGACCGCAGCGCCCTGGACTTCCTGGAGGCCCACATCGACCGCATCCCCTACCTGCACTTCAAGAACGTCTCCGGCGAGGTCCGCAAGCAGGAGCTGGACGGCGCCCTGGCCTGGGACGATCCCAAGATGGACGACATCATGTGCGACCTGGAGGACGGCATCATCGACTATGAGGCCTACCGGGACCTGCTGGACCGGCTGAACTTCCAGGGCGTGGGCATCATCGAGCAGGACTGCCCCCACGCCACCACCCAGGAGGCCTTTGAGAAGGCCAAGAAGAACCTGGTCTACCTGCAGAAGATCCATCTCATCCCCTGACCGTCTGCCCGCCCCGTCTCACCGGGGCGGGCTCCTTTTTCCGCAAAAACGCTCCGCACGGAAATCCGCGCGGAGCGTCTTTTTGACTCATCTCACCGGGGGCACTTGGAGAGGGCCTCTTCGTCGGCGATGATGGTGACATCCTGGTGGAGCTGGAGGATGGAGGCCGGGACCTGGGGGGTCACCGGGCCGAAGCAGCTGGCGTACAGGGCGTCCGCCTTATCGGCGCCGCTGGCGATCAGCAGGATCTTCCGGGCCTGGGTGATGGCCTGCATCCCCATGGAGATGGCCTGCCGGGGCACGTCCTCCTCCCGCTCGAAGAAGCGGGTGTTGGCGGCGATGGTGCTCTCCGTCAGGTCCACCTGGTGGGTGTACTTGGAGAAGTGGTCATCCGGCTCGTTGAAGCCGATGTGGGCGTTGCGGCCGATGCCCAGCAGCTGCAGATCGATGCCGCCCAGGTCGGCGATCAGCTGGTCATACCGGCGGCACTCCGCCTCCGGATCGGCGGCCATGCCGTCGGGGATGTGGATGCGGGCGGGATCGATGTTGATGTGGTCGAAGAAATTCTGGTGCATGAAGTAGTGATAGCTCTGCTCGTTGTCCGCCGGCAGGCCCCGGTACTCGTCCAGGTTCACCGACGTCGCCTCCGCAAAGTCCAGGTCCCCCTTCTCATACCAGAGGATGAGCTGGCGGTAGACGCCCAGAGGCGAGGAGCCCGTGGCCAGGCCCAGCACGCTCTCCGGCTTCAGGATCACCTGGGCCGAGATGATGTTGGCCGCCTTGCGGCTCAAATCGTTGTAGTCTTTCGCATGGATGATCTTCATCCGGATGACCTCCTCATATCTCGTTGGAATGTGCCCGGCGGGCTCAGAGCTGCGCGGCCGCCCGGTCGGCCATGGCGTCGCTCTCCGCCAGGGAGAGATGGCCCCGGGCCGCCAGGATCAGCGCGCCCAGCACCGGGCTGTACTTGGGCTGCACCAGGGTGTAGCCCGCCCGCTCCATGCAGGCGCGGAAGGGGACCATGATGGTCTCCCCCGCCCGGAACAGGCCGCCGGAGTAGGAGACCGGCACCGGCTCCCCGGCGGGGAAGTCCAGCTGCCGGCGGATGGCGTCGGCCGTCTCCGTCAGCTCCTCCGCCGCCCGGCGGTAGATGTCCTGCGCCGCCGGATCCCCCTGCTGGGCGGCCCGCAGGGCCACCAGCTGGAGCTTTGCCAGCAGGGCGGAGTTCTGCCGGATCTCCGTCTGGAGATAGCCGGAGAAGTACAGGTCGTGGGTCAGGCCCATCTCCCGGCGCAGCTCCTCGTAAACGGCGGAGCGGGGATGGCGGCCGTCGGCCTGCTTGACGAATTCCGTGATCAGCTGCCGGGCCACCCAGCTGCAGGAGCCCTCATCGGCGAAGAACAGCGACCAGCCGCCCACCCGGCAGGCATTGCCCGCCTGGTCCTCGCCATAGGCTACGGAGCCGGTGCCGGCCACGATGTTGATGCCCGGCCGGCCCGCCAGGCTCCCGCCCCAGCCCGCCACGGAGTCGTTGGCGATCTGGATGGGGCACCCCGGCAGGATCTCCCCCAGGATCCGGGGGAACGACTCCTCCGTCCCGGGGACCTCGCCGTAGACCGTCAGGCTCAGCATGGCGGAGGTCACCTGATCCGCCGTGATCTTCCCATCGTCCAGCAGGGCCTGGACGGAGGAGGCCATCAGGTCCCGAAAGCCCTCCTCTCCCAAAAAGGCGTAGTTGCAGCCGGCAAACGTCCGGTGGGACAGCACCCGGCCGGTCTCGTCCGCCAGGAGCCACTCCGTTTTGGTGGAGCCGCCGTCACATCCTAAAAATATCACGAGAGTCCCTTCCTTCTATTCAACATCTTTGCACAGCAGAGCGCCAGGCCGCTGGCCAGCAGCGCCAGCACGCCCACGGTGCGGAACATCCAGCCCATGCCCAGGTACTCCGCCAGGAAGCCGCTGAGGGCGTTGCCCGCCACGGCGCCGGCCCCCTGGCCGATGGCCAGGAACAGCAGGTGCCCGGTGGCCAGATACTCCCCCGGCACCGTCTCCAGCATGAAGTCCACGCAGGCGGGGGTGAACAGGGCAAAGGACAGCGCCTGGAACAGTCCCGCGGCCATCACGACGCCCAGGGAGGACGCCCCGCCCAGCGCCAGCGCCTTCAGGGCGTAGCACAGCATGGAGACGCTGATCAGCGCCGCCGCCGAGAGGTGCGTCTTTGACCGGATCCGGGTATAGCCGAACATCACCGGCAGCTCGCTGATGGCCTGGAGGAACAGGGCGATGCCCACGTGCTGCTCCGTCCCCCCGGAGGAGAGGATCAGCACGGAATAAAAGCTCTCCATGGAGCCGGAGGCCAGGGTGCTGAGGAACAGCGCCGCCAGCATCACGCAGTACACCCGGTTGTGCCGCAGGGTCCCGATCCCCCGCCCCAGGGTGACGGTCCTGGCCGGACGGTCCGGGGCCGGCGGGTTGGGCAGCGACAGCGCCACCACGCACATCAGCACCCACAGCACCCACAGCACCGCGTTTCCCGGCCGGAAGCCCCAGCGGGAGACCACCATGCCGAAAATGACGGCGCCGAAGGCGTAAGACAGAGAGCCCCCCGCCCGGGTGGCGCCGTAGTTCAGCGGCAGGCCGCTGTTGATGAGCCGCAGGGCCCAGGAGTCGATGAAATTCATCATGCAGACCACGGTGACGTACAGGCCCATCACCGCCAGGGCGGTGATCCACACCTGTCCGCCGCCCCAGGTCAGCAGAAAATAGCAGGCCGCGCCCGCCGCCGTCCCGCCCAGGGTCACCTGCCGGGCGCAGGAGAACCGGTCGTTGAGATATCCCCACAGGGGCCTGGCCAGGGTGGCCGCCAGGGTCCCCAGGGTCATCACCTGCCCGATCAGCAGGTTGCTGTACCCCAGGGAGACCAGGATGGGCGAAATGTAGGCCACGGTGATGCAGTCCATCAGCATCATGATGGCCTGCAGCAGGAAAAAGCGGCGATTCAGCGTTTTTGCGGACATACGGTTCCTTCCATCTTGCTGCCCATAAGGGAGAAGAAGTCCGGGTACCGCCGCCGGGAGGTGTCGATCCCCCTTGCGGCGGAGAGGTCCGCCGCAAGCACCTGCAGGGCGGGCAGGAACTCCAGAGGCTGCAGCTCCTCCCGCCCGCAGTGCAGCAGGTGGAGCGTCTCCCCCTCCCCGCTCCCGTCCGGGGACAGCAGGGCGCAGCGGGCGCCCACGGACCGGGCGAAGTCCGCCAGCCGCAGCATCCGGCTCCGGTCCTCTCCCTCCGGCGGCAGCAGGCACAGCAGGCAGGCGCTCTCGTCCAGGGCGTTCTGGATGCCGTGGAGATACTCGTCCAGGGGATAGCAGGACACGGGCAGATAGTTGGTCTCCAGCAGCTTCAGCGCCGCCTCCCGGGCGGCGCCCAGGCCGCTGCCGCAGCCCAGCACGTACAGGTGCCGGAAGGGCAGCAGCTCCGCCAGGCGGGCCTGGCTCCAGCCCCGGGCCCGGGCCAGGTTCTCCTCCGCGTCCCGGCACAGCCGGTCCAGGGCGGCCAGCATGTCCGCCCGGTAGGTCTCGTCCCGGCAGACGGACAGGCCCAGCAGCATCAGCGTCAGCACGGTGGCGGTGACGCCCTTGGTCTTGGCGCCGATCCGCTCCTCGCCGATCCGCAGCGTCACCGCCAGGGTGGCGGCGCTCCCCACCGGGGAGTCCGCCCGCTCCGTGACGGCCGCCACGGGATGGCCCGCCCCGGTGAGGGCGGTGACCAGCTCATAGGTGTTGGTGCTGACGCCGCTCTGGGAGATGGCCAGATACAGCGGCCGCTCCCCGGTCAGCCGGGCCCCGGCCGCCTCCGACGGCACCAGGCAGGTGACCTCCGCCCCCCAGGCCCGCTCCAGCACCGGCCGGGCCATCAGGGCCGCGTAGTGGGAGGACCCGGAGCCGATCAGCACCACCCGGTCCGGCCGCAGATCCCCGAACCGCCGGGCGAAGGCGCCGGTGATTTCCTCCCTGGAATCCAGCAAAGCCCGCCACAGGGCGGGTTGCTGGACGATATACTCCTGCAGGAGCGTCATCTGTGTCATTCCTTGATCTTCTTGCAGATATCCCGGAACAGCACCATGTCCGCCATGGCGTCCTCAAAGTCGGACTTGGGCTTGGTGCCATTGACGATGCAGTCGTAGAAATACTTGACCTCGTCCTGGAAGGGATCCCGGTAGTCGGGGCCGTAGACGGTGGTCTTGGTGTCCTCCTTGGTGGACTCGATCACCTCGAAGGACTGGGGCTGATAGCGCAGGTAGGGGGTCTCGTACTTGATCTTCATGCGCCGGTCGTGCTGATAGATCTCGATGGAGGCGTCGAACTGCACCACGTCCTGGTCGTTGAGGATCTCATACACCGCCAGGAAGTCGTTGTACCGGAAGACGATGATCACGTGCTCGCCCTGGACGGACACGGACTCGATCTCCACCGGCAGGCCCACCAGCTCCCGCACGGCGGAGAGGGTGTGGCTGCCCAGGCCGGTCAGCATCACATAGGTGATGCGCTGCTGCTCGGTGCTGTCGGGGCCCAGGGCGCGGATCAGCTGCTCCTTGCGGCGGGCGGAGCCGTCCACCTTGGCCTCGTCGGAGATGTCGCTGCACAGATAGGGCAGACGGGTCTGGCCCATGAAGAAGTCGCCCTCCAGGATGATGTCCCGGAAGCGCATATACTCGATCTTGCGGTCATCGGCGGCCAGCAGCTCCTTGCACTTCAGGAAGCCCTGGCTGTAGCGGCGCATATAGCCCACCATGCACGCCTGGCCGGGATGGGCCTTCTCGGCGGCGATCAGCTTCTCCAGGTCCTCGATGCACAGCGTCACGGGCTTCTCCACGAACACGTGCTTGCCGGCCTCCACGGCGGCCAGGGCATAGTCCGCGTGATACTGGTCGGGAGAGCAGATGAACACCGCGTCCACGTTGGGGTCCTTCACCAGCTCATAGGGGTCCGCATAGGCCTTGGCCTGATAGGTATCCGCGATATGCTTCAGCTGGCTGGGGGAGACGTCGGACACCGCCGTGATCTCATACATGTCCCGCAGACCGCTCAGGATCGGCAGGTGCATCATCTGGGACACCGTGCCCACGCCGATCATACCAACTTTCACCATAAAAAAACTCCTTTCTGCATCCCTAGGGATCCACACAGTATGATAGCTTAATTTTACCGAAATCACAAGGTCCACACAATGAAGATTCTCGTGCGGATTCTAGGATTTTTTTGTCCCTGGGGCAAAGAGGGCAAAAAAATCCATGGAACTGGAAGGGATTCTCCTAACAGGACGGCGGATCTTGTGATATGATAACCTGAAAGAATCCTTCAAATGCAAAGGAGTTATCGCATCCATGAAGATCATCGTCACAAAAGACTATCAGGCCATGAGCCGCTGTGCCGCCGACCTGGTCCAGGCCTGCGTGGAAAAGGAGCCCCAGAGCCTCGTCAGCTTCCCCGGCGGAGACACGCCCATCGGCATGCTGGAGGAGTTCGTCTCCCGGGTCAACCAGGGCGTCATCGACCCCACGGGGCTGAAGTTCGTCCAGCTGGATGACTGGGTGGGCATCGGCCCCCAGGACGAGGGCAGCTGCTCCCACTTCGTCAGCACCCGCCTGCTGGCCCCCATGAACCGCCCCTTTGCCGACCGGTTCCTGTTCGACGGCAGCCGGCGGGACACCATCGACCAGCAGCTGGAGGAGCAGGATGCCTTCATCCGCCGCTACGGCCCCATCGCCGTGGAGGTGCTGGGCGCCGGCATGAACGGCCACCTGGGCTTCAACGAAAACGGCGTGGACTTCTCTCTCCGCTCTCACCGCACGCCCCTGAGCGATGTGACCAAGTCCGTGCAGAAGAAGTACTTCGGCGGCCAGGACCTGCCGCTGACGGAGGGCATCACCCAGGGCATCGCCCAGATCATGGAGTCCGAGCTGGTGATCCTGCTGGCCAACGGCGCCCGGAAGGCGGAGATCGTCTCCAAGGCCATCACCGGCCCGGTGACCAACGAGGTCCCCGCCTCCATCCTCCAGAAGCACCCCAACTGCGTCTATCTGCTGGACCAGGAGGCCGCCAGCCTGCTGCCCAAGGACCTGCCCGGACTGGAGATCCGCTGAATCCCCGAGACGAAGCTGCCGCCGGCGGTGCCGGCGGCAGCTTTTGGACTGCTCCGCAAAAAGCGCCGGACCGTTTTTCGGTCCGGCGCTCTGCCGTCTGTTCCTGTCTGTTACGCTCTCCGGTCCTTCCGCTGCTCCAGCACCAGGCGGTCGGCGATCATGGCGATGAACTCGCTGTTGGTGGGCTTGCCCTTGGCGTTGGAGACGGTGTAGCCGAAATACTTCTGCAGGGTCTCCAGGTCGCCCCGGTCCCAGGCCACCTCAATGGCGTGGCGGATGGCCCGCTCCACCCGGGAGGGGGTGGTGTTGAACCGCTTGGCCACCTCGGGATACAGCACCTTGGTGACGGCGTTGATGACGTCCATGTCGTCCACGGCGATCATGATGGCCTCCCGCAGGTACTGGTAGCCCTTGATGTGGGCGGGCACGCCGATCTCGTGGATCACGGAGGTCACCAGATTTTTCAGCTCCGCCGGGGGCTCCTCCGCCGCCGGCTCCCGGCCGAACAGCGCCCGCATCCGGTCCAGCAGGGCGTTCTGCTCCACCGGCTTCGTCAGGAAATAGCTGGCGCCCAGCTCCACCGCCTCCGACACCACGCGGTCGCTGCAGAAGGCAGAGACCAGGATCACCTTGGGGGCGTCCCCCTCCTGCTCCCGCAGCTGCTTGAGCACGCTGAAGCCGTCCAGTCCCGGCAGGACCACATCCATCAGAATCAGGTCCGGCGCCTCCTGCCGCGCCAGACGCAGGGCCTCCGCCCCGTCTCCCACAGAACCCACCACCGCAAACTCATCTGTCTGGTCTATGATCTTCCGCACCAGCGCGCGGAACTCCTCATTGGCATCTGCCAGCAAAACAGTCCTTCTGATGTCCATGTCTTCCCGATTCCTCTTTCCAGTTTTTCATTTCAAAGGGTCCAAACTGCCCGGAGGGCCCCCTTTTCCACAGGCGGACAGGCGGCCGCGCCCCGGTTTGCGACGGATTCATGAAGCTTCAAATCGCGTTTTCTATAAATTAGCATAAACGGACAGGATTTGCAACAAGAAACTGTAAATAACTTCCAAGAATCATTCGACGGTTTTTGCGCCTCCCCGATCGAGCCCTTGCGCCCCAAGGGTTTCAGCGATGCCTGATCCTGCCGCTTCCATTCCGCGCCTCCCCGTGGTACAATAGCCGCAAAGCAGCTGCGCACCATGCGGCGCGGCGCGGAAGGGCGCCCGCCGCTGCCGGAGCGGCGTCCGGCCCGGCCCTTCGGGACCGCCGCCGGGGAGTCGGGCGCCTGCCATGAGAAAGGGTGACACATGTGACGTTATTGGAAGAGCTGGAGGGGTATCTCCCCTGGAACGAGCAGGAGGCCCGGGACCGGGAGGAGCTGCTGCGGCGGCTGCGGAGCGGCGAGGACCTGTACACCCGGGCCAACGCCGCCGGGCATCTGACGGCCTCCGCCTGGGTGGTGAGCCCGGACCGGCGGCAGGTGCTGATGGCGTACCACAATCTGTACGACTCCTGGTCCTGGCTGGGGGGCCACGCCGACGGGGACCGGGACCTGCTGGCGGCGGCCATGCGGGAGGTCCGGGAAGAGAGCGGCCTCACGGCGGTGCGGCCGGTGTCCCGGTCCATCTACTCGGTGGAGATCCTGACGGTGGACGGCCACGAGAAGCGGGGCGCCTATGTCTCCTCCCACCTGCACCTGAACGTGACGTATCTGCTGGAGGCGGACCCGGCGGAGCCGGTGCGGTGCAAGCCCGACGAGAACAGCCGGGTGGGCTGGTTCGGCCTGGAGGAGGCGGTGGCCGCCTCCACGGAGCCCTGGTTCCGGGAGCGGATCTACAAAAAGCTCAATGAAAAGCTGGCCGGCTTTCCCGCCGGGCGGTGACGCCGCCCGGCGAAACGGCCCTGTGCATCTGCGTTGCTTGCCGCAACGGCAGGAGATCTGCTACCATCAGGGCGGAAAGGAGGTCCTGCCATGTTATCGGAAAATCTGAAAAATCTGCGGAAGGCCAAGGGGTTCTCCCAGGAGGAGCTGGCCGCCCGGCTCCACGTGGTGCGGCAGACCGTCTCAAAATGGGAAAAGGGCCGGTCCGTGCCGGACGCGGAGCTGCTGGTCCGGCTGGCGGAGGAGCTGGACACCACCCCCGCGGCCCTGCTGGGGCCGGAGCTCCCGCCGGAGACGGAGGGCAGCAGCACCACGGCGGAGCAGCTGGGCCGCATCGCCGAGCAGCTGGCGGTGAAAAACCGCCGGGCCCGGCGGATCTGGAAAATCGCGGCCGGGGTGCTGATCGCCTTTGCGGCGGTCAACCTGCTGCTGATCCTGCTGAACTTTGCGGCGTTCCGCAGCTTCACCACGGAGGCGGAGATCACCGCCGAAAACCAGGCGGTGCCTGCCGCGGAAGCATCCATTCAAACATCATAGCGCAAAGCGGCGGGGAGCAGACGCTCCCCGCCGCCTGTTTGGATGGCTGCTACGTCACAGATGACGCTGCGGGATCTCCCGCTTCCAGCATAGTTTCCATCAGAATTCCATATCCTTTGCTTGGGTCGTTCAGCAGCACGTGGGTCACCGCGCCGGCGAATCTGCCGTCCTGCAGGATCGGGCTGCCGCTCATCCCCTGGACAATGCCGCCGGTGGCGGCGAGCAGCTCCGGGTCCGTCACGGAGATCACCAGGTCCCGGCCGTCGGCGGAATCCTCTACGACCTGTAAAATCTCGATGTCATATTCCTCCACGGAATCGCCTTCCACGTTGGAGAGGATGGTGGCGGGGCCGGCGTGGACCTCCGCCGCCGCTGCCACCGGCATGGGGTTCCCCAGCCGCTCGGTGAATTCGCCGGGGTCCAGGGTGCCGAAGATGCCGCTGGCGGTATTGGCGGACAGGTCCCCCAGGTCACAGCTCAAATCGAAGTCGCCCCGCAGCTCCCCGGCGTCGCCCACCGCGCCCTTTTTCACCGCCTTCACGGTGGAGGGCAGGATGGAGCCGGAGGCGAAGGGCATCAGCAGGGCCGTGTCCGTGTCGGTGATGCCGTGGCCCAGGGCGCCGAAGGCGCCGCTGTCCGGGTCATAATACGTCATGGTGCCGATGCCGGCCATGGAGTCCCGGATCCAGGCGCCGATGCAGTAGGCGCCCGCCTGGTTCTGCTCCGGAGAGACGGAGAGCGTCATGCTCTCGCCCTCCCGCCGGACCTGGAGGTCTGTGGCGGTCTCGCCGTTCTCCTGGAGCAGGGCTTGGAACTGCTCCGTGGAGGTGACGGAGACGCCGCCGCATTTGACGATGATGTCGCCGGACTGGAGGCCGCAGTCGTCAGCCGGCGTGCCGGACTCCGGCGCCTTCACCACCATCACGCCCCGGGCAAAGAGCTTGATGCCCACCGTGTGGCCCACGGGGACCAGCATCCGGGCGGATGTGTCCTGGTCCGTGCCGCCAGCCGTCACACCGGCAGCGCGCGCCGGCATGGCCGCGCACAGCAGCAGTGCCAAGACCAGCGCCGCTCCGCCCCGCAGCGCGTGTCTTGCTTTTTGAAATGGTCCATACATGAAATCACCCCTTTCCGAAACGCAGCCGGCAAATCCGCTGATCTGCCGGCACCGTTATCATCTGCCGCCGGCGCGAAAACACCCCTTGCAAAATGCGGAAGCGGCCCCATGGCAGCCTTTGACTTTGCCCCAGCGGCAACAAAAAACCAGGACCCGCAGGCAAATGCCCGCAGGTCCTGGAAAAAACCGGCTCAGTCCCGCTTGTTGAAAATTTTGAAAATGTCCTCGAAGGGGTCGTCCTCCGCCGTCTCCTCCGGCTTGGGCACGTCCTCCTCCTTCAGGGGCATGGGCTCCGCCGCGGCGGTCTGGCCGGCGCCCGTCTGCACCGGCGGCACCTTGGGCAGCTGCTCCGGCGCCTTGTCAAAGCCGGTGGCGATGACGGTGACCCGGATCTCGTCGTCCAGCGTCTCGTCGAAGGTGGCGCCGAAGATGGTGAGGGCGTCGGGATGGACGGCCTGCTGCACCAGGCTGGCGGCCTGCTCCACTTCCTCCAGGCCGATGTCCATGGAGCCGGTGACGTTGATCAGCACGCCCTTGGCCCCCTCGATGGAGGTCTCCAGCAGGGGGCTGGAAATGGCCATCTTGGCGGCCTCCTCGGCCTTGCCCTTGCCGGCGGCCCGGCCCACGC
>ERZ1643247.1810-NODE-1810-length-18280-cov-3.663923_pt1 | contig 18280 bp, 16 predicted proteins | sample MGYA00579264_ERZ1643247 | MGnify/ENA primary metagenome ERZ1643247 (study PRJEB29033, sample SAMEA4952262) | chicken gut metagenome | biome: Broiler Chicken; feature: Gastrointestinal Tract; material: Caecum | place: Ireland | collected 2018 | study: Broiler... | reverse complement strand
CAGCAAATTATTCAACATCAGTAAAGAGTTGTTATTGCCGTGCGAACAGGAATTCAGCTGACGCACAAAAGCAGCGACCGCAGCAGCCTGAGGGGTCACCGCCAAAGCCCCTAACCGATCGCCCGTAGCCGACAAATTCTTGGTGGTCGATAACGATGATACCGCCCGGATATTGGCCTGGGCATTGATATTATTGATGATATACCGCGAGATCGTACGCCATTTCGGCATATGTTTATCCGTAACCTTCACACTGTCGGCATAAGCTTCGTCGAGAAAAAGAGTAATCTTACAAGTATTCATCAGTTTCAGGAACGAATTCAAAGCTTCGGTATTGAAATCCGTATAACCGGTCGGATTATTCGGATCGTTGATCAGGATTGTCGTATTCTCACAAAACAAATCCCAAAGGCTGCCACTATCGTCGAATAAAGCCAGCGTCGATTTGATACGGAGTAATTTATCCGTCAGCCGCTCATAAGCTAAACGCCCGTCAGGCAAATTCTCGATTTCGATATCGAAAGGATTGATATCGAAAGTATCGTCAGGCAGTAAATCCTTATATTCCCAAGCCTGCATCGCATTGTAAATAATATAAGGTTTCGGTTTTCCGTTGGGATGAAACAACAGATCCCGGATAATCATCTGTACCGAATCGGAAACCGAAGTCTGTTCCAGATTGCCTAAAGCCGATAAGAATTCTTTCACGATTTGCTGATCTTCCACAGGCAAAGCCCGGTATTTTTCCCGGATCCCCAGGTCATTGAGGAAATTATCGTAACGGCATTTATTGATATTTTTCTAAAAACAGGTTGATACCGAAATTTTTATGAAAGTGGTTCTTCAGGGTACGCTCATAATTGCTGGGGATAATATTCAGGATCAACCGGCAAGCTTTATACACCTTATCTTCCAGTCGGTGCAAAGGCTTTTGCAGCAGATAACGTCCATAAGTACGGATCTGGTTGCGTCCGCCGCCTTCCAATACACTCAACACCTGAATCTGGGGGCAATCCGAATAAAAGTATTGCCGGATCCGGCTTTCGAACTCATCGATCAATTCACGGGTTTGTGCCTGTCGTTTTTCTTCTTTATGGCAATTCTCCAGAAAATAAATAAAATCCCGTAATTTTTCCAGGGAATATTTATCCTGAACGATCTTCCTGGAGAACATATCCAGTTTAAACACATTCAACCGTTTCACCGCATCCCCGGTAGTCCCGATCTGTTCGGTCAGGATCTGATTGATCTCTTTCTCGTAGGCTTTGATTTGCAGTTCGATTTTTTCCCGGAATTCTGCCAGGAAAGAGGGGTTTACATTTTCCAGAATCAACCGCAAATTCAATTGCGTATTGGCCGGAGAACCCAATTTCTTGGTATGTACCTTATTCAGTGTATGGATAATCCCGTTATGAAAACAGAAAACCAGAGAGGTATTGGAACTTCTCGATTCCCGCGAATCGTCGACAATCACCAGACGGGTCAGCAGAGGAAACCATTTTTCACCGGAGAAAGGATTCACCCGCATATGCCGGGCTTTCACCACAAAGACCGAGGTTGTATCCACCCTCATCTGTTCGAACAATTCTTCGGTAGAAGGATTCTCCAACACTTGTACACTATTCTTACCGAATACTTCTCCCCGGAGCAGACTGACCGCTTTATCGGCATTTCCCGAAACCACCGTCGTAATCATACCGTTCAGTCCCTTGAAATTCACCGCCCAACGCATCCGGTTGAGAAAGTCGGCCTTCTCAGCCCCGGTTGTATAATGGGTACTCTGACCGATCATCTGTTCCAAAGTATCCATCAAATAATTCCAATGCGCTTCATTCAGGTCACCGGTCACCCCGATCACATCCCGGTATTTACGCAAATCGCGTACCTGCCCGCCCAATTGTACCTGAGAGATAAACTCGATATGGCTACTGCGCACAGGAGGAGTTCCTACCGAAAAATCGTGGGTGTCTTTAATATTTTTCAAAAGAACTCTGGAATCAGGACTTACTGCTTCGGTATCCAGGAACTCATCGATCTTCTTCACAAACTCTCCCCGCCTTCCACTCAATTCGAAGGCTTTGGAAGGATGATGCGGACAAAGCATCAAAGCAACATCCGTATATCCCGGAATATCTTCCCGGAACTTCAACAAATAACGGTTGATCTCCGACTGCTGGACAGCCGGGTCATCGGGTTCTTCAAAACAAAGCTTCACAAAACTGGTCAGATTGTCATAAATATGACGCGGCAAAAAAATCTCTGCCCGTTCCCCCAACGATTCGTAAAGATTCAGTAATTGTCGGGCCTCATTACTCAGAAATGCCCTCGGTTCTCCTTTAATTTTCATTGTATGGTTTTAATTTCTACTCTTTTTTTTCATGACAAAACCGGTCAGTTCTAACCTCTTCACTTTTATCGCAAAAAAAAGCCCGCCTTTCAGCGAGCTTCTTTATTCTATTATATTTTCCCCTATGCCAACAGAAGCCCGCAACGTAACTTTACGTTTAAAATTATCGTCCGTCAACTTCATCATCACAGTCATCATAGGTTTCTGCCTTTCATATTTTCAGGTACAATATTAAGAATTAATATACGAAAACCACTCTATTTGTTAAAGAAACGTGAAAATTTTAAAGGAAAACGTTTGAGTAAACTTCCCTTCCAATAACTGTATAATATTTAACAATGAACCACGGAAACGGGGTACCGGGCTATTTTCCGACAAAAAAAGAGAATCGCAATAAAAACCATTTTATCACGATTCTCTCTCCAACCACAAACTCAGTCCTGAATCAGGCCATCAATTATTCCCCGGATTTTGTTCCATCAATTTATTGGCATTGATTTCGCTCGAAGGAATCGGATAAATCCGTTTATAAGGCAAATTGGCTTTATACAATTCGGGATCGGCGGCAGTAGCCATTTTTTCAGCCACAGCCCGATTGGTTTCCAGAAGTTGATCCACTCCCATCCGCCAGGTGGCGTACCATTCATGCCCATTCTCGAACCCCAGTTCCAGTATCCATTCCTGATAGATCGTCTGTAATATATCGGTCACTCCCGTAATAGCCGGTAATCCATGACCGGAACGTAAAGCATTCAGGGTAGCCAACGGATCTCCTTTCCCGGTACGGGCTTCACATTCGGCTTTCATCATATAAATCTCCGAATAACGCATCAGATAAGTGGGCATTGTCCCTTCTGCATTCGAAGCTTTCCGAATCGTCTGCTGAGGTCCGAAAACATCCCCGACTCCATTTTTCAGGATAACCGTTTTCCGGGGATCGTTCTCGACCAGTTCCATAAAAGACTCCGTAGGTCCCCATTTCCCCTCATTATAATACGCCTGTACCCGCGTAGCCTGATATTTCACTTCATCTGTCCCTGCAAATCCCCGGGTATAGATCAGCTCCTGATTAGAAAAATCGGTAAAAACAGCCGAATAAGGGGCTACCAATGCCCGTTCTCCGTCACCGATAAACGTATTGGCCGCCTCTAAAGCCTCACTGTATTTCCCCATATAGAAAAGTACTTTCACTTTAAGAGCCTTGGCAGCCATTTTCGACGCAAAATCCGAAGAAGTAAAATCCGGGGCGTTCGATATAGCATACTCGATATCCTTCAGGATAAAATCATACGTCTGCTGAACCGTCGAACGGGCTTTATAGACATCATCGGAAGTAGGGGGAGTCTCCCGGATGATCATCCCATATTTACTGTCCAATTTATCATATTCCCCGAACATCCTCAACAAATCGAACATATACCACCCCCGCAGAAACCGGATCTCTCCCATCATGGTGGTTTTCCGTCCATCGGTAAACAGATTATCGCTCATTCCTTCCAAAACAGCCAGTAATTTCGTCGACGAATTGATAATCGTATTAAAAGCATCCCAAAAAGGAGTATATGCCGCCCCCACCAGATTCAGTTCCGGCAAACGGTTTTCGATATAATAAATACTAACAACCACGCCGGGATTGTCGTTTCTTTGCAAAATACCGGCAGTCATTGCATGATTTCCGATCGACATATAAGACTCATACCCGATCTGTTCACCATAAATACCGGTCAAAGCGGTTTCTGCCGACTTTTCATCCGTAATCGCATTATCAGGAGTCAGATTATGCGGAGGCTCCTGGTTCAGGACGTCCGTAATCTGGCAGGAAAACAGCAGACTACCGACCATCAAAAGGATAAATATCTTTTTCATAAGTATTCGTGCTAATAGTTAAAAATTAAGTCGTAACCCGATTGTATAAGAACGGACACCCGGATAAATATCACTATCGTAATTTCCTCCGTAGTTAGCCGTAGCACTACCTACCGTCGCCGGATCGATTCCCGGATAGCGGGTGATAGTGAAAAGATTGGCGATAGCGAAATATACCTGTCCCCCTTTGTAATACCTGGCATCCCACAATACCGGCAAATTATACTGGATCCGCAAATGTGACAGCTTCAAATAAGAAGCTTTGTGTACTTCCAGATTATTCGTCGCCGGAACCGGATCGTCGACATACAAAGCCGGTAAACGGGAAGACGTATTCTGTTCGGACCAACGGTTGTAAAGGTTATAATCGATCAGGTTGTTCAACGAACCGGAAATATTTTGCAAAGTATTGTTATACAAACGTTCTGCACCTACCGAATAATTGAACATCAGATACAGGGATAAATCTTTCCAGGACACATTGGAAGAAAATCCCCCCTGAAATTTCGGTTCCGGATTAGCAATGATGACCCGGTCTTTCACACTGATATGTCCGTCTCCATTCACATCCCGGTAAATAATCTGTCCCGGTTTGGTCTCGCTGCTATAATAATAAGTGGCAGTCCCGTTACTCAGCTCCTGTGCCCTTTTATTATATTCCTCGATCTGTGTCCAGGACTGGAAAATACCGTCGGTCTGGTAGCCCAGAACAGCTCCCACCGGATGTCCTTCGGCCAGCACTTCGGTACCGCTTCCCTGTACCACACCTTTACCGGCCCAATCCTGTGCCCCTTCGGATACCAAAGATTTCACCTTATTGCGGTTAACGGCCAGATTAAAAGTAACGTCCCATTTCACTTCCGTCTCCCTGAAAATCTTTGCATCGACGATCCACTCGAATCCCTTATTCTGTACCCGTCCGACATTTTTATACATCCCGCTGAAGGGTTGCAGTGAAGTCGGAAAATCGATATACCACAACAGGTCGTTGGTGTTCTTATAATACCAGCCGATAGATCCGCTCAACCGGTAATCCAGCAAAGCATAATCGACAGCGATATCGAATTGCTTGGTCCGTTCCCAGCGCAAATCGTTATTTCCCAGGGTTGTCGGGATAATTCCCGGTTTTCCCAGAAAATCGTTCGGACCATAAAGATCCTTATTGTTATAATTACCGATATTCTGTGTACCCGTCACTCCGGCCGAAAGCCTTAATTTCAATTCGTTCACTTCTTCAATATCCTTCATAAAAGGTTCCTGATCGATTTTCCAGGCAAAAGCCCCCGAGGGGAAAAAACCGTATTTATTGTGTGAACCGAATTTCGACGAACCGTCGAAACGAGCCGTAAAAGTGAAAAGATATTTTTCCATCAATTGGTAGTTAAACCGTCCGAAGACCGAAATCAGTCCGTTTCCGGACGAATTCCCGCTTACATCGTAAGGAGTTGTAGCGCTACTCAGGTTATTCAAGATTTTGTCCATCGGAAAATCGACACCGGTAGCACTGAAATCACCAGCCTTGTAACGCTCAAACGAGACCCCGAACAAAGCATCCAAAGCATGTATCTCCTTAAATGTCCCCTCATATTTCAATGTATTATCCCAAAGGGTACGTACCGATTCGTTACTTCCCCGTACAGCTTTACCGGTATAATTGTTATAATAATTACCTTCCTGTAAAAAACTGGGATAATATTGGTGGGCGAAATTAAAGTTCTTAGCTACAGAAAAGGTTGAACGAAAACGAAGTCCCGGAATAATCTGGGCCTCCCCGAATACCGTCCCATTAAACCGATAAACATCGTTCCGGTTGGTAATCTTCGTTTTGGCCACCGGATTATCTGTCGTACCGATCTTATAATAACTACCGTCCTCTGCATAAACCGGGACATCCGGACGAAACTGTTTGATCTGCCATAACCCTTGTCCTTCCTGGGATTGATCGGTATACGCCAAACTTACATTGGTACCGAATTTCAATACCGAAGTCACATCCCAATCCAGGTTGATCCGCCCGGTATACCGTTTCAGGTCATCCCCTTTCAATACTCCATTTTGGAAACTCATTCCGAAGGAAGTAAAATATTTCAGTTTTGAACTTCCTCCCCTCACCGAAAGCTCCACACTGTTCGTTGAAGCTTTTTGTGACAATAGTTTATACCAATCTGTATCGGCATCCTTCAGGATAGTCCCTTCTTTAATGCTCAAAGCCGTCTCATTGGTCGGATCCACTTTTAACGTATTGATTGCAGCATCCATCATGACATTCCGGAATTCATTCGCATTCAATATACTGAAATTCTCTATCTGGGTATCGAAATTGGTAAAATACCTCAGATTCAGCTGAGGCTTTTCATTCTGTATCCCCCGTTTGGTGGTAATCAATACCACGCCATTAGCGGCCCTCGACCCATAAATAGCCGCTGCCGAAGCATCCTTCAATATATCGATCGACTGAATATCGTCCGGGTTTATGGCGATCATATCGGCTTGTTCGGCCGGAATACCGTCGATCACATACAAAGGCTCATTGGTACCTTCCAACGAAGTAGATCCCCTCACCCGGATTTTCACCGGTTCACCGGGTTTCGCCGAAGCCATAGACACCTGAACCCTCGGCGCTTTCCCCTGCAAGGCAGAAGCGACATTCATCACCGGTTCCTTTTCCAGTTCAGCAGCCCCGACAGAAGATACCGAACCGGTCAAATCCCTGAGCCGGGTAGTACCGTACCCGACCACCACAACCTCATCCAGCTTCCTGGCTTCCGGCTTTAAAGTAAAATTATAAACCCCGACTCCCGGCATAATCGTCTTCTCCGCCTCTGAATAACCGATAAATGAAGCACTCAACGTCTTCGCCTCAGGGTTTATCCGCAAGGTATAATCTCCGTTGACATCGGTAGCAACTCCTACCATAGTCCCCTTTATCCAAACATTCGCCCCCACAATCGGAGCTCCGTTTTCATCCGTTACCCTACCGTGAACAACCCGCAACGTTTCCGCATTCTGTTGTTTGTCCCTACTGCCCGGAACCCTAGCCACCGACTGTCCGGGGAGCAATAAAAGCCATACCATTCCGAAAGCTACAGATAGCCATATCGACCAACCTCCGTGTCTTCCTTTCAAAACCGTTTTCTCCATTTCTTGTCTCATAAATTTTCCAGGTTAGAAAGATTCGTTTTTTCACTAGTATTCGCATTTTTTATCAATAAGGTTTGGAAAATCATCGACAAAAAATTCCCTTATCCGTCACCACCCGCACCAGTCCTGTACGAACACCGTCAAATAAACCAATTTCCACGACATACAGACACCAAGGAATATTATGCGATTTGCATAATTCAAATAATATAATTATATTTGTATAAAAATGGAGTTATGAAGAAAATAGTGAACCCTTTTATTGTGACGGGGAAAATCGATCCGGCCTATTTTTGTGATCGGGAAGAAGAATCGGCCCGTTTGATCCGGTCGTTGGATAACGGAAATAATTTGGTGATTATTTCCCCGAGAAGGATGGGAAAGACGGGATTAATTCAGTTTTGTTATGAAAAACCGGAATGGAAAAAAACGTATTACACTTTTTTCATCGACATCTTACATACTTCCAGTCTGAGGGAGTTTACTTATACGCTGGGGAAAGAGATTTATGAAACGTTGCTGCCCCGGAGTAAAAGAATGACTCAACTTTTTATGCAGACGCTGAAATCGATTAGCGGGAAATTCGGTTTCGATCCACTGTCGAATACCCCGACTTTTAGTCTGGAGTTAGGGGATATCGACCGACCCGAATATACGTTGGATGAAATTTTCGTTTATCTTGCCAAAGCCGATAAACCCTGTATTATTGCCATCGACGAATTTCAGCAGATCGCTAAATATCCGGAAAAGAATATCGAGGCTCTGTTGCGGACACATATTCAAAAAATAAGCAATTGCCATTTCATTTTCGCAGGAAGTGAACGGCATATGATGCAAAATATGTTCGTATCTGCCTCACGTCCATTTTACCATAGTGCGGATATACTCGAACTAAGTGCTATCCCCGACGAAAAATACATTCCCTTCATTGTCGGTAATTTCAATAAATTCGGAAAATCTATTTCCGGGGACACGGCCAAACGGGTATACGCCTTGTTTCAGGGGCATACTTATTATATTCAAAAAACTTTTAATGAAGGTTTTGCAGATACTGAAAACAATAAGGAGTGTACGATTAGTATTCTTCAACAAAGTATCGATAGGCTACTAAGTGACAACGACACCATATTCCGGGAGATCCTTTCCCATATACCGGAACGTCAGAAAGAAGTGTTATACGCCATTGCAAAAGACGGAGAAGCCCGCCAGGTCACCTCTTCCGCTTTTATTAAACGCCATCGGCTGACTTCGGCCAGTGCTGTACAATCGGCTATAAAGAAGTTGCTGGATAAAGATTTTATCACAGAGATCAATAAGACGTATTCTCTCACAGACCGTCTTTTTGCTTTGTGGATAAAAACGGTTTACGGAACCGGTTTCCGGTTATAAACAAAACATTCCTTTACTACAATAATGATAGCGCATAGAGATAATCACAACTACAATCTGTTCACCCTCTACACGATAGACAATACGATGTTCTGAATTAATACGTCTTGACCAGTGACCTGCCAACTCAAAACGTAAAGGCTCTGGCTTGCCTATGCCAGTAAAAGGATGCTCTGCAATGTCAGCCAATAGAGCTTCTATTTTTAACTGTATTTGCTTATTGCCATTTTTTTTCCAATAGGTTAAATCATCTAAGGCTGTTTTAGTAAATCTTATTTCCATAAGTCTTTAATATCAACCTTAGTAGCTTCTCCACTATTGGCTTGGGCGATTCCCTCTCTCAAATGCTCAACATTGGCAGGATTAGATAACAGATATGCTGTTTCAATTATTGAGTTATAATCTTCCAAAGAAATAACAACAACGCTTTCGCCATTAGGACGTTGAACTATTAAAGGTATATTATCCTGAACAACACTATCCAAATGATGTTTCAGGTTAGTTCTTAAATCAGTAAAATTAGTTATTCTCATATTTATGTACTTCTATAAGTACAAATATAGGTACTTATTTATTGTCATACAAGAAAACACCAAACAAAATGAGTTAATTAACGCTTACGTGTTTAAATTAAATCAGGTGGAAAAATCACAAAATCTGACTCATATATAACTGCCTAAAATTTACCACTAACCGAAAGTACAGGAGTATATAAAGGGAATCCGTTGGCGGATATTATGAAAGTGGTTCGGGACTAGTTTCTTGCTCGATTTTTTGAATGAAATCAGCTTTCACTTCCCGCAAATTTTTTCCTCCATAGGTCAGGGATTTTTCACCGACCCGCACAATACCGAAAATCATCTTTTCTTCCTCGTCATACTCCTCATAACCCTGATAACCTTTGTATTTCAAGCCGCATAAGAAATCAAGCAAATAGGCAAAACGGCCTTGTCGTGCCGCACGGTATGGCCGGACCACAAAACCTCTCTCAGGGGAAAAACTCATCAACTGCTCACTGCCGTCCGGTACGAGCAGAACAAACTGATTTTCATCACAAACCTCATCGTATGCCTTCATCGTCACCACCAGCCCATCGTTCCACATACCCAGGACATACATCTCGAAAGCCCCCAGATCCGCGGTCGCTTGAACGGTATCCGAGCCATCACAAACCAGGGTATAATTCCCCAGGCAAAAACGATCATAACAAACCGAAAACTCTTTCATCACCCATCATTACTTATTTAATTTTTCTACAAAGCTCGCCGGAATATTAACCATGGCACACCCCAGCATATCGATACGCACCAATACCTTCGTCACTCCCTTGTGTCTGATCAATTCCCCTTCCATCCCCCTCAGCGAACCTTTCACTACCCTGACCAAATCACCGGCCTTTATATTTTCATTGGTCATTTCCACCGCTTCCTCAGAGAAATCCAGCAAAAAACGGACATCCTCCATCTGCTTATCCGGAATCACCGCAGCCCCCGCCTCTCCCTTCAGCCTCAGAAAAGCCACCACCCCCTTCGTCTGCAGTACCTTCACCTGTTCCTGACGGCCTACCCGCACAAAAACCAGCCCCGCAATCACCGGCACCACTACCCGCGACTTCCGGTACGTCCACTGCCTCAACACCGTCTGTACCGGCAAAAAACACTCCACCCCCAGCTCCTCCAACCGGTCACGCACCTTCTTCTCCGCACGTGAGGCGGTGAAGACGGCATGCCAATGTTTTTCCTGGTCTAAATTATCTTTAGTCATCTATATAATTTCCACAACAACACTCCTCTTAACAATATCACTCACTTTTAAAAACAATATTGTCTTTTTGCGGATGTACAAATTCAAACTCCAAAGTCCGGGTAAGTCCTTCTCCCAATTTATAAGGAGCTTTAAAACCGGAAGCAGCAACTTTCGAGGCATCAAATTGTGTCGTTGCACAAAACTTCTTTACCCGAACGGAGCTAACCGTCAACTTTTTCCTGGAGATCCAAGCCAACAAATCAAAACAATAGCCCCCCGACATCCCCAGCCAATAAGGAAAATGTCTTGCCGGAATATGTTTATTCAATACTTTACTCACCTGAGAGACTAATTCATTCATTGTAAAATCAGGCTTATCTATGTAATTAAAAACATTATATCCTTCTCTTTTATTCTCAATCAAAAATTGAATAAAGGCTACAATATTTCCGACATAAGCCATCGACTTCTTATTTTCCCCTTTCCCCACCATTACAAATTTTCCTCCGGCAATCTGCTTCAAAAGATTATAAACATTCCCCCGGTTTCGCTCTCCGAATATCACAGTTGGCCGTAATATATTCACATTCCAGTCCGGATGCATCTGATACCATTTTTCCAATTCCATTTCTGCCAACCATTTACTTTTTCCGTAATGATTGAAAGGATCTTTCGGATAATCCTCATTCGGATTTTTCTTATTTAACCCATATACCGCAACCGAAGAGGTAAAGACAATCCGTTTCACCCCATTCATTTCCATTGCAGCCAATGTATTCTGTATCCCCGTCACATTCACATCATAATATTTAGTAATTGGCGTTACATCATCCCGATGCTCAGCAGCTAATAATACAACCACATCTGTACCTTTCAGATTCCCTTTCAAATCCTCAAGATTCTCTACATCGCCAATCACTGTTATTTCCGGGAAAAAATGACTCTGTCGTTTATCAATATTCGACAATTCAAAAGTACTTTGGCTCAATAAATCGATCAATCGTGTTCCGACAAAACCGGATCCACCAATAAGTGTTATTTTCATAACAATTTATTCATTTTAAATATTTCAACCCAGAACGAAAAGCATAATGCAAAAAATAGAAACAACTAGAATACCAAGGAAGATTTTCTATATTCCTATATATATTCCAAGTCCAAGATAAAGCCGTCAACTTATTTGAGGATAATGAAGTATTCTGTACACGATATAATGCCAAAACAGTATTAGTATTTCGTGCAACAAATCCTTTTTTTAATATAGAAAGCCACATCACAAAATCCTCATGTCCAACCTTTTGAAAAAAAACTTTTCCTACTTTTTGGACATCAAATATAGCAGTCAAACAACCAATCACATTCCCTTTTAATAGATTCCGATAAGAAACACAAAAAGGAGCAATAATTATTCTATTATTACGATCCCCTTTTTCATTTACCTTTTCATAATTAGCATAAACAATCGCAACACTCTCATCATCAAATAATTTTATCTGTTCAGACAATTTAGTTGGTAACCAAATATCATCACTATCTAGAAAAGCAATAAAACGCCCCGCAGCATTTTTAATACCTATATTTCGAGGTAGTGTAGGAGACCCTGAAGGTACTTCTGTTTTCAAATATTTAATTCGCGAATCACAAGCAGCATATTTTCGAATAATTTGACTTGAAATATCTGTGGAACAATCATCTACAATAATCATTTCCCAATTTTGATAACTTTGGGATAAAACAGATTCTATCGTTTCTCCTATAAATTGCCCTGAGTTATAACATGGAGTAATTATCGAAACTAAACTATTCATCTATCAATTTAAGTAAAATTATGATTGATTTAAAAGAGATATTTTTTTAAAAAAGACTTGATTATTATCTATCAATTGATTTATATCAACTTTAGAACAATTTTCAATTTTTCTATACAAATCACTATTAGACAATGTTTTAATCAATGATATTATTGAATTATCATCAAATGGATCTAAAACATAACCTATTCCTAAGGCCTTGACAGTCTCAGATAAAAAAGTATTACACGAAACAATTATCGGAGTCTTGAAATAAATAGCTTCATATAACTTATTAGGTTCAGCATATCTAACATTTTCAAAACGATAATCATACGTAGCTAAAACTAAATCTATTTGAGAATAAATAAGTGGTAAATGTTCAGGATTAAGAAAAACACCATGAAAATAAGAATTTCTATATTCATTTTTAATTCCATTAAATTCATCTTCAAAATCAATTATATTCCCCCAAAAATGAAGTTCAAAATCAGAAAACTCTCTTAAATATACTTTCGAAAAATTCAAAATCGACTCATACCTTATTGAACCCACAAAACCTATTCTCAACACAGAAGATTTACTTTTATCAACATTATCTAATACTAATATTTTAGGATTCAAACGATTAGGAATAATAGTAATATTATTGATACATTTATTTTTAAAATGGTATTTATAAAACCCTTCAGAAGTCAAAACTGTATGGACAGACTTTCGTATTATTATTCTATCTATTTTCTCTAGTATATATTTCATTATATTGTTACATATATAAGTATGCATCAAATCTGATTCCTCATACATATATTTACGTCTACCTGGCAATATCCAAGACAATAAGGCTATATCTAAACCAAAATAATAGTAACAAACTGCTTTAGGATCATGATTTCTAAAAACATTATATAAAGACTTTAATATAAGAGAACACCGTTTTCTATAACTAGTATGATTACTAAAACTTCCTATAATTTTTATCTGAAAAGGTAAAGAGGTCGTAGTTAATGCTAATTTACGACTAAACCCATAAACCTCAACCTCATACCCATAGGATACAAACTCTTCTATTCTTTTCATACAACGCTGTTGTTGAATAGAATTAACTATAAAAACAATCTTTTTCATTCCGATATTGTAGCCTTAAATAATAATGTTTATTTTTGATCAGTTATAATAAACTGAGTAAGCATAAGACTATAAATCACACTTAAAAACAAATAAATAATCCAATACCATTTTACAGGCTTTTACTAATAGAGAGTAGAGAAGGAAATATAATTTAGTCTCAAATTTCTATACAAGTAGCTTGGCAACGAAAGTTATATTTACCCACAAGAGGATTAAAAATATCACTATAATGCTTCACTATAAAAGAAAAAAATATCATCCAGACAATAGGTCCAGCTGAAAACCCTAAAATAAAACGCCCAGAAACAGAAGCAGCAAATATGCCCAGACAAAACAGAAAAACTCTTCTATCTAAGAAATAACGTAACCAAATATAAAACAAAGTGATTGAATATATTAAAAAAGAAAATATTCCATAATTATTCAATAAATCTAAAAAAGCACATTCTGCACCATTTCCTACAACAGCATCTGCATACCCGTAATTTCCCCAAAATATATGAGCAAATGACGAATTTATAAATTCCTCCCAATGACGTATCCAATAAAAAAATCTTAATTGATTAGATCCATCCTGTGAGCTCACCGCCGTAAGCAGGCGAGACATTACAACAGAATTCTCTTGGAAAAATGTATATAAATAATAATAGGCAATAGAGCATATACATATGGAAAATACCACAATTTTTTTTATATTATAACGCTTTATTCCTATCATGAACAAATCAATAAGAGGTAATAATAAAGCCACAGTAGATATTCTTACTCCTGTAAAAATAGAAGCAGTAAAAGCAACAATCAATAATATAAAATTACCATGCAAATAAGCCAGCAAACCTGTTATTAATATAAAAAAACCACCACTTTTAGGATCTGAAAATAATCCAAATTTATATAAGACATTATATCCACTCTGATAGTTTTCACTTTTATCTACAAAAGTTAATCCTAAAAATGTTTCTCCTAAGAGAGCAAAAAAATTGGCAATTAAAAAAACAAATAAAATTTTTACAACAAGCTTTTTCCTACAAAATAAAATATACCCTAATATTATACTATAGAGGAAAGATAAGGAGGATAATGTATTTATATATCCTAATGAAGAAAACAACGGAATAACAAACAACAAAATCAAACTACCTAATAATATAATCATAATACTTTTTTCACACCGACTCAGAAGTGTTTTTAAACATATCATAACGCCACCCAACAAAGTAATTATCTGCACATAACTATACACAGGGCCAAGATAAGTCTTAGCTACATCTGAAAAAATAAAAACAATACAAATAAGTAATGCTATCGTTGTCTTAATCATCCTCTCTCTCCAAAATGCTTATATTGCTTATAAATATCTTGAAGTGAATAAGTCCACCATTTAGAAGCCAACAATTCATTAATTACATTTTGACTAAAACGATAACCTATTACTTTAGCAGGAACACCAACAACTATCGCATAAGGCGGAACATCATCAACAACAACTGCACCTGCACCAATTATAGCTCCTGTATTGACTTTGACTCCGGCTAAAATACAAACTCCAGCACTAATCAAAACATCGTTACCTATAATCGTCTTACTTTTTTGAAGCTCATCGTGATAATCAGTTGTTTTTACAAATCCTCTTGAACGGTCATAAAATAGTGGAGAGGTTGACATCCTATTTTTAGGATGAGCTCCTAAGCCTATTTTTACACCTCTTGATATTGAACAAAATTCCCCAATCTCCTCTACGGAAGGTTCTATCTTCACATCAGAATGAATAAACGTATGCCGACCTATAAACCGACAACAACGAGATATTTCGACTTTCCATCCAACAATAACTCCTTTGCCTAATATCGTTGAACAAGGAACATAACTCTTAATTCTCCCTCCTGTAAATAAAATCAACCCATACTGAATAAACCGTTTAAAAATTTCACGTAATAGAAAAATCATATTTTCAAAAATTTTTTTACATAATTCTTATAATATGCTGCATTTTGGATTCTTTCTTGTTGGTCATACATCCCCCCCCAGTCCTTTTTATATTTTTTAATTCTCCGAGAAAGTAAAGGAATACACAAAAATATCTTCCACTTAACTACGAAATCCCGCAAAACTCTTCTACAAGCATCTAAAATCATACTAAATATAAACACATTATAAATCCTTTTTTTAGGAATATCTGAATCTAATAATTTACAAATTTCTTCAGAAGCTCTAATAAAATTTTTCCCATCGGCAAATCCTATAACCTGTGATACAATTTTTGCTCTATCCGTTCTTCTATTTTCAAAACATTCAATTTTTCCTGTTTCATAAAATTCATTTATAACATCTATCAATTCCTCAACACTTTTAACTATCGGACTTCCATCTGCAATCAAAGAACGTTTAAAATCACTTCTTAAAGGATTAAATAATAACGTTGTTTTACCTAATAACCATGCTTCTAATGCTGTAGTACTTTCAAAAGCTATCCACAAATCACAAACATGAATAATATCATATATATTCTCCTCTGATTTTAATAATAGAACATTTTCAAACTGTTCCAATCCTTTGAATTCTGAATACTCCATATTCACTAAAAGAGGATGCATTTTCAATATAAACAGGATATCAGGATACTTTTTAACAACCTCCAAATATCCCTGATTTACAGCACCTAATGAGTCTTTGAAATTATTTACATCATCTTCTGAATAATTATCAATACAATTTTTATAATAGCCTTCAAAAAAATGATCAAAACCCCATCCCGCAATACCAATAATACGATTAAACTTTATTTTATACTTTTTTTTAAATTTCTCGCGATCCATAAACTCACACAACCGATATTTATCAAAACCTGTAGCACCTGACAATGCAATATGTGTATGAGCAATACTTGATGGAGAAATATATTTGTTTATTAAATTAATACAACGCTCAGACCATTGTAAACTCAAATCTTCATACGTTATAAAATCTTTATTCCATCCCCAAAAAAACTCTACAGTACTATTTTCATCTTCCAGATAATCGCCTTCAGAAACAAAAGTTACGACTTTACATCCCCATAATGCAGCAAATTTTACCGTCATAAAATGCTCATAACTTCCTATTCCATTTGCCACAATGACTAAATCAGGACGAAATAAAATAATACTTAATATCGGATTCTGAAATATCCAATCTCTTTTTATTTCACACTGTTGTGTTAATTCTAAATAAGAAAGTGTAGGTTCTACAATATCAATATCACGCCCACGACTAGAATATTCTAAATCCAATATTTTCATAAATCACACCTTTAAATACTTGAGACTTTTCCTCAGTCCATTCCATGAAAAAAGTATAAATACCAATAATATTAATAATTTGAATAAAAGCATATAGACAAGAGTAATACCCATTTGTTCTACATATAAATTTATTCCTATCAGTATCAGAAACGCTATCAAATATTTAATATAAAATATATAATCATATACAATTTTCTCCAAACGTGATATATAAAACATAATCATAGCCCAAAAAACTAAAACACTAATTAACGAGGTATATGCAGCCATAACGTATCCGGCTATCGGTATAAATAATATATTCAAACCGACACTAACTATTCCTTGAGCAATTGCGGCATATGAATATTCTTTCGTTTTTTTATGATAGAGTAAAATACCTGAAAAAATTCTATATTGAGCTTGTATCAGATAAACTGAAGAGAGTACCATAATTAACAATGAAGAAGTCATGAAACTTTTATTAATGAATACAGACATCAACAATTCTGAAAATAAACCAAAAAATAAAACAACTCCCAACATAAATATCCACATGGTTCCAGACAAGTGTATCGTTTGATTGATAGCCTTTTCTTTATTTCGGATCATTTCATCCATTTGCATTGGACTTAAAGCTTGTAGTACTGCATCCTGCAAAAAATAAGCTATAAATGCAATTTGATTAGCAACAGAAAAAATTCCAGTCGCAGCAACTCCAACATAAATAGAAATAATAATACGATCGGCCATTTTAGATAACCATAATGATATTGCACTTGGAGTCAATGGAACAGAATAACGAAGCAATTTTTTTATCAAAAAAAAATCTATATATAACCGAAGTATTTTTAATCTTCCATAAAACACAATATAAAAACATGCTTTAGCAAAAAAAGCCAGAGCAATACCTGATAATCTTGCCAATGCTCCATTTTCCCAAATACATACTAAATATATTGATAAAGTCAAATTTAATAAAGATGCAAAAAAATCTATACTTGTCCGTGTTTTTACATATAATGCCTGACTTAAATATGAACTTCCAAGAACTGATATCTGGTAAAAAAGGTAAGGATAAGTTATCAACCATACATAAGGATAAGGACCAACATCAAACACTTTTTCAAACCAAAACGGAGAAGAAAATGTCAAAAGGGTTAATACAATAATACCTGATAAAACAACAAACCAAAAACATGTACTAAATAAATTTGCAACAAGATTACAATCTTGTTTTATTTCATGATAAAATCTAGCAAAAGCAGCTTCAATATAAAAAGAAAAAATAATCGGAAGACATAATCCTATACTATTAGCAGTTTGAATAAGCCCATATTCTGCAGGAGTCAACATATTCGATAGAAAAGGCAAAAGAATAATAGCTAAACCATTATTCATAATCCCTCCTATGAAATACCAAAAACTATATGAACTTAACTTAGATAAAAAACTAACTCTATTGCCCATTTAAATAATTAAAAATACCCAGAAATACATTACCAATAATTTTAACCATTTGAAATAATTTAAAGTAAACTGCAGTTAAAATAATTTATCTGCATTATAATATTAAATTAAAATTACGCTAATAATTCAAAAGTAAATCT
>ERZ1643247.1807-NODE-1807-length-18305-cov-15.958849_pt1 | contig 18305 bp, 19 predicted proteins | sample MGYA00579264_ERZ1643247 | MGnify/ENA primary metagenome ERZ1643247 (study PRJEB29033, sample SAMEA4952262) | chicken gut metagenome | biome: Broiler Chicken; feature: Gastrointestinal Tract; material: Caecum | place: Ireland | collected 2018 | study: Broiler... | reverse complement strand
TGCTCCAGATCCCCAACATCATCGACCCCTCCGTGCCCATCGGCCCCGACGACAGCTGCAACGTGGAGGTCCAGCGCTTCGGCGAGCCCGTGGTGCCCGACTTTGAGATCCCCTACCACACCCAGATCATGGAGTCCTTCAATGGCATTGACATGGACGCCGCCGGCCGGGTGTCCGGCAACGGCTTCTACTACCTCATGGGCGACATCGCCCGCGTCCACGAGGGCGTGCTGGCCTACGCCCGGGACTTTATGATCAACAAGGGCTTCACCTTCTGCATCCCCCCCTTCATGATCCACGGCAACGTGGTGGAGGGCGTCATGTCCCAGACCGAGATGGACGCCATGATGTACAAGATCGAGGGCGAGGATCTGTACCTCATCGGCACCTCTGAGCACTCCATGATCGGCAAGTTCATCGACCAGATCATCCCCGAGGAGTCCCTGCCCCAGACCCTCACCTCCTACTCCCCCTGCTTCCGGAAGGAAAAGGGCGCCCACGGCATCGAGGAGCGCGGCGTGTACCGCATCCACCAGTTTGAGAAGCAGGAGATGATCGTGGTCTGCAAGCCCGAGGACTCCATGAAGTGGTACGATCAGATGTGGAAGTACTCCGTGGAGCTGTTCCGCTCCCTGGACATCCCCGTGCGCCAGCTGGAGTGCTGCTCCGGCGACCTGGCCGACCTGAAGGTGAAGTCCTGCGACATCGAGGCCTGGTCCCCCCGTCAGAAGAAGTACTTTGAGGTGTGCTCCTGCTCCAACCTGGGCGACGCCCAGGCCCGCCGCCTGAAGATGCGGGTCAAGGGCGAGAAGGGCACCTACCTGCCCCACACCCTGAACAACACCGTGGTGGCCCCTCCCCGCATGCTCATCGCCTTCCTGGAGAACAACCTCCAGGCCGACGGCTCCGTGAAGATCCCTGAGGCTCTGCGGCCCTACGTGGGCGGCATGGAGGTCATGGTGCCCAAGAAGTAAGATTTGATTGCAGGGGAATTTCGCCGCCTGCGGGCGGCGAGTTCCTTTGCCCATGGCGGCAAAGGAACCAAAACGCCACCGGGGACGCGTCCGATGGGCTACGGCTTCACTCTGTTCCGCCTAGGCCCATAGGCCGCTTTCCCCGGACCCCAATACGGGGGTTATCCCTGCGGCTTGGCATAAAATTTCCGGCGCGCAAAATCTGAGTGACGATCTAAATTCCCGCCGGGCCACTGGGCCCTGGGTATGCAAAAATTATCGCTGGTGCGGTTCCACGACTGCGCCTGGCTCTGCCGAACCAACGCTTCCGGTCCGGTTTCGCCGTAGGGGCGGCCCTTGCGGCCGTCCGAAAGCCTTCCCCCTTGAAGGGGGAAGGTGGCTGGCCGAAGGCCAGACGGATGAGGGTGCTCTCTCGAAAGGTGGCTCTTAGAGCAAGAGAAAGCCCCTCCAGATATCCCTCTCCCGCTAAAGTCCCCCCTTGTCAAAAGGGGGGCGCAAAGCGGCGTGGGGATTCCCTTTCCCAGAGATCATTCACGGCGCGCTCCATTTTTCTCTGTATGGGCGGCACACCTGGGCCGCCCGCCGTTCCCCTGCGCCGGGCGGCGAAATTCCTACCGCCCCGCCAGCGCCCCCAGCTTGATTCCCAGCACCAATCCCCGCCGGAAGGACAGCCGCTCCCTCTCCTCCCCTGCCTCCTCCTGATTGCACAGAAGAGTTTCCAACCACTTTCGCTCCTCCCTGGAGAGCCGCTGCTCCAACTCCGTTTGGGCCCGGCGCTGGTGGCCCAGGGCCATCTGGTAGTCCTCTTTTTCCTCTGCCATCAGGTAGGGAGACAGGTCCCCGTCATAATCAAAGGAGTAGAGCGTATCAAACAGCTGCAACATCATTATCCCTCCATAAGACATTTTTGTCCCTTTGTGATACAATTATGGTTGTTCAAATATGTCCTGTCAAGGAGAATCTTTCTATGCCTGAATTTAAAGACCGCCTAAAAGAGTGCCGCCAAGCCAAGGGCCTCCGGCAGCAGGACGCGGCGGAACAGTTGGGAATCATCTACCGCACCTATCGCCGCTATGAGACCGGTGAAACGGAACCCACAATTTCGGTAGCCGCCCAACTGGCCGACTTCTTTGAAGTTTCCCTGGACTTCCTGGCCGGGCGGAGCGACCAACCCACATAATTTTATAGTCCGTATAACTCATATAAAATAATACGATTTGTTTTACCGTTCTGGAGCGATCTGCGCCCCTCCAAACCCTATCGGAGGTCATTTTTCCCCCTGAAAACCGCTCCAGACGGGCGATGGTCTGGAAACCCTTGGGGCTCAAGGGTTTTCGGAGAGAACAAAACCGGGAGGAATCCACCATGGCGGAAAAAAAGCGCCTGAGCGAGCTGTCTGTTTTAAATCTGCTTTTTTGCTTCATGGTCCTGTGGAGCCACTGCTCCGGCCAGCCGATTACCGTACTGGACCACAGCAGCTGGCAGTACGGTCTGATGATCTGCCTGCAGCGCCTCACCTTCGTGTCGGTGTCCGGCTTCTTCTTCCTCAGCGGAGTGAAGCTCACCCTGTCCTCCGGCCCCCTGCGCCTGGGGCGCTACTATGGGAAGCGGATCAAATCCATCTTCCTGCCCTATTTGCTGGCGGTGGCGGTCTACTATATGTATTTCATGCGCCACGGCTATTTTGGGTTCTCCCTCCCCGATCTCATCGGGTACGCCATCCGGGGGGACCTGTCCGCCCCCTTCTACTTTGTGGTGGCTCTGGCCCAGTTCGTGCTGCTGGTCCCCCTGTTCCGGTGGCTGGCCCGGCGGTGGTCCCCGGTGATTCTGATCCCCATCTCTCTGGGGATCACCCTGCTCAGCGCCCAGTACCTGAACGACATGCTCCACCTCCTCTCCCCTGCTCTGAACTTCGCCTATGGGGACCGGCTGTTCACCACCTTTCTGGTGTACTATCTGGCGGGCTGCTGCGCGGGCCGGAACTACGAGGCCTTTACCCAGCTGCTCCGGGACAACTTCACCCTGCTGGCTGTGCTGGCGGCGTTCCTTGCCGCCGCCGATGTATTCTGCAGCTGGCAGCTCTTTGTAAACGGACAGCCTGTCCCCTTCCTGGAGACGCTCCACACCCTGTACCAGCTCACCGCCATCCCCGCCCTGTACGCCCTGGCGCTGCGGTTTCCCATCCGCCTGCCGCCCCTTGCCCAGAAGATGGACCGGGCCAGCTTCCTGGTCTATCTGTATCATTCCCTGCTCATCACCTGGTTCAACGACTTTATCCCCCATTTGGGCATTACGAAGGTGTCCCTCCAGTTTCTTCTGCGGGTCGCCTTTATCTACCCGGTCACTTTCCTGCTGTGTATCCTGTGGCAGTGGGGCTACGGTCGGGTCAAGGAAGTCCTGGGCTCCCGCGCTGGGGCAGTCCGATAAAACATCCATCCTGTGCAAGCATCAATAAAAAGGAGACGCCCATGTCTGACAATAAAAAGCCGGAGCAGCGGCCTCCGGAGAGCTACACCCCCGCCTCCCCGGTGAAGCGCACCCTGGCCTGGATCGCCCTGGCCTATGTGCTCATCGGCCTGGCCCTGACCACCTTTTACTTTTTCAACGGATACATGCTGGGCAACCTGGGCCCCCTGCTGACGGTCCCCGGCCTCATCGGCCTGGGCGCCCTGGGGCTGGTGAGCTGGCGCTCCACCGGGCGGCCGGGAAAGTTCCCCGCCATTCTGCTGGCCATTTTATGCTGGGCCGCCGCCCTGGCCACCCTGCCCATCGGGATCGTGGGCCTGCTGTCCAATTTTGGGAGGTAACGGGATGAAAGAGATCATTCGCGCCGGCCTGGCGGAGCTGGGCCTGCTGGACCAGGTCCCTCAGGAGGCCCCGGAGCAGCTGGCCGAGTACGGCCGCCTCATGCTGGAGAAAAACCAGGTGATGAACCTGACCGCCATCACCGACCCGGAGCAGGCGGCCCGTCTCCACATGCTGGACTCTGCCGCCCTGCTCCTGTGCGCCGATTTTCAGGGCGAGAAAACCCTCATCGACGTGGGCACCGGGGCGGGCCTGCCCGGACTGCCCCTGAAAATTCTGGTCCCCTCCCTCCAGGTCACCCTGCTGGACAGCCTGGGCAAGCGGGTGGACTGGCTCAACCAGGTGTGCGCCCAGCTGGGGCTGGAGGGCATCCAGGCCATCCACGCCCGGGCGGAGGAGCAGGCCCTGGTGAAGGGATACCGGGACAGCTTCGACTTTGTCACCGCCCGGGCGGTGGCCCAGCTGCGCCTGCTGGGGGAGCTGTGCCTGCCCTATGTGAAGGTGGGCGGGCAGTTCCTGGCCATGAAGACCACCGAGTCCGCCTCCGAGGTGGAGGAGGCCGCCCACTGCATCAAGCTGCTGGGGGGCCGGGCCGGGGAGCCGGTGGACTATGTCATCCCCGGCGCCCAGGTCACCCACCGGGTCCTCCCCATCCGGAAGCTGGCCCCCACCCTGAAGGGCTACCCCCGCCGGTGGGCCAGGATTCAAAAGCAGCCCCTGTGACCCGCAGCCAGTCACTTTTGCCCATTGCGCAGAGCTTTTCCGGGATTTTTTTAACAAAAACATTAAAATGATGCAAAATTTTTTCAAAAAACCATTGACGAACCTAGGATTTGTGATAGACTTAACTTGGTGAGATAGGAGGAATTCCATGGGAACTGTCATCACCGTCACCTCCGGCAAAGGGGGGACGGGCAAGACTACGGTCACCGGAGGAGTGGCCTCCTGTCTGGCCCGGCTGGGAAAAACCGTGCTGTGCATCGACATGGACATCGGCCTTCGGAACCTGGATATTTCGCTGGGACTCAGCGACCGGGCGCTGATGGACTTTGCCGACGTGGCCCTGGGGAACTGTCCCCTGGCCCGGGCCGCCGTGGCCCACCCGGACCTGCCCAACCTGTCCCTGCTCACCGCCCCCATGCGCCTCCCGCCCCACGTGACGGCGGGCAGCATCCGGGCGCTGCTGCGCACGGCCCGGGACCGGTACGACTACATTTTCATCGACTGCCCCGCCGGACTGGGGCCCGGCTTTCAGCTGGCCACATGCGGCGCTGACCGGGCGCTGGTGGTGGCCACCAACGACGCCTCCTCCCTGCGGGACGCCCAGCGGGCCGTGGAGGAGCTGTACCGCCTGCGCCAGGTCCATCTGGTGATGAACCGCATCCAGCCCAAGCTGCTGCGGGAGCTGCGCACCACCATCGACGACGCCATGGACGCCGCCGGACTGCCCCTCATCGGGGTGATCCCAGAGGACCGGCGGGTCATTCTGGCCGCCAACATGGGCCGCCCCCTGATTCTGGAGGGCCGCCGGGGGGCCGCAAACGCCTGTCTGAATATTGCCAAACGAATTGAGGGATACCGGGTGCCCATTATGCGCATCCGCTGATCCTCCAGTATCATATAAGGAGGTAACCGCCATGAACATCGCCCTTATGTGCCACAACCGCAAACAGGAGCTGATGGTCCAATTCTGCACCGCCTACTGCGGGGTCCTGTCCAAGCACACCGTCTGCGCCACCAATGCCACGGGGCGTATGGTGGCGGAGGCCACCGGCCTGCCGGTCAACCTGTTCCTGTCCCACGAGCACGGCGGCATCGAGCAGATCGGCCAGCGTATCATCTACAATGAGATCGACATGGTCCTGTTCTTCAACTACCCCAAGGACACCGACATGGACGACAGCGTCATGTATATCTCCCGCCTGTGCGACGAGCACTCCGTCCCCATGGCCACCAATGTGGCCACCGCCGAGCTGCTCATCCACGGCCTGGCCCGGGGCGACCTGGACTGGCGCATCGGCATGAACCCCAACCGGGTGCCCTTCGCCCTGTAACTTTTCCACATTTCCTTGACTTTTTGGGGAAAATAGGGTAGCATATCAGCGTTCACCGCCACGACGGCGCATGAGTAACCGGGATACCGCCGGACAGAGAGAGGTCCCACGGGCTTCTGCCCCAGGTTGAGAGGACCCCACGGAGACGGACCCGGCCAAAGACGGCGCCACCAGCGGGCCTGGAGACAGGCGCGGCTCCCCCGCCGCAACACGGGGTCCAGAGGGAGCGGCCCGGCCGCTCTGAAATTGGGTGGCACCACGAAGCGAATGAAACGCTCTCGTCCCAATCACGGGATGAGAGCGTTTTTTTGTTTTTCAATGCGATGTTTCCGCCGTAGGGGCGGCCCCACGTGGCCGCCCGCCTAAGCCTTCCCCCTGGGGGCCGACTCCCCTTGTCAAGGGGAGATGGCCGAAGGCCAGAGGGGATAGGGTCAGGTGCCCCCGAAGGGGGGCGGATGAGGGGGCTCCCCCCCCAAAAAAAAGCCTTCCCCTCGGGGGCCGACTCCCCTTGTCAAGGGGAGATGTCGCGAAGCGACAGAGGGGATAGGGAAAGGTGGCACGGCGAAGCCGTGACGGATGAGGGGGCAGGTTTCGGATTTGGTTCGTTATGCGCAGGGAGATTTCGCCCTGCGGGGCGAGTTTCTTTCCCAACGATGGGAAAGAAACCAAAGGATCGCCGGGGGACGGCTCCAGAGGAGCACCGTTCCGGTGCTCCTAGTCGCCTTACCCCCGGACCCCATTTACGGGGGCTACCCCTTCGGCTTGGCAGAAAATTTCCGGCGCGCAAAATCAGGAGTGCTTGAGTGCAATTCCTTCCGGCCCCACTGGGGGCCTTAGCCTGCAAAATTTAAAACATTTGCGGTCCAAGATCGGCGCCTGGCTCTGCCGAACCAACGCTCCCGGTGCGTTTCCGCCGTAGGGGCGACCCTTGCGGTCGCCCAAAAGCCTTCCCCTTTAGGGGAAGGTGCCCCCGAAGGGGACGGATGAGGTGAGCGGCCAAAGGCCGCCCGCGGGCCGGTCTGGGACCGGCCCCTACGGCCAATCCGGAACGGCGCAGGGGATTTCGTAGGGGCGGGTCCAAGACCCGCCCGTCCCGAAATGTTCCGCTTCACCCGTAGGGGCGGCACACTGGGCCGCCCGTCCTAGCCTTCCCCCTACAAGGGGGAAGGTGTCACGCGAAGCGTGACGGATGAGGGTGGTCATCGGAAACCACCCGGCCTTTTCGTAGGGGCGGCCTTTGGCCGCCCGCAAACCTCCCTCCTCTTTCCACACACTCCCCCTCAGCGGTGGAAAACTTCCCTCTCCCCCAGCGCCTCCAAGGTCAGCCGCATCCCCAGCCGGAACCCCCGGGCAAACCACACCGGCTGGTCCGCCTGCTCAATATCCAGCGCCGCGCTCCAAATGCTGTCAAACTCCGCCGGACTGGCCGCCATCTCCTCCAAGCGCTTGGCCCACGGCGCGGCCCGGTCTATGGCCTCCTTTTGTTCCGGCGATATGGTACCCTCATGTTGTTGCTCCAATAGGTCGAACAAATCCGTTAGCACAGATTTCATAGCTATCACCCCTTTGTAGTTTTAAAAACCACTTATAGTATAGTAGTTTTATATACTACTTGTCAAGAGCTTTTGGAGGTCCTATGGCTGATTTTTCCGAACGCATCCGGGAACTTCGTACAAAAAATAACATATCCCAAGAGGCGTTAGGCGCCATAATCGGTGTAAAAAAATACGCCATCTATTCCTATGAGAAGGGCCGTGCCAGCCCGGAAATGAAAGGTTTAATCGGCTTGGCGGATTATTTTGGTGTATCCATTGATTATTTGGTCGGCCGCACCGACAACCCGGAAATCAACCGGTAGGCGGGCGGCCCAGTGTGCCGCCCCTACGGCACAGCCGGCCCAGACCGGGCGGGTCTTGGACCCGCCCCTACGAAATCCCCTGCGCCGTTCCGGATTGGCCGTAGGGGCCGGTCCCAGACCGGCCCGTGGTTTGGGCGACCGTGAGGGTCGCCCCTACGGGAAAACCGAAACAGGTTCGGTTTTGCGTAGGGGAGGCCCTTGGGCCTCCCGCCGGAGGGTGTGCAAGCCAAGAGGTCACCCTCATCCGTCTGGCCTTCGGCCAGCCACCTTCCCCCTACAAGGGGGAAGGCTTGGCGGGCGACCGCAAGGGTCGCCCCTACGGCGGAAACGCGCTGGTAGCGTTAGTTCGGTAAACCCAGGCGCGGCGGTGGAACCGCACCTATCCTAATTTTTGCAAACCCAGGGCCCAGTGGCCCGAGAGGAAACACAAACCGCCACTCAGATTTTGCGCGCCGAAAAAGCTCTGCCTGACCCAAGGGGTAACCCCCGTAATGGGGGTCCGGGGCCGACTCCCCCTGTCAGGGGGAGATGGCCCGAAGGGCCAGAGGGGGTAGGGTGGGCGACTATGAGCACGAAGTGCTCATCCGGAGCCGTCCCCGGTGGCGTTTTGGGTTATCTCTCCCGTACTCCCGGCGAAGCCCAGCGCAGCGGGTTCGCCGGGAAGAGGAGGAGCAAGGAAGCGGTCGCAGTTTTCGCCGCTAGGCGGAAACGGAGACAAGCGGACTTTGCGACGACGAGCCGCCATGGGCAAAGTCACTCGCCGCCCGCAGGCGGCGAAATCTCCCGCGTACAACGAGCGCAGTCCGAACCCTGTCCCCTCATCCGTCACGGCTTCGCCGTGCCACCTTCCCCCCGAGGGGAAGGCTTTTGGGGGAGCCCCCTCATCCGTCACGGCTTCGCCGTGCCACCTTTCCCTATCCCCTCTGTCGCTTCGCGACATCTCCCCTTGACAAGGGGAGTCGGCCCCCGAGGGGAAGGCTTTTTGGGGGGATTATCTCCTCATCCGTCTGGCCTTCGGCCAGCCACCTTTCCCCAGGGGGAAGGCTTATTAGGAGGGCAGGCGGAAAAATGTAGTCCAAACCTTTACTTGTCAACAACCAAAAAAAGGAGACAATACAATGAGCAAAGTACAACCCCGCACCCTGTCCGGCTTCATGGAGCTCCTCCCGGCCCGGCAGGCGCAATTCGACCGCATGGTGGAGATTCTCCGCCGCACCTACTCCCTGTACGGCTTCACCCCCCTGGACACCCCCCTCATCGAGGCCAGCGAGGTTTTATTGGCCAAGGGGGGCGGCGAGACGGAGAAGCAGATCTACCGCTTTATGAAGGGGGACACCGACCTGTCCCTGCGCTTTGACCTGACGGTGCCTCTGGCCAAGTACGTGGCCCAGAACTACGGCCACCTCACCTTCCCCTTCCGCCGCTTCCAGATCGGCAAGGTCTACCGGGGCGAGCGGGCCCAGCGGGGCCGGTTCCGGGAGTTCTATCAGGCGGACATCGATGTGATCGGCGACGGCAAGCTGGACATCTCCAACGAGGCGGAGATCCCCTCCATCATCTACCGGGCTTTTAGCGCCCTGGGCCTGAAGCGGTTCCAGATCCGGGTGAACAATCGGAAAATCTTAAACGGCTTCTACGCCATGCTGGGCCTCACCCAGCAGTCCGGGGAGATCATGCGCACCGTGGACAAGCTGGACAAGATCGGCGCGTCCAAGGTGAAGGAGCTGCTGGTGGAGGGCGGCGTCAGTGAGGACAGCGCCCAGGAAATTCTCCACTTCATCGGCATCTCCGGAGGCAACCAGGCGGTGCTGGCCGCCCTGGAGACCTACCGGGGCCGGAACGAGGTCTTTGACGCCGGCCTGGACGAGCTGACCACGGTAGTAAAATACCTGGCCGCCTTCGGCGTGCCCGAGACCCACTTCGCCGTGGACCTGACCATCGCCCGGGGCCTGGACTACTACACCGGCACCGTGTACGAGACCACCATGCTGGACCACCCGGAGATCGGCTCCATCTGTTCCGGCGGCCGTTATGATAACTTGGCGGAATATTACACTGATAAACAACTCCCCGGCGTGGGAATTTCCATCGGTCTGACCCGCCTGTTCTTCGTGCTGGAGGACCAGGGCTATCTGAACGACAGCCTGAACACCGCCCCCGCCGACGTGCTCCTCCTGCCCATGACCGAGGACCTGTCCCCCGCCATCGCCCTGGCCACCCAGCTGCGGGAGGCGGGCATCCGGGCTCAGATCCACGGCGAGCAGAAGAAATTCAAGCAGAAGATCTCCTACGCCGACAAGCTCCACATCCCCTATGTCATCTTCCTGGGGGAGGACGAGATCTCCTCCGGCGTGGCCGCCGTCAAGGACCTGGCCACCGGCGAGCAGGTGAAGCTGCCCCCCGCCGAGGCCATCGCCCACATCCAGGCCGGCCTGGACAAGCTCAACCAGGGCGCGCCCATTCTGGACCGGGGAGAGTAAGGCAGCCGGTCACGTTGTAGGGGCGGCACTTGCGGTCGCCCGCCCGGGCCGGTCTGTGCGGCCGTCTGAACAACGGAGGTGCCCTCTATGAACGCGGCCCATGCAAAGAAGAAAACCCTCCGGCGGGTCCTGTGGGTCCTTCTGGCCCTGGTGCTGGTCTGGACCCTTTTTCCCCGGCCCTTCGCCGGGACCCTTCCCCCGTGGACGGTGCGCGGCGGTGAGTCCATCCCCGCGGAAACGGAATTCACCGCCGGCCTCTCCTTCAGCGAACCGCAGGACGCCTATGACGCCCTGAAAAGGGAGATGGATGGGTTTCGGTTTCTGGGCGATCCCTTCACCCTGCTCCTCCTCCTCCACCAGCCCCAGGGGCCGGTCCAGGTAAAGATCCGCTACTTTCGGGAGGGCGGCGGATTTTCCGGCAACCACTGCGAAACCACCCTCCTGTGGGACGGAGAGACCCTGTGGGTAAACTGGCTTGGGAACCACTACTTGGGCTACCGTTCTACCAATCCCACAGAATTTGAGGCGGCTATCCAGCGGCTGGCCCGGGAGTATGGAGAAGCCGGAGCCGTTTCACCGTAGGAGCAGCACACCGGGCGCCCGCCCTTTGACATGGATTTTTGGGATTTTTGTTCGGAGGTCACGCCTATGGACACCCCTCCCCTCCCCCGCCGGAAAACCATCCGCCTGCAAAATTACGACTATTCCCAAAACGGTGCCTATTTCGTCACCATCTGCACGGCGCACAAACGCCCCCTGTTCGGCGTTGTCCGTAGGGGCGACCCTTGCGGTCGCCCACCTGGACCGGCCTATGTGGAATACACTGCGCTTGGAAAAATTGCCTATCAAACATTCTCGCTTTTAGAATCCATTTATCCGGTTTCGGTCCCATGTTTCGTTGTAATGCCCGATCATGTTCATGCCATTATTGTCCTGGAACCACGGGCGACCGCAAGGGTCGCCCCTACGTTGGGCCGGGTCGTGGGTGCGTATAAATCAAAAACTGCTACACAATGGCTGCACATATGTAAGGAAAACCATCAAACAATGGGCAACATCTGGCAGCGCGGCTACTATGAACACATCCTCCGTAACCAACAGGACTTCGACGAGGCCGCCGGGTATATCGCCGGAAATCCGGTCCGGCGGCTGGAACGGGAGGGATTTTTGTGAAGAAGAAAATCGCCGTTGGGGCGTGCATCCTCGCCCTTCTTCTGGCGGGCGGCATTCTATGGTACACCCGCCCGGTGGGCTTCTCTGCGGTATTTCCCGGGTTTCAGGGGGAGCAGGTCACCTCCTGCTCGGCCGTTCTGCTGCCCACCTACACCAACGGCGCCATTCAGAATGTAGAGATCGCCCCGGGCAGCCCCGATTGCCGGCAGCTCCTGGAGCTGCTGAACGGGGAGACCTACACCCGGCAGATCGGGTTTGTCTCGAACGCCCAGCGCATCACCCTGGAGCCCCATTACGCCCTCCTCTCCCTCCGGCAGGGGGAAGATCTGCTGACCCTCATCTTTTACGGCCCTCAGGTGGTGGCGGAGGTGAACACCCCGACCGGGAGCCGGAGCATGGCCCTTCACCCCCAGGGCGGAGAGGAATTTCAGGCCTCCGTGGTGGAGTTGATCGCCTCCCTCGCCCCCGGCGCGGAGGGGTGACCCGCAGAAAATCCGCGGACCGCTCCGTGTCTGGTCTCTGGTGAGAAACCGGAACCGCTATGCCGTAGGGGCGGCACACCTGGGCCGCCCGCCCATCAGGCAAGGAAGAATTCTTTTGCAAGCTGTATCCCAGCCTGCACCCCCGCCTGAAAGCTCATATCCTCCCACTGGGCCGCTTCCCCCGTAGCCGCGTCCCAAATTTCAATGGCTGCCTCCTCCCCCACCAGCTGTTTCAATCTCTGAAACTGCGGATGCGGCGGACTTATCCTGACGGCCTGAGAGTCCGCCTGCTGCGTATAAAAATCAAAGAGCAGCATTGCAATTTCTCCCATGATACAACCTCCTATATACGACTTTATAGTCATATCATACTATGACTAATTAGTCATGTCAAGGTGATTCTTATGGATTTTTCCCAGCGGCTCCTGCTCCTTCGCACCGAACACAATATGACGCAACAGCAAGTAGCGGACAAAATCCAAACCACGCTGCGCCAGTACCAGCGATTTGAGAAAGGAGAGCAGAAACCGGGATTTGACAATTTGATCCGGTTGGCGGACTGCTTTCAGGTCTCGCTGGATTATCTGGCAGGACGCTCGGAAACCCGGGCCATTCCCCCCTAATCAAATGCAAATTGTTATTTTCTCTACTAATAATACAAAATGGAGTTGATTTTATGGACAATCTGAAGAACTTCCGCCGCACCAACTACTGCGGCGACCTGCGTCTGAGCGACGCGGGCAAGACGGTCTCCCTGTGCGGCTGGGTGCAGCGGCAGCGGGACCTGGGCGGGCTGATCTTTGTGGACCTGCGGGACCGCACGGGCCTCATTCAGCTCTCCTTCGACGACAGCACCGACAAGGAGATCTTCGAGAAGGCCTCCGGCCTGCGCTCTGAGTACGTCATCGCCGCCACCGGCCTGGTGCGGGAGCGGGAGAGCAAGACCACCAAGATCGCCACCGGCGACATTGAGGTGTACGTCACCGAGCTGCGCCTGCTGGCCAAGGCGGAGACTCCTCCCTTTGAGATCGTAGAGAACTCTAAGGCCAATGATATGCTCCGCCTGAAGTACCGGTATCTGGACCTGCGCCGTCCGGATATGCAGCGGATGATTGCCACCCGCCACAAGGTGACCAAGGTCACCCGGGACTACTTCGACGAGCAGGGCTTCTATGAGATCGAGACCCCCATGCTGACCAAGTCCACCCCCGAGGGGGCCCGGGACTACCTGGTGCCCTCCCGCGTCCACCCGGGCAAGTTCTACGCCCTGCCCCAGTCCCCCCAGCAGTACAAGCAGCTGCTCATGCTCTCCGGCTTTGACCGCTACATGCAGATCGCCCGCTGCTTCCGGGACGAGGATTTACGGGCCGACCGCCAGCCCGAGTTCACCCAGATCGACCTGGAGATGTCCTTCGTCAACGAGGACGACGTGATGGAGATCCAGGAGGGTTTTCTTCAGAGAGTTTTCAAGGAAGTGCTGGATGTAGACGTAAAGACCCCCTTCCTGCGTATGCCCTGGCGGGAGGCCATGGACCGCTTCGGCTCCGACAAGCCCGACCTGCGCTTCGGCTTTGAGCTCAAGGACATCAGCGACATCGTGAAGGACTGCGGCTTCTCCGTGTTCTCCAGCGCGGTCCAGGGCGGCGGCTCCGTGCGGCTCATCAACGTGGACGGCCACGCCGCCGACTTCCCCCGGAAGAAGATCGACAAGCTGGCCGAGTTCGTCAAGACCTACAAGGCCAAGGGCCTGGCCTGGACCCGCCTCCACGACGGGCAGGTGACCTCCTCCTATCAGAAGTTCCTCACCGAGGAGGAGAACAAAGCGATCCTGGAGCGGGCCGGCGCCAAGGACGGGGACCTGGTCCTCATCGTGGGCGACGTGAAGGACGAGGTGGTCTTTGCCGCCCTGGGCGCCCTGCGGTGCGAGTGCGCCAAGCAGCTGGGCATCCTGGACCCCAAGGACTTCAAGTTCCTGTGGGTCACCGAGTTCCCCATGTTTGAGTACAGCGAGGAGGAGGGGCGCTACGTGGCCATGCACCACCCCTTCACCGCCCCCATGGACGAGGACATCGACAAGCTGGAGACCGACAAGAAGAACTGCCGCGCCAAGGCCTATGACATCGTCCTCAACGGCACCGAGCTGGGCGGCGGCTCCATCCGCATCTCCGTCCCCGAGACCCAGGAGGCCATGTTCCGGGCCCTGGGCTTCACCGACGAGGAGGCCATGGAGCGCTTCGGCCACCTGATCAACGCCTTCAAGTTCGGCGCGCCCCCCCACGGCGGCCTGGCCTACGGCCTGGACCGGCTGTGCATGCTCATGGCCGGGGCTGACTCCATCCGGGACGTGATCGCCTTCCCCAAGGTGCAGAACGCCTCCGAGCCCATGACCAACTGCCCCGACTTCGTGGACGACAAGCAGCTGGATGAGCTGAGCTTGGCTGTTACCCGGAGAGAGGAAGCCTCTGACGAGGAGTAATCTTTTCTCGGTTTTTTGAAGATTGGATCCCCGCTGTTCTTTCGCTGGAACAGCGGGGATCTTCCTTGCTTCTTTGGGAAATTTCGCCGCCGTTTTTTCCTGTATGGGCGGCGCACTGCGCCTGCGGGCCGGTCTGGGACCGGCCCCTACGAGGGGAATGGGACCGTTCCTGTATCCGTGTAGGGGCGGGTGTCCTCACCCGCCCGCCCCAGAGGTTCCCTCCGCTCCGTAGGGGCGGCCTTTGGCCGCCCGCAAGCCGTCTCCCTGGGGGGCCGACTCCCCTTGTCAAGGGGCCGGTTCCCCCTGTCAGGGGGAAGGCTTGGGCCAACGGCAGCTCCCCCGCCTATCCCCCCAAAAATCTCCGCCGTACGCTTAAAAATCCTTGGAATGTCAGAAAATGAGAGGAAACCTCCCCAAAAAAATTGACACCATGCACACAAAGTGGTATACTTCCATAAACTAAGAAAAACACAGTTTGATTTTGGCGTGGAGAACCTCTCCACGCTGTTTTTCCCAGGAGGCATTTATGAAAAAACTGATGATTTTTTTGCTGTGCTTTCTGCTGACCGGGTGCGCCGCACCCCAGGCTGGAGGTTCGGAGAGCTCCGGGTCCTCCGGCTCCGCCCCCTCCGGCTCGGTCTCCTCCCCCCAGGAGGGGGACGCGTCCTCTCAGACGCCCGCCCCGGACGCCTCCCAGGAGGGGAACCCCTCAGCCTCTGAGGACCCCGCCGGGTCGTCCGCCCCATCCGGCTCCTCCTCCAGCTCCTCCGGCACAACCCAGGACCCCCTCCCCCAGAACAAGGACCAGATCATCCAGGAGCTGGTGTCCGCCATGTCGGTGGAGGAGAAGGTGGGACAGATGTTCTTCGTCCGCTGCCCCGAGACCGACCAGGCGGCCAAGGTGTCCCAGTATAAGCTTGGGGGCTATATCCTCTTCGGCCGGGACTTCAAGGATAAGACCGCCCAGCAGGTGCGGGACGAGATCGCCTCCTATCAGGCGTCCTCCGGCATCCCCATGCTCATCGGCACCGATGAGGAGGGGGGCACGGTGGTCCGGGCCAGCAGCAACCCCAACCTGTTCCCCAGCCGGGAGCCCTCCCCCCAGGTGCTGTACGCCCAGGGCGGGCTGGACGCCATTCTCCAGGACGCCCGGCAGAAGAGCGTCACCCTGCTGGACCTGGGGGTCAACGTGAACTTCGCCCCGGTGGCCGACGTGTCCACCGACCCCGCCGACTTTATCTATGAGCGCGCCCTGGGGCAGGACGCCCAGACCACCGCCGACTATGTGGCCCAGGTGGTGACCGTCATGGGGCAGGAGCGCATCGGCTCGGTGCTGAAGCATTTCCCGGGCTATGGAAACAACCAGGACACCCACACCGGCGTGGCCGTGGATGAGCGGCCCTATGAGACCTTTGAGACCTCCGACTTTCTCCCCTTCCAGGCGGGCATCCAGGCGGGGGCGGACGCGGTGCTGGTGAGCCACAACATCGTCACCTCCATGGATGAGAGCCTGCCCGCCTCCCTCTCCCCCGCCGTCCACCAGATCCTGCGGGACACCCTGGGCTTTGACGGAGTCATCCTCACCGACGACCTGGCCATGGACGCCGTGGCCCAGTACGCCCAGGACGGCTCGGCGGCCGTGCTGGCCGTCCAGGCGGGCAACGACATGGTCCTCACCACCGACTTTGAGACCCAGATCCCCCAGGTCATCGCCGCCGTGGAGGACGGGACCATCCCCATGGAGCAGATCGACCAGTCGGTGGCCCGGGTCCTCTCCTGGAAGTACGACCTCGGCCTGTTGGGCTATTAAACCACGCGCGCGGTCCGGGAACCTCTCCGGCCGCGCGTTTTTCTTTTCTGAATGGAGCTTCTTCTCCAAACTGTTTTCACAGTTTCTCCCCCGGATGTGGAAAAAACTATGGCCTTGGAGGTTTTCCCATGACCCCTCTCTGTGATGTTCTTAGAAACTACGCCGCCCGGAACCCCGCCCGCTTCCACATGCCGGGGCACAAGGGCGGCCCCCTCCCCCTGCCGGAGCTGTCCGGCGCCGCCTGGCTGGATGTGACCGAGATCCCTGGCACCGGCAACCTGTACCTGGCCGGGGAGCCCTTCGACTCCGCTCAAAAACCGTGGGCGGAGCGCTTCGCCTTTGACCACTGCCAGTTCCTCACCGGCGGTTCCACCATGGGCATCCACACCGGCCTGTCCCTCCTGTGCGCTCCGGGGGAGCAGGTGCTGGTGGACCGGAACTGCCACCGGGCGGTGTTCAACGCCATGGCCCTGCTGGACCTGGAGCCGGTGTACCTGGAGCGGCCCTGGCTGGAGCAGGAGAATCTCATCGGCCCCATCACCCCGGAACAGGTGGAGTTTTCTCTGAAAACCCACCCAAATGTCAAAACAGTCTGTATTACTTCCCCTACATATGCCGGAGTGTTGTCTGATATTGGGGCCATTTCCCCCGTCGTCCACGCCCATGGGGCCAGGCTGTTTGTGGACGGGGCCCACGGGGCCCACCTGCCCTTCCTGGGGCTGACCCCCTTTGCGGGGGCGGACGGGGTGGTGGTCAGCGCCCACAAGACCCTCCCCGCCCTGGGTCAGGCCGCCCTGCTGTTTACCAACGGGATCGACCCGGACCGGGTGCGGCGGATGGCCTCGGTGTTCGGCACCTCCAGCCCCTCCTACCCCATCCTGGCCAGCATGGACGCCGCCCGGGCCTGGCTGGAGGGGGACGGGGCCCGGGCCTACCGGCAGACCGCCATCCGGGTGGCCCAGCTGCGGCGGAAGTTCCCCTCCCTGGCCGGGGACCTGTCCCTGGACCCCGCCCGGCTCACCCTGAACGTCCAGGACGGCCCCTCCTTCGCCCGCTCCCTGGAGGAGCAGAATATTTTTCCCGAGATGGAGGACGGGGGCCACGTGGTGTTCATCTGCACCCCCCAGGACCTGGAGGAGAACTTTGACCGCCTGGAGCGGGCCCTGGAGGGCATGGAGGACCGGATGGGGCCCTGTTCCCCCCTCCCCTCCCCTCCCCTGCCGGAGCGGGCCTGCTCCCTGCGGGAGGCCCTCTTTGCCCCCACCCAGCTGGTCCCCCTGTACCACAGCGCCGGGCGGGTCTCGGCGGCTCAGATCGCGCCCTATCCCCCCGGCGTGCCCGTGGTGGCCCCCGGGGAGCGGATTTCCGAAAAAGAACTGGCCTATTTCCGGAAGATAGGGTATAATAGTACAGATATCCCTGTGATTGTATCCTCAAGCGGGGATTTTTGACTGGGGAAGTTCCGCCGCCCCGGCGGCGGGTGACTTTTTGGCCGCCCAAAAAGTCACCAAAAAAGCGCCAGGGGGTGGGTCCAATCGGATTCGGCTCCGCCTCATCCTCCATGTGCCCCACCCCCTGGACCCCCCATTTTACGGGGGCCGCCAATGCGGAGGTGTTGGCGGTCAACGCAAAGGCGCGGGTGGTTCAGCTGACTGGTTTCCGTTCTATTTCCGCTGCCGCTGAGGGTCGGGTAACCTTTGGGTGGTGCTTCTCCTGGTGGGGAGCGCGCCTTTGTGTGGGTGGGGCTCAAGTGCGGCTCAGTGGGACGGCGGGCGGGTCTTGGACCCGCCCCTACGGAGCGCCCGGAAAGGCGTATGTCTTTGCATAGGGGCCGGTCCCAGACCGGCCGCGGGCGGCCTTTGGCCGCTCACCTCATCCGTCACGCTTCGCGTGACACCTTCCCCTAAAGGGGAAGGCAGGGGGATGGGCCTTCCAAAGCCTTCCCCTTTAGGGGAAGGTGCCCCCGAAGGGGGCGGATGAGGTATCCCGTGTTTCGAACCAGGCATGTTGGCCCGTCAACCCCAGGCGCGGTTGTGGAATCGCACCAACTCCAATTTTCCAAAAACCCAGGGCCCAGTGGCCCGGAAGAAATCGCAGAAAGCCACTCAGATTTTGCGCGCCGGAAATTTTTTGCCTGGCTCAAGGGGTAACCCCCGTAAATGGGGTCCGGGGCCGACTCCCCCTGTCAGGGGG
>ERZ1643247.1805-NODE-1805-length-18326-cov-4.033058_pt1 | contig 18326 bp, 11 predicted proteins | sample MGYA00579264_ERZ1643247 | MGnify/ENA primary metagenome ERZ1643247 (study PRJEB29033, sample SAMEA4952262) | chicken gut metagenome | biome: Broiler Chicken; feature: Gastrointestinal Tract; material: Caecum | place: Ireland | collected 2018 | study: Broiler... | reverse complement strand
GAAAGACGGCCTGGAAATTACGGTGGAGATTGAGAAAAAAGACGGCAAAAGTACGGTTCTGGTGAAAAATCCGGGAGAGGCCATTCCGGAGGAGGACCGGGAGCTGATCTGGGAGCGGTATCAGCGCAGCCAGCATCAGGGAGGGCGGCATGAAGGAACGGGTCTTGGCCTTTCCATCGTCAGCACGATCCTGCAGGCTCATGGAATGGAGTATGGAGTGGACTGCCGGGATGGGCTGAACATTTTCTGGTTCTGCTATTCGGAAAAGGAAGCCGGGCGCAGGCAGTCGGCACGCAATGAGGCAGGCCGATTGTAAAACAGGCTTCAGAAAAATCTGACTTTTTTCTCACAAATTCTTTACAATTATTATGTAGGTTGAAAATACAGACTTCATCCGAACGGAGGTGGGAACATTTGACATCAGATCAGGAAAGGGTACGGGAGGCTGTGGTGCAGATGTGCCGGGTCATACTGGGTAAGAAAAAGGAGATCCGGGAAGTCATGACTGCGATCCTGGCAAACGGACATATTCTTCTGGAAGACATCCCCGGTGTAGGTAAGATCACGCTGGCCGCGGCCTTTTCCAGAGTCCTCGGTCTGGATTACAGGCGGATCCAGTTCACTCCTGATGTGATGCCATCAGATCTGACCGGATTTTCCATCTACCGAAGAGAGGTTTGTCTATCAGCCCGGCTGTGTTTTCTGCAATCTGCTTCTGGCAGATGAAATCAACAGGACTTCCCCAAAGACACAGTCGGCGCTTTTAGAGGTGATGGAAGAACGAAGGGTAACAGTGGAAGGAGTGACGAGAGAGCGAGCTGGCGCTGGCGAAGGGCGTCGGGGAAGAGGAACGGACGATTCTGGCCAGCCCCGTGCTGGATCGGGAAACGTGCTGGATCGGGAAACGTGCTGGATCGGGAAACGTGCTGGATCGGGAAACGCTTCTTGACATGCAAAGCGCGGTCCATACGGTTTTTATCAGCGATGCGGTATATGAATATATTCTCAGCCTGGTGACGGCAACCAGAAATCATCCCTATATCGAAAGAGGAGCGAGCCCAAGAGGGACCATCGCCATGGTGAAAATGGCAAAGGCTTCGGCCTGACTGGATGGCCGGGATTATGTGACACCTGCAGACGTGGAACGGCAGTTCCCCTATGTGATCACACACCGGATCACCATGAATGTGGAAGCGAGAATGGAAAACAGATCGAAGGAGGAGATCGTCAGGGAAATCCTGGAAAATACAAAAAGGCCGCCGATGGGGGAGAAGAGCCGATGAAAAGAGCGGCCTTTCTCCTTTTTGTCATTTTATCCCTCTATATAGCGGGATTGTACCGGTATCCTCCTCTTCTGGTGCTGAGTATGGCGGCGCTGCTTTCCTTTCCGCCTCTGTTTTTTCTTTCCCGGTATCTGAAAATTGAGCAGCAGGATATGCACATCGGAGAGGGGGCCGGAAAGCTTTTTCGTGCAGATGGAATGGTACGGAGAAGTGCAGGATGCCTGTGCGAAGGAGGCGCAGTCCGTCTATACCCGTGTTCCGGCGGAGCTTCTTCCCAGACTGCCGGCAGGTATTTGACAGACTGCTTCAGATGCTTCGCCTCTGCGGGCATATGACGGAGTATGACGGGACGCAGGAGGACTTTCCGGAGAAGCCTGCTGCCGCCTGTGCCCTTCCCTATGCGATGCCGTAAGGATTCAGCAAATTGTGGAAAGAGCCGTTTATGGGGCAGGAAGCCCGGAGGAAGCGGAAGAGGATGGAGGACGATTGGAAATGGACAGAGAAAAAGGCTGTTGGAAAAACGATGTAGCCTGCCGGACATCCGGGCAGGTGCCTCTGAAGGAACCTGGCCGGTCAGCCTGCCGGAGGTTCTGGCGGACATTATGTCTGGCGGCCCGTCAGGCAATATTTCCGGCAGCATGCCTCGTGTTTCTGTCCTGTCTGGCGGGCTGCGGCAGCCTGAAACGGACGGCGGCCGTGACGCAGACAGCTTCCGCGCAGACATTGATGGGACAGGCGGCTGCTTTATCGGAAACGGAGGGCAACGGATCGAAAACGGCCTCGGCGAGGCTGGCTGCCGAAGAGGAAGGCACTTCGAAAACGGATGACGTTGAGAGAGATGAGGCCGGTTCTGCAATGCGCGGAAGCGGTGAACTCTTTTACGCTTCGGAGGTCCCGCTTTTGAATGAAGAGCAGGAACAGATTATTCTGGATTATATGAACCTGTATTTCTCCTCCCTGGAGGATCTTGAGCCGCAGGAGGAGATCGCCTCTCTTTTTTCAGATGAGGAACAGGCGGCCCTTGCGGACAGCGCCATCGATTTTCAGATCGGTTTGAGACAGATGCAGGATGCGGACTATACGCTCGCTTCCTGGAGTTATTCTCTGACGCTGAGCGAAATCACGCAGGAGGAAGACGGCTCCCTGCACATTTTTGCCAGAGAAGATAACACACAGAATTTTAATCAGAATCCGGAGATCGCTTCTGAACGCTATGGAGGCTTTCATCAGTTTGAGCTGGAACAGATGGGCGGAAGCTGGAAAATCAGAAGCCATATGATGTTCGATGCGGTTTATATGATGCTCTGGAGTGAGGGCGGCGGAGAGGAAGCGGCACTCCGATATGCGGAGGCGGCTCCGGAATATCTCATCCTGGCGCAGGAAGAGCTTCTTGCCAGAGAGATGGAGCGGGACAGGGAACCGGAGGAGCTGCAGGCGCAGTACGCCTATGACAGACAGGCTGCGGCGGCCTATGCGGACAGATATGTGGAAGAACGAAACGATGCGTGGCCCGACTATGCCGGAAGCGGAGGAAACTGCCAGAATTTTGCCTCACAGGTGCTCCTTGCCGGAGGAATTCCCATGGATATCTACGGAGATGCGGTCTGGAAATGGTATTCGGACGAGGTGTCCAACAGCCCGGGCGCTCAGGGACGCTCCAGCTCCTGGACCGGCGTAAATGAGTTCGTGGAATATGCGGCGGCAAATTCCGGATACGGCCTTGTGGCGGAGACGGAAGCGCCTTACTTTTCCGGAGAACCCGGAGATCTGCTCCATATGGGGATCGACGGGGACTGGGGCCATACGGTGGTGATTGCGTCTGTGGTGACAAACGCACAGGGCGAGGTGGTGGATTATCTGGTGGATTCCAACACGGGCAACCTGCGCAGCTATCCGGCCAGCCTGTACGGGTATCCGGAAATCATTCTGACCAGGATCGCGGGATGGAATGAAGGATAAAACGGAGGGCGCGCCGGTACAGTGCTGAAAATGGATGCAGTCAAAGACGAGAGAGAATATTGAGGTGACAAAATATGTTCAGATTGTTTGTTCTTGCGATGACACTAATAATAATGATACCCTGCTGTATTTTGTGCCTGGGCCTGGCTGTCCTTTCCATCTGGCGAATTAGTAAGGACAGCCGGTAGAAACTGGACAGTTTATACCGGCATGGCGGATTCAGGGCTTTTAAAACAGAATTTTCTCTTGCATTTTGCATCTCATATGGTAAGCTGTTTTCGGAAACGACTTCTTTTGCACAAAAAGTCAGATTTTCCGGAAATGAGGAAACACCCATGTATTCACTTTTGCTCGCAATTATCTATGCTGCATTCATCAGTCTCGGCCTTCCGGATTCCCTCCTGGGATCTGCCTGGCCCGTGATGCATGAGATGCTTGGAGTTCCGGTTTCCTGGGCCGGACTCGTAACCATGATCATTTCGGCGGGAACCATTATTTCCAGCCTTTTTTCTGACCGGCTGACGAGAAAGTTCGGAGCCGGACCTGTTACTGCGGTCAGCGTTCTGATGACGGCGGCCGCTCTTTTCGGCTTTTCCATTTCCAATGAATTCTGGATGCTGTGTCTCTGGGCGGTGCCATATGGCCTGGGCGCAGGCGCTGTGGATGCGGCATTGAACAATTATGTGGCGCTTCACTATTCTTCCCGGGATATGAGCTGGCTGCACTGCTTCTGGGGCGTGGGAACCATCATCAGCCCCTATATCATGAGCTACAGCCTGACGGGAGGGCTTGGCTGGCAGCAGGGATATCGTACGGTTTCCCTTCTGCAGCTTGTGCTTACCGCGGTTCTGTTTCTCAGCCTGCCGGTCTGGAAAAGGGCGCGCCTTTTGCAGCAGGCGGCGGCCAGGGAGGTGAAGGAAGCAGCGGCGGGAGGGACGGCTGCTGCGGTGGAGAGCGAAAAACCTCTGACGCTTCGGCAGGCTCTCCGGATCCGCGGGGTAGGGCTGGTTCTGATCGCCTTTTTCTCCTACTGCGCACTGGAGCAGACCACGATGCTTTGGGCCAGCAGCTATCTGGTGCAGTTCCGGGGAATTGATGCGTCCGTCGCGGCCAGATTCGCTTCCATGTTCTGTATTGGGATTACGGCAGGACGGTTTCTGAGCGGTTTTGTGGCGGACCGGTTTGGAGATAAATGGATGATCCGGCTTGGTACACTGGTGGTGTTTGCAGGTATTCTGCTGGTCGCCGCTCCGGTCAAAATGGATCAGGTTTCTCTGGCCGGACTGATTGTCATCGGGTTTGGCTGCGCGCCCATTTATCCTTCCATCATCCATGCCACGCCGGAGCATTTCGGAAGAGAAAATTCGCAGGCGGTCATCGGTATCCAGATGGCATGCGCTTATGTGGGAACGACATTGATGCCGCCGTTGTTCGGCGTCCTGTCCTCCGTGGTGGGAATCGGTCTGTTTTCGGGATATCTGTTTCTGTTTGCCGTTCTCATGCTGGCGGCGTCCGAGCGTCTGAACCGGCTGATGCGATGAAAGGAGGCGGATGAGAAGATGAAAACCAAAATACTGGCGGAGGATTCGCAGATTCTGGTCTGCTTAAAGCCCGCAGGTCTTGCGGTTCAGAGCGCAAGGCCCGGAGAGGCGGATATGGTAAGCGAGCTGAAAAATTATCTGGCGGCGTCTCAAAGATCGAAGAGTTCGTCGGGAAGCGGAGGCAGGCTTCCCTATCTGGGGCTGGTGCACCGGCTGGATCAGCCGGTCTCCGGCATCCTTGTGTTTGCGAAGACACCGAAGGTGGCGGCTGAGCTTTCCCGGCAGGCGTCCGGAGCAGGTACCGGGAAGCTTTCGGGGGTAAAGAAAGAAAACGGTGTAGAAAAAGGGATGGAAAAGGAATACCGTGCGCTGGTTTATGTGGAGGAAGGCATTTCTCTTCCGGATGCGGGAAGAGAGCGGGAGCTGGTGGACTGGCTGAAGAAGGAGCCCGGACAGAATCTGTCCCGGGTGGTCCCCACAGGAACGTCCGGCGCAAAACGGGCAGAGCTGTCTTTTCGTGTGGCGGAAACGGGGGACGGCCCGGAAAGCCGTCACAGCTGTCTTGCCATCCGGCTGTATACAGGAAGGCATCACCAGATCCGCGTCCAGCTCGCCCATGCAGGACTGCCTCTCTTGGGAGACGCCCGTTATGGAAGCGTGCGGAGCCGGGAATATTCCGCCCGGCTTGGAATCCGTTCCATTTGTCTGTGTGCCTGCCGGCTGAGCTTTTTTCATCCGGCCACGGGAAAACGGATGGAGTTTGAGACCAGGGAATATCCCTGGAGCGGAATTACATTCGGAACCGGAGAAACAGGCTGAATAGGTGAATCAGGCAGGGCGGAGGCCGGGAAAGAGACAGAAAGCCGGAAAAAGAACAAAGCAGGAGATGGAGGAAAAAATGGCAGAATCGGAACAGAAAATCGAACCGAAGCAGGAAGAGCGGAAAGATCGGACTCTGCAGGATATGCCAAAGGAGGATCAGGGAGAAAAACGGGAGCAGAATGCGGAAGCGCAGCCGGACAGAGGGCTGGAATGGTTCCTTGGAAATGTGAAGGACTGTACGGAATTTCTGGTCGTCTGCTGGGCTTTTCTGATGCTCACTGTTTTTCCGGTCTATGTAATCGATCATTATCAGGATATAGGCGCTTATAAATTTGCCTTTTTCTCCGGCATCTCCATGCTGTTTCTGGTGCCGGGAGCGGTGCTCGGGCTGGTTTATGGTGTTTTTAAACCGATTTGCAGAAGAAAGCAGGAGCGGGAAGCGGCTGCAGTGCTTTCGGGAGGCCCGGGCGGCGGTCCGGGAAGCGGCCTCCGGAGTATGTGGGCGGCAGTCCGTGCGGGGAAGAGACGGCTTTCCTGGCTGGACATCGGCATGCTTGCATACCTTCTTTTTAATATCCTTTCCTTCCTGGGAAGCGGGTTTAAGGAGGATGCCTGGGCAGGTGTGGGCGGCTGGAACATGGGGCTGCGCACCCAGCTTCTCATGATTGCAGCCTATTTTCTTCTGTCCCGGTTCTTTCCGCCCCGGCGTCTGAAGCTGATTTTTGCGGGGGCCATGCTGGGGTCGGGAATCGCCTTTGTGATCGGCATCCTGCACCGTTTTTCCATTGATCCGTTTGGATTTTACCGGGGACTGGACAGTGACACCACTCTGCGTTTTCTGTCCACCATCGGACAGGCAACCTGGTATTCCAGCTTTGTCTGCACCGTGCTTCCCATCGGTCTGTGCCTGTTCTACGCTTCAGACAAAGTGAAGGTCCGCGTGATTTCCGGTATCTACTGCACGCTGGGCTTTATGACCCTGGTGACGCAGAACAGCGACAGCGCCTTTGCCGCGCTTGCTGCACTGCTGTTCGGGCTGTTTCTGGCCTCCTGCGTTTCACCGAAGCGGATGGAGCGGTTTCTGGAGGTGGTGATTCTCTGCGCGGCCTCCTTTAAGGCCATCGGTTTTCTGCAGCGCGGTTTCCCGGAGCATGCGGTGCGTCTTGGAAGGCTGTCGGAAGCCTTTTCCATGGGAGTACTCAGCTGGATTCTGCTTCTGTTTGGAGCTTCCGTTTATATTCTGCTTCTGCATATGGAGGAAAAAAGAGGAGCTTCCTTTGAAAAAAGCTGGGAGAAGATGGGGCGCAGGCTGTTTACATCTGTCTGTGTTCTGGCGGGAATCCTTCTCATTGCGGTGGTCGGCGGCATCGCGCTGAATACCACCGGCCTTCTGGAAAAGTGGTTCGGCATCTCCAGCGACAACCAGTACCTGCTGTTCAATGATAAATGGGGAAGTAACAGAGGATTTAACTGGAAAATGGCCGTACGGATCTTTGCCGGACTTCCCTTCCTTCATAAAATCATCGGCGTCGGGCCGGACTGCTTCATGGCCTACAGCTACAGCGTGCCGGAATACGCACAGCTCTTGAACGATTACTGGAAACCGGACGTGCTGACAAACGCGCATAACGAGTTCCTGAATCTGCTGATCTGTATTGGAATCGGCGGCCTGCTTTCGTTTCTGTTTCTGCTCGGAGCGGGTGCGCGGCGCTTTTACCGGATCGGAAAGAAGCATCCTGAGGTGCTTATGGGATTTCTGGCGGTCTGCTCCTATGCGGGCCATAACTTTTTCTGCTACCAGCAGGTCTGCTGTACCCCGTTCCTGTTCCTGATTCTGGGACTTTCAGAGCAGCTGGCGCGGCGGAGGGAAGATGCGGAGAAAGAAAAACGGCAAGGAAGGCAGGAAATACCAGAGTAGCTTTACCGGAAACCACACACACTATCCCTGGAAATAAGCGTGTCAGGGAACGGTGGCCGGTATGGGAAATGTCTGGAAGGAAAATCAGAAGAAAATTTTGACTGTCTGCGCGGCAGGAATTGGCGTATATGTGGGATTTCGGTATCTGTTCCCACTGCTTTCGCCATTCCTGCTCGCTTTTTGTATTGTTTACCTGTTAAATCCCTGGCTGAACCGGATGCAGAAACGGACGCATATCAAGAAAGAAGTGCTGCTGGCTCTGGTGCTGGTGCTTGCGGCTGCCCTCGTGCTGGGTCTTCTTGCCGCACTGCTTCAGTATGCGGCCGGGGAGGCAGGAACGCTTGTGGAAAACTGGGACGGCATTTCCAGACAGGTGGGGGGACAGATCGAGGTTTTCTTCGGAGACTGCTGCATGTTTGTGGAAGAGCATTTCGGGCTGGATGCGGGAAAGGTGGAACAGGTGGTTCTGGAGCGGGTGGAGGTATTCATCGAAGAGCTTCGTGTAGAACTGGTTCCGAACCTGATGAAGGAATCCTGGTGGTATGTCAGAAAGCTGATTTCCGCAGCCGCCTTCCTGGGCGTGGGCTTTATCGCCTCCCTCCTCCTGTGCCGGGACTATGACAGCCTGATGCGCAATCTCGGACAAAACGGCGGAAGAGAAAGAGAGCAGGATGATGGGGGAAAATGGAAAACGGATTCCGCAGAAAAGCCGGAAAGCCGGCTGCTTACGGCAGTAATTGCGGCCGCGGAGCGGATTCTGAGCCTTGTTTTGGAATATGTAAAAGCCCAGGCGCTGATCCTTCTGGTGATCATGGCGATCGCTTCTGCCGGATTATGGCTGGGAAAGGTGGGGAACGCTTTTGTCCTCGGATTTTTTGCGGGAATCCTGGATGCCCTGCCGTTTATCGGCACCGGCGTCATTCTCCTTCCCACGGCGCTCTGGCAGCTCATATGCGGAAGAGCCGGAACGGCTCTGTGGTGCCTGGCGGTCTATATCTGCTGCGTGGGCGCGCGGGAATTGCTGGAGCCGAAGCTGATGGGAAAGCGGACGGGCGTTTATCCGGTCTTCATGCTTCTGTCCGTATACGCGGGCGTGAAGCTGTTCGGCCTGTCCGGAATTCTGAAGGGTCCGCTTTCCCTCGTGGTGCTCATGGAGCTGTTCCGTAAAAAAGAGGAAGCGCCGGAGGACGCTTCCGACGGGGAAAATGAACAGGGATGATTCAGGAGAGAAAGCTCTGACCGTCCGGCTTATCCTGTTTCCGGCCCCGCCATTTTACAGCGAGGCGCGCCAGATACAGCAGGAGCATCACGCCCCAGGCAAAGGCCTCCGCATAGGCGATAATCATGTTGCCGAAAATATGGGCAAAGGCATAGGAGGCGATGATCCGCACGATCAGGGACAAAATTCCGGCAAAGCTGGAATACAGCACGTCCCCGGTTCCCTCCAGGAAGCTGCGCGCCGCGGTGGAGAGACCGAGTACAATATAGAAGACGGCAAGTCCCCGGAAAAAGTTCCGGCCGATTTCCACCACCTGCGCACTGGCTCCGAACAGGGAGATCAGAGGACCGCCCATCGGAATCACCAGACAGGTGAGGAGAAGGGAGACTATTATCATCATTCCGGTTCCTACCAGAAAGGTTTTGTGCGCCTTTTTTTCATCTCCGGCTCCGCAGCTCTGCGCCACGAGAGTGGAAATGCCGGAGCCCAGGTTGGTCATGGGGAGAATAACGATGGTATCCACCCGGTAGGCTGTGGTGATGGCTGCCACGGTCTGGCTGCCGAAGCCGTTCATGAAGTTCTGCAGGATCAGATTGCCAAAGGCGTTCACACTGGACTGGATCATGGGCGGAAAGCCAAGCCTGATGCCTTCTCTCAGGGCGGTTTTCCGGATCAGATTTTTCCCGACGCCGAACCGGAGCGGCGGATATTTGAGAACAGCGTAGGTCACAAGAAAGACTGTCATCGCGACCTGGGAAACCACTGTGGCAATGGCAGCGCCGGATACGCTCCAGTCCAGCATGGCCACCAGCCATATGTCCAGAATGACGTTGACTGCGGAGGAAAGCAGGATGGAGAAGAAGGGCGCCCGGCTGTCTCCCAGTCCCCTCAGCGCCGCAGAGTATACATTGTAAACCGCGAGAAAGGGAACTCCAAGAAAAATGATCTGCAGATAGTCTGCGGCCAGGTCAAAGGTATCCGGCGTTGTGTTCATCAGACGGAGCATCTGCGGAGTGAGCACGACGCCTACGGCAGCCAGCAGAAGAAAAACGGCACCAAGCAGGACGGAAAAGGTGGAAAGGATGCCGGACATCTCTTCCGTCCTCCCGCTTCCGAACTTCTGCGCAAAAAGAATGGCCAGTCCCAGGGTGAAGCCTGTGAGCGCCAGCAGATAAAAATTTATGATGCTGCTGGTGGAGCCTACGGCGGCCAGAGCCAGTTCTCCGTCCACGTTTCCTACCACGAACGCGTCCACCCAGTTATAGAGCTGCTGGAGAATTCCGCTTAAGATCAGCGGGATGCTGAAGGAGATGAGGCTCAGAGCGATGCTGTCATGTCCCGGCTTCCGTTCTTTTTTCTCATTTCTTTTTTCCGCTTTTATATGTTCCTGTGTTCTGTACGTCATGAAGCTGTTCCTTTCTCATTCGTCCGTTGTTTAAAAAAGGCACCCATGAAACTGACCTTATAGCACAAAACATGCTACACCTGCGGCCAGTTTCCGGATGCCTGAAAACCCGCTTCATCCGGTGACGAAGCGTCAGCAGCGATTGAAAACTATGACAGTATAACAACAGGGCGGGGAAAAGTCAATGAATTTTTATGAAGGTAATGCTCAGATGGACTCCTTCAGGCCTGTTTTGCCCAGAAAGTCCTCCACAGAAACTGCATTGGCGGCCGCCTTCATCCAGCTTTCCAGAAGTTCGGAATCCCTTTCGCAGAGAATCCTCTCCTTCAGCCATTCCGGAACTGTGCCGCGGAGATTCAGGACCAGCAGTAAAAATCGGGTTCTGCCTTCTGCCATACCTTTTGCCCTGCCTTCTGCGATACCTTCTGCCATACCTTTTGCCCTGCCTTCTGCCAGGCCCGCTGTCCAGGATTTCTCATGCTCTTCAGCTCTTATAGTTTCCCTAAGTTCATCTTCAAGTTTTTTCATTTCTGCTTCATGATCATATTCAAAAATAGACATGGCTACGACCTCCGATCTCTGACTGCGCAGGAATTCCTCCAGAATCCCTTCCCGGATGCATTCGCTCACAGCCTGCTCCACCGCTTCCCTGACGGAAGCTTCTTCGTCGATGTGCTTTCGGATCCGCGCGACAAATTCGCTGTATTCCCGCAACGTCCTGCATCTTTCCATCAGTTCCGGACTGGCGCCGGGATTGATGTCGACGAGGCGGACACGCAGCTCCAGTGCGGGATCCGTTTCCGGCTTCTCAAAAGCGTCAGACAGCTTCAGCACAGTATGGTCTTCCACCCTTCTCTGTCCATTATAGAACACCACAAAGCGGGGCGCGGGAATCCGGATCAGCGAGGATGAATAGATGGACCGGCTCCCTGCACTGACATGCTTTTCCAGAAGTCTGGCAATATAAAGCAGATCACGCAGCGGCATGTTGGGGTTCCAGGTGGACTGGTGCTCGTAAAGGGTTATCCTGTCATCCAGTAAAAATGATACGTCGTTCTTCATACCCAGATAGATGGCATTCTCTAACGTGGTGACGATCAGCTCCTCCGGGTCCGTGTGGCTGGTCCCGTTCAGCGCGTTGTAGAGCTGAAGGAGATTTTTCTTTTCCCGGTAGAGCATTCGGAAAACAGAGTCCTTGTACTCCCGGTTAACGCATACCTGTTCCTGCATAGGCGGCTCCTTTCTTCATGGAGAAACGCGAAAAACGTGTGAAACGCGCTCTCTGCGGCACCGGAGCCACATTTTCAGAGGCTCCTGCCGATTCTGTGATTTGATGTGTGGATTTAAGGGATTCAGCATAGAGTTTCTGAAAAATAAGAAAAGCAGAATGGGCGGATGATCGCCCTGCCTGAAAAGCCGAAAGGCCTTTAAGAAATTTTATGCCTGACTGTATTGTAACACCTTCGGACGGGGCAGGCAAGAAAAATCTTGAAACATGTGGGCGACAAATCTTGAAACATGTAGGCGATAAAACACCGGTATTGACCTGCTTTTATGTCAGAGAGGAAGAGGATAAAGTGGTTGGAATGATCAATATTCGACTGGTGCTGAATACTTTTTTGCTGGAAGCAGAGTTTTACAGCGAAACCTTCCGGCAGACCATTCAGAGGACAAATCATTGCGGGCAAGAGATTGCGGGCAAGTCCTTGCGAGCAAGAGATTGCTTGCGCCCCATTCCTCAAAAAGTTATAATAATCACCGAAAGGAACCCCTTCTATCCGCAGTTTTCCTATATCGCTGCGAAAGGAAAAACACGGACATCAGGGGCCGGAAGGGAAAAGGTTGAAAAATGCTCCCGACAGCGTATTTTTCAATCAGGATTTGCGACGCTTCGGCATGGAGGTAAACATAAGGATGACACATCAGACATACATAGGAGACCTGCACATACATTCCCGGTTTTCCCGGGCAACGAGCAGGGACGGCGATCCGGAGCATCTGGAATTCATGGCGAGAAAAAAGGGAATTCATATTCTGGGAACAGGGGATTTCACCCACCCCACATGGCGGGCAGAGCTGATGGAAAAGCTGGAACCCGCGGAGGATGGGCTTTATGTGCTGAAGGAGGAGTACCGTATCCATCAGGAGGGCGTGCCGGAGGAGAAGCCGCGTTTTCTGGTGACGGGAGAGATCAGCTCCATTTATAAGAAAAACGAAAGGGTGCGCAAGGTGCACAGCCTGCTCCTGCTGCCCGGACTTGAGGAGGCGGAAGCCCTTTCCAGACGGCTGGAGCTGATCGGAAACATTCATTCGGACGGCAGGCCGATTCTGGGGCTGGACTGCAGAGATCTGCTGGAAATCATGCTGGAAACCTGTCCGGAAGCCGTATATGTTCCGGCCCATATCTGGACGCCTCATTTTTCGCTGTTCGGGGCTTTTTCCGGCTTTGATTCCATCGAGGAATGCTTTGGGGATCTGACGCCCTACATCCATGCGCTGGAAACGGGACTTTCTTCCGATCCGCCCATGAACTGGAGGGTTTCCGCGCTGGACTCCTATTTCCTGGTTTCCAATTCGGACGCCCATTCCCCGGCGAAGCTGGGACGTGAGGCTACTCTGTTTCAGACGGAGCTGTCCTATGCCGGAATTGCGAAGGCCATAAACACGGGAGAGGGGCTTGCCGGAACGCTGGAATTTTTCCCGGAGGAAGGAAAATATCATTTTGACGGCCATCGAAAATGCGGCCTCTGTATCAGTCCCCAGGAGACCGCGGAGTTCGGGGGCCGCTGTCCGGTCTGTGGAAAAAAGATCACCATCGGCGTGCTGAACCGGGTGGAACAGCTGGCTGACCGGCCTGAGGACTACGTGCGGCCGGATGCGAAGCCCTTTGAAAGCCTGGTTCCACTTCCGGAGGTAATCGCCGCTTCCACCGGAGCCAGTGCGGCCGGAAAGAAGGTACAGGAAACCTGTGATAGGAGGGTTGGAGCGCTGGGACCGGAATGTTTCATCCTGAGGCAGGCGCCCATTGAGGATATCCGTCACGCGGCGGGGCCGCTGGTGGCTGAAGGAATCAGCCGTCTGCGGGAGGGACGGGTGAAGCGCACGCCCGGCTACGATGGAGAGTATGGAAAAATCGGCCTGCTTTCGGAGGAGGACATCAGCAGTCTGGAGGGACAGCTTTCCCTGTTTTCCGCGGAAGAGCTGGAGCAGATGGAACAGAAAGAGGAGCGGACTGCAGGAGCGAAGCGCAGGTCCGGTACGAAGCGGACAGAACAGGAAGGAAAAGATGCAGAAAAATGGGGGGCAGAAACTGCGGAAAAAACGGATGCCGAAGAATTTTCCCGCGAGTTGGGCGCGGAATCTGCAGAAGCGGTGGAGAAATTGCTGAAACAGGCAGAGGAGCTTTCCGTTTCAGCGCCTGAAAGCCGGACTTCCGCTTCAGCGTCTGAACGGGAAAAGGAGATTCTGTCCTCCCTGAATCCTCTGCAGGAAGAAGCCGTCCGCGCCTCCGACCGGGCTGTGGCGGTCATTGCCGGTCCCGGAGCGGGAAAGACCAAAACGCTGATCGCGCGCCTGCAGTATCTGGTGGAGGTAAGAGGCGTGGCCCCCGGACAGATCACCGCAGTGACATTCACAAACAGGGCCGCTCAGGAGATGCGCGACCGCCTGAAGCAGGCCTCTGACGCAAAACAGTGCGGATATGAGGACATTCAGATCGGCACATTCCATGCGGTGAGCAGCAGGTTCCTGAAGAAAAAGGGGATTCCCGTGCTTCTCGCGGATGAGGGGCTGAAGGAGGAGCTTGCAGGGGAAGCCATGAAACAGGCGGGACTGAAAGGTTCTCCGGGCCGGTTTTTAAGGGATCTTTCCCGTGTGAAAAACGGGATGACAGAGCCGGAGAGCGAAGAGGGGAAGGAGACGGAAGAGGATAAACGCATGGAAGCCCGCAGGTTGTACCAGGAGGCCATGAAGGAACAGGGGGTAATGGATTATGACGATCTGCTCCTGGAGACGCTTCGCCTGCTGGAAGAGGAAGAAACGGTGGCCGAGGAAGACCGCGCCTGTTTTTCCTGCCTTCTGATCGATGAGTTTCAGGACATCAATCCGCTGCAGTACCGTCTGATGCAGGCGTGGAACCGGAATGGAACAGAGCTTTTTGTGATTGGAGACCCGGATCAGTCCATCTATGGCTTCCGTGGCTCGGACGCGGCCTGCTTTGATAAGCTGCAGGCAGATTTCCCGGAGCTTCATACCATCCGGCTGGAAGAAAATTATCGGTCCACCCACCAGATTCTCGCCGCTTCCCTCGCCGTCATTTCCCACAATGAGGGTGGAGCGCGGCAGATGCGGGCGCACCGTGACGGCGTAGCGGCCGTGCGTATCGTGACCGCTCCGGATGAGCGGCGTGAGGCGATTTTTACCGCAAAGGAGATCAACCGGCAGATCGGCGGCATTGATATGCTGGATACGGAGGAGAATGAACACAGAGGGGATGCGGCGCGCAGCTTTTCCGACATTGCCGTGCTTTACCGGACCCACCGCCAGGCCGCCTGGCTGGAAAAATGTCTGCGCCAGGAAGGAATTCCCTATGTGGTCGCGGGAAGAGAGGATTTCCTGATGCGCCGGGAGGTCCGCGCGGCGCTGGCCTTCTTCCGTTATGCGCTTTACCCGGAGCAGGAAGGGGCAGGAGAGCTTGCCCGGAGACTGCTGTGTCCCCTGCTGGGAGAGGCGGCAGAAGAAAGGTTTGAATATCTCATATCCAAATATGGGAAAAAGATAAAGCGGACGAAGCCGGTCAGACTGCTGGAGGAATGGATGCAGGAGTGGGAGCCGGAGGGAGAGGACGCGGATGCGGTCATGGAGGATCTGAACCGGCTTGCGGACATGGCCGTTTTATATCCCACAATGGAAGCGTTTCTGGATACGCTGGATTTCGGTGAGGACGGAGATGTGCGCAGAAACGGCGGAAGAAAATTCCGGGCGGATGCCGTCACCCTGATGACGCTGCACGGCTCCAAGGGGCTGGAGTTTCCAGTGGTGATCCTGTATGGCATGGAGGCGGATAAAATGCCGCTTCAGACAGGCCTTGTCCGGGCCGATCTTCAGGAGGAGCGCAGACTGTGTTTCGTAGGCATGACCCGCGCCGTGGAGGAGCTGATCCTCACCTGCGCCGAACAGCCTTCCCCGTTTCTTGCTGAGATCCCGCAGGACATGGCCGTCCGGGAAAATGCGGTGGAGGAAAAGCCGGAAGCGCAGATGGAAGCCGAACAGCTCAGTCTGTTTGATTTCATGTGACACAAAGGTAACTGCGGAAGAAAAATACAAAACTGCTTGACAGCCGGCTGCGGCGCGGTTAATATGATGCTGTAGCGCTACATAATTCAGAAATCAATCAAATATGATAACAATTCAGGACGGTATATCTTCTGTAGCCGGTCTGAACTGTTATGAAAAATTTAAGAGGCAAGAGAATGTTTATTAGAAAGAGAAGCAGATAACTTTCAACGAAAAAGAAAACGGGCCGTTCAGGAACGGCCGGCAGATCTGTCCGTAGGGGCGGTTTCTGTGCGGAAAACGGGTTCCCTGATTTTTTAATGTGTTTGCGGGGAGGTTTTCCATCTTTTTTGTGTGTGAAAGTATCTGTGTCTCGGAAGATACAGTTTTCTTCCTTTCGTCAGGAAACTGACGGCGGGACTTCCCGCCGCCGGACGTGCCCCCAGGGGGCCGGAATCCGGAGAACGGTTTTCTGTCAGGAATGGAAGAGGCTGTACGGCTGATGACATTCTCTTTTTTGTATGCGGAAAATGTCTCGACAGTTCTGCGCGGGAGCGCCAAACTGCTGTGATCGCAGCGTAAAAATCGCATGCGCAATTTTTACGCGCGGTCGGAGTAAAGGACGCTCCGACATGGAGGTGAAAATGTCACAGATTGGAGTGAATCATCTGACCTTTGCTTATGAGGGCAGCTTTGACAATATTTTTGAAGACGTATCCTTTACCCTCGATACAGACTGGAAGCTGGGACTGATCGGACGCAACGGAAAGGGAAAGACTACTTTCCTGAACCTGCTCCTTGGGAAATATCCTTATGAGGGAAGCATCCGCACTTCCGCGGTTTTCGATTACTTTCCGTATCCGGTTACGGAAGAACAGAAAAGTCAGCCTGCCGCGGAGTTTGTGGAGGAGCTGAAAGGCGGCTGCGAGCTGTGGCGCGTGATCTGCGAGCTGGAGCTCCTGCGGGAAAACGCGGAAATTCTTTACCGGCCCTTCGGGACTCTGAGTCCGGGAGAGCGCACGAAAGTGATGCTGGCAGTGCTTTTTTCCGGGGAGAACGATTTTCTGCTGATTGATGAACCCACGAACCATCTGGATCAGGAAGCCAGAGAAACGGTGAAACGGTATCTGGCGGGAAAGAAGGGCTTTATTCTGGTATCCCACGACAGGGACCTGCTGGACGCCTGCGTGGATCATGTGCTGGTTTTAAACCGCCGGACCATCGAGGTACAGAGTGGGAATTTTTCCAGCTGGTGGGAAAACAAAAGCCGCAGAGATGCGTTTGAGAAAGCGGAAAATGAAAAGCACCGAAAGGAGATCGGCAGGCTGAAGGAGGCTTCGGACCGGACAGGGCAGTGGGCGGAGAAGAGCGAACGGAGTAAAATCGGTTTTGATCCGGTGAAGGATCCGGGACACGGCGGAAAAAGAGCCTATATCGGAGAGAAAACCAGAAAACTGCAAAGCCGCGTAACCCAGATGAAAAAGAGGATTGACCGGGAGATCGAAGAAAAGGAAGGTCTGCTGGTGGATCTGGAGGAGCCGGTGGATCTGAAACTGATGCCCCTGACCCATTACAAAAGGGTGCTGGTGAACGTGCGGGACTATTCCATCCGGTATGCGGACTCGGAAAAAGCAGTTTTTACCGGACTGACATTCCAGATCGAACAGGGAGACCGGGCCGCCCTGCACGGGGAAAACGGCTGCGGCAAATCTACGCTGATCAAAAGAATTCTGGAAAAGGCGGGCGCCGGAGAGCCGCTGCCCGTTCAGGAAACGGGCGTCTGTGAGACGGCCGCCGGACTGGTGATTTCCTATGTGAATCAGGATACTTCTCAACTGCGGGGAGACATTCCTGCCTTCTGCGAGAAAAGAAACCTGGACAGGAGCCTGCTCTGCGCGATTTTAAGGCAGCTCGATTTTGACCGGGTACAGTTTGTGAAACAGATGGAAGACTACTCGGAAGGACAGAAAAAGAAGGTGCTGCTTGCGGCCAGCCTGCTGACGCCGGCCCACCTGTATGTGTGGGATGAACCTTTTAATTACATCGACGTTTTTTCCCGGATGCAGATCGAAAAACTGATTCTGGAATACCGCCCCACCATGCTGTTTGTGGAACATGACGCCAGATTTCGGGAAAACGTGGCGACGAAAATTGTAAATCTGTAAAACGATTTGGCGCATATTGGAATAAAAGGCGCTTTGGATTGGAGGTATATATGGAAAGAAATTACGAGATACAGAGTACACAGGAAAAGACGCCGCAGGCCCTTCTCGTTGGTCTGCGGCTGGGAAATGACAGGGACTTTGATAATTCCATGGAAGAGCTGGGGAGCCTGGCGGAGGCCTGCGGCATGGAGGTGGCAGCACGGATGGAACAGAGCCTGCCTTCCCCCACTCCCGCTTACTATATTGGAAGCGGAAAGGTGGCGGAAATTCAGGAGACGGTGGAACTTCTCGACATCGATTATGTGATCTTTGAGGACGCCCTTTCGCCCTCCCAGCTGAAAAATCTGCAGAAGGAGATTGACGCCTCCGTGATGGACCGCACCAGCCTGATTCTGGAGATTTTCTCCAGACGGGCAAAAACCAGAGAGGCCAGACTGCAGGTGGAATCTGCCAGCCTTCAGTACATGCTGCCCAGGCTGGTGGGAATGCGCGATTCCCTGGGGCGGCAGGCGGGAGCCAGCGGAAGCCTGAGCAACAAGGGCTCCGGTGAAAAGCAGATCGAGCTGGACCGCAGAAAAATCGAGCGCCGCATCAGCGAACTGGGACGGGAACTGGATGCCATCGAGCACGACCGGGACATCCAGAGGAGAAAGCGCAGCAAATCAGCCCTTCCTCTCGCGGCGCTGGTGGGTTATACCAACGCGGGAAAGTCCACTCTGATGAACCGCCTGCTGACCACC
>ERZ1643247.1800-NODE-1800-length-18374-cov-4.485452_pt1 | contig 18374 bp, 20 predicted proteins | sample MGYA00579264_ERZ1643247 | MGnify/ENA primary metagenome ERZ1643247 (study PRJEB29033, sample SAMEA4952262) | chicken gut metagenome | biome: Broiler Chicken; feature: Gastrointestinal Tract; material: Caecum | place: Ireland | collected 2018 | study: Broiler... | reverse complement strand
ATAGATATCTACAGGCGGAAATGTCGGGTACAAGGCCGCCTGTGCATCTTGTTAATGGTTTTATTGGAAAGAGTCATACATAAACGTCTCAAAGAGACATTGTACATTGGGAGAGAATGGAAGGTGTCTCAAAGAGGAGTGAGAGCGTTGGGAGAGAGGACAGAATGGTTCGAAGGCGGATTAGCACATTGGAACAGAGGATGAGTGTCTATAAGACGCGGAGTTCCGAAAAATGGGGACATAAGCAATAGCTGTCACAATAATAATTTGAGGTCGAATATATGGGAAAACGATTATTGGTACTTGGTGCAGGCGGACATGGAAAAGTAGTCCGGGAAGTTGCGCTGAGTCTTTTAGATATTGATGGAAAATCATTATATGAGGCAGTGGACTTTCTGGATGACAATTCTGTGGATGCGATAGGAAAGATTGTCGATCTTGGGAAGTACAAAGACAAATACTCTGATGTGTTTTGCGGGATTGGAAACAACAACGTCAGGAAGCAGCTGTTGGATCAGGCTAAAGAGTTGGGTTACTCAATACCTGTTTTAATCCATCCCACTGCATACATAAGTCCCAGTGCCGTAATTGAAGCCGGTGCTATGGTGGAGCCAAAGGCAATTGTGAATACGAATACGGTTGTCCACAGGGGATGCATTATTTCTGTAGGAGCAATTGTTGACCATGATGTGATTGTTAATGAGTTTGTTCATGTGAACGCCGGGGCGATTGTCAAGGCTGGGGCAAGCGTGGAAAGCGGAAGAAAACTGGAGGCGGGCGAGGTTGTGCTTGGATATGGTGCGGCTCAGTATAAGCCGGGTGAAGTAAAAGAGTATATCAGAAATAAAAGTAAAAATTAATTCATTATGTAGTAAATAGCTATGTATCAACTCCAGACTAAATGAAAGGAACGTTTATAGTATGAATTATCTAGTGGTGGTTGCGCATCCCGATGATGAAGTGTTGGGGGCTGGTGCAACAATACATAAGCTAATAGAAGAAGGAAATAAAGTGGCTGTGGCGATTATGGTCGGTCAGGCTGCCGCTAGAAAAGACCTATCATCTACATTATCTGAAGATGAGGCAGAGGCGCTGTCGATCATCGGTGTGGAAAAGAAATACGAAGCTAATTTTCCTAATATAAAAATGAATACAGTGCCGCATCTGGAATTAGTACAGTTTATTGAATCTTGTATAGAAGATTGGAAAGCGGAAGCAATCATTACGCACCATCCATCTGACACAAATAATGACCATGTGATGACTTCCTACGCTGTTCAGGCAGCATCCAGGCTCTTCCAGAGAAAAGAAGGAGTGCCGGCATTGAAAGAGCTTCTTTATATGGAAGTGCCATCAAGTACCGAATGGTCGTTTGATACTTCTGCCAACCGATTCACTCCTAATTTTTTTGTGGAGATAGGAAAAGAGGGAATCGAATTAAAGATTAAGGCGCTCTCTGCATATAAAGGTGTGATGCGGCCTTATCCGCATCCCAGGAGTAATGAAGCTTTAGAGGGTCTTGCTGCTTATCGTGGAGTTCAAGCAGGATGTAATTATGCGGAGGCATTTGAGTGTGCGTTTAAGAGGAGATAAAGCAATTAGGGGGATAGGATTATATGCTGAAAATTAGAGTAGTTACTGTTGTCGGCGTTACTGGAACAATGGGAGCTAATGTCGCTGGCATCTTTGCATCTTTTGGAAATGCCAAAGTTTACTGTGTTGGTCGCAATATCGAAAAAGTAAAGAAAACAATACCATGCATTGTAAAATCTGTGAAAGCAGATGCTATAGCCAGTAACCTGATTCCGGCTGATTTCTCAATGCTGGAAGAATGTGTGGGTAAGAGTGATCTGATCTTTGAGAGTTCTGCAGAGGATATGGCAGTTAAGACGGAGATAGCTACAAGGGTAGCTGCTGCATTAAAGTATACAGCAGTATCTTGTACAGGAACCTCGGGACTTTCCATTACCACATTGGCAGAGTGTTACCCGGAAAATTTACGCAGCCGTTTCTTTGGGGTGCATATGTTTAATCCACCTTATAATATGCCTTTGTGCGAGTTTACTCCGACAATCTACAGTGATAGAGCTTTAGCAGATTCTTTAAAGGAATACCTAACCCGGAGACTGTACCGTACAGTTGTTGAGGTCAAAGATTCTCCGGCATTCCTGGGGAACCGTATAGGGTTCCAGTTTATTAATGAAGCACTGCAGTATGCGGAGAAATATAAGGATAATGGTGGCATTGACTATATTGATGCGATCTTAGGCTCTTTCACAGGGCGTACTATGGCTCCTTTAACTACTTCTGATTTCGTAGGTCTGGATGTACATAAAGCTATTGTGGATAACCTCTATGAAAATACCAACGATTATGCTCATGAGACTTTTGTGCTTCCTGCATTTGTACAGAAATTAGTGGAAGAGGGTAAACTTGGGCGTAAGAGTTCGGGCGGTTTGTACCAGCTCGTTAAGTACGAGAATGGATTAAACCGGCACACGGTTTTGGACATCAACACTGGGTTATACAGGGATGTGATTCCTTATGCGTTTCCTTATGCAGATAAGATGAAGAAATATATAGCAGAAGGAGATTATCAGAAGGCCTTTGACAGACTTGTGAATAATCAGTCTGAGGAAGCCAGGATCTGCAGGCACTTCCTGCTGAGTTATATTGTTTACTCACTCTATTCCACCAAAGAGGTGGGTTACACCATAGAGGCGGCGGATGACGTTATGGCCACAGGTTTCAACTGGTGCCCACCTCTGGCTATGTTCCAGGCGTTATCATCAGTTGCTGATGTACCGGAATTGATTAGGGAATCTATCCCAGATGTATGTAACAAAGTCAACATTGACGATCTTCTTGGGGAAGTAAAACCGTCAAAGTATGACTACAGGCTATATTTCAAATCCGGGAGGTAACATCGTGAGCGAAAAGGTATATATACTTGGCGGCGCTCAGACCGACTTTGAGCGCAATTGGAAAAAAGAGGGAAAAGGGATGGTAGCTCTCCTTAAGGAGGCGATGGCTGATGGCCTGTGCAATGCTGGCGTTTCTTTTGACGACATAAATCAACTGAATAAGGATAACAGAGTTGCTTGCTTTGTTGGAAACTTCATAGCAGAGAAGTACACAGATCAAGGACATCTTGGGGCGTTCCTTACAGAGGTGGATTCCGCATTTTATGGTGTTCCATCTGCAAGGTATGAGGCAGCCTGCGCAAGTTCATCTGTGGCAATTGATGCGGCGCAGACAAAAATCAAGTCGGGTGACTATGATGTAGCTATTGTCGTTTGTTGGGAGCTTATGAAGACAGTTGATTCACAGACTGGGGGGGACTTCCTCGGAAGGGCTGCCTATTACGAAAAAGAAGGCAAGGGTGTGTATTTGCCTTTCCCTAAGCTCTTTGGAAAGCTTGCAGATGAGACACTTAAGAAATACCCGGAGCTTGATGAGGGGCGTTATCTGGATGCATTGGCCCATATCAGCGTCATCAATTACGAAAATGCCAAGCGTAATCCCATGGCTCAAACTAGGAAGTGGTTTATGAGTTACGAACAGGCAAGCCACCGTGGAACGGATACTAATCCTTATGTGGGCGGGAAATTAGCAGTTTCAGACTGTTCACAGATAACGGATGGAGCGGCAGTCGTGGTGTTATGCAGTGAGAAGTTTATGAGGGAGCGTGGAATTAAGAATAAGCCAATAATAAAAGGGTATGGCCACAGAGTGGCTCCCATGCTTTTTGATAAGAAGATGGCAGATAATGTGAATTCGGACTATACGCTTCCCTGGACTAGGCGGGCTGTGTTAGATGCATATAAAAGAGCGGATCTTGATGTAAATGATATCGATGTATTCGAGACGCATGATTGCTTTACAAGCTCTGAATATGCCGCTATAGGCGCATTCGGTTTAACAGCGCCGGGCAAGGAGTATGAAGCTGTAGAGAGCGGATTGATTGCCTTTGATGGTAAAAAGCCTATAAATCCCAGTGGCGGATTAATTGGCTGCGGGCATCCTGTTGGGGCATCTGGTACCCGTATGCTGTTAGATCTTTACAAGCAGGTGACAGGAGCAGCCGGTGGGTATCAGGTGGAAGGCGTTAGAAATGGCATGATGTTAAACATTGGTGGAAGTGCTACGACAAATTATGTCTTTATAATAGGGATGGAGTAGCCTGTCGTTCCGTAGATTGGGAAAATAAATTGAATTGGAGAATAAGTATGAGCGAATACTTTAAAGTACATGCATCAAGATATGATGCGACAAAGGATTTTTATGTCGTGCGTCCATCATCTCTCAACAAACCTAAAAATAATTCCGTAATGTTTGTTACGCCTGAATATATAGATAAATGGAAAGCTGTACTGGAAGTAAATGAGTGCATTGTAATATGGCCGGAAGAAAAGGAAATCCCAGAGGATTTAGCAGTACGCCATACAGTGATTAGACACCGGGAGCCAAGACTAGGGTTTGCAGAGTTCTTCCGGGATAACAATATTACATATAATCGCAAACCGGTTCCCTACAGGATTGTAAATGGTGCGTATGTATGTGAGGGCGCGCAGATCGGGGAGGATTGTTCTATATTCCCTGGAGCCTATATTGATTCAGAAGTGGTAATCGGAAATCACTGTTATATCGGTTCCGGTGTGAAGTTACTAGGCTCTGTAAAAATCGGAGATAATTGCATTATCCGGGAGAATACTGTAATCGGGTCAGATGGTTTGACTACTCGAAGAGATGAAAATGGGAGGGTTGTTACAATTCCTCAATTTGGTGGTGTTACCATTGAGGACAATGTCCAGATCGGCGCGTTGACTGTTATTGCGAAAGGCGCTATAGACGATACCGTGATTCATTCTGGCTGTCGGGTAGATAACAGCTGTTTCATTTCCCACAATGTCCAGCTTGGGGAGGATACCCTCGTAGTCGGAGAGACGATTATGTTCGGAAGTTCATCAACTGGGAGGCAGGCATTTGTTTCTGGAAACAGTACAATCAGAGATGGCGTTCCTGTTGGAGAAAAGGCAATCGTAGGGATGGGTTCTGTTGTGGTAAAGCCAATTCCTGATGGAGGGATTGTTAAGGGAAATCCGGCAAGGTAGGGTGGAATGATGACTGAGCAAATAACAAAGTATATCAGTAACCATCAGTTTACCGCTAAACAAAAACGGTACTTAAAGATAAAGAGAGCCATTGATCTTGCCATGGCCTTAATCCTGTTTATCCCTGCGTCTTTGATAATGCTCATATTTATAATATGGATAAAGCTTGAGTCTAAGGGCCCCGCAATTTTCAAACAGCGCAGACCCGGATATCATCAAGAAATCTTTACAATGTATAAGCTGCGGTCCATGAGAATTGAGACCAGAGATAAAAAAGGAAGAGCGCTGACAGATCAAGAACGCATGACCGTATCCGGTAATATTGCGCGTAAGACAAGTGTTGATGAGCTTCCGCAGCTGATTAATATTATTAAAGGCGAGATGAGTTTTATTGGTCCCAGGCCATTTCTGATTAATGATCTTGGGACTTATAACGAAGAACAGCTGGTAAGGTTTGAAGTCCTTCCGGGGATCACCTCCTGGACAGCAATTCATGGACGCAATAATCAGACGATCCAGGAGAAGTATAACCAGGAAATTTACTATGTAAACAATATCAGCTTCATGCTGGATATGAAAATATTTTTTAAGACAATTGCTCTTGTGTTCAGCCAGAAAGATGTGGAAGACCACATAACGGATGGAAGAATCGGGGCAGAGATCAAAGAGGACATAGATAAATGAAACGGGTTCTTATAACTGGAAAGGGAAGCTACATAGGGACAAAGGTCAAGGAGTGGCTGTTATCTTCCCCCAGTGAATACGATATTGAAGAACTGGATATGGTGAGTTCTGGATGGAGGGATTTTGATTTTTCTGGATTCGATGCTGTTTACCATGTTGCGGGAATTGCTCACAGGAAGGATGCCCCGGACTCATTGTATGAACATGTGAATCATAGACTGGCGGTAGAAGTGGCTGAAAGAGCAGAGGAAGCTGGGGTAGCGCAGTTCATTTTCATGAGTAGTGGAGCTGTATACTCCCAAAATGATAAAAAACACAAAGTAATCATTGTGGATGAGGATACTCCGTTTGAACCGAGTACTGCTTATGGAATTAGTAAAATGAAGGCGGAACAGGACATATGCAAAAAACGGCATAAGATGAATGTGGCAATCCTCCGTCCGCCAATGGTATACGGTCCGGGCGCAAAAGGAAACTATAATGCTTTACGGAAAATCGCATTAAAGATGCCTTTCTTCCCAAGAATAAATAACACAAGGTCAATGATTTATATTGATAATCTGTGTGAATTTGTGAGGTTGTTGATAGATTCCGGTGAAGGTGGCATTTATCTGCCGCAAAACAAAGATTATGTAAACACCTCGGAAATGGTGAAGGAAATTGCAGCAAACCATGGGAAAAGGATATTACTGGTGCCAGGATTCAGCTGGATTATATCTATCATGGGATCTTTGCTGAATCCGATTAATAAAGCATTTGGAAGCTATTATTACAAAAATGAGAAGCCATACTTTGGAGGACAGTACCAGCTTGTTGGTTTTAAAGAATCAATAAAGATGACAGAAACTGTGTGATTGGAGCAGTACAATGAACGAACCAATTAGAGTGTTAAACGTGGTTGGATTGATGAGCCCTGGTGGCATCGAAACGCTAATCATGAATATTTATAGGAATATTGACCGAAGTAAGGTGCAGTTTGATTTCCTGACACATAAGGGGATAGATGGCACTTTCGATAACGAAATAAAAAAGCTGGGTGGCCGGATTTATAAAATGCCTCAGATACGAGAGGGAAATAAAACATATTATTTCCGATTCTTTGAATATATATCTGCATTAAAGCAATTTTTTAAAAGACATCCGGAATACCATGTAATACATGGCCATATGACAAATACTGCGGCAATCTATATGCCGATAGCAAAGAAATATGGGAATGTTACCTGCTGTATTGCGCACAGCCATCTGACCCAGGCACGGCCAGGGTTTTCAGGAATTGTGACAGATATTTTACACAAGCCCCTGCCGAAAATTGCAACAGATTACTTTGCCTGCTCGGAAATGGCAGCAAAGTGGATTTTCCCGGCAGATGCAATCCAATCAGGAAAAGTGAAAGTTATTAAAAATGGCGTAGATCCAAAGCGGTTTTTTTATGATGAGGAGCGGCGTACAGTGATTAGAAAAGAACTTGGTTTGGAAAACAAATTTGTCATAGGGAATGTAGCAAGGTTTAAAACAGAAAAAAACCATACATTCCAGATTGATGTGTTTCATGAAATACATAAACACAATCCAGATTCAGTTTTGTTATTAGTGGGAACAGGAGAATTGGAAGAAGAAATGAAGAAGAAGTGTAAAGAATTGGGCCTTGAAAATGCTGTTAATTTTATGGGGCAAAGAAATGATATCCCAGATATGCTGCTTGCCATGGATGTTTTTTTTCTTCCGTCTCTTTATGAAGGGCTTCCTGTCGTTGCGGTAGAGGCTCAAGCCTCCGGGTTACCAGTCATAACTTCTACCGGAGTAACAAAGGAAGTTGATATAACCGGTAATGTTACCTTCCTCGATTTGGCTCGGGGAGGGGCAGAATGGGCAAATGCTATATCTAAAATAGGTAAGGAATTTAAACGTCAGGATATGTATCAATATATCCACGATAGTGGGTACGATATTACAGAAACTGCAAAGTCCTTACAAGAATTTTATTTAGAACGGCATTTTCAATATTCCTAGAATTACGCCTATATCTAGCCAGAAAGTGGCTGTGATTAAGGACGGAATGGAGTTTTCAGTAAACAAATAAGTGTGCAATGCCTGTAATATGGTTTAGGCATTCTGTCATGCTACGCCAGTAGCTTATCGGCAACATTCAGCGATACATACCTGATTATACTACATCGTCTATTACGTGGACAAGTACGAAAAGAGGTATGAAAATGGGTGAGCCGATTAGGGTATTAAATATAGTAGGGTTAATGAGTCCTGGTGGGATAGAGACTTTGATCATGAATCTGTACAGGAACATTGACCGAAACAGGGTGCAGTTTGATTTTCTGACACACAAAGGGATAGATGGGACGTTTGATGAGGAAATTAAGAACTTAGGCGGCAGGATCTATAAAATACCGCAGATCCGGGAAGGAGATAAAACCTACTATTGCCGGTTCTTTGAATACATAACGGCATTGAAGAGGTTCTTCCGGGAACATCAAGAATACCATATAGTCCATGGCCATATGACAAATACTGCTGTATTTTATATGCCGATTGCTAAGAAATATGGGGCTGTGACCTGCTGCATCGCCCATAGCCACCAAACACAAGCAACACCTGGCTTATCCGGAGTATTGACAAATATATTGCAAAAACCTTTATCGAAAATTGCTACTGATTATTTTGCGTGTTCAGAAATGGCAGCGAAATGGATTTTTCCGGAGGAAGCTATAGAATCAGGAAAGGTTAAGGTCATCAGAAACGGTGTGGATCCAAAAAGATTCTATTTTGATGGGAAGAAACGCTCCGAAATAAGAAAAAAATTAGGGATTGGAGATTGTTTCGTTATTGGGAACGTAGCTCGTTTTAAAACTGTTAAAAACCATGCATTTCAGATAGATACTTTTGATCAGTATCATAAGATTTATCCGAACTCTATCCTGATGCTGATTGGGGAAGGCGAATTGATGGATACCATGAAAGAAAAAGTCAAACAAATGGAATTAGAGGGCTGTGTACTCTTCATGGGATTAAGGAGTGATGTGCCAGACCTTATGCAGGCAATGGATTTATTTTTCCTTCCTTCCCTCAATGAGGGGCTTCCTGTTGTGGCAGTAGAAGTCCAGCCGATGGGATTGCCGATTCTTACATCTACAGGGGTACCAGAAGAGACGGATATCACTGGAAATGTTAAGTTCTTAGATTTAAATAATGACTTATCCGAATGGATAGAAGCAATAGAAGATTGTAGAAAAAATTTCAATCGGAAGGATATGAGGGGATATATACATGATGGTGGATATGATATTACGGAAACGGCAAAGTGGTTAGAGGAGTTTTACCTTTCCAAACAAGGATAGTACAAATTTACACTGATTAAGATTGGAAAATTTGAAGATGAGTAAATTGTTATATAACTATGCCGCAATTATTTTAGGCTTTTTGGCTGTTATAACATTTGCCGAAGGTTATTTCACAACCGATATAGCGATGCTTAGTTCAGCCGTTTTCCTGGCATGGGGTTCACTATTTCTACGCACATTAGGAATGAGACAACGGAATGTTATTTTGATTTTCTTTTTGCTGTCTTTTTTTGTGTTCCTATTGTCTAGGGTATTAGTACGTTGGATACAGAACCAGGAAGTGTACCAGCCATTTGATCCTCAAACAATGGTGATGATGTACAGCTGTATTATAGCATCAATAGCCGGGATGTGGTTGGGTTCAAATCAGAAATACCATTTTAAATTTGGAACGCTAGGAGAGCGAAAAGTCTCTTATGAGATGAACACGCAGAAGTATGACATAAAACTTATTCGTTCTATTGCCCTAGTATTTACTTTGGTTGCTGGATTTGCAACTTTGGCGACTGTGCTAGAACAGGTTGCATTTTGGGGAGTAACAGGCTCAGGGGGTGATTTACGTGTAAGCTTTGGCTCAACACTACCCGGAATTATTCTTAGATTATCTTATGTATATATTTTGATGCTTTGTATTTACTTAGCAACAATGCCATCAAAGAGAGCTACGATGCTGGTTTTTCTTCAGTATTTAATATGCAGCGCTCTTAAGATGGTATATGGATCACGGTCGGATTTTATTCTGGGTCTAATGTTTATTGTTGTTTATTTTACGATTCGTGATCGCCTTAAAGATAGTGATGAGCCACCTTGGTTTGGAAAAAAGGAAATGATGTTCACAATCATTTCTATTCCGCTGTTAGTAGTACTGGTTGTGTTTATAGGATATTACCGGGTGCATACTACATTTGAGTTTTCGGGAATTTATGATACTTTTTTGGATTTCTTTGAATCTCAGGGCGGAAGCATTGATATCTTGGGATACACAAAAAAATATGAAAGCAAGCTGACTCATCCACAGTTATATATGTTTGATAAGTCATATGAGTTTATCACAACGAATCCTCTCAGTAGGATATTCACAGGACAGACTGCGTATGCTGCTAACACTGTGGAGAGAGCATTATATGGAACTTCTTTGGGACAAAGCTTGTATTATCACATGAACAGACTTTCATACCTGGCAGGCTTCGGATGTGGCTCTTCCTATGTTGCTGAAATATGGATAGGGTATGGATATATTGGCTTGTTTGTGTGGAATTTTATCCTTGCAAGGGTAATGTTTAAAATTAACGATTATATGTTCACTAAGTTTATTTCGTCAGTAATAATATTGGTTTTTATACAGTCCCTCTTTTTTATGCCGCGGGCTGGATTTGATGGATTTATTGGTGAGTTTTTGAGCGTTACTCATCTAGTTATGGTATTTGCCATGTGGGTAATTTATAAAATCATAAAGTCAAAGAGGGCATATGCTCCAATGCAGTAATGCATAGAAGGTGATTATTAATGACTAAGAAAGTTGTTTTGTTAACGAATAGATTCCCTTATGGGATTGTTGAAACATTTATAGAAGAAGAGATCGCATCTCTCCCTAAGGGAGTTGAATTAACGTTATTTCCGATCCAAAAGCACAGCCCTTCAGACAAAGGAAGAGAAGTACCGGCTAATATTACAGTGGACAATACCATGAATATGCGTCCCAGAGCGGAATATTGGCTGAAGGCATTTGAGGTTTTGTTTTCTCTCAGAATGTGGAGATCTCTTATATATGCAAATAAGAAGGGGATAAGAGATCGCATCAGGGTGGTTGGCTTTTATGCCAGGGCAAAGCAAATTAGCGACATTATATGTCGTAAGTACGGGAAAGAATTGAAAGATAATAAAGTAGTCCTATATTCCTATTGGATGGGAGAAGGCGCAATGGCAATATCCACGGCACGGAACCGGACGTGCGGTGTGGGCGTGACACGGGCACACCGCACGGATCTTTATGACGGAAATTGTGTATATGGAATAGTACCTGGGCAAAAAGACACTATATCAGGACTGAATCGTATATATCCTTGTAGTCAGGACGGGAAGATGTATCTTCAAAAAAAATATCCCTCCTTACAGAACAAAATCTCTTACTCGTATCTTGGAACCAGAGATTACGGGTACACTCCGGGGGACAACAGGGGTAGTGAATTTGTACTCGCAAGTTGTTCACGTTTAGTACCAGTAAAGAGGGTTCATTTGCTTGCAGAAGTTTTGGCATCTATAAAGGACTTACGTATTCATTGGGTACATATAGGAGATGGCCCAGAACGGGATAGTGTAGAAGGTTGCATCACCTCCTTGCCTAATAATATAAGAGTCACCTTAACAGGGAACCTTTCGCATGATGATGTAATGAATTATTACAAGGAGTACTCCGTAAACCTTTTTGTGAATGTAAGCCGCTCGGAAGGTTTGCCTGTTTCGATCATGGAGGTTGCCTCATTTGGAATACCTATTATTGCTACAGATGTTGGTGGAACTAGCGAGATAGTTGATAAATCCATAGGCGACTTGATGCCAGAGGATTTCACAAAAGAGCAACTGGAAAAACTCATTAGGAAGTATGTGTCAATGGCTCCTGATGACTATAGCAATCAGAGAAATTCTGTAAGAGAATACTGGGAGAATAATTTCTATGCGACAAATAATTACAGAAAATTTTATGAAGAAATAACCCAGATATGAAGGATAAAACTAATGAAAAAGCTATTGTATGTTTCTTTTGAAAATTCTGAAAATCGTGCAAGCGGTGTCAATAAAAAAATATCTGGTCAAATGCAAGTGTTTAAAGCTGAAGGATATGCGGTTGACTTGGTAGCAAGATACCAAAATGGTATTGCCTTTTATAAGGTAGATTCAGAACCTGAAATCATAAATATAAAGGATTTCTTTATGCTCTTGGGCAGCAGGAAAGGCGAATGAATATGACATTGCATATATAAGATTTCAATTTTTTTGTCCCTTTGTCCTAAATATGGTTAAGTCCTTTCATAAGGCAAATACCAAAACAGTAATGGAGATTCCAACGTATCCATATAATACGGAATTAAAGAAACAAGGTTTGCGTGGATTTCCAAAGAGAATGATTGATGGAACATTCAAACGGGCGTGTGCAAGATATATTGATCGCTTTGCGGCTCCTCTATATGGAGATCCGATTATGGGGATTCCATGTATTGAAATCAGAAATGGAATTGATGTAGATGAGGTATCTGCCAAAGCGGTTCGAATAGACGATGATAATAAAATCCATCTCCTTGCTGTGGCCATGATGGCCCCATGGCACGGATATGATCGTCTGATAGAGGGACTCCATAAATATTACAGTAATGGAGGTAAAGAAGATTTTGTGCTTCATTTGGTTGGACAAGGCGTAGCTTCTGAAGAATATCATTCCCTGATCAAGAAATATGGACTTTCGAGCCATGTGAAGGAGCACGGGAAGCTTCATGGAGATGAATTGGATGAGATGTATAACATAGCTGATATTGGAATTGGATCCCTTGGTGTTCACAGAACTGTGATTAAAAAAACAAATACCTTAAAAATAATGGAATACATGGCAAAAGGAATTCCAGTTATATGTGAGCCCAGTGAATGTGGAATACCCAAAAAAAGCCCGTATAGGTTTACAGTTTCCGATGATGAGAAACCAATAGATATTAATGAGTTGTTTGGATTTTATGAGGATATTTATAGAAAAAGAGATAAAGATAAGGTCATAAAAGATATACGTAATGAATGTAGGAATAATTGCAACATAAAATCTGGATTAAAAGATGTGTTGATTTTTATGAGGCAAAGTGAAAGCGAAAAGATGGGGGAACGGAAATGAATAGAGCAGTAAAATCTTATATACGTGATTGTGTATCCATTGTGTTTCCTAGACTCTGGTATAGAATACTGCGGTCAAAAACTTATCGTTCATATCGTGTAGTGAATGATCTAACAATATACCCGCAGCTTTCTCTGCCATATGATCCTGCATCTACCTATGTGACAATGTTTAAAACGCCACCACGCCACTACGGAAAAATCAATGCAAATCGTACTTTTGATAGTGAAGGCATTCCTCTTTATCAGGATAAATATTATAACCTTGTCCAAATAGCTCAATATGGATTAACCGAGTTTGGTTATTACAAAAATACGGGAAAAGAGAAACACTTAAAAAATGCACGAAAAGTTTGTGAATGGTTGTTAAATAATCAGGAACCAACTACAGGGTATTGGGTTTATCATTTTGAATTCTACCATAGGGCGACGGATTATACACTAAAAGATTGGGCATGTGCTATGGGACAGGGACAGGCGGCTTCTTTTCTTACAAGGATGTGGAGAATCGATCAGGATGACCGGTATTTAGAGGCCGCAAGAAATGCATTTAATATGTTCGATGTTCCGGTATCGGATGGCGGCCTATTAGCAGAGTTTCATGGATATAAGATGTATGAGGAGTATCCGACGGATCCTGCCTCTTTTACTCTGAATGGAATGATATTTGCTACCTTCGGGCTGTATGATTATTTGCAGTTGCGTAAAGATGAGCATATACAAAGTTTATTTGATGAAGCATTAAAGTCATTAGAATATATGTTGCCTCTATATGATGATGATTTGGCAAGCAATTATGATATTTCCCACATTACTGCAAGGAAGATTCCGAAGGTAAAGGGTGATAAATACCATATTATTCATATTAACTTATTACAGAATCTGGAATCTATTGCTCCGCACCCTACTTTTGAATACTACATTCGAAAATGGGCGAAGACATCTGGATTTGTCATTGACTAAATTAAAGAAAGAACCGAAGAAAATGAAAGTAGTTTTTCCAATTTATCACGATATGCAGTTTCAATCTCGTCCGCAGGAATGCGTTGCGGCTATGAAATTAATGGGCGTAAATGAGATTGTTATGGTAACAATAGCTCCATGGACGCTTTGTCCAGATGGCGTGCGTGTTATTCTGACGAAGCACGATGACGCTCTTAGATATATGCATTTTTATAGAACGGCAATACAGACAATTAAGGCCGAGAACCCTGATATAGTAATGCTTCACGATGATTTCACAGCACCGATATTAAGATGGCTAATTAAACATCACTTCAGGGGAAAGATCATATTTGATGAGAGCGAATTATATATTGACGAAAAGAAAAAGATTAAAAACATAAAGGATATTGGCTTTAGTTTCTTGCCTTATTGTGAGAAGAAATACTTAAAAAAAGTGGATGCTCTTATTGCGGCAAATAAGGAACGCGCCGAGATAATGATGAAGATCTATGATCTGCCGCAAATGCCAATTATACTTGAAAATATGCGGAGGTTGATGATTGAACCAGATTGGGAATCCTGCGATGCGAAATATGGGTCTTTATTTAGGAAAAACGCCCTAACAGTTCTTTATGGTGGTGGAGTTAAAGAAACTCGAAGGACATTGGAATTAGCAGAGGCTGTAAAGAGATTGGGGGCAGATTTTAATTTGATCATTACCGGGGGAGGCGATTCCGGAGAAATACAAAAACTGAAAACTTTAATAGAAAGTAATCCATCCGATAATATCCACTATGTTGGGCTTGCGCCTCGTGGCGAATGGAAATATTTAATAACAAAATCGGATATATGCGTGTCAATTTACGACCAGAATACGTACAACAATAAATACTGTGCTTCCGGCCGCTTTTATGAAGGCATATTGGAGGGTATTCCTGTTCTGGCTACTGAGAATCCCCCAATGAAGAATGCCTGTAATGACTTCGGTTTTGGCGTTTCTACAGAGAATTTAGAAGCTGGACTCCGGGAACTGAAGAACAATTATAGACACTATAAGGACAATGCTAAGAAGTTTGCGATTGAATGTAAATACGAAGAACGTATTCCACGCTTAGCACAGCAGATTGAGGAGAGACTTAAGGAAGGTGAGACGTGTCTCCATGGGTGAAAAGAGTTTTTTAAAACATTTTGCAATCATAGGTGGTGGCACATTCCTTAATTTGTTACTTGGATTGTTTACGACTCCTTTGATAACACGGATTGTTGATCCGATTGAGTATGGGCAGCATTCGATTTTTTTGCTTTATGCGAATCTTGCAATACTGATACTTTTGCTTGGTATGGATCAGGGACTTGTTCGTTATTATTATTTAAAACCGGAAAAAGAATACAAGAGGGCATTGCTTTTCCGGTGCATAAAATATCCGGTGATAATCACTTTTTTTGCGGCAGCGGCAGTGATGATATGCTCCATACGTGGTTCAGTTAATTTTGAATTTTCAACACCAATTATGGCACTGCTTTGTTTATATACATTTTTCGAGGTGATATTTCGCTTTGGACTTAATGTGATTCGACTGGAGTATAACTCCAAGCTCTATTCTACACTTAATATTGTGCTGAAATTAGGATTCGTTTGTATAGCTTTACCTTTGCTTTTTTTCGTAGATAACGAGGATCTTTTAATGCTATGTATAGCATCAACGGGTTCGGCAGTGATTGTAACATTGTTCAGCATTTTCTCTAAAAGAGAGATGTGGAGATTCCGTAGCGTCAAGGCATCTGATTGTAATGTAAATCGGATAGAGTTGATGAAATATGCCTTGCCCTTAACGGTTACAATGGGCATCACCTATTTGTTCCAGGCTTTGGATCGACTCTCAATCCAATATTTTTGTGATTACTCGGAGGTTGGTATATACGCCTCTACAATGTCATTAGTGAATGTGTTTGCTATTATCCAAACTACATTTAATACATTGTGGTCACCAATGGCCATTGAACATTATAGTAAGGATCCAGAGGACAGGACGTTTTATCAAAAAGGAAATCAGATTATCACAGTAATCATGTTTTTCCTGGGAGTGTCCTTGATACTATGTAAAGATATTTTTGCGTTGTTGCTGGGCGAGAAGTACCGGGCGGCCGCGTATATTTTACCCTTTTTAATTTTCCATCCGATTATGTATACGATTTCTGAAACAACGGTTACTGGAATTAATTTTATGAAAAAAAGCAACATGACTGTGATTATTGCAGGGATTTCATGTTTTGCTAATTTTGTGGGAAATACAATACTAGTTCCCAGAATTGGCGGGCGTGGAGCCGCAATATCCACAGGGCTTTCATATATATTGTTTTTTGCGCTGAGAACGCTTATATCCAACCATTACTATTATGTGGATTTCAAGCTAAAAAAATTTGCAATCCTTACAATCTTCGTTTGCGGTTATGCGCTATATAACACATTTTTTGCATTTAATTGGGTATCTCTTGTAGGCTATTGTGTTTGTGTATTGTTAATTCTTATTTTGTATAAGGATACAGTAATATGGGGGATTAAATATTTCTTTAAAGAATTAAGAAGTCTAAGGAATAAAGGTTAACAGGAGGATTCATCGATATGAAGTTGATAGGAAAAATTGCATATTCCCTTTATAGCAGGATGATGACATATAAGAGCTGGTATTTTAGCAAAAGAGTAAATAATGCTGGGGGGGGGTATTGTACGGAAATTGCACAGTAGTACATCCTGAGAACATTTACATAGGGAAAAATTCTTATATTAATGGTGGCTATATTTGTGCATCAGATTCAGCAAAAATTGTGATAGGAGATGATTGCCTGATTTCCTTCAACGTACACTTGCGGACAGATATGCATAATTACATGGATAGAGAAACACTAATCCGAGACCAAGGATTCACACATAAGGATATTATTATTGGAAACGATGTCTGGATAGGGTTTGGCGCGCAGATAATGGCTGGAGTTAAGATTGCTGACGGTTGTGTAATAGGAGCTGGCGCGGTGGTAACAAAGGACACGGAGCCTTATGGCGTATACCTTGGTGTACCAGCAAGATTAAAACAATATAGGGAGTAACTGTAATGCTTAATTCAATATGGAATCTTATCTATAAAATGAGTCTTTTCTTTCCAGGCAGTGAAAAAAGGATGATAAGCCATTTAAGGACTGTGTGTGGGGGGGGGGTAAAAATTGGAAACGATGTTAGGATTTATGGTCCTGCATCGGTTGTAATTGATGAAACACGCCCATGGTTGCTGACTATTGGCGATAATGTTCGGATTACACATGGCGTACAAATTTTAACACATGATTACAGTAAATCAGTGCTTCAGACAAAGTACAACGAAAATATTGGTGAGGGTGGAGAAACTATCATTGGAAACAATGTCTTTATCGGCATGAATTCAATTATTCTGATGGGTACACATATAGGCGATAACGTAATCATTGGAGCCGGTAGTGTAGTTCATGGTGAGATTCCAGGTGATGTTGTAATTGCTGGTAACCCCGCTAGGATAATATGCACACTGGAAGAACATTTACAAAAAAGAAGACAACGCACAGCTTTGGAAGCAGTGCAGGTCGCCAGAAGTTATAAAGTAAACTACGGGAAAATGCCGTCTGAAAATGACATGAGACATTTCAAAGAGCTGTTTGGCGGAAATGCGGTATCTGAGAAAAGATGGAGTAATTTTGATGATTTTCTAAAAGAAATAGAGGACTAAATACGAATGGAGTAGGCTATGAAGATTGTAACAGTAGTTGGTGCAAGACCACAGTTTATAAAGGCTGCTGCCGGTTCACGGGAGTTAAGAAAAGAGCATAAAGAGATTTTAGTACACACTGGTCAACATTTTGACGACAATATGTCCGCTGTGTTTTTTCGCGAGATGGGAATTCCAGAACCGGATTATAATCTTGGAATTGCAGGAGGAACACACGCTCAAATGACTGCCAGAATGCTAATGGCTATCGAAGAAGTTTTGATAAAAGAAGAGCCTGATGCATTGTTGGTTTATGGTGACACGAATTCTACATTAGCAGCTGCACTAGCGGCGGTTAAACTCCGCATTCCGGTTTTCCATGTAGAGGCTGGAAACAGACTAGGCACTCTTGATAATCCAGAAGAAGTAAATCGTATAATGACTGACCATGTCGCTTCCTTGAATTTTTGCGCTACAGAAGATTCCTACGGGAAGTTATGCAGAGAAGGTCTCGGAGATCGTTCTTACTGTGTTGGAAACATTATGTATGATTCATTTCTTCATTTTGCAGACTTGCCTTGGGAAAATCCTAATATACTTGATTTTGATGGTAATAGTGTCACTGTTCCAGATGAGTATTATTACATGACATGCCATCGCCAGGAGAA
>ERZ1643247.1799-NODE-1799-length-18380-cov-12.725948_pt1 | contig 18380 bp, 11 predicted proteins | sample MGYA00579264_ERZ1643247 | MGnify/ENA primary metagenome ERZ1643247 (study PRJEB29033, sample SAMEA4952262) | chicken gut metagenome | biome: Broiler Chicken; feature: Gastrointestinal Tract; material: Caecum | place: Ireland | collected 2018 | study: Broiler... | reverse complement strand
CGGGACATCTGGACCGCCGATATGATCCGCACCGCCCTGGATCAGTGTACGGACGGGAAACTCTATGTGGCAATGAATCTGGCCTTTGCCTGTTCCATGCGCATGGGTGAGATCATGGGGCTGACCTGGAGCAATGTCCACATCTCCGACGAGGACATCGCCGCTGACAACGCCTATGTCTACATCGACAAAGAGCTGGCACGGGCCTCCAAGCGGGCCATTGAGATGCTGGGGCATAGGGATGTCTACTATGTGTTCCCGCCCTTGTTCGCCAACACCAGCACCCGGATTATCCTGAAGAAGCCCAAGACCGATTCCAGCATCCGCAAGGTGTGGCTGCCCAAGACCCTGGCCTACATCCTGCGGGAGTGGAGAAAGTCCCAGGACGAGCTGAAGGACCTGCTCCGCGACGAGTATCAGGACTACGACCTGGTGGTGGCCCTGCCCAACGGGCGGCCCTGTGAGGACCGAGTGCTCCTGAAAGAGTTTTCGAAGCTGCGGGAGAAAGCGGGACTGCCTAAAGTGGTCTTTCACTCCCTGCGCCATTCCAGCACCACCTACAAACTGAAACTGAACCACGGCGATCTGAAGGCCACCCAGGGCGACACGGGCCACGCCCAGATCGACATGATCACCAGCGTGTATGCCCACATTCTGGATGAGGACCGGAAGGTAAACGCCCAGAAGTTTGAGGATGCCTTCTACGCCAGCGCCAATCCCGACCTGCGGACGGTGCGCCCTCCGGCAAAAACCCAGGGGCCGAAGGAGCCGGAGAGTGTGTCGCTGGACTTGGAGGCCCTGGTGGAACAGCTCCGCAAGTCGCCGGAACTGGCCAACACCCTGGCCGCATTGCTGGCGGCGGCCCCATCCGAAAAATAGGTCGGAAAAATCGTTTTAGCAAAGTGTCGATTTTCATTAGCAAAATCGGAAAAAATGTTCGAAGCCAATTAGCAGAGATGCAGCGGAAAATGTATAAAATCGTTCCGGCGGAGCGGCAAGGCCACCCAAAGGAAATGATAATAAAAACCGCTGTAAACCATCGAAAAACGGCTTACAGCGGTCATTTTGGCACCCCCGGCGAGACTCGAACTCACTACATTCCGCTTAGGAGGCGGACCCTCTATCCCGGTGAGGTACGGGGGCATATACAGAAAATATTCAATTTTACAGGGCTCCGGGATTCGAACGGTTCGATTGTTAGGAGGCGGACGCTCTATCCAGCTGAGCTACCAGGGCAGGTGAGGTTTTCTGTTCTCCGGAGGAGATACCGGATAATTGTACCCCAATTCGCGGCATCTGTCAACGCCGGCGGGGGATTTTGCCCGGAATTTCGGCTGATTTTTTGGCAAAAGAAGTTGCACAGGTCATTTTTCTACGGTATAATAAGTGGTCGAGCCTATGAAAGACGGAGCCATCCGGTTCCGGCTTCGCCGCATATTTCCGATGAAACAGCCGCTCCGCGCCGTGAGCAGACGGGGCGCCGCAGGATAGTCCTTGTCAGTTTTAGGAGGAACGAAAGAACATGCAGGATCAACATCTCAGAAACGTCGCCGGCGTCGCCGCAAAGTCCGCTTAAGTTCGGGACGCCCAAGCGTGGGCATCCCTCGCCCGCTCCCTTGCGGCTCCTTCTCCAAACCGAACCCGCTTGCGCTGGGCTTCGGTTTGGCACGCGGCTTCGCCGCGCATTTTCGATAGAACAGCCGCCCTGCCCCATGGGTCGGACGGGGCGCTGCAGGATAGTCCTTGTCAGTTTTAGGAGGAACGAAAGAACATGCAGGATCAACATCTCAGAAACGTCGCCATTATCGCCCACGTCGACCACGGCAAGACCACCCTGGTGGACGAGATGCTCAAGCAGGGCGGCATCTACCGGGAGAACCAGGCCACGGTGGATCGGGTCATGGACTCCAACGATCTGGAGCGGGAGCGCGGCATCACCATCCTGGCCAAGAACACCGCCGTCCACTACAAGGACGTGAAGATCAACATCGTGGACACCCCGGGCCACGCCGACTTCGGCGGCGAGGTGGAGCGCATCCTGAAGATGGTCAACGGCGTCATCCTGCTGGTGGACGCCGCCGAGGGCCCCATGCCCCAGACCCGCTTCGTGCTGTCCAAGGCCCTGGAGCTGGGCCACAAGGTGATCGTGGTGGTCAACAAGATCGACCGCCCCGACCAGCGCATCCACGAGGTGATGGACGAGGTGCTGGAGCTGCTGCTGGATCTCAACGCCACCGACGAGCAGTTTGAGTCCCCCACCCTGTTCTGCTCCGGCCGGCAGGGCACCGCCTCCTACTCCCCCGACGTGCCCGGCACCGATCTGGTGCCCCTGTTTGAGACCATTCTCAACTATATCCCCGCCCCCGAGGCCGACGTGGACAAGCCCTTCCAGATGCTGGTGTCCTCCATCGACTACAACGAGTTCGTGGGCCGCATCGCCATCGGCCGCATTGAGCGGGGCACTGTGAAGCAGAACCAGGAGATCGTGGTGTGCAACTACCACAACCCCGATGAGGCCCCCAAGAAGGCCAAGGCCACCGCTCTGTACCAGTTTGACGGCCTGGGCAAGGTGCCCGTCACCGAGGCCGACGCCGGCAACATCATCGCCATGAGCGGCATCGGCGAGATCACCATCGGCGACACCATCTGTGCCCCCGACGCGGTGGAGCCCATCGAGTTCGTCAAGATCTCCGCCCCCACCATCGAGATGACCTTCTCCGTCAACGACTCCCCCTTCGCCGGCAAGGAGGGCAAGTTCGTCACCTCCCGCCAGCTGCGGGACCGGCTGTACCGGGAGACGCTGAAGGACGTGTCCTTAAAGGTATCCGACACCGACAAGGAGACCGCCTTCAACGTGGCGGGCCGGGGCGAGATGAGCCTGTCCATCCTCATCGAGACCATGCGCCGGGAGGGCTATGAGTTCCAGGTGTCCCCGCCCCGGGTGCTCTACCAGGAGATCGACGGTAAGAAGTGTGAGCCCATCGAGCGGCTGGTCTGCGACGTGCCCGCCGACGCGGTGGGCGCGGTGATCGAGAAGATCGGCGCCCGCAAGGGCGACCTGCTGGAGATGACCCCCGTGGGCGAGCGGATGAAGCTGGAGTTCCTGGTGCCCTCCCGGGGCCTGTTCGGCTACCGCAACGAGTTCCTCACCGACACCAAGGGCGAGGGCATCATGGCCTCCGTGTTCGAGTGCTACGCACCCATGAAGGGGGAGATCCAGCGGCGCAACTCCGGCTCCCTGGTGTCCTTTGAGACCGGCGAGAGCGTCACCTACGGCCTGTTCAACGCCCAGGAGCGGGGCGTGCTCTTCATCGGCCCCGGCGTGCCCGTGTACGCCGGCATGGTGGTGGGCGAGACCCCCAAGCAGGAGGACATCTCCGTCAACATCTGCAAGAAGAAGCAGCTGACCAACATGCGGGCCTCCGGCTCCGACGACGCCCTGCGGCTCACGCCCCCCCGGCAGATGAGCCTGGAGCAGTGCCTGGAGTTCCTGGCCGACGACGAGCTGCTGGAAGTCACCCCCAAGTCCCTCCGCCTGCGCAAGCGCCTGCTGGATCACGCGGCCCGCATGCGGGAGGCCTCCAAGAAGAAGGGCTGAACGGTTCCGCGCCCCTGTCCCACCAAGCAAAAGTCCGAACCCGGCCGAGCCGGGTTCGGGCTTTTTGCTTTGCGCGGGGATCGGTCAGATCAGCTTCCAGTATTCCGCCTCCCCCTGTTCAAAGGGCAGGAGCAGGGCGGGCGGGATGTCCAGGAGGGTTTTGCAGCCGTACTCCCCCGCCTGACCCAGCCGCCAGGCTGCCCGGGCGCAGGCGGCCAGCACGCCGCCGGTGAACTCCGGGTTGGAGTCCAGGCGCAGCCGGAACTCCAGGCTGGCCCGGTGGGCCTCTCCCCGCCCGGTGCGGCCGGTGCGCAGCACCAGCCCCCCATGGGGCAGGCCGCTGTGGTCACGGGCCAGCTCTTCCCGGGTGACGAAGTGCACCGTGGTGTCGTAGTCCGCAAAATAGTGGGGCATGGTGACGATGGCCCGCCGGACGGCCTCCGGCTCCGCCCCCTCCTCCAGCGCCACATAGCACACCCGCCGGTGCATCGAGCCGGGGGTCAGCTCCGCCCCCTCCCCCGCCCGGGCGGCCTCCAGGGCGGCGGGGATGGGCACGGTGTACGCCCGGGCGTCCAGGACGCCGGGCAGGCGGCGGACGGCCTCCGAGTGCCCCTGGCTGACCCCCTCCCCCCAGAAGGTGTGGCTCTCCCCCCGGGGGAGGGCCGCCAGGGCCAGGGCCCGCAGGACGGAGAACAGGCCGGGATCCCACCCGGCGCAGATCACCGCCGCCCTGCCGCCCCGCCGGGCGGCGGCGTCCACGGCGGCAAAGTGCTCCGGTGCGCGGGCGTGGGTGTCGAAGCTGTCCACGATGTGGAAGCGTCCGGCGTACCGGGGGCTCTGCCGGGGGAGATCCCCGGCGCTGCCCCCGCAGAGGAGGAGCACATCCACCGGCGGGCCGCCCTCCTCCAGCAGGGAGGCGGGGCAGACCGGCATTCCCCCCGCCTCCGCCGCCACCTGCTCCGGCGGCCGGCGGGTGAAGATGCCGGCCAGGGCCATGTCCGGGCTCTGGGACACGGCCGCCGCCGCGCCCCGGCCCAGATTGCCGAAGCCCAAAATACCAACGCGGAGCCGTTCCATGGCCGCCTCCTCACCGGGCCGGGCACTGCCGCCCGGTGTGGTCGATGGTGTAGTCGGCGTTGTATGCGCCGGGGAGGATCAGCTCCGAGATGGGGACAAAGGTGTACCCCTCCTGGAGCAGGGCCTCCAGAATGCCGGGCAGGGCCTCCGGCGTGTGGATGGCCGCGTTGTGGAACAGGACAATGGAGCCGGGCTGCACCTTGGTGGTGACCCGCTCGGTGATCTCCGCCGCGGAGAGCTCCTTCCAGTCCAGGCTGTCACTGTCCCACACAGCTTCAAGCACCTAATCTCAGGGCTTTACACCTTCTCAAAAAAAGTATCCGGCCTATTGGGGTCAAACACCTCGTTGCAAGTCATTACCGTCACAAGATCTTCCGTATCCGACAAATTAATAATATTATGTGTCCAACCAGGGATCATATGAACTGCTTCTATCTTATCTCCGCCGACCTCAAACTCTACCATCTCTCCGGTATTGATATTTCGCTCCTGGATCAGGCCATGTCCATGTACTACGATGAACAACTCCCACTTGGAGTTATGCCAGTGCTGACCCTTTGTAATGCCCGGCTTTGAAATGTTGATGCTCACTTGTCCACAGTCGGCAGTATGTACTAGTTCTGTGAAACTACCCCGGTCATCCACATTCATCTTCATAGCGTATTTGAATTTTTCTTTCGGAAGGTAGGTCAAATACAGACTATATAATTTCTTGGCAAAGGAGCCATTCGGCATCTTCGGCATCAGTAACGTCTGCGGTTGCTGTTTAAACTCCTGCAACAGATCAACAATTTCACCCAGTGTTACCTTGTGCGTCACCGGAACATAGCAGTATCTGCCGCCCTCCTTTGCAACCGCTTCAACACCGTCAAACTCGCAGTGGGCTTCTTTCCCTTCCAAAAGGTCGAACATCCCTTCCACCAGATCATCAATATAGAGTATCTCCAGTTCTGTACTGCGGTCATTGACCGTAAATGGCTCATCGTTTGCTACTGCCCAGCAGAAAGTAGAAACCGCAGAGTTATACTTCGGTCTGCTGTGTCCCATTAGGTTTGGAAAGCGATAGACGGCAACCTTTGCGCCAGTCTCCTTTGCATAATCAAAGAACAGTTCTTCTCCCGCCTGTTTGCTTCTCCCGTATTCGCTGTTTCCAAAGCGTCCTGCAAGAGTCGCCTGAACAGAAGAAGAAAGCATGATAGTGGCTGGATTGTTGTACTTTTTTAGGTTGTTCAGCAACTCGGAGGCAAAGCCGAAGTTGCCCTTCATAAAGTCTTCCGGATTTTCGGGTCGATTCACACCGGCGAGGTTAAATACAAAATCCGCCTTCTGACAGTAGGTATCCAGTTCTTCAGGGGTAGAGTCCAGATCGTATTCATAAATCTCTTCAATATGAATATTGGGTCTGGTTTTGTTCTTATTATCACGGATATTTTTAAGATTATTGCAGAGGGCGGTTCCCACCATTCCCTTTGCACCTGTTACTAAGATGTTCATAAACTGCACCTCTTTTTTCTTCTGGTGTGTTTATCAAACATCTTTTCTCCACACCATTTTATTCACAACACCAGTATAACTCTGGATAATCTTGACAACTTTGTCGCTGACATTCTCATCCACATAATCAGGAACAGGAATGCCAAGATCATGGTTCTTATTCATTTCCACTGCTACATCCACCGCCTGAAGCAGCCCTTTAAAGGGCACCATCACCCTGTTCCTGGAGACCCAGCGCCGCAACGGAGCCCTGGCCGGTTCCACGCCGGACCAGGCCTACTATGTCAACGTAGGGGCCACCACCATGACCCAGGACGATATCCTCAACGGGCGGCTCATCTGTGAGATCGGTGTAGCTCCGGTGCGCCCGGCTGAATTTGTGGTCTTCCGCATCACCCAGATCACCCAGAGCACCACCTGATACTGCTGAGGAGGGACGAAATTATGGCGGATATTATCTATCCATTCAAAAAATACAACTATAAGGTAACCATTGACGGGACCGAGGCGGCCGGATTTTCCGAGGTCTCCGCGCCCGACATCACCGTTGATCCCATCGAGTACCGGGAGGGCAACATGGCGGGCAAGACCCCCGGCAAGCAGCCCGGTATTCTCAAGTATTCCAACGTCACCCTGAAGCGAGGCACCACCGACTCCCCGCTCTTCATGGACTGGATGACCGAGCTGAAAAGCGGCACCGTCAACCGCAAAACCATTGTGATCACCCTGGTGGACGACGAGGGGAAGGACTCCGCCTCCTGGCAGCTGGAGAAGGCCTGGCCCACCAAGTACACCGCCCCCGACTTCAACGCCACCAGCAACGAGGTGGCCATCGAAAGCCTGGAGCTGGTGTGCGAGGGCATCACCCGCACCATGTAACCGTACGAAGGGAGGAAGCGCCAAATGCAGCTACAGACGGAATACCCCTTCCGGGAGCTGTGCCGCCAACTCTCGTTCATCTCGTACCATTTCCACTGGAGCCCGAAGAATGGGCTGACCCTCCCCCACCTGGAGCGGGAACGGTTCTGCCGGGAGATCCGTCAGAGCAACCGCCAGAGCAACGGGGAAGGAAAAAATATCTTTGAGCTGTAAGAAAGGGGGGAGCGTATGAGCAAGGATCTCCTGAACCAGTATTCCTTCCGGGTCTTCCTGGAAGGCGCCGAGGCATTGGAGCTGGGCTTTTCCAGGATCTCCGGCCTGCAGGTCGGTGTGGAGACCACCACCTATCAGGAGGGGGGCGTCAATGACCGGGTCCATCTCTTGCGGGGGCCCATACAGCGCGGAGGCACCCTGCGGATGGAACGGGGCGTCTATGCCGGAGAGTTCTGTCCCCTCTACGTCACCGGCACCTGGCTGCCCGCCCTGACGCTGCAGGTGTATGCACATCCCAGCCAGAAAAAGCCGGGCAAGACCTATCTGTTTTCCAACCTGATCGTCAAGAGCTGGGAAGTGGGGACCATGGATGCCCTGGAAGGTCGAATTATGATTGATACCTTTGAGGTGGACTATGAATCCATGTTGCTGCTCCCCCTGTAACATGCTTGGGCTGTGTCTACACGCCCACCCTAGCCATCCTGCAGCAGGCGGTAAACGGCATCCGACTGGCCGAGAAACCGCTCCGAAACGCACGATAACCGTCCGCCCGTCTCACAATTGAAATACCCTCATCTTCCATGATATAATACCCCAAACTTTGGTTCTGCTTTAGTTTAAAGGGGGAGATAGCAGTGGATGACAGTTCCAGATGGGCAGAGGTGGTCACAGATGGAATCCCTGGAGAATTGCTGCTGGTATTTACCCTTTTGATCTGGGCGATCTTCCTTATGATCCTGTGCTCCAATCCCAAAAACAAGTTGAATTTCTGGTGTTTCTGCAGCGGGATGCTGTTCAGCATCGGGGCACTGAAAGAATACTTGTTCTATACACTGGGGCCCAGGCTGATTGAACTTGGTATCTGGACCAGCAGATGTTCCGAGACGCTTTACTCTCTGCTCAGCGCCGTTTTCTATTATCTCTCTATGCCGGCGGTGGTGATCTTCTGCCTGTACTTTCACCGGCTGGATCGCACCCACCCCCGGCTGTTCCGCCGTCTGCGTCTGCTGTTGTATCTGCCGGCGCTTCTGCTTGCCGTCATCTTTCCCTGTACCCAGACGCTGGCATTCCAGCAAGTGCCCGCCTTCTGCCTGGTAGTAGGCCTGTATAACTGGTGTTACGGTCTGATCGGCACAGGCATCCTCATCCATGTCCTGATGGCGGAGCGGCTGAGCACTCATTTCTCCCAGCGCCGTCTGGCAGCGGCCAGCCTGCTGGTTCCTCTTTGGTTCTGGCTGATCTCCGCCTTTCCCTACCATGCCTTGGGCATTCCTAATCTCAGCAAACTCTGGCAGATCAACCTGATCGTAGTCCTGTTTGTTCTGCTCTATTTCCTCTACCACGCCTGCCGGGACGGGATCTGGGGCATTCGCTTTCGAAAGGAGACCTATGACTGGGGTGCCGGAAACATGGTGTTGCAAAAAAACGCCAAATATGTGGGCCACGCTCTGAAAAATGACCTATCCAAAATCGAATGGTGTACCGACTTTCTGGCCGCCCAAGGAGCGCCCGCTCGTGAGGTGGATATTCTCCGCCGCTCGGTCACTCACCTGAAGCAGTTTGTCAGTCGGACACAGCTCTACTCAGATCGGATCTCTCTGTTCCCCGAACCATGCGACATAAAGGACCTGTTCCAGTCCCTTGCGGATGAGTTCAACGCCGCTCCCGGAAAGACGGCGTCTGTTCAGATCATTACCTGCGCGGACACTCCCTTGACCTGTGACCCCGCTCACGTGGAGGAAGTCCTGCGCAATCTAATTGCCAACGGGCTTGATGCCGCAGGAAAAGACGGAACGGTATCTCTCTCCTATCAGCAGCTTCCCCGTCGGCGCTGCGCCGTGATCACCGTGGCAGACAACGGATGCGGCATGGATAAGGAAATGGCCAGGCAGATTTTTGAGCCCTACTACACCACAAAGGCCGGAGGGGACAACCTGGGGCTGGGTCTGTATTACTGCCGGAACGTGATGAGCGCCCATGGCGGCAGTATCCGGGTGACCTCCGCGCCGGGGAAAGGCAGCACCTTTTCCCTGTTCTTCCCGGTCAGGCGCAGAAAAAAGAAGGAGGGACAGGCATGGAGCTGATCCGTATTCTGGTGGTGGAGGATGACCCGGACTTTCAGTACCTGATCCAGCAAAGTCTGGCGGCTTATGACGATCTGGCGCTGATCACCTGTTGTCCGGACGGCGAGACAGCCTGTCAGGCTGCCCGGCAGGAAGACCCTCACATTGTGCTGATGGATCTGGCCTTACCTACAGATCCCATGGAAGGGGTATCGGCCGCCCGGCGCATCCGTCTGGAAACCCGGGCCAAGGTAATCCTTCTGACCTCTTTTGATGACCCGGCCACCGTGATCCAGGCCAGCGTGGAGGCCTTTGCCTCGGCCTATGTACTGAAAAGTCAATTTCCCCTGCTGGTACCCACCATTCGGGAAACCGCCCGTGGAGTCATACCCCAGTCTCACCTGATCTGCTCGGCTCTGCTGCAGCGGCTCACACCGGCAGAGCTGACGGTGTTTCAGCACATGCTGGGAATGCCGGTAACCCTCCACTCCTCCGAAAAGACCATTGCCAACCAACAGACCGGGGTCCTGCGTAAGCTGGGGCTGCATAACAAGCAGCAGCTGCGTCATATTTTTTCGGCCTATTTTCCTCAAATCGAAACATGAATATAGCGACTGCACCATCGCCTCCATTCCCCCAGGAATGGAGGCGATTCCTATATTTCTTGGGAACAAAAGAAAAATGTGGATGATATAATTGTTATAATTAGGGAACCGGCAATTTCCGGCCCCGAAAACGAAAAGAGGGGAACAGCCATGAAAACGCGGTGGAAACAAGGACTAGCAGCTGCGCTGGTATCCGCGCTATTGCTTAGTATGCCCGGAGGTATGGAGTTGGCCTCGGCGGCGGCAGATGCGTCCTGGAAACTGTATGCGGCAGCCAATACCATCTCGTACACGCCCGAGGGCGCCAATTACACCCTAGAGTTTAACGACGGTACCATCACCGGCAGCCAGTTCACGGCGGACTTTGACGGCACTTTGGTTCTTCCGGAAAGTATTGATGGGCAGGCCGTCACCGCCATTGGCCAGGATGCGTTTTACAACAAAGATAACCTGTATTCCATCACGATCCCGACATCGATTACCTCTGTCGGGCAAAGTGCCTTTTCCTCTTGCGACAATCTTTCTGTCGTTACCGGAGGATCTGGCCTGCTCACCATTGGGAGTTCCGCCTTTGAGAATTGCTGGAAGTTATCGGAGGTCCCGGAATTTTCTCAGCTGACAAGTTTGGGCGGCTATGCGTTCAAAAATACCGCTTTGACATCCTTTGTCGTCCCGGCTGGTGTCACGATTATTTATGCGGAAACCTTCCGCAGCATCAGCGAGTTGACCACAGTTACCTTTAAAGGTGATGTCACAGAGATCCAGGGCTACGCCTTTGCCGACACAGGTCTGCAAAAACTGTACCTTCCCGCCTCCGTTAAGACGCTTGGGAAGAACGCCTTCAGCTCCTGCAAATCTTTGACTGAAGTGCAGCTCTCTGATGGCATTTCTACCATTCCGGAGGGTGCTTTTTTCGATTGCTCGGCGCTGACATCTGTTCTTTTGCCGGACAGCGTGGAAACCATAGAGTTCCAAGCCTTCAGTTATTGTACCGCCCTGGAAGAGATTGTGCTTCCGCAGCACCTGACCACACTAAAAAGCAGGGCCTTTGCTTCCTCCTCTTCGCTCAAGGAGATCAGTCTGCCGGAAGGCATCACAATTATTGAAAGCGAGTCCTTTGCAGGCTGTTCCGCTCTGGAGCGGGTAACCATCCCGTCCACCGTTGAAGAGATTCAGAACTGGGCATTTTTCCAGTGCAGTACTCTGGACGATGTGGTCCTGCCCGCAGGGTTAAAAGTCCTTGGAACAAATGCATTTATGCAGTGCAGCTCTCTAAGCCAGATCGTTGTTCCCTCAGGGATTGAAACCATGGGAAACAGTGTGTTCAGCGGCTGTACCAGCCTTACCTCGGTTACTCTTTCAGAAGGGTTAACGATGCTTACAGACAGTATGTTCTCCGGATGTACGGCATTAGAGCAGATCACCCTTCCCCACACGGTCTCCTCCATCCCCGGAAGTCTGTTTTATCGCTGCTGGTCTCTGGAGGCTATTGAGATCCCGGACAATATCATCAGTATCGGTTCCTCGGCATTTTACGAATGCAGCTCTCTGCGCTCTGCCACAATTTATGGTGTCGATGTGGATATCAATTACAGCGCCTTCAGTTATAATCCCTCTGATCTGGTCATCTACTGCTACCAAGGAAGCACCGCGGAACAGTATGCCAAGGACCACAACATCCAGTTTGAATACATCGGCGTCCAGGCTGAGACTTACACCCTGACTGCCGAAGTTCTGGATCCAGATGGACAGGCGGTAGCTGACGGTTTTACCGTCAATTGGTACAGAGAGGACGGGACCACTTCCGTCGGTACCGGCGTTGCCCTGTCCGGCGCACAGACCGGAGAGAGCTATGTTTGTGAAGTGCTGCTGGACGAAGCGCTGTCTGAGCAGTATGAGACGCCGCAGACCCAGAGATTCACCGTAGGAGAAAATGACGCCACGGTCACCTTCCAACTGATTGCCAAGGTGCAGATCCCCCAAATCACTGTGACCGGACAGGTGACCGATCAGGAGGGTACCCCCCTGTCCGGCGCATCGGTCATAGTGACAGCTCTGACCGGTGAGACGCTGGCATCTGGCCAAAGCAACGGAGATGGTCAATTTACACTGACCGATATACCGGCCCAGGCTGCCCGTCTGCGGATCACCTTGGATGGTTATTATAGTAAAACTCTGTCCCTGCCGTTAGAGGAGGCCGCAGAAACCGGAAGCTATACGGTTGCTCCCGTGGCTCTGTATAAAACCGTGTCTGACCGCATCACGCTGACCGTAACACGGCAATATGCGGCGGCAGCGGGTGAGACGCCCTGCACCGAGGTACTGCCCTCCCTGGGCGGTCTGACTCTCTCTTTGTCCTCGCAGGGCACGGTGATTGATCCTGAAGCATATGAGGTGCAGGGGAGTTCCGTGATTTTTCAACCGGGAGCGGTACAGGCGGGTCAGACCATCACTGTGACGATTTCCTCTCCCAACGGCGATGTAGCGGATACCGCTGCAACAGTCACCCTGGACAGCAGCCGCATGGCAAGTGCAGCTGTGACTCTGACGGAGCGGGGTGGCTTCCGGCTGGGAACCATGACACTTCCGGGACAATCCAACGTGCTGGTATTCGATGAAACCGGTCGGTTCCAGGCCATCTATACCGCCGGTACCGGTCTGGAAAGTGCTCCCATGGAAACCGGAAACTATACGCTGATTTTTGTTCAAAATACCCCCATGCTCCAAAGCGTTCCCAGTCTGACCCTGCTGCATCAACTGGGATTGATATCCGGTACCGATTACGCCCAAGCACAGATATTCATCCAGGACGGCATCCTTACCGATGTTGGCTCTGTGACGGTCCCCACCCTGAACGAAGACGCATTTTCTTATTTAGAGGACGGCGCTCTGCTCACCAGTACCGCACAGCCGGCCCTTGGTACGCAGACGGTTTTTTCCGCCCGCTTTACCCTGAAAGACAGCTATACGGCCCAGGAGGTTCAGGTTCACCTGCCGGACAGTCTGCGGCTGCTGGACGGCAGCGTCACGCTGGACAATGAGATTTGTATCTATTCTGTCGATGGCAACGTGCTGACCGTATCCGTCTCCGGAAAAACCTCCGGAGTGATTCGCTTCTGCATGGCGGCAACCGCCACCGGCAGCAGCCGGGCCACTGCCTATGTTGCCCTTACAAACGGAGCGCTCCAGCCTTTGGGGACAGCCGTTCTGACCGTATCATCACTCAATCTGGTGCTGCCTGAGCGCACCACGGACTCTAAAATCGTGGCAACAGGCAAAGCTATGCCCAATAGCACTGTGACACTTTATGACAATGGCCAACAGGTTGCTTCCGCTACCGCAAATGCGGCGGGCACCTGGACCTGCTCTTTGACATTGGCCGGTCCCCTTTATGACCGCTCCTATCACTTTATTCAGGCAGAAATGCAGTATGAAGGTCTTCCCTCCATCCGTTCCGACGAGGTAATGGTGACCTATGACAATGACTACGTGAAACTGGCCACCATCACCATGTACAACCCTAACCACTACACTGGTGAATCCAAAACCGTTTTGGATTTCACGCAACCTATGGACGCGATTCCCTCCTACTATTACTGGCCGGGCCACATGGACTACACCTTCGAGGTGGAATTTGACGGCAATGCATCCATTTTGGAGAAAGTCATCGTGGTCACCGTCGGCAGCAACGGAGAGACCGTACGCATTCCGGCCAGCTATGATGCGGAGAGCGACATGTGGGTGGCAGCTTATAGCGGATATACGCAGTATAATACCCCAGCTTCCATTGGCGTGGAATACGACGGCAATGAAACGACTGCACTGAATGTCAACGCCCAGGCCTTCCTGGATTCCGCCCAGCAATTTGAGGATGCTGTTGACCAGGCGGCAGATTGTACCGAGATCATTTATGCTGACCAGGCCGGGAAGGCCGCTATGGCAGACAACGCCCTGCTCTATCAGTTTACAGATGTCAGCCTAGAGGACCAACGCTTTGCCATGGAGATCCTGCTGCCCGGAGAAGACGGAAACGAATCTCTGTGTCAATATACGATCCAGCGCACAGGAGACAATCGCACTGCGGAACAGCTGGAAACCGCCGGATACAACTTAATTCCCGACGAACATGTTTATGTGAAGTTTACGGCGGATACAGCTCAAATGCGGACAGAATATGTAGACACAGCGCAGCACACCTGCCTGGTGGAACTCTATCAGTTTGGTGAGCAAAGTCAGCAGCAGATCAGCCTGATGGCTACCCGCGGAGCAGACAACACCTCCAGCGCACAGTGGGAACTCTATCAACTGTTTGCCAACTATGCCATCGAGCGTTTGAGCGAGATCCCCGTTTACGGGGAGTTTGCCTCCGCAACACAGGAAATCATCAACACCAGCAGTCGGCAGTTTAACTGGCGCAGACAGCTCTACGGCAACCATGAGGCCCTGATGGGATACCTTGGCAGCGTAGAAACTGCACTGAATGCCACCTGCGCAGATGGCACCCGCAAAGTGGACGCCACGTTGTATCCCAGTTTGCTTCAGACTTTCAACAATCTGGAGGCAGAGATCAATGATTACCCCGAGAAAGGTATTCTGATGGCAAACGCCTGCCTTGGCCTACCAGTGCTTGAAGAAATCTTCACTGATCTTGTGACAGATATTGTATCCGGAATCGGCTATGGAGAGCTGGATGACTGGCTGGAGAGTCAGATCACGGATGAAGGCGGAGAGGTCATTGACCGGCTGATGGAACTCAAGGACATGATAAAGGACCTTCTGGGCGAAAAGGCACAGCTGGAAGGAGCCATGGCAGAGATCGAGGCCCTTCTGGATGCAGGCAGTCTGACAGACTATATAACCAGCAAAGTGCTGTCTGAATTTGTGACCGAATCGCCCGACGGCGATATCATTGACGTACATTTTGGTACTTGGAGCGTTAAATTCTATACGGAGCAAGGTGTAGAAAACTACATCAATACCGGCTTCAAAGAGTATTATGATCGAATTGAGGATCTGCGGCTGGCCATTCAGCGCAACTATGATGATTGTGGCGGTGGCGGCGGAGGAGGCGGCGGCTCCGGCGGAGGAGGTTCCGGCGGCAGCGGAGGCTCCGGTGGTTCCGGCGGTTCCGGTGGTTCCGGTGGTTCCGGTGGTGCCGGCGGAAGCGGGGGCTCCAGCAGCAACGGCTCTTCCGGATTTATGGAGAACGGTGGCTCTGGTTCTGGTTCCGACAGAGGTTCTGGTTTGGAACAGCGGGAGCTACGTCCCATCTATGACCCCTCCGGCTATGTCTATGAGGCAGTTCCCTCCAACCGCCTGGAGGGCGTGACGGCCACCGTGTATTATAAGGACGGCGACCGAGCAATCGAATGGGATGCTGCCGACTACGACCAGCTCAATCCTCAGGTGACCGGCGCAGACGGCACATTTGCCTGGTTTGTACCGAAGGGCCAGTGGAAGGTAACGTTTACCACCAAGGACGACTACCAGGTTGCCGACAGCAGCGGGGTACCCGCTGCCATCGAAAACACTGAGAATACCGGCTGGCTCCCCGTGCCGCCGCCCCAGTTTGAGGTTAACGTGGCCATGGTATCCACTGAAGCGCCTCAGGTGGAGCGCGTCACCACTTACACCGATCGCATTGAGGTGGTGTTCAGCCAGTACATGGACATTGAAAGTGTGCAGAAGGCCATCACCCTGGGAAGTACAACGGTCCTTGTTACACCTCTGGACGCGGAGTACGACCTGGAGCAGGCACACCAATATGCCACCCGGTTCTCCGTTGTGCCGGAAAACGGCCAGTATGCAGGAACCCTGGCCATTGCCGCCAGCGCCAAAAACTATGCGGGTACTCCCCTCTCGGCAGTCAGCACCACAACCGTATCCACCCCCGTACAGCGTCCTACAGGCATTACGGTGGAAGGAACTCCCGCGATGGTAATCCACCAGAGCACACAGCTCACCCTGACACTTGAGCCGGGAATTGAAGAACAGAACCTGACCATCGAAAATCTGACCCCCAGCCTGATGAGCGCATCCTCCCTAAGCGTTACCACTGATTCTGATGGGCGCGCCTCTATCACACTGACCGGAACCCTTCCCGGCACTGGTCAGCTCCGTGTCACGGAGCCGGTTTCCGGCCTGACCCAGACCATTTCCGTGCAGATCGTCATGACGGACGCGGATTTGCCCGACCAGCCGGTGGAACCGAAGCCGCCTCAGGCCGTCACCGCAGCCCTGCCGGACGGCACCCCCGTCACCTCGGGGATGACAGTAACCACCGGCGCCCAAATTACCCTCACCACTGCCACCCAGGGCGCAGTCATCCGTTATACCCTGAACGATACCTGTCCCTGTACTGAGGAGGCTTTGGTGTATTCCGGCCCCATCACCATTACCGGCAACACGGTGCTGCGCGCTGCCGCCCTGAAAGATGGGGTATACAGCGACACCATTCGTCTGGAGCTGACTGTCAAAACCACGGAGCCGGAGCCGGAATCTCCCACCGGCGGCTCCTCCTCTTCCTCCGGCAGCTATCTGGTCTCCGTGGACAAGACCACCGGCGGCAAGGTCACCGTAAGCCCCAGCCGGGCCGACAAGGGCGACACCGTCACCATCGCCGCGAAGCCCGACGAGGGCTACGTACTGGATGACCTGACCGTCACCACCAAGAACGGCAGCTCTGTGAAACTGTCTTACAAGGGAGACAACAAATACACCTTCGATATGCCCGGCAGTCAGGTTACCATTGAGGCCGCCTTTGTGAAAGAGGACAGCCAGACCATTGACCTGCCCTTTACCGATGTGGCGGAGAACGACTGGTACTACGGCGCGGTGGAGTACGTCTATGAAACCGGCCTCATGAACGGCACTTCCGCTACCGCATTCTCTCCCTTTATGACCACCAGCCGTGCCATGATCCTGACCATTCTGGCCCGCTACGACGGCGTGGACACCTCCACCGGCTCTACCTGGTATGAGGCGGGTGCCGCCTGGGCCATCGCCAACGGTGTGTCCGACGGCACCAGCCTGGAGGCCAATCTGACCCGTGAGCAGCTGGTCACCATGCTGTGGCGCCTGATGGGCAGCCCCGCTGCCGAAGGCAATCTGTCTGCCTATCCTGATGGCGCCTCTGTAAGCCCCTGGGCCGTTGACGCCATGGTCTGGGCCATCAATCACGGCGTGATTACCGGTAATGGCGCGGGCGAGCTGAACCCCTTGGGCACTGCCACCCGGGCCGAGGTTGCTACGATCCTGATGCGTTTCGACCAATTGCAGCCCCGGTAAACCACACTGGCATACCTTGCATCAACCAAAAGGCCCCTGTGAGCGCACAAAATGCGCTCACAGGGGCCTTTTTTCTTTAAAAAGTTTTACCGATTTTCTGATTATCTTGGCACCACTTCGCAAATGTCGGAATTGCTTGGAATATCAAGCATTTCCGGCATTTTGCGTTTCGGAAGATACCCCGCATATCATGGCATATCGGAGCCTCATTTGGCGGTCAAAAGTAGTAAAAGCGTAGTAGAAAACCGGCCTTACTACTAAGCCGCCAGCTTGTCCATCGCCGCTTTCGCAGAGGCGTAATCCGCATGAGCGTAATAGTTCAGCGTCATGGTGATGTTGGAATGTCCCATGATGTATTGCAGGTCTTTGGGGTTCATTCCAGCCTGGGCAAGCCGAGTGCAGAAAGTGTGCCGCATGGTATGGGGCGTGATGTTCGGCAGGGCCTCATCAGGCTTGTGGTGCTTGTTGTACTTCCTGACAAGCCCCTGGAACATGCTCTCGTAGCAGGACGCCGTTTTGGGAAGGCCGCTTTGGTTGAGGAACAGGAAGTTGGTGTAACCCCCGATATTGACCGGGGCGGCCTTGCCCCTGTTCTTCACAGCCCGCTTCAATGCCTGGTAGACCTTCTCGCTCATGGGGATCTGCCGCACGCCGTTCTTGGTCTTGGGCGCATCCACATAGTAGCCGAGCTCGCTGTCCCGCAGAAGCTGGTGGTCCACATCGATCCGACGGTTCTCAAAATCCAGATCAACCGTCAGGCCGCACAGCTCGGAGACGCGGAGGCCGGTCCCCAGCAGGACGATGATCTCATCGCAATACTTCCGGTAGACCGGGTCGCTGCCGGCGAAGGCCAGGAGGCGGTCCTCCTGTTCCTGGGTCAGCGCGACTTTTTCCTCCGTGTCATCCTCCAGGACCGTGTCCATAGCGAAGTTGAACGGGTTTTTCCGGATGCAGTCATCCTCAATCGCCGTGTAAAAGGCCGCTTTCAAAGACCGTTTCCAGTTGTTGATGGTCTTGTAGGCATAGCCCTTCTCGCTCATCCTGATGGCCCATTCTTTGGCGTCCGAGAGCTTCACCGTGTCAATGCTTCGGGAGCCCAGGGGGTCGCTTTTCAGAACGGACATCAGGTATTCCCGGCCCTTCTCGGTGCTCCGCTTGACATTC
>ERZ1643247.1797-NODE-1797-length-18391-cov-5.845550_pt1 | contig 18391 bp, 19 predicted proteins | sample MGYA00579264_ERZ1643247 | MGnify/ENA primary metagenome ERZ1643247 (study PRJEB29033, sample SAMEA4952262) | chicken gut metagenome | biome: Broiler Chicken; feature: Gastrointestinal Tract; material: Caecum | place: Ireland | collected 2018 | study: Broiler... | reverse complement strand
TTTTGGCGCCGCCGCCAATGCCGCCGCAGATCAAAACCGATACCCCGTGCACCACCAAAAAGTCCGCCAACAGGCTATGTCCGCTGCCGTTTGTGGAAACTACTTCCTCTTCCAAAATGTTTCCGTCCTCTACTGTATAGATCCCAAACTGTTCCGTATGTCCAAAATGCTGGAACACCTGACCATTTTCATAGGTTACCGCAATTCTTGTTTTCATCTGATTGTTCCTCCTCAAATTTTTTCCAAAAAATCAATCATGGGATTCAGCCAGTCACCATCGTAGTTTTCCGCTTCTCCTCTGTCACACCTTGCCGCAATTTCCGGATTCATCGGCAGCTTGCAGACTACCGGGATGTTGTGTCTTGCCGCAATCTCTTCGATATGACTTTCTCCAAAAATCTTGTGCTGTTTGCCGCAGTCCGGACAAACAAAATACGACATATTTTCCACAATGCCCAAAATCGGCACATGCATCATTTCTGCCATCTTTACCGCTTTATCTACAATCATACCCACCAGCTCCTGCGGCGAGGTCACAATGATAATCCCATCCATCGCAATGGACTGAAACACCGTCAACGGGACATCCCCCGTTCCGGGCGGCATATCAATAAACATATATTCTTCATTTTCCCAAATCACATCCCGCCAAAACTGTTTTACTGTTTCCGCAATGATCGGTCCTCTCCACACAACAGGGTCTGTGTCATGATCCAGCAGCAAATTCACGGACATAACGTCAATCCCGGTTTTCGTTTTACAGGGCATCATCCCCAGTTCCGTTCCGTAGGCTTTCTGGGTCATCCCAAACGCCTTCGGAATAGACGGACCGGTAATATCTGCATCCAAAATTGCCGTCTGTTTTCCCTTTCTTTGAGTCAATACCGCCAAGGTACTGGTTACCATGGATTTTCCGACGCCGCCTTTGCCGCTGACAACAGCAATGACTTTCTTTATGCTGCTGTGGGGATTGGGTGCCACCAGAAAATCTGCCGGTTTCCGGTTCGCGCAGTCCGAAGAACAGCTTCCGCAGTTATGGGAACAAGTTTCACTCATGTTTTGACATCTCCTTTGTATTTGTTGGTTGCGTGATTTTCTCTTTTTTGCAGCAAATGGGATGACATTTCTTTCCGCATGGTCTTGCTGCACCGTCGCACAAATCGTATTCCCCGCCCGCAATCACCAGCACTTTGCCTGTAACCAGAGATTCCGCCACCTTTCGTCTGGCATCGTTATAGACGCCTTGCACGGTGGTACGGGCAACACCCATCTGTGCTGCACATTCTTCCTGCGTATATCCCGCCAAATCGATTAACCGCAGTGCTTCATATTCATCCACAGTCATCGCGATTTCCTCGCTGCATCCGCCGTTGACGGGACCAAAGCGGCTGTTTTGCGGCATGGCGCATACCCGCCTGCATTTTCTGGGTCTTGGCATGGGGACACCTCCTGTTTCTGACATATGTTGCTTACTTTTTCAGTATACTCTATTTCTGACATATGTCAATATAAAATCGTTTGTTTCCCGGTTGCCCCGCACAAAAAAAACAGGGGATGCCCTGTCCCCCTGTCTGTCCGCTGTCCCCGCGGCGTTCCTGCCCCAAAATGTACAGGCTTCCCTTCTGCTTCCTGTGCCGGGGCGCCTTACAGCGCTTCAAATGGATATCCCTCACCGAAATAATGATAAATCTTCGTCTTACCGCGAGATTTTTATACAAATATCTTAACCTGTTTGTCCCTTAGACAAATAAATATTTACGGTTCGCGTCTTTGGTCGAGCTTCATGTCCGTACTCCTTGGATATTTCTTCCGCTGCTCATTTTCAAAAGATATATCATTCGTCCCAAAATGCTTCTTCATCATTTACTCATAATATATCTACATTTGGAGCATAGAAATCAAAAAAATATGTGTTATCCGTATCACTCCTCTGCGGCACAGCTTCTGTCTGTTATCATTCCACCTCGTCCGGACGGTAATCATTGATCGACTCATAAATTTCACAAAATTCTTCCCATTCTTTTGTATCCGGAGAAAAATCTCTGCTGAATTGTGGGAACGGGTCCTCATCAAACTCTTGCAGCTCGTATATGATCTGGTCATGATCGGGCGCCCAGTTATCAAATATATCCGTAAAACAAATATTGTTCTCTACCCATATGCTAAGTTTCTCTGTGTCGGGATTCGTACAAAACTGAGCGAGATAGCCCACCGTTGCCTCGCTGCCGGAATCATCACTGAGAACAGCCTCACATGTCGTCCGCTCATAGCGCAATTTGCCGTCCTCGCTTGTAAATACGCCCACCTCATGGTTACGGAAACCCATGCCGCCCTCTTTGTCCTCAAAGTCAACTTCCATGCTGAGCGCATTCTCCTGCATCAGCTTTAAGAGCAGGTCATACTGCTCTGTTGTCAGCGGACGTATAGGCTCTCCGTTTCTTTCTGGCTGATCCTTGATCCACGACCTCGTCCAGCTGTCAAAATCCCCCAGCGTTCCGGAAAACGACCACCGCCCGCTGCCGCTGAACTCTATTGTTGTTTTGTCAACCGTAGGATATTCATATACCCGCATACCATACTCGCCGTAAAATTTCCATGCGTCCAGAACCGGTTTCAACGCATCCACAGCCGCTTCGGTCCAGTTTCCTTTCAAAGTAAGTGTTCCATTCGCACTTGAAATGTTTGCCATGCACGTCCCTCCTTAAAATTTTATCTGCGGCGTCCTCTTTCCAATGTTGTCCGCCAATCACCATTCTGCGTCTTCCACAAATTCAGAACTGCCGTTTTCCCGGTCATAGAAAAATCGTACATGGGTATTTTGCAGTTCTCCTTCTTCTTCCGGCGGCACGCAAAGCCCTGCATCCCATGATACCGACTGTATGGAATCGGTCAAGCGTTTCCGGTTTTCAAACGCCTCCTGCATCAATGCCGCTTGATCTTCATTATAATAAAATCCCTTCGGAAAATCAGGTGATGAAACGTCCTCGAGATTCACTTCTGCCAGCAGCATCAACAGACACTCCAGCACTTCCTCTACTTTTGTCGGGTCCTGCGTAGACATAAAATCCTCCGGGTCGATATCAATCTCGTCCCCTTCCACTTCAAACATCACATTCCAGGGAATATCCGCATCTCGATATTTTTCCAGCAATTTCGCAATTTCCTTACTTTTCATATGAATGACCGCAAATGAACTGCTACTGGAATTGGTGACAAAATCTGTTCGGATTTTCATAAAACATCCCTTCCTTTTTTTCCTCCTGCATCAGACGCTTTTTGCCGATGTATCGCCCATCCTGCGTTCCGCTTCCGCCCCTTACAGCGCTTCAAATGGATGCCCCTTCTCTTTGGCAAATTGCTCCGCATAAGATCCCGCAGGCGCATGAATGGTGAACTGCGGACATCCAAAAAACGAATAGCCATGCGCACAGTCGTAAATCTTCGTCACACTCGCCGGTAGTGTAACATCACGCAGGCTTTCACAATCGGCAAATGCGTCATACGCAATCTCCTCAACCCCTTCTAACAGGATCACTTCTGTTAAGTCCACACAAGCCATAAACGCAGCTGGAGGAATCTCTTTTACGCTGCCGGGAATGGTCACGGAAGTCAGTGCAGTGCTTACAAACGCCTGTTCCTGAATGGTTGTAAACCCCTCCGGGAAGGTAATGCCCGTCAGATTCTCAAGACAATCATCAAAAGCATCCGAGCCAATTTCCCGCACCCCGTCCGGTATGGTCACCTGCCCGCCTTCGCCATTGTAACGCACCAGCACATCATATTCGACCACAAATTCCTCTTTTTCCTGTAATTCATCCGCTTCATTCATTTCATTTGATTCTTTCGCCAGTTTGCGATCCGGCACATATAAATCCCCGCCGGAAGCTCCGTTTATGGCACCCCATTGCTCCCCGTCGATTTTACAGGTATACGCCTGTGTCATACAATCATACGTATACACCTGGGCATATTCATTTTCCGGATCATATACTTCTGTCCCGGCAACGGCAATTTTGGCAATCTCCTGCATAGATGGAATCTTTTTGACTTTTTGGATAAATTTATCGTCATCCGTTAAAATCGGCTCTCCGTAGCATTCGATGGAATCCTTGAGCATGTCCACCAGCTTCGCGATATCGGGACACTCCGCCAATTCCTTCGGGCTAAGCGTTGCGGAAACTTCCGCATATTCCCCCGGTCCGAACGGTTCTTCATAACCCAAAGCCTCATATCTCAGCTTTTTTCCATCTTTCAATTCTATCATCAGGTTCAATGTAAAGCTGCTGCTGCTGGAATTGGTAACAAAATCTGTTCGGATCTTCATAAAACAGACCTCCTTTTTACCTTTATATTCTGTTATTTACTTTTTCTCTTAAGTTCATTTACGTCCACAAACGCAAATCCCTGTTCCCCGGCAAACTGTTCCGCATAAGATCCTCCCGGAGCGAAAATGGTAACCTCCGGGCACCCTTCAAAAGCGTCTTCACTGATTTGTGTCACGCTCTCGGGAAGTATGACAACTTCAAAGTTTTTACATCCAACAAAGGCTTTCGCCGCAATTTCTGTGGTTTCACCTGAAATCACGATTCCCTTTAAATTCATGCAATTCTCGAAGGCATGCAGTATCTCTTTCACTTCACTCCAGATCACGACAGTCGCCACATCACAGCCCGAAAACGCGCATCACGAATCGTTGTCAGACTTGTCGGTAAAATAATTTTATTCAGATTTTTACTTTCAGCAAACGCGCCTGACGCAATTTCCTGCACCCCGTCTGGTATAGTTACCTGTCCGCCTCCGCCATTGTAACGCACTAGTACTCTTTTTTTGATTACGAATTTCTTTCCGTTCTCCTTTTATTTGTAATCTTCTTCGTTCTCTGCCACGCCCGCGTCAGGCACATACAGGCTTCCTCCCCGCGCGCCATCAATGTCTTCCATTTCCTCGCCGCTAACCCACTTTGTATAAGCTTTCGTTTCACAATCATAAGTGTATTCTTGCGTATATTCTTCTACCAAGCCATACGATTCCGTCCCTTCGACGGAAATTTTGGCAATCTCCTGCATAGAAGGGATCTTTCTGATTTTTTTGATAAATCTACTATTGTCCGTTAAAATCGGCTTTCCGCAGCATTCGATGCCGCCTTTGAGCATGTCCACCAGTGCCGCAATATCGGGACACTCCGCCAGCTCCTTCGGGCTGAGCGTTGCGGAAACTTCTTCATATTCTCCCGGTTCGAACGGTTCTTCATAGCCCAAAGCCTCATAGCTCAGCTTTTTTCCATTTTTCAATTCTATCATCAGGTTCAATGTAAAGCTGCTGCTGCTGGAATTGGTAACAAAATCTGTTCTGATCTTCATTTTTACTCCCTCTTTCTCTTTGACTTCATTTCCATTTCGTTTATATGTTACGCAATGTCTTTTTTCCCGATAATCATTCAGATAATCCCGCGAACTTTACCAACTTCCATCCTATCTGCGTGAAGTACTCCATGAGAAGGCTAAATCTTTTGGCGTGACAATTCCTATTTTCTCAGAACATCTCATACTCGCTGATTTTCTTCTCACGATCATAACGAAAAATAGCGTCGCTGCCACTTTCCGCATCCTCTTCCTCGTCCATACCCCATTCGGCAATGCCGGTATGCCAGTCCACTGTCTTGATAGAATCGGTCAGTTCCTTCACCCTTTCATTCGCTTCCAGAAGCATCTTCACCTGTTCTTCGCTGTAATCGTAGTTTTCCGGGAACCCCGGCGATTCCACATCTTCTAAATTGACCCCAGCCAGCATATCCAGCAAGGCAAACAGTACTTCCTCCACATGGGTCGGATTCTTCGGCACAAATATGTCATCCATATCTTCAATATGGATCATATCGTTATCTATTATAAAATCCGTCGTCCAAGGAATATCAGCGTTTCGGTACTTCTCAAGAAACTCTCCGAGAGCTTTGCTCTTGATGTGGATAATCCCAAAGGAACTGCTGCTGGAATTGGTGACAAAATCTGTTCTGATTTTCATATAATTTTCCCCCTTATTCTATATATTGCTTGGTCGAACGGCTGCAAAGCACAATTTCCCGCATCAGCGGGCATCCACCCATACAAAGTTCCCGCTTTTCGCATGCCGGGCAAGCGCCAAGCATCCGATTGCGGAACCGCGTAAACGCCTGACTGTTCCATGCTTCCTCTATGGTATTCGTCCGCAGGGAAACCGCATATTTCTTTCCCTGGTCAAAGCTGCATGGCATCATCTGCAGATCCGCACTGATATAACAGCTGAATCTGCCGCCTTCACAGGTATCCAAAGAAGCCGGGTGAATATTTCTGCAAAAATTCACCGCTCCCGGCACATGACAGCTGTCCATTCCCACTTTAAACGGATGTTGGACATCTACCTGCGCAAAGAAATCTTTCACCCTTGGGTCATCTGCCGAAAGTACATTTTCTGCGGTTCCCTGCCCCACTGGCTTATGCAAAAGGAAAATCACGGCATTGATGCCCTTCGGAAAATCATTCTTCCGCAGCCGTTCTATGGCTTCCTCTATGCTGTTTTGCCCCAATACATAATGAATATTTGTTTTCACGCCTGCATCTAATAATTGCTGTATCGCCTGTAAGGTATAACTGCTGCGGTACCAGCTGACCGCTACCGCACCGCAATATTGCTTGCAAAGCGCCGCGATTTCCGAAGTCATTCCATAGCCGGACGTTGTAAAATTGGGTACCAACTGATTTTCCCGGCAAATCTGCAAAATCTCCGCAAACTGTTCGTGCTGATCCGGGTCTCCTCGACCGCCAAGGGCAAACTGATTGCAACGACCTTTTGCCTGTTCTGCAATCCAGCGAAAATTTGCCGCCGTCATATTTGGCTCCTCCACCCAACGCCCGCTTTGATAGCATCCAATCCCAGCCTTGGCACAAAGCCCTGTTTTTCCATGAATGCAGTGCCCCATAATCCCCACATCCATCAAATGCGGAAAGGATGCCATAAACGGATCCACGCCGGTATCTTTCCCCGTTTCATCTAAAATACCTGTCCGTACATATGCACCCGTTTCCGTATCAAATGCAGACTGAAACCGAAATGCTTCATCTTTGATGACGTATCTCATCAGAATCCCTCTTTTCTTTCGTTCCATTACACAAAAACTTCTCGGCAGCAACATCCATTTGGGGGACCACGCCATCCAAAAACATCAGAAATGAAACCAAAGATGGAATAAGATGAATGTGTCATAGATTCCTTTCTTCCATCAGACTGCTTCGCCGCCTAAATGAAAAAAGTCTCTATATGATGATGCCCACTCTTTGCTTTCTACCAACCATCTGACATTCCTACAGCGTTTATTTTCTCTCATGCCCATAATGACGCACACATCCGCCAATTAGCATAATTGCCGCAAATAAAATACCATAATAAATAATTTTATCTGACAAAGACACAATGGCTGCCAATACCATAAACAGGCAGGCAAAAATCCCTAGTACCGGCATCACAAAACGCTGGAAGGTCGGCAAAGAAGTTTCTTTTTTGATCTGCATCAAAAAAATAGGGATATACATCAGATAAATCGTAATAATTGGCAATTCCGAACTGTCAAAGCTAAAATTTCCAAACCATGGTGTTTCCGCCAAATTTGCACCATAGAAATATAACAGCCAAAGAGATGCCATCAACAATCCCATTGCCGCAGAATTGGTCGGCATATTGGTCACTTTGTCCACACCTTGGAATACCTTAGGGGTAGGTCCTTCCTCACGAATGGCCATTGCATAAAACGCACGGGTACAACCTAACATCAAGCCATTCAAAGAACCCAGACCAGAAATAACCACAAATACAAACAACAGCACTCCGCCTACATTAGAAAATACATTGGAAAAAGCAATTTTTGCACCGGTTTCTCCATTTTCCATCATAACTGCGTTTTCAACCGCCCCTGCCAAGCCAATATAATACAGCATATAAATTAAGACAACAAAAGCAGAGCCAAACATCAAGGCTTTTGGTAAATTCTTTTTTGAGTCCCTCAGTTCCGCATTGATGCTGGTCGCACAGATCCAACCTTCATAAGCAAAGCATGTACCAACTACCGCAGTAAATAGCGGGCTGCCTCCCACTTCAATCAATGGTTCCGCCGTAAAGTTTTCAATCATAATCCCAGTGCGCAAACCGTAGATCGTTCCGAAAATCGCCATCAAACCCAGCGGAATTAGCTTGATCACAGTTGTAGATACTTGAAGTTTTCCTGCCAGTTTTGGGGAAACAGCATTCAGCGTAAAACTGCCAATCAAATATACTCCTGTCAATGTCATCGTCTGTGCTCCGCCAATATCCCAGCCAATCAAAACTGCCGTATATCTGGCGGCAACCCATGCTACAACCGATGTCATTGCCGGAAAATAAATCATCGCCATAAACCATGCAAAATAATACCCATATCCTTTCCCCACGGTTTCTTCCGCATAGTCCACAACACCGCCGGCTTTTTCATACTTCGTTGCCATCACCGCAAAATTATATGCGCAAATAATCATCACCAAACCGCCCAAAAACCAAGCCAATATCCCAAGCGGCAAGTCACCGCCTGTGGTTACCAGCACTTTTTCTGCCTTAAAAAATACACCGCTGCCGATGACAATTCCCACTACCATAGCAATCGCCATGAGAAGTCCATATTTTTTTTCCAGTTGATCCTGCATGTTCTGTTCTCCTCTCCTGCATTTACACTGTCGCAGATTCGCGTTACAGCTGTTATACGTTATCTTACAAAAGTATCATGTTTCTTCCTGAAATGCAATATTTTTCCAAAAAAACATTGTTTTTTTACATATACTTTGTCAAAATATTCCTCATCAAATCCATCTGCAATGTGTATTTTTCTCATTTTTCTTCCATCACAAAACCATAAAAACATATTTTTGCTAAAAATTTAATATATTTTTTCCACTTTCTTTATACAATCTAAACACAGCACTGCAACTTCACAACAAAATCTGCCTTTTTCCCTCTCCAACGCCTTTTGCTACAGCCTGTTTCCATTGTCTCTCCTTTCCGTCACAGGTGCATTCCCGATCCTTTCTATGCGCAAAAACTGCGCCTTGCTCTTTTTTTGACAAACATGGAAATGCACCTTTTGTTGCATTCCTTACATAATCTTTCTTTATGACATAAAAACAGGGAACCTTTCTCCATCATCAGAATGGTTCCCTGCTGTTACAGTCGTTGCACACGCAGCTCTCTTCAGAAAATTTCATCTGTCTCCGTTCTGCAACGAACTGAATTACTGTGATATGTTTTTTTCATTCGCGTTCTTTTGTTCCAAATCCGGCTTTCTGGTAAGATCCGACGTTTCATCAATATCCCACAGCGCAAACGGTGCCATGCATCGGTATTGATATACTTGTTTGGGTTCTTTCCGCAGCAGCACCTTCCCTCCAACATCTCCTTGCAGTGCAAACAGCGCTTGTGCAGCCTCTGCACAAAATATACAGGGATTTCCCCAGACTACTCCATCCGTCACACATCCCATCCGTTTTCCGGACCGGAGAAATCCTTCCACAAATCCATGCAAATCTACCTCCGGCAAGTATGGTTGATCTGCCACAAAAAACAAATACGCACGCCCCTGCTGTATGCCCAAGTGTAACAACGCACATTGTATGGACGAACTCATTCCTCTCTGCGGCGCGGGATTCCAGACCACCTCCGCCACTTTCTGAACTTCTTCCGCAATCCTATGGCTAGAAGTCACTACCGTCACTCGCTCCTTTCGCCGACGCGCAAGGGAAATCATCTTTTCAAACCCATGCCGATACATCGCCTTCCCATCCACAGGAAACAGCAGCTTATTCCCGCCAAATCGCCGACTCAGCCCTGCAGCCAATAAAATCCACTCAATCTGCATGTTTCTGCAGCCCCATCACGATTTTCTCCGGTGTAATAGGCAATTCTGTAAATCGCAATCCCGTCGCATGATATATGGCCTGCGCAATCGCAGGCGCCGGAGTATTGATGACAATTTCGCCGATGGATTTTGCACCAAACGGACCTGTCTGCTCATAACTGCTGTCAAATTCCACCCGCAGTTTCCCCATATCCAAACGGGTAGGAATTTTATACTGCATTAGGGAATTTTCTGCCAAACGTCCTTTTTCATCATAGGTAATGTTTTCATGCAGCGTCATACCGATTCCCTGAACCAAACCGCCTTCCACCTGTACTCTTGCCAGATTGGGATTGATTACCGTACCGCAGTCTACCACTGCCACATAGTCGATTAGTTGAATGCTCCCTGTTTCGGGATCTATTTCCACTTCCACTGCTCCTGCCATAAACGGCGGCGGAGAAATGGGAGAAGAATGCGCTTCTGTTGCAAATAATGCTTCTTCTGCTGCACACATCGCCTCATTTGCCATATCTCTACGGCTGATGCTTCTGCCACTGTTCAAATTATATACGCATTCTCCGTCAAAGTCTACTTCCTCTACGCCACATCCCAGCTTTTTGGCGCCATATGCTTTCATTTTCTCGACCAAAGCTTCACAGGCTTTCACCGTTGCCATACCAGTGACATAAGTCGTACTAGACGCATAGGAACCGCTGTCATAAGGAGAAATATCCGTATCCACACCGTAGACTACAATCTCATCCACCGAACAATCCAGACAGTCCGCCGCCATTTGTGCCAAAATGGTGTCACATCCTGTTCCCATATCTGCCGCCCCAATAGACAGAGAATAAAATCCATCATCATTGATCTTCACCGACACAGCGCCCGTATCCACGCCGGAAATTCCGGATCCCTGCATTGCCATCGCAATTCCTACCCCGCGGATCTTTCCATCCGGCATGATGCGTCTTGGATATTTCTCTTTCCATCCGATCTGTTGTGCCGCCCGTTCCAAACAACGATCCAGCGTACAGCTATTTGCCGTCTCTCCATAATACCCATGCATGACGTCTCCTTCTCTAGTCAGATTCTTCTCCCGCAGCACTACCGGATCCATTCCAAGTTTATCCGCCAGCTCATTAACCGCAGATTCCACCGCAAATATCCCCTGCGTTGCTCCGTATCCGCGATATGCACCGGCAGACATTTTATTGGTATATACCACATCATACTGAAAACGAAACGCTTCCGCTTTGCTGTAAAGCGGGATGGATTTATGTCCGGATAGCCCAACCGTTGTCGGTCCATGCTCGCCAAACGCACCGGTATTGGACAATGTGTTGACCGCAATCCCTCGAATTCGACCATCTCTGGTTGCACCGATACGCACTTTGACCTCCATTTCATGTCTGGGAGAGGAAGCAATCAGACTTTCTTCTCTGGTATAAACAATCTTTGCAGGGCGACCGGTTTTCCACGTGACGATAGCAGGATATACTTCTGCCACCACGGTTTGCTTTGCACCAAATCCACCGCCAATTCTTGGCTTGATAACACGTATGCTTGATTTCGGGATATCCAGCGCGTGGGCAAGAATACGGCGCACATGAAAGGGTACCTGTGTAGAACTGATGACATTCAGCCTACCATAGGTATCCATCTGTGTATAGGTTCGAAAGGTTTCCATCATAGTCTGCTGTACTGCCTTGGTATGGTAGGTATTTTCCACGACCACATCACATTCCGCCAGCACCTGATCCACATCCCCATATTCCTCCAGTCCACTGGCACATAAATTCCGTTTGTTATCCGCGCCAACGGGACAAAGTGCTTTCCAATCCGCTTCCGGATGTACCAAAATAGGATGATCTTTTGCCTGTCGAAAATCCAGCAACGGCTCCAGCACCTGGTATTTGACTTGGATCGTTTTCATCGCCCGATCCACTGTTTTTTCATCTTCTCCTGCCACAATTGCAACCGCATCCCCGACAAACCGCACCCGCTTGTCTAAAATCAGGCGGTCGTATGGACTTGGTTCCGGATATGTCTGCCCTGCCATGGTAAATCTGCGCTGGGGTACATCCGCATAGGTCAGTACACAGACAATCCCCGGCATCTTTTCTGCCGTTTCTTTCTGGATTTCCAGAATCTCCGCATGTGCATATGGACTGCGCAGCACCTTGACTACCAAACAATCTTTCGGTGCAATATCGTCTGTATATACCGGTTTTCCTGTCACCAACGCCATAGCATCTTTTTTCCGAACCGGTTGATTGACATATTTCATGCTTACGCCTCCCTTTTCCTTGCGTCCAAATATGCGCGAATGGCACGCAGCTGCCCTTCATAGCCGGAACAGCGGCAGAGATTTCCAGCAAGATACTCCCGGATTTCCTCATCTGTCGGATTCTCCAACTCTTTTTCCATCGCCAATACATTCATGATAAAGCCCGGACTGCAGTAACCGCATTGCTCCGCCCCCTGATCCGCCAGATATGCGCCGAAGGCTTCTGCTTCTTTCTGGCATCCTTCCAATGTGACCACGCGATGTCCATCTGCGCGCGCCGCTAAAACAGAACAAGATAAAACCGGTTTCTCATCCATCCATACCGTACAGAGCCCGCAGTTAGAAGTTTCACAACCTCTTTTGACACTGTAACACCCCTGTGCCCGGACAAAATCCAATAACATCATATCCGCCGGCACCTCCGCCGTAATCTCTTTCCCATTCAAATGCAACCGAATCCGCATCCGTCATTCCCTCCTGTCAACTGCCGCAGCCCTCGTTTGATCAACACCTCTGCAATATGGCGGCGATATGCGCCGCTGGCTCTGGTATTATCCGCAAACGCCAACTGCGCGGCTGCCCACGCGCCAAAGGCATGAATTTGTTTTTCTGTAATCGCTTTCGAGCACAAGATACCTTCTGTATCCCGTACTTCCACCGGCATACATGGTCTTGCCCCAACCACAGCGCGATATCCCTGCATATCCTTGCTGACGGCACAGGAGACCACTGGAAAATCCGTAGCCGTATTGCGCTGAGACAAATATACCGTCTCTACCGGTGATTTTTTCAGAATCACCCGTACCAGAATATCTGTATCCTTTTTCATTCTAGTAAAATCTGTTAACGCCACTCTTCCTCCGCGATATAACTCCACATCACAATCCAGTCCCATCAGACAACATAAAATATCGGAAAATCCAAATCTGCCAAAAATACTGCCACCGACCGTTGCGCAGTTTCGCATCTGTACACCAACAATATGCCGTAAACTCTCTCGTACAGCCCCTTTGGTATATGCATGAATACCTTCATGGATTTCCAGCGTATGCAGCGTGGTCATACATCCGATGGAAAATGCATCCGCATCCTCCGTAATCCCGTCCAGTCCTAACGCAGATAAATCAATGGCTGTCTGAATATGTTTCTTCCCCAGCCGCAGCCATACACCACCGCCAAATATCACATTTGTTTTCTTCTGATTCAATTCGTATGCCTCTTCCAAACTGGAAACCTTTACATATTCCCGGATGGTAAACATCATATTCCTCCTGTTCTGTACTTCTGCATCATCAACAATCTCTACTTTTCCTTTTTTCCAAAAAAAGCAGCTTTTGCTTCCGACCAAATACGGATCCATCTTACACCGTTCGGTCAAAGACTTTCCTCCGCCATATATTTTTCCATTCTTTTTATCATACCATATTCTTCAGAAAAAAAACAGAGAGTATGCTCCAACGGAACATGCTCTCTATCCTGTTCTCCTTCCCAAGATGCACGCTGCATCTCTTATTCCAATTCAAAAGCACCGGTATACAGCTGATAATATTTCCCTTTCTGTGCAATCAAATCATCGTGATCTCCACGTTCGATAATGCGTCCCTGCTCCAGCACCATAATGACATTGGAATTTTGTACCGTAGACAAGCGGTGCGCAATCACAAATACCGTTCTGCCTTTCATCAGTGCATCCATCCCACGCTGCACAATCGCCTCTGTTCTGGTATCAATGGAAGAAGTTGCTTCATCCAGAATCATCACCGGCGGATCGGCAACCGCTGCACGGGCAATGGAAATGAGCTGCCGCTGTCCCTGCGATAAACCGGAACCATCACCGGACAGTATCGTCTGATAGCCTTCCGGCAGCATACGAATAAAGCTGTCCGCATTGGCAAGTTTCGCCGCACGAATACATTCTTCATCAGTCGCATCCAGTTTACCATATCGGATATTATCCATGACGGTACCGGTAAATAAGTTAACATCCTGCAAAACAATCCCCAGAGAATGCCGCAGGTCTGCTTTCTTGATTTTATTGATATTGATGCCATCATATCGTATTTTCCCATCAGCAATATCATAAAATCGATTGATCAAATTGGTGATCGTGGTTTTACCTGCGCCAGTCGCGCCCACAAATGCGATCTTATGCCCGGGTTTTGCATACAGGCTGATGTTGTGCAGTACAATTTTATCTTCGGTATATCCAAAGTCCACATCAAAGAAACGCACATCTCCTGCCAGCTTCGTATATTCCACACTGCCGTCCGGTCTGGGCTGTTTCCATGCCCAAATCCCGGTATGCTCTTTGCATTCTGTCAATGCTCCGTCATCTGTGTATTTTGCGTTGACCAATGTTACCACACCGTCATCGGATTCCTCTTCTTCATCCAGCAGTTCAAAAATACGTTTTGCACCTGCTAATGCCATAACTACCGCATTGATTTGCTGTGATACTTGGCTGATGGGCGCAGAAAAGCTCTTAGAAAGCTGTAAAAACGAAGCAATCGCACCCAATGTCAGTCCACCAATGCCGTTTACTGCCAGTGCACCGCCCACAATGGCAATGAGCACATACTGTAAATTTCCTAAGTTCATCATAATTGGCATTAGGATATTGGCATATTGATTGGCTTTTGTTGCATTTTCGCATAACGCCTCATTTTTCTCACAAAATGCTTCCTTTGCCTTTTCTTCATGACAAAACACTTTCACTACTTTCTGTCCGTGTATCATCTCTTCAATATATCCATTCACATCCCCCAGCGCTTCCTGCTGACGAATGAAATACATTCCACTGTGTCCGGCAATATATTTGAAAATCTTCATCACAAAAAACATAACTACCAAAACCAATACCGTCAGATGGATACTGGTATATACCATCGCACAGAAAACCGCCGCAATTGTTACCACAGAAGAAAACATCTGCGGTATGCTCTGGGAAATCATCTGCCGCAGCGTATCTGTATCGTTGGTATATCGGCTCATGATATCTCCATGGGTATGTGTATCAAAATACCGGATAGGCAGCCGCTGCATATGGGCAAACATCGTATCTCGGATTTCTTTCAAAATCCCCTGAGAAATGGCAACCATCAACCAGTTGTACAGAAAAGTTGCCACAATCCCCATCAGGTAAACGCCGCCCATCATCAGTACCGCACGGAATAACCCGGAAAAATCCGGCACCGCCATTTGCAGCAATGGAACAATATAACTGTCGATTACAACTTTTAAGAACAAAGAGCCGATCACGCCGGAAACGGCGCTGAGCAATATACACACCAATACCAGGATAACCCGCAGTTTATAATCCTTCAAATATCCTAGCAATCGTTTCATCGCTACTTTATCCATTTTGGGACGTCCAATCGGTACGCCTTTTCTGCGTCTTCTCATTCTTCAATGCCCCCTTTCTGCTGGGATTCATATACTTCCCGATAAATTGCATTTTCCTTCAGCAGCTCAGCATGGGTGCCTACTCCATCGATTTTTCCATCGTCCAAAACCAAAATCATATCTGCATCTTCCACAGAAGAAATCCGCTGGGCAATAATAATCTTTGTGGTATCCGGAATTTCTTCTCGGAATGCCTTTCGGATCATCGCATCCGTTTTGGTATCCACTGCACTGGTGGAATCATCCAGTATCAATATTTTCGGTTTTTTCAACAATGCCCGTGCGATACAAAGTCTTTGTTTCTGCCCGCCGGATACATTGGTACCGCCTTGTTCAATATAGGTATCATATCGATCTGGGAACGTCTGGATAAAGTCATCCGCCTGCGCCAGTTTGCAGACATGCAGCATCTCCTCGTCTGTCGCATCTTCTTTGCCCCAGCGCAAATTATCTTTGATCGTACCAGAAAACAATACATTTTTCTGTAAAACCATCGCAACCTGTTGGCGCAGCGTTTCCAAATCATATTCCCGCACATCTCTGCCGCCGACTTTCACAGACCCTTCCGAAACATCATACAACCGCGGAATTAACTGTACCAACGTACTCTTGGAACTGCCGGTACCTCCGATGATCCCTACCGTTGCTCCTGCCGGTATGTTCAAATTGATATGATCTAGACACAGCTTATCAGCATTTTTACCATACCGAAAACTTACATTTTCAAACACAATACTGCCATCTTCCACTTGGGATATCGGATGTTCTGGATTATGGATATCGCTTTCCTCATTTAGAATTTCTACTGCTCTTTCCATAGAAGCATAAGAAATAGTAATCATGACAAATACCATGGAAAACATCATCAAACTCATTAAAATCTGCATGGTATAAGAGAACATGCTAGTCAAATCACCCGTTGTCATTCCTACAGCCGGGTTATTCCCAGAAGCAACAATTAGTTTCGCTCCCAACCAAGAAATCAGCAGCATACAGCCATATGCGCAAAACTGCATCAGCGGTGCGTTGAACGCTAGGATTCGTTCTGCTTTTGAGAAATCCTTATAAATGGTCTGAGAAACTTTTCCAAATTTTTCTGTTTCATGATCTTCTCGAACAAAGGACTTTACCACGCGTATCCCATGTAGATTTTCCTGCACCACATTATTCAAATGATCATATGTTCGGAATACCCGTTCAAAAATCGTCTTTGCATTCTGAATAATCAACCACAGCCCAACAGCCAGGATGGGAATAGCAATGACAAAAATGGGTGCCAGGTGTGAGTTAATCTGAAACGCCATAAATAATGCAAAAATCAACATAATCGGCGAACGTACCGCTACACGAATCGCCATCTGATATGCATTTTGGATATTGGTAATATCCGTTGTCAGGCGGGTTACGATACTAGCTGCGGAAAATTTATCAATATTAGAAAAAGAATATTCCTGTACTTTATTATACATATCCATCCGCAGGTTTTTCGCAAATCCAGCAGAAGCTACCGCAGCATATTTCCCAGACAACGCGCCGAATGTCAAAGAGACGATACAGCAAATCACCAATATCGCTCCCATTTTTAAGATGTACTGCATATTCCCCGCTTCAATCCCATAGTCGATCAGCTTTGCCATCAACAAGGGAATAATCACCTCCAAAATCACTTCGAAGGTAACGAACACAGGCGTCAATATAGAACTTTTTTTGTATTCTCTGACGCTGCGCATCAATGTTTTTACCATGTTACTACCTCCTTTTATGCCCTCTTATTTTTTCTTGTTTCCATACCACTGAAATGGACAAACCAGTCGCATATCCTACCTTCCTTCGCCCTCCAAATTTTTTTCCATCTTTCTGAGAATACGCATCAACGTCTCTTGTTCTTCCACCGATAATCCACGATACATTTTTTCTTCCAGAATCTGTACGCAGTCTGTCGACACCTCATGGGCTTTCCAACCTTTTTCTGTCAACTCTATTTTTTTCAGCCTTGCATCTGCACTGACTGCAGTTCGTGTAATCATCCCCTTTTCTTCCATCAGCCGCAGTATTTTAGAAATGGTCGATCGGCGCACAGAAAACTGCGCTTCCAAATCTTTCTGGTATACATCGCCCTGATTGCGCACCAAGTACCCAATTACCATCATATTCTGACCGGTGATGATTTCCTGCATTCTCTGGCTGCTCATTGCGTCTAATTCTCGAAAAAAAATGTGCGTCAGCTTATTCAACAATAAAATCGGTTTGTCCTTCATGTTTCCTCTCCCTTTCTTTTGTTAGCTATCTAACTGTTGCACAGGAAACATTATAACAATCCGCCCAGAAAAGTCAATGCCCTTTTTTCTTTCTAATGAAATTCTAAAAAACAGAACTGCTTGCTCCAATCCCATTCCTCCAAAAAAACTGTTTTTGCCTGATCCAGGCGGCATGGCGGATGTTGTCAGATTCTCTTTTCATCCGTTCCTGCATTGATCTCTGAATAATGTTCCATCTTCTCCTGCTTCCCTCCTGCATCCAAAAAACCGATTTCCTGCCTTACCGCAAACATCAAGCAAGCTCCTTTTTCCATCAGATACTCATAGCCGGAAACATTTCTCAACCCTGCCTTTATATCATAGGACAAAAAAGCCTCCCGGAAAAATCCGAGAGACTTTTTGGTTGTGCCATTTCTGTTGTAAATTGATCTCTTTGGTTCCCTGCAGAGGGTTATCTCTTGGAGAACTGAGGCGCGCGTCTTGCGGCTTTGAGACCGTATTTCTTTCTTTCTTTCATACGAGGATCTCTTGTCAGGAATCCAGCTTTTT
>ERZ1643247.1795-NODE-1795-length-18403-cov-4.089547_pt1 | contig 18403 bp, 18 predicted proteins | sample MGYA00579264_ERZ1643247 | MGnify/ENA primary metagenome ERZ1643247 (study PRJEB29033, sample SAMEA4952262) | chicken gut metagenome | biome: Broiler Chicken; feature: Gastrointestinal Tract; material: Caecum | place: Ireland | collected 2018 | study: Broiler... | reverse complement strand
AGACCGTATGTGCCGATGGATAAAAGATGAACAAAAAAAAACCGATACGTCCGTATCGGTTTTTGTTTTTAAAAGGGGACTTATTTTGTGCCGAAAAGTCTGTTGCCGGCGTCGCCGAACCCGGGCACGATGTATCCGTTGCCGTTAAGGCCTCTGTCCACACAGGCAAGGAACACCTGCACGTCCCTGTGAGAGTTTCTGACCTTGTCGATTCCCTGCGGGGCGGCGAGAATGGACATCAGTTTGATGTCTTTGCAGCCTTTCGATTTCAGCATGGATATAGCCGCGCACGCCGACGCGCCCGTCGCCAGCATAGGGTCGAGCACGATGACTTTTTTGTCGGCTATGTTTTCCGGCAGTTTGCAGTAGTATTCTTTGGCTTCAAGCGTTTCAGGGTCGCGGTAAATGCCTATGTGCCCGACTTCGGCCGTCGGCAGAAGCGCCAGCACGCCGTTTACCATGCCCAGCCCCGCCCTGAGAACGGGTACAATCGCCACGGAATTTTCCTTCACCACATACTGCGTCACGCTTTCCAGCGGAGTGGTGACTTCGCGGGCTTCGACGGGCACGTCTTTAAGCGCCTCGTACGCGAGCAGAGTGCTGACTTCACAGACGATTTCACGGAACTGTTTCATTGCCGTGTTTACATCGCGCAGCAAGGCTATTTTGTGGTTTAAGAGCGGGTGATTCACGACGATAACGTTTTTATCCATAAAATTCTCCGTTTGCCGTAAGGCAGTTAAAGTATATTGATATTTTACACTAACGGCGGTAAAAATTCAACGGCAAACGAAAATTTTTTAATCATATATTTTTCGCCGCCGCGTTTGCGCCGCGGCGACTGTTTGTGATACAATTTCAAAGATACGGAAGGTTGGATATGAAAATCAGATTCTTTAACGGTCACGTCATGACCATGAACAAAAACAACGATATTTTCACGGGCGAGGTGCACACCGACGATGACGTCATCACCTATGTCGGCGGCGAAACATCCGGCGGCACGTTTGACAGGGAAGTTGACATGCGCGGCGGAGTAATTATGCCCGGATTTAAGGACTGTCATTGCCATTCGCCCATGACGCTGTTCCGCAATTACGCCGACGACCTGCCTCTCGACGAGTGGCTCAACGACAAGATTTTTCCGCTGGAAGCCAAACTCGACGGCGAAAGCGTATATTGGGGCACTCTTCTCGCCGTGCTGGAATATCTTTCGGGCGGCGTGACGGCGGTGTGCGACATGTATTTCTGGGATGAATGGCTTGTCAAAGCCATGGCGGACGGCGGCATGCGCTGCGTGTTTGTCAAAGGCATGAGCGACAACGGCAATTTTAAGCGGGAAACGCTGGACGCCTGCGAAAGAAACTATCTCATGCTTAACGAGCTGAGCCCGCTGGTGCGCTACGACCTCGGCGTGCACGCCGAGTACACCGCGTCGAGAGAGCTTCTGAAAGGCGCGGCGGAACTTTCCGCCAAACTTAACGCGCCCGTCTCGATACACCTGTCCGAAAGCAAAAAAGAAGTGGAAGACTGCGTCGCCAGATACGGCGACAGACCCGCTTTCGAAGTGGCGAAATACGGCGTGTTCGACAAGGGCGGCATGGCGTATCACTGCGTTTATCTGAACGACGACGAAATCGCCCTGCTGGCGAAAAAGGGAGTGTCGGTTGTGACTAATCCCGCCAGCAACCTGAAACTCGCCAACGGCGTGGCGCCGCTTATAAAAATGCTGGAAGCGGGCGTAAACGTGGCGCTTGGCACCGACGGCCCCGCGAGCAACAACGGGCTTGACATGTTCAGGGAAATGTATCTCGCCAGCGTGCTGCAAAAGAGCGTCACGGGCGACCCCGCCGCCATGCCTGCCGAAACGGTGCTGAAAATGGCGACTGTCAACGGAGCCATGGCAATGCGCCTTTATGACTGCGACTGTCTTGCCGAAGGCAAGCAGGCGGACATGACGCTTATAAACCTCGACAGGCCTAATACCCGTCCGCTCGCCAACCTGCAAAAGAGCATAGTGTTTTCCGCGGACAGGACAAATATCAGGATGACCGTCGTGGCGGGAAGAATACTGTACGAAGACGGCGAGTTTTTCACAGATATCCCCGCCGATGAAATTTACCGCAGGTGTGAGGAAATAGCGGGGCGTTTTCACAAATGAAATGTTATTGCTGTCCGCATAGGTGCGGCGCCGACAGAAGCCGTGAGACCGGTTTCTGCGGGGCGGGAGAAAAGATAAAGGTTGCCAAAGCATATCTGCACATGTGGGAAGAGCCGTTCATAAGCGGCGCGCGGGGCAGCGGCACGATATTTTTCTCGCACTGCAACCTGAAATGCGTATATTGCCAGAATTACGAAATTTCCGCGCTGGGGCGCGGCAGGGAAATTTCCGCCGACAGGCTGCTCGGCATAATGACCGAACTCGAAGAAAAGGGGGCGGAAAACATAAACCTCGTGACGCCCACCCATTTCGTGCCCATGATACTGCCGGCGCTGGAAAGATACAAGGCCGGCGGCGGTTTGCCGATAGTTTACAACTGCGGCGGGTACGAGAGCGTGGAAACGCTGAAAACGCTGGAAGGCGTTGTCGATGTGTATTTGCCCGATATAAAATATTTCGACGCCGCGGTTTCCGCCCGGTTCAGCGGCGCGGCCGACTATTTCGATGTGTGCTCCGCCGCCGTCGCCGAAATGAAAAGGCAGGTTCCGGATTATGAGTTTGACGGCGGCGTTATGACAAAAGGCGTCGCCTTGCGCCATCTCGTGCTGCCGACGCTTGCCGACCAGGGCGTTAAGATTCTGGACTGGGTGGCGGAAAATCTGGGCAAAGACGTTTATGTGTCGCTGATGCGGCAGTACACGCCTTGTTTCAACGCTCCGCTCTTTCCCCAGATTAACAGGCCGGTTACCGAAAGGGAATATCAGAGAGTAATCCGCCGCGCCGAACTTCTGGGTATGCCAAACGTGTTTACGCAGGAAGAGGGCGCCGTGGGCGAAGAATACGTTCCGCCTTTTGACATGGAAGGCGTATAAACAGCCGCGAGGCTGTTTTTTGCCGTCAACGGTTTTGAGTTTTCGCCGCCCTGTGATATACTTATGCGCGGAGGAATTATGGAAAAAAGGGAAAAGGCGACTTTTTGTGAGATTCTCACGCTGTTCTGGACCTTTCTTAAAATAGGTCTTTTCACTTTCGGTGGCGGTTACGCCATGATACCGATGATTGAAAAAGAACTCGTCGAGAAAAAAGGCTGGATAACGTCTGACGAGATTTCCGACATGGTGGCGATAGCCGAGGCGACTCCTGGGCCTATCGCCGTGAACACGGCGACTTTCGTCGGATATAAAAAGGGCAGCTTCTGGGGTTCGTTTTTTTCCACGCTGGGGCTGGTCATTCCGTCGTTTGTCGTTATCATAGTCATTTCGGTGTTTCTGTCTTACGTCAGCGGCAACGTGTGGGTGGAAAGCGCTTTCAAAGGCATAAGAGCGGGCGTGGTGGCGCTTGTCATCAACGCCGGCATAAAGATGACAAAGCAGGTGGAAAAAGCCGTGGCGACTGTCATACTGACCGTGGCGGCGTTTGCTCTCGCCACCTTTACCGGCGTCGACGTGGTGTGGATTATCATAGCGGGCGGCTTGTTCGGCGTGATTTATCAGTCGGTCGCGGCAAGGAAGAGCAAAAAAGCAAAAGAGGAGGATGAAAACAAATGATACTTTGGGATTTGTTTTTCACCTTTCTCAAAATAGGGCTGTTCACCATAGGCGGCGGCTACGCCATGATACCTATGATTCGCAGCGAAGTGGTGCTTAACTGGCAGTGGATTGACGAAAACAGTTTTGTCAACTTTATCGGCATTGCCGAGTCCACCCCCGGGCCTTTCGCCATAAATATCGCCACATTCGTGGGCTATGAAACGGCGGGCGTGGTAGGCGCGCTGTGCTCGACGCTGGGCGTGGTGCTGCCGTCGTTTATAATAATACTCATCATCGCGAGGCTGTTTACCAGGTTCAGCGACAACAAAATCGTCAAGAGCGTGTTCTGGGGGTTCAAACCCGTCGTGGCGGGTCTTATCCTGTCGGCGGCTGTTACGCTGACATTGCAGGCGATTTTGCCTAACGTGTCGCTGGCAGGGTTTAATTTCGATTTCAGCGGTTTCGACGTCTGGGCGCTGGTGATTTTCGCCGTGATATTTATTTTGTCCAAGGTTAAAATCAGGGGCAGACAGACGCATCCTTTTCTGCTGGTGATTTCGTCCGCCGCGCTGGGTATAATAATATACGGCGCCGGACCTATGATTTTCGGATAACGGAGAAAGATAATGGATAAAAAACAATTTGTTACGGGCGTTGTTTTGCGCTTCGCCTTGCTGATTATAATAACCGCCGCCGTGCTTATACTTCGCTTTGCCGGCGGCATTTCCGCCGACTGGTGGGGGTGGTACGTAATGTATGTTCTGATATTCGCTTCCGCCGCGGTGGCGGCGTTTTACACCGTGAGGCACGGCAGAGCCTTCGTGGTGGACGGCGTGCGCAAAAAAATGATGAAAAAATCCGCCGCCGATTTCCTCGAAGCGTGGGAGGCGGAATCGTTTACTCCGTCAAACGTCGAGGGCTACGCCTATCACAGCGAAAGGGATTTTGACACGTCGCTGACTTTCGGCGGGCAAATCACGGTGAGAAAGGTGCTGCGCGATGAAAACGGCGACGTCACGGGCGACGCCGACGTGAGAGAATATTCTTACGGTGATATCGTTTTGCTGGAAGTAACCGACATAGGCGGCGATGGCTGCGCCCACGTTAAAATCGCTTTTGGCGACGGCGCGGAAGAATATTGCTATCTCGACGCCGACGTGGGCAGATATCTCGCCCAAAAAACAGGGCTGGAAATCAAGGGGATTGAAGAATACAAAGATTATTGCCGCAAACTGGCGGACGAATAAAAAAGCCTCTCGAAAGAGAGGCTTTTTTTTGTTCATATATGTCTGACTTTGGACAAAAATTCTTTGAGCCGCGGGCTTTGCGGATTGTCGAAAAACTCGTCGGGCGTGTTTTGCTCGGCAATGACGCCGTCGTCCATAAACAAAACGCGGGTGGCGACTTTCCGCGCGAAAGACATTTCGTGCGTGACGATGACCATGGTCATGCCCGTTTCGGCAAGCGTCTGCATGACTCCCAGGACTTCGCCCACCATTTCGGGGTCGAGCGCGGAGGTCGGCTCGTCAAACAACATGACTTCCGGCTCCATGTTGAGCGCCCTGACTATGGCGACGCGTTGTTTCTGCCCGCCTGAGAGCATGTTTGGATATTCGTTTGCTTTGTCCACAAGCCCGACTTTGCCCAGCAGTTCCATGGCGTCGCTTTCCGCCTGCTCTTTGGTTTTGAGTTTCAGCTGCACCGGCGCCAGCGTCATGTTTTGCAGCACCGTGAGATGGGGAAAGAGATTAAAGTGCTGGAACACCATGCCCATCTTCTGGCGGATTTTGGTGATGTCGGTGGATTTGTCCATAAGGCTGATGTCTTTGAAAAAGATTTCGCCCGACGACGGGGTTTCCATAAATTGAGGCAGCGCAGAAAAGTGCTTTTGCCGCTTCCCGACGGACCCACGATGACTATTTTTTCGCCTTTGAGTATCGTTTCGTTTACGCCTTTGAGCACTTCGAGTTTACCGAAATTCTTTTTAAGTTCTTTTGTTTCAATAAGTATGTTATCGTTCACTCTTGGCAAGCCTCCTTTCTAAAAGTCTGAGCAGGAAAGTAATTATCATAACGATTACAAGATAAATGATACCTATGCACACGAGATTGAACAAATAGTCTCTGGTGAGCGCTATGATTTGCTGCGAGGCGAACGTCAGGTCGATTATTGACGCCATACCGAGAATCGCCGTTTCTTTAAGTATAGCGATAAATTCGTTGCCGAGAGCCGGCAAAATATTTTTCAGCGCTTGCGGCGCTACAATCCGCGCCATTATGGTGCTGTTTTTAAGCCCGAGAGACAATCCCGCTTCCGTTTGCCCTTTGTCAACCGCTAAAATACCTGCTCTTATGCTTTCGGCTACATATCCGCCTGAATTGATGCCGAGCGCCAGGCTGCCGACCAGTATCGGCGGTCCCTGAAGATTGAATACCGCCATGTAAATAATGAGCAGTTGGAGAGCGACAGGGGTTCCGCGGATGACAGTTATGTAAATATTGGCGATTGCGTTGAGAATTTTTTGAAGCCAATTAGGTCTTTCGGCTCTCATATATGTAACTCTCGCCAATGCCATCAGGCTACCGATAACTATACCGATAATTATGGCAAACACCGTTATTATCAGTGTATTTTGCAGTCCGTACAGGACAAGTTGTAAATTTTCACCGCTTTTTCCGAAAAAGTTATCTTTGAACATTTCGAAAAAACTTTTTGCTAACAGCATTTTAATCTCCTTAAAAAAGAAACAAAAAGCAAACCGTAAAAGGGGTTTGCTTTAAGTCTTGTCGTGTTGCTTTATCAGGCGTTGGAAGAAGCCTCATTGTGGTAGTCAACCCATTGCTGTATTTGTTCAGGTGAAATTCCGGCGAGCGCCTTGTTGATTGCTTTCAGCAGGTCGGTGGCGGAAGAAGCAACCGCTATGCCGTAACTTTCCACTTCGACGCCGGTGATTTTAATGATTTCAAGATCGTCGTATTTATTCAGGAAAGATTTTGCCGGCTGTTCGTCCATAACCATCGCGTCAATCGCGCCCGCTTCAAGTTGTTGTGCAAGGAAGTCGTATTTGGCGTTTGTCTTTATCTCGGTGCTGGCGCCAAGCGTTCCGTCTTCTCTCATATCGTTGACAAGGGTGTGTCCGGTAGTGCTGAGCTGAACGCCGATTTTTTTGCCGTCGAGTATATCGATTGCCGATTCGCCGTTTGTATTGGCGAAAGTACCGCGTTTAGCGAGTATGTACTGCTGCGACGTGAAATATGGGTCGCTGAACGTAATACCGTCGATTTCCCTGATTGTCATTCCGGCAATACCGATTGTGTTTTCAGGCGATTTTTTGACCGCCTCGGTAATAAGGTCGAAATTGGTGTTTCTGACTTCGAGTTTCATGTCCAGTTCTTTGGCGATTGCCTTGGCGATTTCGACGTCTACGCCGACTATTTCCGTGCCGTTCATATATTCGAACGGAGCGAAACCCGCTTCAGTATAAACATACAGAGTGTTGCTGTCGCCGCAGGCTGTAAGGCCGAAAACAGTTGTTATCGACAGCACCGCCACGACGAGAAGTTTCAGAAATTTTTTCATAATATCCTCCCATTGGTTTGTTAAAGTTACCGTGTAAATATACTACCGACGCGGTTTTTTTGCAAGCGTTTATGCAATATTTTTTGCGAAAAAATGCATAAATTTTTTTCGGCAGCGGTATTTATGCAAAAAACCGTGCATAAAGTTTGATTTTATGCAAAATATGCCCAAACGGTTGATAAAACGCCGCCGCTGTGGTAACATATAGCATATAAACGGCGAAGCCGTTAAAGGAGAGAATATGGGCAAAATAATCACAAACAGAGATAAACTTGTTATGCAGTCGGCGATGGGCGTCATACATCACCCGACGATGCGCAGCGCGACAAAAATCGCCCACGACGAAAGCATATGGGCGGTGCCCGCCGTCGGCGGCATTTGCTACAACGTCAGGATTGGCGACAGCGTTTACGGGCTGGCGGGCGACCATATAGAGCCCGGCGTGAGCGTCAAGAACGCCGACGCCACTGAGAACCTGGCGCTCAATTTTCTGTCCTGTGTGGGCAACGAGGCGATAGTGATGTCGGGCGACGCGAAAGGCGCCCGGGGCAGGGTTACCGGCACGCACGGCGGAATCGAGCATGTGCTGGCGGATTTTGAGACCGCCGATATGGAGAAAATGGCGCCCGGCGACAAAATTCTGGTCAAGACATTGGGCCAGGGGCTGAAAATCGAGGGGTTTGACGACGTCAAGGTGATGAACGTCGACCCTGCCGTGCTGGAAGCCATGGGCGTGGAGGAAGAAAAGGGCAAACTCAAAGTAAAAGTGGCGGCGGTTGTGCCGGCGCATCTTATGGGCAGCGGCATAGGCAGCGCCAACGCTTACACCGGCGACTATGACATCATGACGATGGACAAAAAGGAACTTAAAGCCAACGGACTGGAAAACCTGCGTTTCGGAGATATTGTGGCGCTTAAAGACTGCGACACCACAAACGGCAGGTGTTTCCGCAAAGGGGCGGTCACGATAGGCGTCGTGGTGCACAGCGACTGCGTGCTCAGCGGTCACGGTCCCGGCGTTACCACGCTGCTGACTTGCCAGAAGAGCAAAATCACCTGGACGTTAGACAAAGACGCCAACATCAAAAATTATTTCGGCAGATAAAACGGCGCCGTAAACCGCAATTCGGTTTACGGCGCTTTGTTAAAAATAAAAAATATTTCAATTATATCATTTTTATTATTGCAAAACGGTCAAGTTGTGTTATCATTATAAAATAAAACAATGACGACATCGCTGGGAGAAAGACAATGAACGAGCCCTTGATACTGACTTTTGACTGCGGTACGCAAAGCATCCGCTGCACGCTTGTCAACAAAAAAGGCGAAATTATAGGCATGGCGACGCAAAGGTGCAAACCGTACTTTTCGCTTAAAAGAGGCTATGCCGAGCAATACGGCGAAGTTTACGAGCAGGCGATTTGCGACGTGTCCCAAAAACTGAAAGAGACCCACGGAAGATATTGGGACAACATCATTGCCGTGACTACCACATCGGTAAGGGACACCTGCGTTTGTCTTGACAAAGACGGCAAACCCGTCAGACCCATCATAATGTGGCTAGACCAGCGCGAAGCCGCGTTCGACTACAAACAGGTGCCGGCGTTTTACAGATTTCTGTTCCGCCTGGTCGGCATGACGGAAACGGCAAAAATGCAGGGAAAGCTCACGATGAGCAACTGGATAAGGGAAAACGAGCCTGAAAACTGGGCGAAAACATATAAGTACGTCACCATTTCGGGATATTTCAACCACATGATGACGGGCAAGTTCATTGACAGCAAGGCGTGCCAGATCGGTCATATACCGTATCACTACAAAAAGCGCCGCTGGAAGACCAAGCGGGACATGCAGTACCGCATCTTCAACGTGGAGCCGGAAAAACTGTGCGACCTTGTTGAGCCTGGCGAGATTCTGGGATATATCACCAAAGAGTTTTCGGAAAAGTCGGGCATAAAAGAGGGGCTTCCGCTGATAGCGACGGGCGCCGACAAGGGGTGCGAGGCGCTGGGCTGCGGCGTTGTCAGCCCCGACACAGTGTCCATAAGTTTCGGCACGCAGTCGACTGTGCAGTTCGTGACGGAAAAATACGTTACGCCGGAGCCGTTTTTGCCGTCGTATACGGCGGTCATGCCGAATCAGTATAACCCCGAAATCCAGATTTACCGCGGATATTGGATGGTAAGCTGGTTTATAGAAGAATTCGCCAAATACGAGGTGGAAGAGGCGAAAAAACAAAACGAGTCCGTAGAGCAGCTACTCGACAAGCACCTGCATGAAATCCCTCCGGGATGCGACGGTCTCGTGCTTCAGCCGCTGTGGGCGCCTATGCTGCGCTCTCCCGAAGGCAGGGGCACTATAATAGGGTTTAACCACGTCCACACAAAGTGGCACCTTTACAGGGCGATTATAGAGGGCATAAATTACGCTTTGCTCGACGCTTTCAAAAAGATACAGCGCAGGGTAAAAAACAAAATAAAAAAAATAATCGTGTCGGGCGGCGGAAGCAAAAGCGACTACGTCTGCCAGATGACGGCGGATATGTTCGGCCTGCCGGTGACAAGGGTGCAGACGTGGGAAACAAGCAGTCTCGGTTCGTCAATGGCGGGGTTTGTCGCGATGGGCGAGTTTGACAGTTTCGGCGAGGCGGTGAAAGAAATGGTGCATTACCGCGACACATTCACGCCGGACGGCAAAATACACGGCTATTACGACGACATATACAACGGCGTGTACAAAGACCTGTATAAAAAACTCAGACCGGCTTATCTCAACCTGAAAAAGTGCGTCTGGGACAAGAGCGAAATAGTGTGAAACAAAAAAAGCGTATCGGCGTTTGCCGATGCGCTTTTTATATGGGCGGCGAGAACTTGTGTGAAAAGGAGGAAAAAAACCGCCGCCCGATTCAATCGGTAAAAATTTTGAGAATCTGGTTGATATATTCTTTTTTGAATTCTTCGTTTTTTATGGAAAAATCGCCGTCGTCGGCAAAAGCGTACTGGCACACCATCGGGAAAATAAACGCCGAAAGTATCATCATGTATTTCGACATGAGTTTGGCTTCGTCGTCGGCGGGGGACTGCTCTTTGATTTTGCCCAGAATAAAGCCCGTGAACTTTTTGTCGGAAAACAACTGCGCCAGAATATTGCTGCCCTGCGACGGCGTGCACGAGTTGAGCATATATCTTATCGCGCCGGAATACTCCGAAGCGAATTTGTATATCAAATCCATAAAAAAGTACAGCGCCTCGGTGGTGTCTTTGAATTCTTTGTTTGCCAGCTGTGCTATCTGCTTTTTCAGGTCGTCTATTATGTTTTGCACCGCCATGTTGATGAGGGTGTCCTTGTCGCCGAAATGGTAGTTTACGGCGGCAATGTTGATATACGCCTTGTCGCAGATGTCTTTTATCGTTATGTTGTCGTTGGTTTTAAGCAGTTCCGTAACGGCGTCGAGTATTTTTTTTGTCGTTTCTTCCGATTTTTTCATGCGCCCTCGTTTGAATTGCCTATTTCAAATGAAATTTGAAACCTGTATTCTGTTGACATTATATCACGCCAAACGTAAAATTAAAATAGGTTTTTGAAAATTTTTTTTGAAAACCTTGATTAAAATTGAAATTTGAAAAACTACATTCATTTTTCATTTTTGGACTTGGAGGGCTTTATGAATAAGTTTACCGACTTTTTATTCAAGTTCAGGATAGTCGTTATCGCTGCGGTGTTTGCCCTGACCGCGCTGTGCGGCTGGCTTATCACGAAAGTGACCATAAACTCCGACATTTCGTCATACCTGCCGCACGACAGCACCGTGGCGGAGACAATGGCGTTTCTTGAAGACACGTTCGGTTTGCAGGGCGACGCCCTGGTGGTGTTCGAAGGGGATTTGTCTGCCGACGGTTTCGCCAAAGCCGGCGATATCATCGACAAAATTTACGCCGTTGACGACGTGTCCGACGCCGGCATGTGGCTTGGCTCCATGGCGCAGATGAGCGGCGGCGACGTGATAACGCTTCTCACCACGCCCGACTCACAGCTCGCCGCCATGGAAAACGGGCAGGTGCTGCTTGTGACAAAAAGCGTGCTGATGAATCTGGCGCCGACCTTTTACAGCGGCAGTCTGAACGCCGACACAAACGCTTATTCGTCTGACGGCGGATACTATATAGCATACCTTTCGCTTGACGTTTCGAGCAGGGACCAACGCGCCTATGACGCTATTGACAACATATCGGCGTTGCTGGAAAACGAGGGGGTTGAGTACCATCTCGGCGGTACGTCCGTGGAAACAAAGGCCATGATGGAAAGCGCCCTCGGCGACATGCCGTCGTTTTTGATTGTGGCGGTGCTGATTATATTCGTCATTTTGCTTATAACGACAAAATCGTGGCTCGACCCGTTTATCTTCCTGATAACAATCGGGGTGGCCATTCTCATAAACCTGGGCACCAACATCATTTTCCCGAGCGTGTCCAGCGTTACGTTCGCGGTGGCGGCGATTTTGCAGCTCGCCCTGTCGATAGACTATTCGATTTTTCTGACGCACGCCTATAACGACGAACTCGCTCTTTGCGGCGACGAGTTTGCCGCCATGGGCAAGGCGCTCAAAAAGACGCTGCTTACCGTGTCGGGCAGCGCGCTCACCACGATAGCGGGGTTCTGCGCGCTGTTCGCCATGCGGTTTACGCTGGGCTTTAACCTTGGCATGGTGCTGGCGAAAGGCGTGCTGCTTAGCCTTGTGGCGGTGTGTTTCTTCCAGCCGTGTCTTATACTCGTCATGCGCAAACTCACGGCCAAGACAAAACACAAATTTCTCAGCCCGAAATTCGAAAACGCTTATAAAATACCGCGCAGGGGCAGGTTTGTGTTTATCGGCGTGGCGCTGGCGCTGTTGGTTTCGACTTTCGTTGTGCAGTTTAACGTCGACTATTACTCTCTCACCACCGAATATAACGAAAACGCGGAAGGCGCGCAGGCTGTGTATCAGAATCTGGGCAGCAGGCAGGTGGTTGTCGTGCCTGGCGCCGACGACGAGGCGAAACAGCAGGCGTTTTTGTCGGCAGTGGAAAACCTTACCGACGCCGACGGCAACAAAGTGGTGAACGACGTCATCAGCATGGAGGGCATTCTGGACGGCATTTACGGCGCGGTGAACTCTTTGCTTGGCGACATGACGGTTGAGGGAATAGACCTTTCGGTAAATTCCGTGGAAGAACTTAAAAATTTACCTGACCTAGATGTCAAAATCTATGGTATAATAAATCAGATGATTTCGCAAAAGGCGGGGATTTTTGCGTCATTTATTATAGATAGCGTCGATGAAAACAGCAACGGCACTATTGATACTCCCGCCGAAGTTGATAATCTTGCAAATAACCGTTTAGTGCAAAGCAGTCTTTCGCCGGAAGAACTCGCCATGTTGCAACAGGCGGGGGAGGGGCTGCGGCTGCTGGCGCAGCCGTCCACGCAGGCAATGCTGGCGCAACTGGGCGGCGTCGCCGATTTGCTGCAAAACCGGTTTGTCAAAACAAGCGGCGGCGAGAACTATACTTTCTATTATATCTATACCGTGGGTCAGCCTGAAAGCGACGAGGCAATCGCCGCGCTCACCGCGATACAGAAAGTTTACGCCGAGATGTTCCCGGGGCAGGAAATACTGTCGGCGGGCAGCACCCAGACGGTAATGGACATGGAATCTATAACGGGCACCGACTTTACGATAGTGTCGGCGCTGTCGGCGCTGCTGATATTCGTAATAGTGGCGGCGGTATTCCGTTCGCCGCTGAAAGCGCTTCTTATAACGCTGGTCATCGAAACAGGCATATTCATCAACCTGTCGTTTACGGTAATCCTGGGTGTGTCTATAAACTTTATGACATATCTGATTATCAGCGCGATACAACTCGGCGCTACGGTGGACTACGCGATACTCATGACAAACAAATTCATCGAGGCGCAGAGAGAGGGCAATGACGTGGTGGACAGCGTGAAGCGTGCCATGTCCGGCAGTATCTTTTCCATAATGGTCAGCGTCGCCATTCTGGCGTCGGCGTGTCTCAGCGTGTTCTTTATTTCGGGCGATATGATTATCAGGGAAATAACGCTGATGATTGCCACGGGCAGCGTGCTGAGCGGCATACTTGTCGTTTTCGTCGTGCCGTCCATATTGCTGTTTTTCAAAAAGCCGCCTAAAACCGCCGCGCGGCGCAAAAAGAACCGTGCCGCGGCGGAAGAAAAGGGCGATTAAAATTGCTAACTTCCATATCTTCTTCTTTATAAGGCGGGAGCCGGCGGAAACGCCGGCTTCCGCTTTGTTTCCGCAACCGTTTGACAACGCGTTGTTTTTTGTTTTACAATAACCGATAATAATCGAGATTAAACGGAGGCGTATATGAAAATAGAAACGATATGCGTGCAGGGCGGTTACCGGCCGAAAAGCGGCGACCCGCGCACACTGCCGCTTGTGCAGAGCACAACTTATTATTATCAGACGCCGGAAGAGCTGGCGCACCTGTTCGACGTGCCGAAAGACGGGCACATTTATTCCAGAATAAGCAACCCCACGACTTCGGCGTACGAGGAGAAAGTCGCCATGCTGGAAGGCGGCGTGGGAGCCATGGCCACCGGTTCCGGCATGTCGGCGATTATGGCGGCGGTCATGAACGTGGCTTCAAAGGGCGACAACATACTGTCTATGAGCAGCATCTACGGCGGGACCTTCAACCTGTTTAAGGTAACTTTGCCGCGCCTCGGCATCGAAACGAAATTTTTCACCGACGACATGAGCGACGCTGAAATCGAAAAACTCATTGACGGCAACACAAAAGCGGTTTTTGTGGAGACTATCGCCAATCCAGCCATGATAGTGTGCGATTTTGACAGATACGCCGCGATATGCCGCAAACACGGCGTGCTGCTGATTGTGGACAACACGCTGGCGACGCCATGCCTTGTCAGACCTTTTGAGCACGGCGCCAACGTTGTGGTTCATTCCAGCACCAAATATCTTGACGGACACGCCTCATGCGTGGGCGGCATAATCGTTGACGGCGGAAACTTCGCTTTCGACGGCAACCCGAGATATAAGGATTTTTATACCCCGGACGCCAGTTATCACGACGTGGTTTACGTCAAGGAAGGCGGCGCCGCGGCATATATCCTCAAAGCGCGCATGCAGTACATGAGGGACATGGGGCTGACGCCGAGTCCGTTCAACGCGTGGCTGACCAACATAGGAACGGAAACGCTCCACCTGAGGATGGAACGCACGAGCGGCAACGCTCTGGCGCTTGCCGAAACGCTTAAAAAACACAAAAACGCCGAATGGGTGATGTACCCGGGGCTGAAAGACGACAAATATCACGATATCGCCGTCAAATATTACAAAGGCGGCTTCGGCGGAATGCTGGTCTTCGGCGTGAAGGGCGGCAGGAAACAGGCGGAAAATTTCATTAAGAATCTCAGCCTTGTCAAGCAGGTTACGCACATTGCCGACGTGAGAAGCTGCGTTCTGCATCCCGCTTCCACCACGCACAGACAGTTGTCCGACGCCGACCTCGTCAAAGCGGGCATCACCGCCAACATGGTCAGACTGTCGCTGGGCATAGAAAACATCGACGATATTACCGCCGACGTTGTTAAGGCTCTCGACAACATTTAAGGAGAAACAATGCCGATAGTTATACAAAAGGATTTGCCGGCTTTCGATATACTGACTAAGGAAAACATATTCGTAATGCCGACAAACAGGGCAATCACGCAGGACATACGTACGCTGGAAATCGCCATCGTAAACCTTATGCCCACTAAAATCGAAACGGAAACGCAACTTCTCCGCCTCTTGGGCAACACGCCGCTGCAAGTAAACGTGACTCTCATCAATACGGCGAGTTACAAGAGCCGCCATGTGTCGGAAAACCACATGGCGAAGTTTTACAGAAGTTTCGACGAAGTGAAAAACAAAAAGTTCGACGGCATGATTATCACCGGCGCGCCGGTCGAGACAATGAGTTTCGAGGATATAGACTACTGGGACGAACTGACGGAGATTATCGATTACGCCCAGAAAAACATCTTCACCACCATTTATATATGCTGGGGGGCGCAGGCGGCGCTTTACCACCTTTACGGCATTGACAAAATCCCTTTGCCGAAAAAGATGTTCGGCATTTTCCCGACTGTGGCGTTGCAGCCAAACGAACTGCTGACCAAGGGGCTGAGCGACGTGTTTTACATTCCTCATTCCAGGCACACTGCCATCAACGAAAGGGAAATAGCAAGGCATCCGGAACTTGTTCCGCTTGCCCGCAGTGAAGAGGCGGGGCTTTCGATAATTAAATCCGCCGACAACAAAAACATCTTCATCACGGGGCACGTCGAATATGACAGGGATACGCTGAAAAACGAGTACTTCCGCGACCTTAACAAGGGGCTGCCCATCGAGTCGCCGAAAAATTATTTTCTGGACAGCAAGTGCGACAAGGTCAACATGAGCTGGACCAGCACGGCGAACATTCTGTTCAGCAACTGGCTCAACTACTACGTCTATCAGGCGACGCCTTACGACATCGAGACAATCAACGAAGAAGAATGATTTTCCCCGCGGACGTCCGCGGGGTTTCTTTTTTGACGGCGGCTATTTTTCGGTTTTGCCGTTGACGAAAAACCTTTTGCGTGGTATGCTCAAAATAACAAAAAAACTGTACGGAGGTATTCTTTATGGAACTCAAAGGAAGCAAACCCGAACAAAACCTGATGACGGCTTTCGCCGGCGAATCTCAGGCCAGAAACAAATATGATTTTTACGCGAGCAAGGCTAAAAAGGACGGTTATGAACAGATTGCCGCCATTTTCAGCGAAACCGCGGGCAATGAAAAGGAACACGCGAAACTGTGGTTCAAATATTTTCACGGCATAGGCGACACGCTTGAAAATCTGCTTGACGCCGCCGCCGGCGAAAACTATGAATGGACTGAAATGTACAAACAGTTTGCCGAAGAAGCGAGACAGGAAGGCTTTTTGGACATCGCGGCGCAGTTCGAAGGTGTAGCCGCCATTGAAAAAGAGCATGAGGAAAGATACCGCACGCTCGCCAAAAATATAAGGGAAGCCAGGGTTTTCGCGAAAGAAGGCGACATCTGCTGGATTTGCAGAAACTGCGGCCACGTTACTTTCGCCAAGGAAGCGCCGAAAGTCTGCCCTGTGTGCAAACACCCTCAGGCTTATTTCGAAGAAAGGAAAATAAATTACTGATATGCCGGAGCGCAAATTGCCGCATCTGACGGCGGAACAGACGATTAAACTTCAAAAAATGCTTGCCCTGTCCAAATATGTCAGGCGGGTGTTTCTCGTGAGCGTTCTCATGGGGTTGATTCTGTCGCTGGCGTCGGCGTTTGCCGTCGGCGAGGCGCGCACGGTTATTCTGCTTGTCGCCGCCGCCGTGTTCGCGGTGGTGCTTGTGAGCGCCGTGATTTTGTTCTGGAACATTCACCGCGTCAAGAATTATTGCAGAAGTCTGGGCATGGATATATGATTTTTTACGAAAGACCGGTTTCCGCCGGTCTTTTATGTCAACGGAGCGATATGGAAAAAACTCTTGAAAGCCAATATATTTACAAAGGCAAAATAATCAACGTCAGGAAAGACAAGGTTCTGCTGCCCGACGGCAAAACCACGTCGAGGGAAGTAGTGGAGCACCGCGGCGGCGTGTGCGTCGTGCCGGTGGACGAAAATGGCAACGTGACGCTGGTCAGGCAGTACCGTTATCCGATAGGCAGGGAGGTGCTGGAAATCCCCGCGGGAAAGCGTGAGGAAGGCGAAGACCCTTTCGAGACCGCCAGACGCGAACTGTCGGAAGAAACGGGGCTGGAAGCGGGCAGATACGATTTTTTAGGAGAGTTTCTGGCGACGCCGGGCTACTGCGCCGAAAAGTTTTACATTTACCTGGCGAGAGACCTGACGCGCCACGCGCAGCACCTCGACGAAGGAGAGTTTCTGGACGTCGTCAGCATGCCGCTGAAACAAGCGGCGGAACTCGTGTGGAGCAACCAGATTGACGACTGCAAATCGGTGGCGGGGCTGCTGCTCGCCGCGAAAAAAATAGACGAAACTAAAGAAAAAGACGCCTGACGGGCGTCTTTTTTCGACGCCCGAGCACGGCGCCGTTTACATTGTAAAGACGGCGTAATTTTACTGTCAATTATTGACTTTTTTATTGCAAACCATCTATGCAAAGCATTTTTTTTATGTTAAAATGTTATTAAATTAAGCCGATTATAAGGAGCGTTTTATGGATTATATGCAGAGATACGACGTCTGGCGCCGCAAGGCGACCGACGCTGAAGTCAAGCGCCAACTCGATGAAATGCAAGGCGACGAAAAAAGGATTCAGGACTGTTTTTACAAGGACCTTGAATTCGGTACGGCGGGGCAGCGCGGCGTGCTGGGCGCCGGCACAAACTGCCTGAATGTCTATACTGTGTCAAAAACAACGCAGGGGCTTGCCGATTATCTTGGCGCCAACAAGGCGACGAAAGTTTTCATAAGTTACGACAGCAGAATAAACTCAAAACTGTTTGCCGAAACCGCCGCCCGTGTGCTCGCGCAAAACGGAATAACGGCTTATATCACCAAAGAATTGCAGCCGACGCCCTTTGTGTCTTTCGGCACAAGGGAAATGCGGTGCGACGCCGGCATAATGATTACCGCCAGCCACAACCCGAGCAAATTCAACGGCTACAAGGTGTACGGCGCCGACGGCTGCCAGATTACCGACGAAGCGGCGGCTCTCATCACCGCCGCCATAGAAAAGGTCGACCCGTTTGACGTGCGTCCGTCCGGTTTCGACGAGGCGTTTGCCGCGGGGCTTATACAATACGTGCCCGACGAAGTGTACGCCGAATTTTTGAACAGGGTCAAAAAACAGCATCTCAGGGACTGCGGCGACATAAAAATCACATACAGCCCGCTCAACGGCACCGGATGGAAGTTTGTGCCTGAAATTCTGAAAGAAATAGGGGTGAAAAACCTGAATATAGTCAGGGAACAGTATGAGCCTGACGGCAATTTCCCGACCTGCCCGTACCCCAACCCGGAAAAGAAAGAAGCGTTGTCGCTGGGGCTGAAATACGCCGCCGAG
>ERZ1643247.1794-NODE-1794-length-18405-cov-7.692098_pt1 | contig 18405 bp, 15 predicted proteins | sample MGYA00579264_ERZ1643247 | MGnify/ENA primary metagenome ERZ1643247 (study PRJEB29033, sample SAMEA4952262) | chicken gut metagenome | biome: Broiler Chicken; feature: Gastrointestinal Tract; material: Caecum | place: Ireland | collected 2018 | study: Broiler... | reverse complement strand
CTCGCAAAGGGCTGGGGTAATTTTGTATCCGACCGCATTAATATTTGGCGCTTACTAAGTTATAATAATAGCGACAGGAAAACCAGATTATATCTTGCAATTTGTATGCCTTTTTCATACAATGAAATTACTTGGTATTGAAATTCGTAGGTGATCTAAGATAAGGGAGGCATTGTTTTGGAAAATATTTATATTTCAAATTTGAAAATAGATCATGTGAGACATCTGAACAATATTACGATACCCCTCTCAAGGGAAAAAATTAAACATTTAATTTTTACAGGGAAAAATGGAAGTGGAAAAACCAGTGTTTTAGAAGCAATGTCTGATTATTTAAATGATTTAATAACTCCTGACGATCAGAAAGATTCTCAGTCTCTAAAAGAAATGGTATGGGAGTTACTAGAGAATAAAGAAAAAGAGGGGGAGTTTCTGGTAGCAGAGAAAAATACCGGATACCATACAGACGAAATAAAACATATAAAAAAAGGGGTCTCCTTGGAATTTAATCAGCCATCAGATGTCTTGAAATATTATTTTGAAAAAGGAGAGCTTATTCTGGCTTATTATAAGGCAGATAGGATATTCAAGGCAGATGTTCCCCAGCATGTGGAAAAGGTAGAGCTAAAAGATAATTATACTTTATCAGAAACCCCTAGAGAAGTATTTGCAAAATATCTGCTGGATTTGAAAGTGACAGAAGCCTTAGCCAGAAATAACGGAAAGGTTGAAAAAGCAAATGAGATCAAAGCCTGGTTTGATAAATTTCAAGACTTGTTAAGAAAGATTTTTAATGATCCTTCCTTGAAATTAGTTTTTGAAGAAGATACATTCTCTTTTTACATTCAAGAGAAAGACAAGGAACCTTTTGGTTTTAATACACTGTCCAGCGGCTTTGCAGCAGTGCTGGATATTGTATTAGATATCATTGTACGCATGGAAAAGAAAACAAAGAGAACCTTTAATTTTACGATACCTGGGATAGTATTAGTAGATGAAATAGAAACACATCTTCATCTTGAACTGCAGAAAAATGTTTTAGGACTATTAACAACAATATTCCCGAATATACAATTTATTATGTCCACACACTCGCCTTTTATATTAAACAGTATTGAGAACGCAGTGATATATGATTTGGAGAAAAAGATTTTAGTGGAAGATGGCCTGTCGGATGTTCCATATGGCGGTATCGTAGAGGGATATTTTAATGCAAGCGAATTGTCCGCAACTCTGGAAAAAAAGTTCGAAAGATATAAAGAATTGATAAAGAAGAAAGATTTGACAGATGATGATTTTGAAGAAATTACAGGATTAGAGATGTTTTTAGATGAAATTCCGGATTATTTAGCTTTAAATTTAACAACAGAATATCAGCGACTGAAAATGGAATTTGAAAACAGGGAGGATATCTGATGGTAAAAGTAGAAAGATCCTTTCCGGCACCTGAATCTTTAGCGGTTGAGGCCAAAAAATCATCTGGCAGTTACTCAAAACCAGATGTAATTAAAAGGTTAAAAGAAGATTTCCATAATAAATGCTATATTTGTGAGCTGAAAGATTTACAGGATCCAGAAGTAGAGCACTTATTGCCGCATAAAAATGGAAAGTACCCAGAGAGAAAATTTGATTGGAACAATCTTTTCTGGGTTTGCGGGCACTGTAACAAAGTGAAAAATCAGAAAAAGTATGATGAGGGAATTATGGACTGCTGTAACCAGGATCCTGAGATGTATATTGATTTTGAGTTGCAGGCCAGAGACGTTTGTGTAAAGGCTAAAGATTCCAGTGATCAGACTGCTGTGTTGACAGCTTCACTTATTCAGGAAGTATTTAATATTAAAAATACAGGAATGCGAACATATAAAAGTGACATAAGATTTCAAGAATTAAATAAAGAAATGAATGTTTTATATGATAATCTGGAAGATATGAAACGACATCCGGATTCCAGGATTGTATTACGAAAATTAAAGGCTTTGCTTAGAAGAGAGTCAAAATTCGCAGCTTTTAAGAGAAACTATATAAGAGACAATGCTCAGCAATTTCCACAGCTATTAAAATATCTGGCCTGATATGCTGTCTATTTATAACCGTTGCAGAGACAAGGATAAAATGGGATTGAAGCTGAGATAGAAAAATATACTTTCCCGTCAGCCTATGAAGGCTGGCGGTATTTGTGTAAAGTTTGAAGATATCAGAAGGATGTAAAATAATAGAAAAAGATGGAGAAGAAAAATGCATAGAGAGAAAAAGAGCTGTTTTAGATATTATAGTATACCAGCAGTTATATTGTTGATAAGTGTTATCATACTTATAGCATTTTGGCGAGAAAACGTATTTCCCGTTGGTGATAAGATCTTGATATATAATGATATGCAGTATCAGTATTTAGATTTTTTTATGTGGTTTCGGAATATGCTCCATGGGGAAGACTCTTTGCTGTACTCTTTTAATATGGGGATGGGAGGCAGCACAATTACTTTGCTTGCGTATTATCTTGCATCACCCCTCAATCTATTGAGCTATTTTGTCCGTCCGGAACATATGGCAGAATTTTTGACAGTGCTGATTCCTATAAAATTGGTATTATGTGGTGTTACGGCTTATATATATCTGGAAAAAAGATTTGCAGTGTTACCGGCTTTTGAAGTTATTATGGCATCAAGCTATGGGCTTATGGGATATAATATTCTTCAGTGTACGAATATTATGTGGTTGGATGGAGTTATCATACTCCCGTTGATTGCGCTGGGGATTTACATACTTGTATGGGAAAGAAAATCTATTATTTATTTTTTTGCTCTTGCATATGGGATAATTTCAAATTGGTATATAGGATATATGCTTTGTATCTTTGCCGTTTTGTATCTGGTATTTGAACTGATTCTTTTTTATGAAAATGAGTATACTTTGAATATAAAAGAATTGATAAGGAAGATTGTGGGATTTGGAATAGACTCTTTGTTAGCTGTAGGTGCTTCCTGCTTTTTGTTTCTTCCCCAGACGCTGCAGATGAGTAGAAATGGAGAAGGATTTGATTTGTCTATTTTTTCCCCTGTCTTTGGGTTTTCCTTTTTGGATGGATTCAGAGACCTGTATTTGGAAGGGGATAAACTTACATGGAGCGAAATGAGTCCTCCTATATACGTAGGTAGTTTCGTACTGCTTTTAGTAGTGTTATTCTTTTTATCTAAAAAAGTAAGTATGTTGAAAAAATATGTGGGAGCGTTTTTTCTTCTGGGAATGATGTTTGTGTTTTGCTTTAGACCATTAAACTATATTTTTACAGCGTTCAAAATTCCGTCTTCCCATACTTACAGATATGCATTTATATTCTCCTTTTTTATGATTGTGGTTGCTGCTATGTGTGTAGATGCAATTCATGATCATTTAAGCGATAATGTAAAAAAAGGATTGGCGGTTCTTTTAGCTGCATTGTTCTTACTTGATTATGTTAAGCCATATTCTAATAGAGAAATGGCATATTTAAGCGGAATAATTATAGTATTGGTTAGTATAGCATTAATAGTGCTGGATACAAAAAGAAAAAAATTGTGTGTTTTGGCATTTGCTGTTATTATCTGCTGCAATATTACTGAGTTTTCACAAAAGCTTCAGATGGAATTTGCTACATATACAAATAGTAGAGAGACGTATGTAAACTACAACAAGGCGATTCGAACATCTGTAGATAAGATAAAGGAAAATGATAACGGATTCTATCGTATAGATAAAACTTTTACCCGTCCGGTCAGTGGAGGATGCAATAATGAATCTATGGCCTTTGGATATAGCAGTATATCAAACTATAGTTCCGCCAATAATGTGAAGGCTGCACAGTTGATGAAAAGCCTGGGATATACAGGTGATACAACCTTGGTAACTTATACACCGATTTTGGCTATGGATGCCTTACTGGGAGTGAAATATATATACTCCGATAAAGATGTGCCAGGATGTAATTTAGTCGAAGAGACAGTGATGGACAATATAGGAATTTATGAAAATCCATATGCGTTACCTTTGGCTTATGGGATTGCTGATGCGGCTGGAGAAATTGAATTTGGCATGAACGCATTGGAAAATCAGGAACTTTTATATGAAGCTATCTTGGGAAAAGATATTGACCTTTATAGTTGGGGAGAAAATGTTGTAAAAGATTCCGACTATGCCAGTTATATCGAATGGAATGTTTCAGTAAATAAAAGCGGACCGCTGTATGTTTATTTTTCTAATGGACAGGAAGGTATGAATTTGTATGTGAATGGGGAATATCTTTCGAGCAATACATGGTATAACAATCAAGTGAAATATTTGGGCGATTATCAGCAGGGAGAGACAGTTACAGTTAGAATTGATACAGGTGGATATGCGTTTACTGAGGACTATGGCATTTACACAGGTACCTTAAATATGGAAGTCTTTGAAGAAGCGATTCAAACACTAAAAGCAGGTGGATTTGATATTGTAAACATGGGGAATGCATCCATTTCTGCCACATCAAGCAGTGAGGGAGAAAGAGAAATTGTTTTGACTATTCCTTATGAAGAGGGGTGGACGATAGAAGTAAACGGTGAGTCTAAAAGCTATCATAAAGTATTGGACGCTTTTATAGGAATCGAAATTCCTGAAGGAAAATGTAAAATTGAAATGTATTATACAGTTCCAGGGTTAAGAATAGGATTTATTATTACATTGATAAGTTTGGGACTGTTTTTAGGGAAAAGGAGAGTGGGCTGCATATTAAGGCGGGAATCAGTTTGATAGTAGCGCAGGTGGAGTGAATCCTTGAAAAGACTTGAACAAACGAATACTGAATGATATAGTTATTATGAATTTTTTAGTATGAATAGAAAAGAGAAAGATTATGTTATCTATTGTATTACCGTCTTATAATGAATCAAAGAACATCCAAAACGCCTACATAGAAATTAAAGAGGTCTTATCTAAGGCAAAAATTCCCTTTGAATTGGTCTATGTTAATGATGGTTCAAAAGATGATACATGGACGAAAATTGAAGAAATAATAGAAAAAGGCAAAGGGGAATTAAAGCAGAGCCGGATAAAGGGAGTAAGTTTTTCCAGAAACTTCGGCAAAGAAGCGGCTATATTGGCTGGCCTTGCTAATGCTACCGGGGAGGCCTGCGTAGTAATGGATTGTGATATGCAGCATCCACCGGAAACACTTGTGGAAATGTATCGTCTATGGCAGGAAGGATATGAAGTTGTAGAGGGTGTGAAGCGGGCCAGGGGGAAAGAAAGTTTTGTTTACAAATCCAGTGCGAAGCTTTTTTATCGTTTGATGACAAAAGCTACAGGTATCGACATGTCCAGAGCGTCTGACTTTAAGCTCATGGACAGAAAAGTAGTAAAAAGTATCCTTAGCATGCCGGAGAGAAATATGTTTTTCCGTGGTTTGTCATCCTGGGTAGGATTTAAGAAAACAGAAGTGGAATTTGATGTAAGAGAACGGGAATTTGGCACATCTAAGTGGTCTAAATGGTCATTGATAAGATATGCGGTAAAAAATATTGCTGCTTTTTCTACAGTCCCCATGCAGTTTGTGACTATTGCAGGAGCACTGACTCTTTTGGGAGCCTTGATATTGGGAATACAGACTTTGATCAGATATTTTACCGGACATGCTGTGCAGGGATTTACTACTGTGATCTTGCTGCTCTTGGTCATTGGCAGTGTGATTATGATGAGCCTGGGAATTATGGGATATTATCTGGCAAAAATTTATGAAGAAGTAAAAAGAAGGCCGGTTTATATTATTTCTGAAGTAAAGGAGAGTTAAACCTATGGAACTCTTGAAAGAGGAAAGATATAAAAAAATCCGGATATGGATCGTGTTTCTGCTGTTGAATCTGTGCTTTTATGGTATTTTCTGTGTAGAACATTTTGCAGCAGATACCTATGTTTCTGAAATTGTTGGCTGGGCGGATACAGCTGCATTGTATTTTAGCAATGGCCGCTGGCTGATGACGCTGCTTTGCCTTTTCTGTGGATTCTTCCATATCAGCTTTGCCGTGGAGAAGACCATCTCCTGGATTATGGCTATCGTTTTTCTGTCTTTGGCAGAGCTTGTAGTATATGGACTGTTGAAAAAAAGGACCAGGATAGAGGAAAAATATAATTTGTCTTGGCTGTTGCTGATTTTTTCTTCTTTCATGGCGATTTCTAATTTATTTGTCCTTGAATACTTTATTTTTCCAGAGTATACAGGACCAATCTGCCTGGGAATCTTTTTCAACATTCTGGAAGTGAAATTTGTGCTGAGATTTTTGGAAAATGGCAGTTGGAAAAGCTTTATTCTGGGAATTTTTCTAGGTATATTAGGAATGATGGGACATCAGGGGGCCTTTGGGATTACGGCGGTATTGCTGGTCTTGCTGGCAAAAAATACTTTTGCAAATGTGAAGACTTTTGTAAAGAATTCAGTTGTGATCGGTGTAGCTTATCTTATTCCCTGTGTGGCGAATGTTATCCTGACAAAGGTAGCAGGCTCTTCCCGTGTGGCAGGAAAATTGCAGATCCTGGAGTCTTTAAAGGCAGCTGCAGGTCAGATCGCAGATTTGTGGATAACCACGGCTAATTTTATGCCCCACTATGTATATATTATTATGTGCCTAATTGCAGGTGCGGCAGTAGTAGCGCTGGTCATTATGAGAAAAGATGTAAGAGGACTGCTCCATATACTGTATGTAATTGTGGTATTTGCGCTGGCTATAATTTCTCCATTCTTGATGACAGACGCAGCATATATCAGTGTAGTGCCGAGAACAGTGTATGTTATGGGCGCTGGCATGGGGATTATTTCAATATTATATCTGCTCCTGGAAGATAAAATTAGGATCAGGATCTATATAGCAGCCGGTTATGCCTTAATCTTTCTGGGAATCCAATATTATAATACATGCCAGATGGAGACCAGTAATTATGTATCTGTAGGTATCGATTATTATGAGGTAAATTATATTGCCCAGCAGGTGTGGAGCTATGAAAATGGGACTGGCAATCAGATCCGTAGGCTCTGCATTTATACAGATGAAAGTCCGTTGTGGACTTATTATGGCCTGACGGGATACGGTGTGATTAATGAGAGGTCTATGTCTATTAACTGGGCAGCGGGGAATGTATATAAGCGATTTACAGGTACAGATTATATAGTGGAAGAAGGAGATCCCCAGGTATATGAACAATATTTTAAAGGGAAAAACTGGAATTATTTAGATGATGAACAGATCGTATTTATTGGAGATACTCTTCATTTATGCTTATACTAGTGTACTGTATCAATGATATTTATAATAATTCTCTTTTCTGCCAACGATTACTCATTGGCAGAAAGAATGACAGGATATAATGATACTAATTTTACTCTGGCATCAGCCGTCCGAAACTGCCAAATGATTTTATCTTTAGAATTATTGCGGCTACACTCCCATGCCATTAGTTCATGTCGCAATACTTCGATATCGTCAATCCGGCGTTCCAGACACTGGCGGGTCATTACATTCAGTTCGATCTCTGCCATATTAAGCCAGCTGCCATGTTTCGGAGTATAATGGATCTCCAGACGCTTGATGATCCGCCGCGCTTCTGCCGGAGGATATCTTTTATACAGCGATGCCGGTTTATGGGTATTCGGATTGTCCATGACAAGAATTATTTTTTCCGCTTCAGGATATATTACATCAGATAAATATTTGATCTCCTCGGCCCAGTCCTCTGCAGTACGGTGTTCCCTGACACTCACATGGCGTCTCCCCGCAAGTGGTTCTGTGAACACAAAAATGCTGCATGTACCATGCCGGACATATTCAGAATCAAGCTTCTGGTCATCTCCCGGCCGCATGGGGAGTGGTTCCCTTGCTTCGCCAAGCAGCTGATAAGGCTTCTCATCCATGCATACCATCGGCCGGCTTTCATCGTAAGGGCGTTCATAAACATCCAGGATATCCTCCATACAGGCTACAAATTCTGCATTTTCTTTTGGCGGGATACACCAGTAGCTGTTGCGGTGAGGTCGAAGTTTGTTTTTTTTAAAGCCCTTCCGATCGTGTCCTTGCTTACAGGGACATCCAGTTCTACTCTGGCCTTTTCTTCCAGAAGGCGGAGTGTCCATCTGGAGTGCCCTTCCGGCACCGGACCACAGGCTATTTCAATAAGTTTTGCTTCAGCACGGCCGTCCACTTTGCGTTTTGCATTGTCAGAATTGACGCTGCGTTTTAATTTTATTACGGAATCAATTCCTTCTTCAATGTAATGCCTGATTGTATTGGATACAGTAGCAATACAGACACCGTTTGATTTGGCACACTGTTCATGCGTATATAGCTTTCCGTGGGCTTCATCCATATCGAGAAGGATCTGGCATCTGCAGCGGACGGTTCTTGAGGTGCTGCTTTTACGCAGGAGAGATTTCAACTGCTTAAATTCTTTATCTGTGAGGTTGATATGATACTTTTTATTTCTTGCCATATGAATTCACCGCCGTTTCTTTTAGTATAACAAAAAACGACGTAAAAAGCCATATATTTTGCTAAATATCATTGATACAGTACACTAGATAAAATATCAATAATTGAATTTAGTAAAAACATTAAGTTTTGGTAATCAAAAGACCGCTCTATATTTACAGAGAGACGAATATGCAGGAGATAAAAAATGATAAAAAAGATACTGAAATTTTTTGATATTACAACGATAAAATTTTTGATGGTGGGAGTGATCAATACCCTGGTGGGAACGGGCTTGATGTTTATCCTGTATAATGTATTTTCTGTAAATTATTGGATATCTTCTGCCTCTAATTATATTGTTGGAAGTATTGTAAGCTATTTTTTGAATAAATATTTTACTTTCCAGAACAAAGAAAAATCCTGGAAACAGATATTGTCTTTTATTGTAAATATTACGGTGTGCTACCTGATAGCCTACGGTGTGGCAAAACCTGTAGTATCCTGGATATTCAGCGGATTTAATGAAAAAATACAGGGAAACCTGTCTATGCTGGCAGGCATGTGTCTTTTTGTAGTCCTGAACTATCTGGGACAGAGACTGTTTGTATTTAGAAAGAAAAGTGAATAACATACGGCAAATCCAGAAAGACAGTTCGTCTTTCTGGATTCTGTATATAAAAAGATCATATTATGATTACAGGGTGAAAAATTACCAAAGAGAAGATAATTGCAGACTGCGAGGGAAAAAAGTGAGAGAAAAGCCAATATTATATATGATCATTCCTTGTTATAATGAGGAATCCGTATTGCCGATCACTGCGCCAATGTTTTTAGAAAAGCTGGAGCAGCTTGAAGGAAATGAGAAAATTCACAAGGACAGCCGTATATTGTTTGTGAATGATGGAAGCAGGGATCGAACATGGGAAATCATTAAAGACTTATCCGAAAAGGACAACCGGTACCAGGGAATTGCTCAGAGCCGGAACAGAGGACATCAGAATGCTGTGCTGGCAGGTCTGATGGAGGCAAAGGATAAGGCGGACATAACCATTTCCATCGACTGCGATGGCCAGGACGATATAAATGCTATGGACGAAATGGTGGATGCTTATCTGGATGGGGCCGAAGTGGTTTACGGGGTGAGGTGTAAAAGGGATACAGATACTTTTTTTAAAAGATTTACGGCTGAGAGTTTCTATCGTTTGATGAATTGGATGGGAGCGGAAGTTGTTTTTAACCATGCAGATTACCGCCTGGTGTCTTCGAGAGTGCTGGAGGCATTTGCTGATTTTAAAGAAGTCAATATTTTCCTCAGAGGTATGTTTCCACTGGTTGGATTTAAGAGTACCAGTGTCTACTATGAGCGTCACGAGCGGATTGCGGGAGAAAGCCACTATCCTTTAAAGAAGATGCTGGCTTTGGCTTTTGATGGAATTACCAGTCTCAGTATTAAACCCATCCGGCTTATCATTGGATTGGGCGCTATAATTTCCGTATTGGGAGTTGTGGCAATCATCTGGGCAATTGTGATGCAGATCCTGGGGCATACAGTGGCAGGCTGGGCCAGTCTGGTGTGTATTGTTGCATTTCTGGGGGGCATACAACTCTTGTCGCTGGGCGTGATCGGTGAATATGTTGGAAAAATATATTTAGAGACGAAAGCCAGACCCAGATATATTATCAGCAAAAGAACTTATGATGAAAAGGAAGACAGAAGAGGGTCATGAAAAAAGAAAAAAAGATCGGATTTATTTTGGAAAACTGTGGATGCCGGATTTTTGGAATCCTGTTTTTCATTATATTATTTCTCATATTATTTGTAGCTCAAAATATGGCCTATGCTTATAAGGTAGAGTTCGTCCTGCCAAATTATGTATATCTGCTTTTGGGGTTGATGATATGGGCAGGAGTAAGAGTTTCGGAAGAATATTGGCCAAAGGGTATAAAAAAATATCTGAAGAATAATTCAGAAAAGCTTATTCGGATTTTTACCATTTTGTTTTTTGCTTTTCTGGTCTATATCGTATACAATTATTACTTTATTACAGGCTGGGATGCCGGTTTGCTGATCAATACGACATATCAGATTTCAGAAGGACAGCCTTTTGACAGCTCTACCTTTGAAAGCTATTATTTTTCCATCTATCCTAATAATATTTTATTGATCTTTATTTTTTCTAAGATTATGAAGCTGGAAAGCCTGTTCGGTATTTTGGATGCATGGACAGGGGTCATGGGAATATTGACTGTACAATGTCTTATTTCTGCCCTCACTGGCCTTCTGGTGTTTAAAACAGCACGGCTTTGGAGTGGCTCTCTCAGATTGTCCTGGAATACATGGGGAATGTATGTGCTGATCATTGGAGTATCTCCATGGGTATCAATTCCTTATTCTGATTCTATGGGGCTGATATTTCCGGTGCTGTTTTTATATCTTTATTTCCTGACACAAAATGGAAGATGGATCCGGATGAAATGTTTATGTATGGCAGCGGCAGCTGTGCTGGGCTATAAGATAAAGCCTCAGCTGGCGATTATAGCTATTGCGGCAGTGATCATTCTTTGTTTGAATGTGTTGAAAGGAAGATGGAAAAAAAGAAACTGGAAGCTAGGGGCAGGGGTTTTGGCTGGAGCTGTCGTAATGTTTCTTGGATGTCAGCTCGCGGTAACTTCTATTCCCATAGAGCTGGATAAAGAGGAGTCTTTTGGACCGGCTCACTTTATAATGATGGGACTGAATCCTGGTACAAACGGCGGATTCTTAGAAGATGATGTGACTTATACTTATAGTCAGCCCACAGATGAGAGGACCCAGGCCGATACAGAAATGATCCGGAAGAGACTGGAGGACTACGGGCCTGCCGGTCTTTTGAAACATCTGGAAAAGAAACTTTTGTCTAATTATGGAGACGGAACCTGGGCCTGGGGGGCAGAAGGTGATTTTTATAAAGAAATTCTGGAAAATAAGAATCAGGGTATGTCGCCTTTTTTAAAGTCCATATATTATTATGATGGAGACAGGTATACGTATTTTTGCAGTTACTCCCAGATGGTCTGGATCCTGCTTCTATCCGGCTGCTTTCTTGCTTTTCTATTCCGAAAAGAGGATCAGGGCAGAAAGGGATTTATTATTATGCTATCTCTGGTGGGACTGACCTTATTTGAACTGATATTTGAAGCGAGAGCACGGTATCTTTACTGTTATGTGCCTTTATATCTTCTTCTTGGAAGCTGGGGCCTGGAGCAGTGTTATCAGTCCATGAGACGTAACATCAGAAGGAGAATGGAACATGGAAAAGAGGAGAAGTAGATGTTACTGCCAGTGCCGGCATTTGGGGATGTAGTAGGAATTTTTGTTTTGACATAGGCATCTAGCGGTCTTTACCCCTTTGGCGAGAAAGCTAATTTGTTATGGATCAAGATGTTCAGTATGTGGATTTCTTTGCTTTTTACAAAGATGTATTAACGGGAAAGGCAGACATCGGATATTCTTTTTTAAAATCAGCAGGAGGATCTTTAGTTGCTCTTTTCGACTACTACTTGGGCTGTCCTTTAAATCTGCTGGTGATATTTTTTGAAAAAGAGCAGATGCTTTTGTTTTTCTGCTGACAGCTGTGAAGCTGGGGCTATGTGCAGTCACTGCCAATGTCTATTTTACCAGGAGGTTTCCCGGACTTTCTTTACAGCTAACAGGAATGCTTTCTGTGGCTTATGGACTCATGCAGTATAATATGCGTCAGATTTCTAATATTATGTGGCTAGATAGAGTTATCCTTTTGCCTCTTTTGCTGTTAGCTACTTATGAATTTATTGAGTATAGAAAGAAAACAGGCCTTTTTCTGGCTGTATTATTTTCCATTGCGATTAATTGGTATACCGGCTACATGATATGCCTTTTTACGGTGATTTATTTTCTTTATGAAAGGACTTTAAAATGTGAAAATTTCCGTGGAAAGGAAATAAAGAAATTAATTGCTGACGGATTTTTATGCGGAGAGATTATGCTATCCGGCCTTCTGGGAAGCTGCTTTATATTCTGGCCAGTGGTAAAAGGCCTTCAAAATGGAAAAGAAGCTTTTGATCCTTCTATCTTTCAGTATGCCACCCATGGCTCTTTTCTTGATGTGTTTCAGGGATTTGTTATAGGCGGACTGGTTTCTACAGTCTCCTTATACTGCGGACTGATCTTTCTGGCGTTTTTCTTTTGTTTTTTTCTATCTGGAAGAAGAACTCCTAAAGAAAAAATAGCATCGGTATTAGTGGTTTTACTGATGTTTGCCAGTTGCTGGCTAGTACCTCTTGACTGTATTTGGAGGGGCTTACGCCAGGTACAGAGCTTTGCATTCCGCTACAGTTTTGTAGTGACTTTTCTGGTGCTTTATCTGGCGACCAGAGGAGGGGAAGACTATGAAATCGAACAGAAAAAGTGGAAAATGATTGGTATTTTTCTGGTGTGCATGGTGGTAACAGGTTATTTTTACTGGAAGAATGGGTATGATGAAAAGGTATTCAAAGTCACAATTGCCTTTTTCATCTTGTATCTGATGCTGTTCGTTCTATTGAAAAGGTATTCATTTGTGAAAAAACTGATCCCCCTATTTCTGGCAGGAGAGCTTTTAGTGAATGGAGTTCTTACCTTTACCGTGAATTATGGCGAAAATGGACCTGTATCAGATTACCAGAATTATGTTATAAATGAAGAAAAATTAGTAGAACAAGTGAAAAATAATGAAGATGACCTGTTTTATCGTATGGATACTTTAGAAAAAAGAAATGATAATGGAACAAGATTATCCGCATATTTAAACGAAGCAACGGCATACGGATATTTAAGTCTTTCCCATTATTCTTCTGCTTATGATACAGATGTGAACAGAATGCTGTATGATCTGGGATACTCTTCTGAATTGGTTTTGGGAGGAATGGATGAGTGCATACTGCCTGCGGACTCTCTGTTTGGAGTGAAATATTTGCTGTCAAAAACAGATGTACCAGGTTATACAAAAATAGAAGATGCGGCTACATATAATGAGAAGTCGGTATATTATAACCCTTTTGCTCTTGGGCTTGGTATGGAGACTGGAGATCGCATTTTTGAACATACAGAATCTTTAGATCCCTTTGCCTTTCAGAATCAGCTTTTTTCCAATATTTTGGGCAGAGATGTAGAGATTTTTAAAAAAGTCGATGCTTCTATGGCGATTGAAAATACTTTTCTGAATTTTACACTACAGAGTCAGGAAGATGTAAATATGCTTTATGCTTTATGGTTATGTAGATTCCTGGATACAGAATCTGTAGCTATATATTGATGGTGAGTACCGGTGCGACTATGCAACCTGGCTGGGATACAAGGTGTTTTATATCGGCAATGAAAACGAGCCGCATACAATTACCTTGGCTAATTATACAGGTACAGACCAGGAAGTGTTTCCATATTTTTATTGCTTGGACCAGGAAATTTTTGAAACGGTAATAGAAGAGCTTCAGAATAAGGAGATGCAGCTGGAAAGGTTTGAAGATGGTTATGTAAGAGGTAGCTATAATGCTGACGAGAAAGGCTGGATGTTGCTGACTATTCCTTATGCTGGAGGCTGGGAAGCCTATATTAATGGAGAACGAGTAGAAATCCTTGGCGGGGCCAATGCATTAACGGTTATTCCCATAGGAGAAGGAGAAAATCAAATAGAATTGGAGTATTATATCCCTGGTGTAAGGGAAGGTTTGATAATGACGTTAGCAGGAATATGCGTGTTCATGGTTTTAAGGAGAATTTTTTTTAAAAGGAAGTCATAGAGATATTGACGTTTTTCTTTTGGTGAGAGTATAATAAAAAAAGATTGTTAAAAAGGAGAAAAGTTATGTGGATACTAGATACGCTGAAGAAAAAAGCAGAGAGTTCTGATATAGCTGTAATTTGTCGAGAACAGTCGTTGACTTATTCTCAGCTATGGCATCAATCAGAAGCAGCGGCTGGGTATATCCTGGAAAAATGTACAACGCAGAATCCAGTGCTGATTTATGGCAATAAAGAGTTGGAAATTTTGGCTTTAATGATTGCATGTTTGAAAACAGGACATGCTTATGTTCCTTTGGATATAACATATCCCCAGGAGAGAGTATGTAATATCTGTCAGGATGTAGAGGCAGAACTGGTATTTAACTGTTCTGAGATCTCTCTGGATATGAATAGTGATGTCCAAGTACTTGAAAGAGAACAGATCAAGAAAATTTTGCAGCAACCTTGTCAAAAAGAGATATCTGATGAAAGATATGTAAAGGAAGAGGATAACTGTTATATTCTTTTTACATCAGGCAGTACAGGGAAAGCCAAGGGAGTACAGATTAACAGAAGGAATATAGAAAATTTTGTGGGCTGGTTTTCCAGGGAATGTCTTGAAAAACAGGAAAATGGTATTGTGATGAATCAAGTATCCTATTCCTTTGATGTGTCGGTTATTCCATTATATATCTTTCTGGGAGCAGGAAAGTGTTTATTCAGCATTGATAAAGAAATGCTGGATCATACAAAAGTGTTATTTGAATATCTGGGGAAAAGCGGGATTAACGTTTGGGTTTCTACACCTACATTTTTGGAAATGTGTTGTTTTGATGACAGTTTTAACGAAACGCTTCTTCCGGGGCTGCGAAAGATTATTTTAGCTGGAGAAATTTTAACAAAGCAGTTGGTTTCTCAGCTAAATGAAAAATTTCCCAAAGCTCAGGTAATTAATGGATATGGACCGACAGAAGGCACAGTATTGCTTAGTAGCTGCGTAATTACAACGGATATGATGAATAACGAGAAGATGCTTCCAATCGGGAAGGTTTTGCCTGACGGTATATATAAGATTGTGGATGATGAAGGCAACCCTCTTAAAGAAGGGGAGACTGGTGAACTGGTCATTAGCAGTAAAAGTATCAGTACCGGATACTTTAAGAATCCTGAACAGACCAAAAAAGCCTTTTTTGAAGAGGATGGGAAGCAATGGTACCGCACTGGAGATTTGGTTTTTGAGGAAAAAGGACTTTTATATTATATTTCCAGAAAAGATACCCAGATTAAACTGAATGGCTTCAGGATAGAACTAAATGATATAGCAGAAAATTTGAATGCGCTTGATATGGTCAGCAACAGTGTTGTTTTGCCTTCTTGGAAAGATGGAAGGGTTTCTTTCTTAACTGCCTTTGTAACTCTTTTATACAGAGATCAGGGAAAGTCGGATTTGAAAGTAGGAATCGATATTAAGAAACAGTTAAAATTAAGAGTTCCATCCTATATGATTCCTAAAAAGATTGTGATATTGGAGCATTTTCCTATGAACATTAATGGAAAAATAGACAGAAAAAAACTGGAAGAGGAGTATTTATAATGGTATTCGCTCAATATGGTAATTTTTTCAGTGTTGTTTTGTTTACATTATTTTTAATCCCAGCAATTGTTATGAATCTGTTTGGGAAAAGGATAAAATATGTAGGAATGATCTTGAATGTGATCATGCTGATTTTATTTCTTGGATTGAATAGTCTTCAGATGTTCCAGTTTTTAGTTTTTATAATTTGCGAAATGATACTTCTGTATATTTACTATTATCTTTATAGAAGATTTTCGAAAAATTGGATTTATTTCATGGCCTTATTTTGCTCCATGCTTCCTATAATTCTGATAAAACTATGTGTATATACCAGATTTAATATGCTTGGATTTATTGGGATTTCATATATCAGCTTTCGTATATGGCAGATGATCATAGAAATCAGAGATGGGCATATTAAAAAGATTTCCTTACTGGATACATTGTATTTTATCACTTTTTTTCCGACTTTAAGTTCAGGACCTATTGACCGATATCAACGGTTTATGGATGACCTAGATCAGATTATTCCGAAAAAAGATTATCTGCAGTCTTATCTTATGGCAGGATTACAGAAAATATTGAGGGGTATGATCTATAAATTTGGTTTCGCTTTTCTGATACAATATGTTATTATAGATGCTTTGCCGACAGAACATACCGTCCAGAGTACGATCGTATATATGTATGCGTATACATTGTATTTGTTCTTTGATTTTGCTGGCTATTCTAGTTTTGCTGTAGGAACCTCTTATATTTTGGGGATTAAAGTTGGCGAGAATTTTAATAAGCCATTTCTTGCTAAAAACATGAAGGAGTTTTGGGAGCGCTGGCATATATCGTTGTCACAGTGGTTTGGCGATTATATTTTTAAAAGATTTGTGCTTAATACTATGCGGAAAAAGATTTTCAAAAGTCGCAAAACGGCGGGAAGAGCCGGAAATGTGGTTACTATGCTTGTTATGGGAATCTGGCATGGACCATATCTATTCTATATTTTATATGGGCTATACGAGGGACTTGCTTTGGTTATTACGGACATTTATTTGAAAAGTAAGTTTTATAGGAGATTAAAAAAAGGTCCGCTTTTCGATTGGATCAGCAGGATTGTTTGTTTTCATGTGGCTGCATTAGGTATGCTGCTGTTTTCAGGTTATTTGTTGAGTATATAATAATATGATATAGCAGGAGGTTAAAAATGGAAAATATAAAGGAATTAGCTTTTGAAATTTTGGAAAATGCGTGTGAAACGGATGAGGTGAGAGAGGATCCGGATATGGATTTATATGAAGCGGGGCTTATGGATTCCATGGCTTCAGTTGCTGTACTACTTGAATTGGAGGAAAAATGTAATATTTCTTTACAGCCTACCGATATTGATAAAGCGGATATTTCTACGGTAAATAACTTTGTCCATTTTTTGGAGAAACATCTGTAGGAAGAGATAGGTGAGAAGATGAATAAGAAAATTCAGAATGCTTTTATTTTCTGCCTGGCGTTATTAACTGTAGTGCTGTTAATGAAGGGGACTGAATCCTGGCTGGATCGTAGGATTGAGAGTATGTATGCCCCAGAAGAAGATACCTTAGCAATTAATCAGCTAAATGGAAATCTTACAAAAGATAAGGGGGAAATACTGATCCAGAAAGCATTGGAAAATGATAATCTGATGCTTTTAGGGTCGTCAGAACTGGATTCCTGGGTTGGACAGAATCCAATGTATTGGTTCCCAAATAACCAGCTTCCAGATCAAATAACACTGATTGGTCATGCTTATATGCAGGATCTCCTTCACGCAATGAAAGTCGGAACGGAGAATTTTGGTCATGGGGAAAAAGTTGGAATTGTAATTTCTCTTCAGTGGTTTATGGGTGGGGATATTGATATTAATGGTTATGCTGCAAATTTCTCGGAAATTCAATTCTACGATACTATGTCTAATCCTAAACTCAGTAAGGAAACCAAGGAGAAAATATGTAGCCGTACGGCTGAATTGCTTGGCAGTATAGATGGCTATGAAGATATAAAGGTGTATACAGAATTGTATGGTTCTGAGCTAGGCAAAAAGGTACTCACAGTGATGAAACCTTACTATTCACTGAAAAGATATTTCTTGGGTTTGAAAGACAAATGGGAAACCTATAATGTTCTGAAGACAACGGAATCCATGGATCAGAAGGCCGATTTAAAAGAGGTTAACTGGCAGGAATTGTTGGAAAGCGCAGAGCAGGAAGGTAAACAGTTCTGTACCAATAATGAATTTTATGTTGAGGACACATATTATACAGAAAACCTAAGTGATCATATTGCAGAACTTAAGGATTGCAATACAGAGGAAATGCTGGAATCACGAGAAATGGAAGATTATGAGATATTTCTTCAGGTTTGTAAGGAAAATGGTGTGGAACCATACCTGATTTTTATGTGTACAAATGGTTGGTATTATGATTATGTAGGAATTGACCAGGATAGAAGAAACCAGTTGTATGATAAACTTGCAGAAAAGGCAGAGGAGTATGGATTTGACTACCTTAGACTTTCAGATCATGAATATGAACCCTATTTTATGCTGGATGTTA
>ERZ1643247.1793-NODE-1793-length-18409-cov-3.475482_pt1 | contig 18409 bp, 15 predicted proteins | sample MGYA00579264_ERZ1643247 | MGnify/ENA primary metagenome ERZ1643247 (study PRJEB29033, sample SAMEA4952262) | chicken gut metagenome | biome: Broiler Chicken; feature: Gastrointestinal Tract; material: Caecum | place: Ireland | collected 2018 | study: Broiler... | reverse complement strand
GTCGAAAAGGCGGACATTCTGATCGAGAACGGAAAAATTGCCGAGATCGGAAACGATCTGCGTGCAGACAGTGCCGAAAAGATCGATGCGAAGGGTAAGACGGTTTTTCCGGGGCTCATCGACATGCATGTGCATTTGCGAGAGCCGGGATTTGAGTATAAAGAGGATATAGCCAGCGGCAGCGCGGCGGCCGTGGCGGGAGGATTCACACAGATTTGTTGTATGCCCAATACCGATCCTGTATGTGACAATGCGGCGGTCGTCGGATATATTGTTTCGCGGGCGAAAGAGGTTGGGCTTTGTAAAGTCAGGCCGATCGGTGCGATCACAAAGGGTGAAAAAGGGGAGACCCTTGCCGAAATGGGCAAAATGAAAGAGGCAGGGGCGGTCGCCGTCAGTGATGACGGACGCCCTGTCATGAATGCGCGCATCATGCGTCTGGCCATGGAATATGCCTCCGACTTCGGATTGATATGCCTGTCGCATTGTGAAGACAAGGATCTTGTAGACGGCGGAGTTGTCAACGAAGGATATAACAGTACGCTTGCAGGGTTGAAAGGAATCCCGCGTGCGGCAGAAGAGATCATGATCGTCAGAGAAATTATATTGGCTGAGACGCTCGGTAAGCGTGCGCATATCTGTCATGTATCCACAAAGGGCGGAGTGCAATTGCTGCGGGAGGCAAAAGCGCGCGGCGTTCAGATCACTGCGGAGACGTGTCCGCATTATTTTACGCTGACCGATGACGTAGTGACAAGCTTTGATGCAAATACGAAAGTCAATCCGCCGATCAGGGAGACAGACGATGTCTCGGCGATCAAAGCGGGGTTGAAAGACGGCACGCTGGATTGCATTGTGACCGATCATGCGCCTCATCATGTGGATGAAAAAAATGTCGAATACAATTTAGCTGCATTCGGCATCAGTGGGATCGAAACTTCGTTTTCGCTTTCGTATACCGCGCTTGTGAAAGGCGGAGTGCTTTCGCTCAGTGAACTGGCTGACAGAATGAGTGCTGCTCCCGCACGAATTTTAGGTTTGCCCGGCGGGAAAATTGAGCAAGGCGCGGCTGCGGATCTCATGATAGCCGATCTGGATGAAAAGTATACGATCGACAGCGGCAAGTTTATTTCCAAAGGGAAAAATACGCCGTTTAACGGCACAGAAGTATACGGAAAAGTCTGCTGCACAATTGTCGACGGCGATGTAAAATACCGCTGCTAATCAATTTATTGTAAAAATCAAGTATTATGTCAGATATAAAGGAGTTAAAATGAGCTATAAACAGGATTTTATTCGGTTTCTTTCGGAATGCGGCGTTTTGAAATTCGGGACATTTAAATTGAAAAGCGGACGGATTGCACCATATTTTTTAAATGCCGGAGAATATAAAAAAGGGTCGCAGATCAAGCGCCTCGGGGAGTTTTATGCTGACTGCATCGTGGATAATAGGGTGGCTGCGGAAACTTTGTTCGGTCCTGCGTATAAAGGCGTTCCGCTCGCGTTATCGGCTGCGGTTGCTTTATATGAAAAATACGGTATTGACGTAAACTTTTGCTTTGACAGAAAGGAAGTGAAAGACCACGGCGAAGGCGGGATGTTTGTCGGGAAACAGCTCGAGGACGGGGAAAAAATCGTCATTGTTGAGGACGTTATGACCAGCGGCAAAGCGTTGAAAGAGGTTTTGCCGAAATTGCGCGGGGCTGCGGAGGTGGATATTTCCGGCATGGTGATCACGGTCGATCGGATGGAGAAAGCTTTGGACAGTGAAAAATCGGCTGTGCAGCAAGCCTATGAGCAGGAAGGCGTGAGGGTATATTCCATTGTAACGATCCGGGATATCGTCGAGGCTTTGGAAGCCGGAGTGATTGAAGGGAAAGAACATGTCCCCGCGATCCTGAAATATTTGGATGAATACGGAGCTAAATATTGAGGTGAAAGAATGATCGATAAATTGATTGAAAAAATTGAGGAAAAACGTAATCCGACCGTTGTGGGACTGGACACGAATTTTGATTATCTGCCCGATGATATGCGCGCCGGGGTCGGCGATTTTGCTGGAGCGGCGGCCGCGATTGTTTCTTTCAATAAAAAATTAGTCGATGCTGTCGCGGACATTGTTCCTGCGGTCAAGGTTCAGATCGCCTATTATGAAATGTACGGCGTAGACGGAATGAGGGCGTTTTTGGAAACTTGCGAGTATGCAAAGAGCAAGGGGTTGATCGTGATGGCGGACGCAAAACGCAACGACATCGGCGCGACTGCAGAGTGCTATGCAAAGGCGTACCTTGGTGAAACAGAAGTTAGCGGCAAAAGCTTTACGGCATTCGATTCTGATTTTTTGACGGTTAACGGGTACCTGGGATCTGACGGAGTTAAACCTTTTCTCGGTTGGATGCACAAGCGGGATAAGGGCATTTTTGTGCTTGTCAAAACGTCCAACAAATCGAGCGGAGAATTGCAGGATCTAAAATTGGAAAACGGAAAAACCGTCTATGAGTACATGGGTGCTCTTGTAGAGGAGTGGGGAAAGGACAGTGTCGGCAAATACGGTTATTCGGATGTGGGGGCCGTCGTCGGAGCGACGCATCCCGTGCAGGCGGCGATCTTGCGCCGCGAAATGCCGCATACCTTTTTCTTGATCCCCGGTTATGGCGCACAGGGAGGAACGGCGGACGATCTGAAAGTTTGTTTCGATCGTGACGGCCGAGGCGGCATCGTCAATTCTTCCCGCGGCATTTTATGTGCTTACAGACAGGAAAAGTATAAAGGACTTCCGTTTGACGAGGCGGCGCGAAGTGCTTGTGTTGATATGAAAAATGATTTAAATTCTGCGATTTTTTAATAAAGCAGAGTACTATGCCATACATAATTATAAAATCAAGGAGAAAATCGGCATGATAAAAGAACTTTTGGCCGAAGTTTCGGGAAATATTGAGATCGCCCCCGGCGTATTTGAGATCTCTTTAAAATTACCGGAAGCGGTTCAGGTCAAGAGCGGACAATTTTTGAATCTCTCCGTGGGTGACGGCGGACATCTTTTGCGTCGTCCCTTTGCGATCATGTGCTATAATAAAGAATTGCAGACCGCGGTCTGCTGCTATCAAGTTAAAGGAGAAGGAACGCAAATGCTCTCCCGTGTAAAGCTGGGAGACAAACTTTCCTGTGCTTTGCCCCTCGGCAACGGTTTTACGATTACGGGCGATCAAAAGAGGGTTGCCTTGATCGGCGGTGGCGTCGGTGTTTTTCCCATGCTTTCTGTTCTCTATGAATATTATGAGAGCGATAAAAATTTCCGTGCGTATATGGGGTTTCGGAGCGCTGCCTATGCGAATATGTTCGGGCAGTATGATCACCGTTCCGATTGTTATGTCTGTGCACCGGACGACGCCAGTTTCGGCGCGAAAGGAAATGCGGTTCAGCTTTTTTTTGATGACTATGAAAACGCAAAACCGGATGTCATATTGTCCTGCGGGCCGACTCCTATGCTTCGCGCACTGAAAGCGGGGCTGAAAGAGAGGGGGATCAAAGTGCCGTGTTACGTTTCTTTGGAGGAGCGCATGGGCTGCGGCATCGGAGCGTGTCTGGTGTGCGTCTGCAAGAAAAGCGGCAAGGAAGAGAATGTGCGGGTCTGTAAAGACGGCCCCGTTTTTGGGATCAACGAGGTGGAAATCTGATGGCAAATCTGTCGGTCGATATTTGCGGCGTTCATTTTAAGAATCCTGTTATAGCTGCGAGCGGGACTTTCGGCTTTGGCAAAGAATTCAATGAAATTTATGATATAAGTGTTTTGGGCGGCATCAGTACAAAGGGGTTGACGCTGGAGCCGCGCCTCGGCAATCCCGCGCCACGCATAGCTGAGGGGCACGGAGTGATCCTCAACGCGGTAGGGCTTCAAAACCCCGGTGTCGATGTTTTTCTGACGGATGATCTTGATTTTTTGAAAAGAAAAAATATCACCATAATCGCCAATGTCGCAGGACGTACCATTGACGATTATGCGGAGATCTGCGCAAAACTGGACGGCAAGGTCGATATGATCGAGTTAAATATTTCCTGCCCGAACGTGAAGTGCGGCGGCATGGCGTTCGGCATTAAGCCGGACAGTGTAAAAGAAGTGACGCGTGCGGCAAAGGGTACATTGAAAAAGACACCGCTCATGGTCAAACTTTCGCCCAATGTGGAAAGCATAACCGCGAATGCATTGGCGGCGCAGTCGGGCGGCGCGGATGCGTTGTCTCTCATCAATACGCTGACCGGCATGGTGATCGATATCGAAAGGCGGCGTCCGCTCATCGCCAACAATACAGGCGGTGTATCAGGTGCGGGCATCAGGCCGATCGCGGTCAGGATGGTTTGGGAAGTGTGCAGTGCCGTCAACATTCCCGTAATTGGGATGGGTGGCATCACCAGTGCGGAGGATGCGCTTGAGTTTATGATAGCGGGGGCGGCTGCCGTTCAGGTCGGTACGGCGAATTTTACGGATACTATGGCGATGCCTAAAATTATTAAAGGCCTGAATAGATGGCTGGATATGCACGGAATTGCGGACGTCAACGAGATTCGAGGGACTTTAAAATTGAACGGTTGATGGCCGTTATGAGATTTATATTTCGGCAAACACAACGGCAGAAACGCTCTGACATGCTGTGTCAGAGCGTTTTAAATTGGTAACTTTTTGTTTTAAAATATCGGATAATATCCGGCAAGGCTTTGCACGTTTCTTTATAACCTACTCCGTCGTGCAGCAACAGAACGATATGGTTTTTATCGCCGCTCGTTTCGACGGCGTTGCGAAAAAGTTGGTCGGCGGTGAAATTGCCTTCCGCGTCGCCGAGTGCGGCATTCCAGTCATAATAGCGGTAGCCGGCGCTTTTTACGCATTCTCTCAATTGCGGGCACATGAATGAACCGCCGGGAAAACGGTAAAGGTTTCCGTCAAATCCCGGCAATACCGATCGTATCGCCTCGCGGCATTTTTCAATATCGGTGAGAAGCGTTTTTTCGTTCGAATAGATTTCTGCGTATTTATGCGAAAAGCTGTGTATGCCGATCGCGTGGCCGTCGTCTGCGATCCGTTTCAGAATATTTTCGCGGCCCTTGATCTGACGACCGATCACAAAAAATGTCGCGGGCACGTTCTCTTTTTTCAGAGTGTCCAAAATATAAGGTGTGGTAGAATCGGTCGGGCCGTCGTCGAATGTCAGGAAAATTTCTTTTGTCTCAAAGACGCATGTCCGCGATTGTGAGGGCTCGGTTGTTTGCATGGGTAAAATGAGGGCTGCGGACAGCAGAAAAAGTGTGGCGATTTTTCTCATGAAGACAGTTTGTGTGTTTGAGTTTTTCATATTCATGTTGTGTTAAGGGGATGTTCAAATAAATGTAATGATATATAAGCTGCAAGTTTTAAAAAAGTTGAAAAACAGTTCGAAAAGTTGTTGACAAATGAAAAAAGTTGTGTTATGCTTGAAAAAACCGAAGAGGTAAAAGAGTAGCTCGCTACAGCAGATTTGCAGAGAGTCTCCGGCGGTGTGAGTGAGACAATCTGACGCAGAGTGAATGGGTTACCGAGGGCGGGTGCGAAAGGCAACGAGTAGTGTCCGACGTGGCTTTCACGTTACAGAAAGAGGGTATGATAGTACCTGTAATGAGGCGGCATTTTGTCGCGAAATTGGGTGGCAACACGGTTTTATTCGTCCCAAGCGAGTAGAATCGTGTATTTTTTATGTCAAAAATAAAAAATCTTATAAAAAGGAGAACAAACTTATGGCAAAATTACCCATCCCGTACAAGATCTATTTGTCCGAAGAGGAGATCCCGAAACAGTGGTATAATCTGAATGCGGCGATGAAGGTAAAGCACGCGCCGTTTCTCAATCCCGCAACGCTCAAGCCTTGCGGCGCGGATGATCTGAAACCTGTTTTCTGCGACGATTGCGTGGGGCAGGAGCTGAATACGACAGATCTTTACATCGATATTCCCGAAGAGATCCGCAGCTTTTATAAGATGTATCGGCCTTCTCCGCTCGTACGCGCTTATTGCTTGGAAAAGGCGCTCGGCACTCCCGCCGAGATCTATTATAAATTCGAAGGCAACAATACCTCGGGTTCTCACAAGCTCAATTCCGCTGCGGCGCAGGCCTATTATGCGAAAAAGCAGGGGTTGAAATCCGTCACGACTGAGACGGGCGCGGGGCAGTGGGGTACGGCGCTGTCCATGGCGACTGCGTATTACGGGCTCGACCTTATCGTATATATGGTAAAGGTGTCCAGTGAGCAAAAGCCTTACCGCAAAGAAGTGATGCGCACATACGGCGCACAGGTCATTCCTTCTCCGTCCGACACGACCGAGGCGGGGAGAAAAATCCTGAAAGAATTTCCGGGGACGGGCGGGTCGCTCGGCTGCGCGATCAGCGAGGCTGTCGAAAAAGCTGTGACTTCCGACTCCTGCCGCTATGTGCTGGGAAGCGTTCTCGATCATGTCCTTTTGCATCAGTCGGTCATCGGGTTAGAAAGTAAGGCTGCGCTCGATAAATACGGCGTCGAGCCGGACATTGTAATCGGCTGCGTCGGCGGAGGATCTAATTACGGCGGCCTCATTGCTCCGTTCATGGGGGATAAGATCGCGGGGAAAAACGACATTGAGTTTATCGGAGTGGAGCCTGCCAGCTGTCCTTCCCTCACGCGCGGGAAATTTGTCTACGACTTCTGCGACAGTGCTAAGATCACGCCGCTGGCAAAGATGTATACGCTCGGCTGTGGGTTTATGCCGGCGTCCAATCATGCGGGCGGACTCCGTTATCACGGCATGAGTCCGATTGTATCGGAACTGTATCATCAAGGGTTGATGCGTGCGGTGGCGGTGGAACAGAGCAAAGTGTTCGAGGCAGCGGAATATTTTGCGCGCACGGAAGGAATCCTTCCTGCGCCCGAGTCCAGCCATGCAATCAGAATTGCAATCGACGAGGCGCTCAAATGCAAAGAGACGGGCAAGAAAAAGCGCATTTTGTTCGGTCTTACCGGTACAGGCTATTTCGATATGGCGGCTTATAAACAGTATAATGACAGAACGATGACCGATTATATTCCCACGGATGAGGACCTTGCGAAAGGTTTTGCAAGCATTCCCGATATTCCGCAGAATAAATAAAAAATTCGGTTTACAAGCGGACGATTTAATGGTATAATAAACGGGAGAACGATAACCGTTCTCCCGTTTATTTACTAAGAGAAGTAGGTGCTTGCAATATGACATTGAGCGATATTTATGGACCGTATGCCGATAAAACGTTATTTAAAAGCAGGGTAAATAAGCTTACCGAGATTTATAAAGAAAAGGTGCATAAGGTGCCGGAATATGTTTTTTCTTCGTCCGGCAGGGCGGAAATATGCGGCAATCATACCGATCATAATCACGGCGAAGTGATCGTCGCGGCAATCAGTTGCGATATTTTGGCTGCCGTCGGGAAATCGGAAGACGGTGTGATCCGGATTTATTCGGAAGGGTTTGCGCCGTTTTGCGTAAACGTAGACGAGACGGAAGTCGTTCGCGCCGAATATGGCAAAAGCGTTGCGCTTGTTCGCGGTGTCGTGAAAGCGATCAAAGACCGCGGATATAAAGTAGGCGGGTTTACTGCGGTTTCGGACAGTACGGTATTTCGCGGGGCGGGAGTCTCTTCATCGGCTGCATTTGAGCTTTTGATCGCGGAAATATTGAATGTCTTGTATCTGGATGGGGAGCTTGGAAAAGTAGAAAAGGCTATCATTTCTCAATATGCCGAAAATATCTATTTCGGTAAACCGTGCGGGTTGTTGGACCAGTCCGGCATTTCGTTGGGCGGTATCAATAAAATTGATTTTAAGGATCCGGAATCTCCCGTGATCGAGTCGCTTTCCGCGCCGGAAGGGTATACGCTCGTCATTACCAATACGGGCGGGTCGCATGCGACGCTCACTGAACACTATGCGGCGATTAAAAGCGAAATGCACGACGTGGCGCGCTGTTTCGGAAAAGAGTTTTTAAGAGATGTCGGTGAGGACGAATTCTATGATTCGATTTCGTCTGTCCGCAGAAAAACGAGTGACCGAGCGGTCTTGCGCGCTTGCCATTTTTATGAAGAAAACAAACGGGTAGAAGTTGGCGCGATTGCATTGCGGCGCGGAGATATTCGTACTTTTTTGGAGTCGATTCAAAAATCCGGCGAGAGCAGTTTGAATTGTTTGCAAAATTGCTTTGTTCCCGGGAGCTGTGAACAGCCTGTTTCGTTGGCTCTGCATATTTCCGACAGAATCATTAAGGATGGTGCGGTCCGTCTGCACGGCGGTGGGTTTGCCGGTACCATTCTCGCATATTTGTCCGATGCGGAAAAAGACGGTTATGCGTTTGAAATGGCGAAACTGTTCGGTGAAGAGAATGTTTTCAAAGCGAGTGTGCGTAAGCCGGGCGCTGTTTGCCTGGATGTGCGGGCGCTTTCAGAATAAAAATACAGTCGATTTGTTTATATTAGGAGGAAATTCCATTATGATCCATGCAAAATTGTTCGGAAAAACTTCAGACGGCAGAGAGGTGCGCGCCTTTACTTTGAAAGACGGGCAAAACGAGGCGGTCATTCTCAATTTGGGAGGAATTATTCAGTCTCTTCGCGTTGCCGATAAAAACGGCAACATGGTCGACGTCGTTCTAGGTTATAACGATGTCGCCGGGTATGAAAACAACGGCGGTTATCTCGGTGCGCTCATAGGTCGTTTCGGCAACCGCATCGAAAAAGGAAATCTCGTTATTGACGGAGAAAAATATCAACTTTTCTGCAATGATCGCGGAAATCATCTCCATGGCGGGCAGAGCGGATTTAATAAAAAGATATGGGACTATGTTTTTGACGGGCCGGACGGAAATACGCTCTCTCTTTCTACAACGTCTGCGGACGGAGAGGAGAATTATCCCGGCAATATGAAGATTCAGGTCAGATATACGTTTGTTAACGGAGAACTTAAAATCGATTATGCCGCCGTGTCGGATAAAAAGACGGCGATCAATATGACCAACCATGCTTACTTCAATCTGGACGGCGAGGGCAGCGGCAATGTTTTAGACACGTTTTTGACGATCGATGCCGATCGGGTTACGCCTGCAGATGAAACGTTGATCCCGCATGGCGATTTTAAGAATGTGGAAGGTACGCCTTTCGATTTCAGAAAGCCGCATCGCATAGGCGAACGGATCAACGATACAGACGATCCCGACATTCGCGCCGGCGGAGGGTATGACATAAATTATGTTCTGAATAAACCCTGCGGAGTTTATGGAAAGATCGCGGAAGCGGAAAGCGAAAAGAGCGGGATCGTTATGGAGGTTTACACGGATAAACCCGCCGTACAGCTCTATACGGGCAACGGATTGCATCAGAACGGTAAATCCGGCTATTACAATAAAAACTACGGTTTCTGTCTGGAAACGCAGTTTATTCCCAACGGGGTAAATTGCCCGTCTTATGACGCGCTCGGCAGTGCGTTCTATGAAAAGAACCAGATTTATCACTTTACGACTGCATATAAATTTATCGCAAAATAAAAAGATATGAAATTTTTAATCGCGTCAGATATTCACGGATCGCGCCGCTATGCGTCGTTGATCGAAAAACGCTTTGCCGAAGAACGGGCGGATAAGCTCGTTCTTCTTGGTGATATTTATAATCACGGTCCGCGCAATCCGCTGCCCGAAGAATATGACCCGATGGGGGTCGCCGAGATTCTCAATCGGCATACGGACAAGTTGCTCGTTATAAAAGGGAATTGCGACAGCGACGTGGACACGCTCATATCCGATTTTGAATTCGTTTCGGAAGCAGTGCTCGTTGATTGCGGCAAGCAGATTTTTCTACAGCACGGCGACAGATTTTGCATAGACAATCTGCCGAAAAATTGCGGAGATGCATTTATCTACGGTCATTATCATACGGGCTTTATGCGGAGAAAAGGTAATGTATTGGTCGCGAACTGCGGGTCGGTGTCTCTTCCGAAAAACGGTACGGCACACAGTTATATGGTTTTGGAAAACGGTGTGCTGATACTGAAAGATATGCAAGGGAATGAACTTGCGGCGGAAAAAATTTGAGAAACAAAGTCGGGCGTATTTTTTGCGCTTGACTTTTTTCGTTCGGCGCGGTAGACTAATGAAAAAATAAATTTTCGGAGTTTGTTTATGGAAAAGATCAAAATTGGGATCGTCGGGTACGGGAATCTCGGGAAGGGAGTTCAGTACGCTGTCGAACAAAACGGCGATATGGAAGTTGTTGCCGTATTTACGCGGCGCGATCCCGATTCGGTGAAGACCGTTTTGCCTGTAAAAGTAGAAAAGTATGCGGATATGAAAAAATATCTCGGAAAGATTGACGTAATGATCCTTTGCGGTGGAAGCGCGACGGATCTGCCTGAACAGACGGCGGAAGTCGTTTCTATGTTCAATGTGGTGGACAGTTTTGATACGCACGCCAAGGTGCCCGAACATTTTGCAGTTTTGGATTCGGCGGCAAAATCTGCGGGAACACTTGGTGCGATGAGCGTCGGCTGGGATCCGGGTCTCTTTTCTTTGGCGCGCATTTATTTCGGCGCTTCGCTTTCTGAAGGCAATACTTATACTTTTTGGGGCAAGGGCGTAAGTCAGGGGCATAGCGATGCGATCCGGCGCATCGACGGCGTGAAAGACGCGCGGCAATATACCGTTCCTGTTGAAAATGCGTTAAAAAGAGTGCGGAACGGAGAGAACCCCATTTTGACAACGAGGGAAAAGCATACGCGCGAATGTTATGTCGTTGCTGAAGAGGGGGCGGACGAAGCGCGGATCGAAAGAGAGATCAAAGAGATGCCGAATTATTTTGCAGACTATGATACTACGGTGCATTTTATCTCTGAAGAAGAACTGTTGCGGGACCATGCAGGTATACCGCACGGCGGATTTGTTTTGCGCTCGGGTAACTCCGTCCCCGGCAATAAATTTTTGATGGAATTTTCGCTCAAACTGGACAGCAATCCCGAGTTTACAGCGAGCGTTTTGACCGCTTATGCGCGGGCGGTATATCGTTTGCATGGAGAAGGAAAAACCGGTGCGGTGACGGTGTTTGACATTGCGCCCAAGTATCTGAGCGTATTGAGTGAAGAAGAGCAAAGAAAAGAACTTTTATAATCGAGGGGATTTTAGAAAGCGGGCGCCGTCATGGCATTCGGCGCCCGTCGAAATACCGCCAAAAGTTTTTCGATTATTTTATTCGGATCGATTGACAAAAATAATTGCATATATTATACTATATACAGATAGGAAAATTGAGCGCAGGTACTATATATTGTGCTTATTCAATCTTCTTTGCAACTGGTGGTATAAGCGGGCAACCGCGAGGGAGCAAGGAAGTATAATTCGCCGACCACCTGGGCAGTTTTTTGTAAAGCTGCGCAGGTTTTTTTATTCTCAAAAACGTTTCGGAGGTAAGGTACAAATGGCGAAGACGGAGTTCAAAAGCGGAATTTACGAAGGAGAAATTAACGTCCGCGATTTCATCCAGCGCAATTATACTCCTTATGAAGGCGGCGCCGAGTTTTTGACGGGGCCGACCGAGCGTACGAACCGCTTGATGGAGAAGGTCAATGCGCTGTTAAAAGCGGAGAGCGAGAAGGGGGGCGTGCTCGATGTCGATACGGAGCGCGTATCCTCGCTTCTGACGTATCCGGCGGGGTATATCGATCAAGAGAGCGAGATCATTGTGGGGCTTCAGACAGATGCGCCTTTGAAGCGTGGGGTAAATCCGTTTGGGGGGATCCGTATGGCAAGGCAGTCTTGCGAGGCATACGGATATAAGCTTTCCGATAAAGTGGAAGAGGAATTCAGCTATAAAACAACGCACAACGACGGCGTTTTTCATGTCTATACAGACGATATGAAGGCGGTGCGCCATGCGGGACTTTTGACAGGTCTTCCCGATGCGTACGGAAGGGGTCGGATCATCGGCGACTACAGGCGCGTAGCGCTTTATGGCGTCGATAGATTGATCGAGGAAAAGGAAAAAGATCGCCGTGAATACGGAAAGCGCCTTATGGATGAGCAGAATATTCGTGCGCTCGAGGAATTGTATAAGCAGATCGATTTTCTGAAAAAGCTCAAGGAAATGGGGCGTCTGTACGGCAAAGATATTTCCGGTCCTGCAAAAAATGCGGAAGAGGCGATCCAGTGGACGTATTTTGCATATCTTGCAGCGATCAAGGAGCAGAACGGTGCTGCAATGAGCCTCGGAAGGGTTTCAACCTTTTTTGATATTTATATCGAAAGGGATCTTGCGGACGGAACGTTGACCGAGGAAAAGGCGCAGGAGCTGATCGATGATTTTGTCATTAAATGCCGTATCACTCGTCAGCTGCGGACGCCGGAATATAACGATCTTTTCGGAGGGGATCCGACCTGGACGACGGAGAGCATTGGCGGCATGGGTGAGGATGGCAGGACTTTGGTTACAAAGACCTCGTACCGCATTCTCAATACGCTCTATAACCTCGGCGCCGCACCCGAGCCGAACATGACGGTTCTCTGGTCTGAAAGACTTCCCGAACCGTTCAAAAATTTCTGCGCGAAAGTTTCGATCGATACAGATTCCATTCAATATGAAAATGATGATGTGATGCGTCCGATCTACGGAGATGATTATGGGATCGCCTGCTGCGTTTCCGCCATGAAAATCGGAAAACAGATGCAGTTTTTCGGTGCGCGCTGCAACCTTGCAAAACTTTTATTGCTTGCGCTCAACGGCGGTAAAGACGAAAAGAGCGGCAAACAGCTCGGTCCTGTCGGCGACAGTTTTAAGGGTGTGCTTGATTATAAGAAAGTGCGCACTGCATATTCCAAGTATATCTCTTGGCTCTGCAATCTGTATGTAAACACGCTCAACGTCATCCATTACATGCATGATAAGTATGCGTATGAAAAGATTCAGATGGCTTTGCACGATACAGAAGTGGAAAGGTTTCTTGCCTGCGGCGTTGCAGGATTGTCGGTTGCGGCAGATTCTCTTTCCGCGATCAAATATGCAAAAGTTACTCCCGTGTATAACGATGAGGGCATCATTTATGATTTTAAGATCGACGGCGATTTTCCTAAATACGGGAATGATGACGACAGGGCTGACCGGCTGGCTGTTGAACTGTTGGAAGAGTTTTCTGCGGAGCTGAAAAAGACGCCCGCTTATCGCGGAGCAAAACATACGCTTTCTGTTTTGACGATTACGTCGAATGTGGTGTACGGAAAGAAAACCGGGGCGACGCCTGACGGGAGAGCTGCGGGCGAGCCGTTTGCCCCCGGGGCCAATCCTATGCATAACCGCGATGTAAACGGAGCTTTAGCATCGCTCAATTCGGTGGCAAAATTGCCTTATGAATGCTGCCGCGACGGAATTTCCAATACTTTTTCGATTGTGCCTTCCGCGCTTGGCGAAAACAGGGAAGAGCGGGCTGAAAACCTGACGGATATGTTGGACGGATATTTTGCACAGGGTGCGCATCACCTGAACGTGAATGTGTTCGATCGCGAAAAGTTGGTGGCGGCGATGGAACATCCGGAACTGTATCCGAATGTCACAATCCGTGTGTCAGGGTATGCGGTCAATTTCCATAAACTTTCGAAAGCGCATCAGCTGGAAGTATTAAAACGGACTTATCACGGCAGAATGTAAAAGGAGTAAATTGAGACGGCCGCATGCACATTGTGCATGCGGCCGTTCTGAAAAATAGCATATGGATAATAAATCGATAGGTTATATTGATTCCGTGTATTGCGGTTCGGGGGTTGACGGCAGAGGATTGCGCTGCGTGGTCTTTTTTTCGGGGTGTAACTTGCGGTGCCCGTTTTGCCATAATCCCGAAACATTGTTTAAGCGCGGGCAGGAAATATCGGCGGAGGATCTGGCAAACAGATTAAAACGTTATAAGCCGTATTTCAAAAAAGGTGGTGTCACTTTATCGGGCGGAGAACCTTTTCTGCAAAAGGATTTTTTGCTGTGTCTTGTTGGCTTGTTGAAAAAGGAGAGAATACATGTCGTTGCCGAGACGAACGGACAGATCGCGGATGCGGAAATTCTTTCGGTTTTAGACGGCGTGATCGTCGATGTCAAAAATCAGGAAGACGATAACCTGAAAACATATGAAAAGTTTTTCGATCTGTGCGAGGTTTTAGGGTGTGAATACAAAATAACGAATGTTCTCGTGCCGGGGAAAAATGATTCGGATGCAAAACTTACAGACCTTGGAATGCTTGCAAAACGTAGAGGACATACGATTAAATTTCTTCCGTTCAGAAAATTGTGCGTTGAAAAATATGAGAATTTAGGCCTGCTGTTTGCATATCGTGATATACCGGAGGCGGAACCCGATGATGAAAAAAAAGCTTATGAGTTTATTGAACGGATAAAATGAGTGATATATCATATACTATGCGTGACATAATTGGATGTTAAAATAAAAAGTGAGAGGAATCTCACTTTTTATTTTAATGCTTTAAGATATTTGAGTGATTCTGTTCCTGCGAGCATTCCGTCGTAAACGGCTTTGGCAATCTGTTGTAACCCGGGGATGCAATCGCCGGCGGCATAGATTCCCGGGATATTTGTCGCACGTTTTTCATCGACGGCGATCTTGTTTCCGTCCATCGCCAAGCCCAGTTTTTTAGAAAGTTCAAATGCGCCCGCCGAACCGCACGCAACAAATATGCCGTCAATAGGGAGATGCTCGCCGTCAGAAAAAACAATCTCTTTTACGGAATTCTCTCCTGCAATGACGGTGATTTTTCGCTGATCTATGGCAATACCGCTGTTGTCGAATTGAGGTGTTTCTCCGTTGGTGCAGATCATAACGTCCTCGATAATATTTTTCAGCACGCTGTATTCGCTGAGGGCGTATTTGCCGCTTCCGATGACGGCAATTTTTTTGCCGCGGAAAAAGAATCCGTCGCAGATGGCGCAGTAGCTTACGCCGCTTCCTTCAAATTTTTCGATGTTTTTAATGGGCGGCACATTGCGTGAAATACCGCACGCGATGATCACGGCGCCTGCATCTAATTTATGCTCGGTTGTTTTTACGATATATCCGGATGTGCCGAATTCGATGCCGCAGATTTCATCTTCGATTAATCTGACTCCCAGATTTTGCGCCTGACGGATTCCGCGGTCGAGGAGTTCTTTTGCGGAAATGCCTTCTTCAAAGCCGTAGTAATTTTGGATAAGATCCGCTTTGGCGAGTGCGCCTCCGTCTTTTGCGACGATCGTAACGTCCGCGCCGCCCCGCACGGCGTACAATGCGGCGGAAATCCCTGCCGGGCCTTTTCCGATGATAACTAATTTTTTCATGTTCCGAACCTTTTCTGATGCCATAAATCAGACGCCTTTTTTCAATATCTTATATCCTTTTTTCGGTCTATTTTCTTTGCGTTTGCCTTTATATATATAGGACAGTACGGCGATGACAATGAGTCCCGCGATTACGGCGATCACGATGTATGCCCAAACGGGAATAGGCAGACCTTTGACTTCTTCCCACATTTCGTTGACGGCCGCATTGGTTTCATTATCAAAGTGTTGCATTACAGCGCTTCGCACGATCACTTCTTCTGTCGGGTATTGAGCGGAGATTTGCCTGTTCAGGCTCTCTTCCGAAACATAGATAATATAGTCGCTGTAATCGCCCGTGCCGCCGAAAAAGTAATTCAGATCGTAAGGGACAAGTTCGTTCCCGTCTTCGTCCAGACCGGGCGTGCCTTCTGCCGATTCATCGTACCAATCGACCATTTCTTCATATACTTCGTCGCCTGCGATGGCGGAAGTGTAGCCGATGTAATTCATGTTTGCCACAGCGTTTTCGGGTCTGGACAAAAAATCGATAAACGCCTGCGCCAGTTCGACGTTTGCGCCTTTCGGCATGACCCAACCGTCAAACCAGATATTGGAACATTCTTCGGGAACGATATAATTCAGATAGATGCCGTCGATATAATTTCCTGTTTCCTCATCGGTATATGGCTCAGCATCGTCCATGGAATACACGGCGTCGCCGCTCCATGCAAAGTTGATGGAAATTTTTCCCGTGATCATGTCCTGTTTGCCGCTGTCTACTTCGAATCCGTAAAGATATTGTTTGAGATCGAGCAGCGCATTTTTTACTTTTTCAAGCGTTTCGTCGTCGGTCCGGTTCATGATCTCGGTGACTTTGGCATTGTATTCGGCATAATTTTCGTCGGAAAGCGTCATGTTGGCTGCGTCGTATTCTTCTGCCAAAGCTGATAATTCGTCGCGGTAAACATAAGCGACGCCCAAAAAGTAGGAATCGCGTACGCTGTCTTTAATGGTCGTCATGTTATCGTAATTATTTGACCAAATGCCCGCCCAGCTTTGCAGGTCTTCCGCGTCGACGAGTTCCGGGTTATAAACATAGCCCATTGTACCCCACATGTACGCTGCGGCATAACGCGTCCATCCGTTTTCATCAAAAAGGTCTTTGATGTAGGGGGAGGCGTATTTTGCGTAATTGCTGTTTTCCAAAAAATCGTCCGTAAACGGCTCGACCATGTCTTCTGAGATCATCTTCATGATCATATAATCGGACGGGCACACCAGATCGTAGCCCGCCGAATTGATCTTGAGCTCGTTATACATGTTTTCGTTCGTTCCGAAAGTTGAGTATTCCACCGTAACGCCCGGGTTTTCTTCTTCAAACTTTGCGATGAGGTCGACGTATTCGTCGCTGTCGTCATCAGGTTCGCTGATATAATCTTCCCAATTGTATACGTGGAGAACGGTATTGCCGGCAGAGGAAGCGCAGCCCGCTGCGGAAATTCCGAAAGTCATCACGATCATGCCTGCGGCCGCCAGTGAAAAGGCTCGTAATAATTTTTTCATTTGCCGGTCTCCTTTTCTTTTCTGGCGCGCAGATTGACGATCAGAACGGCAGCGATCATGACGACAAAGATCAGTGCAGACAGCGCACGGAGTGCGGGGGTCGAACTGTTGGTCCCGTTTTTGACGGCGTTATACACATAAGTGCTGATTGTATCGAAGGTGCGTGGTTTTGTGAATGCGGTTACGATGTAGTCGTCTAACGAGAGTGTGATCGAAAGCATAAAGCCGGATACGATGCCGGAAAAGATTTGCGGGATCACGACTTTGAATAAAGCGGTTGTGGGGCTTGCTCCCAAGTCGAGCGCAGCTTCGTATACATTCGGATCCATCTGTTTGAGCTTCGGTATGACGGACAGTACTACGAACGGTGTGCACAGGACCATGTGTCCGATGATCAGAGAAAAATAAGTACGATATAAGGCGACCATCGAAAAGACAAGTGCGAGCGAGATCGCCGTTACGATCTCGGCGTTGATGACGGGAATCTGAGAGATCCCTTTGATCGGGGCGGCATAGCGCTTTTTGCTGTAAAAAATACCGATAGCGCCTGCCGTGCCAAGAATGGTCGACAGGGCCGCAGCGACGAGCGCGAGGACGACGGTATTTAGAAGAATCCGCATAATCTCCTTGTTGCGGAAAAGATCTGCGTATAAGCCAAAGGAAAACCCTTCCCATCTTCCGATCACATTCGCTTCGGTAAAACTGTAGACGACAAGCAGCAGAATGGGTGAATAGATAAAAATGAGAACGGCGACGCAGAGCGCGACGGATAAAATTTTTCTTACCATAGGTTTGCACCTCTTACGTTGCTTTTATCCTCTTTGAATCCGCCCGTTGCGAGCAAGGTGAGGAATATAATGACGAGCAGAATGATCGAGATCATGGACCCCATATGCCAGTTGTCGTAGGTGGTGAAATATTCGTCGATCAGTTTGCCTAAAATTGTGATATTGAAGTTGGACAGCGTATCGCTCACGACGTAGTTGGTCATTGACGGCATGAAAACCATCGTGATGCCCGAAATCACACCCGGCATGGATAAAGGAAATGTCACGCGCGTGAAAACGGTAAATTTATTTCCGCCGAGATCAGCCGCGGCTTCGAGGTAACTGTTGTCCAGTTTTTCTAAAGTTGTGTAAAGCGGAAGAATCATGAAGGGCAGGAAGTCGTATACCATTCCGATGATCGTGTTGAGGTAGTTCTGCGTGCCGAGCAGCCCGATGAGGTCGAGAAGCTCGCGGAGTGCCGTAATGCGCAGAACGAAATTGATCCACATCGGCATGATAAAGATCATGAGCAGGACGTATTTTTTCTTCCATCGGCTGCGTGCGAGCACATAGGCGAGGGGGTATGCAATGATAAGGCAGATTGCCGTGGAGATGATCGCGATGGTAAAACTCATGAGTAAAGTGGAGAGCTTTGCCGTGCTTGTAAAAAAGTCGGCAAAGTTTGCCAATGTAAAACACAGATTGCCGTTCGCGTCTTCCC
>ERZ1643247.1790-NODE-1790-length-18449-cov-4.143688_pt1 | contig 18449 bp, 18 predicted proteins | sample MGYA00579264_ERZ1643247 | MGnify/ENA primary metagenome ERZ1643247 (study PRJEB29033, sample SAMEA4952262) | chicken gut metagenome | biome: Broiler Chicken; feature: Gastrointestinal Tract; material: Caecum | place: Ireland | collected 2018 | study: Broiler... | reverse complement strand
TGGCAGGCCGTTTCCGCAGGAGGAAGAATTGAGGACAAAATCGGCAAGACTTGCAGAGCTTAACGCCGAACTCAATATCGACGACAGAACGCCTATGGAACAGACGGTTGATAATGCAGTAGCCGAACAAGAAGAACCGCAGACAAGCTATATTGCAAAGTCCGAGAAGCCCCCACTTTTTACGAAGTCGGAAAAACCATCGCTTTTAGCAAAGCTCAACAGACCGTTGCTGAGCAACAAACCTATTGAAGCAAAAAATAACGAACTGGAGGGACGATAAATGAAGAACATACCCATCTATGATAAGACGGTATCCCACGCAATAGAACATAATGAGCTTGAAGCCTACCGTGCTTCATACAAGGCAAATTTGGCGTGTAAGGACGCTTTGGCGAATGTGATACACAGTAACTATAAAGATAATATAATCCACTCGGAGGAGGCTTTAAAGACTGTTACAGACACGTTCCCGCTTGAACGTGTTGCTGTTATCACGGCGGTTTCAATTCGAGAGCTTGAGCATGACGGGCGCATTTCAAGAGAAAACAAGGAATGGGCGAAAAGCGTTACGTTTCCGAAAGATATGGATGATTGGGGCAGGGACAGAAACACAGTGTTCAGGCTTTCCTCCGTGCATCCGGGGCTTCTCAACCTCTTTGCCGATACCGTGAGAAAAGAGCTTGAACGCACTGATACCATTCCGTTAAAGAAATCGTCGCTTGTGGAAAAACTGTCGCGTCCGCTGCCGCAGAAATCGGATACACCCACGAAGACGAGAGATAAGGAGCTTTAAAATAATGGAGAAAACACAGATTTTGCACTTCCGTGCTTCGGAGAGGGAATACGAAATTATTTTACAAAAAATGAAGCAATGCAATATTCAGAGCCTCAGCGCATATCTGCTCAAAATGGCGGTTGACGGAACCGTCATAAACCTCGATATGCCGGAGCTGAAGGAAATATCACGGTTGCTCCGTTACAGCGGAAACAACATCAATCAGATAGCAAAGCGGCTCAACGAGGGCGGCAGCATTTATGCGGCGGACATAGCCGACATAAAAGAAAAGCAGTCACAGATTACGGATATGGTCAGAGAGATTTATTTAAAGCTGTCAAAATTATAATTTTGAGCGGCAAGGATTTTGACATCCTTGCCGAGATACATAGAATGATATAAAATGTATATAGAACAAAGGAAAGGCGGTCTGACTTATGAAAATCTTATTAAAAATCTTGTGCGCTCCAATTATGCTTGCAATGTGGTTTGCAATAAAGTTAGGCGTGGCTGTAACGTATGTTTCGGGATTGGCGCTTGGTATCATGAGCGGCGTGTTTGTTATAATCGGTATCGTGTATATGTTTACAGAAAGTATTGTAAAAGGTTTGATAGGCTTTGCAATCGCTTATCTCATAAGCCCCTATGGATTACCTATGTTTGCGATAATGCTATTGGGAGTCATACATCGGCTCAGAGAGAATTTAAAGTATGCAATTTACGGATAATTTGACTTTCCGCCAAAATGGCGGAAAGTGAAGATGTTATGTCTGTTGTTTTACTTTCTTTTGGATTAAAATTGAAAACAGGCATAAACGCTGAGTTAGTTCACTTTTGTCCGATCCGGGCAAAAGTCAAAAATATATAAAAACGGAGGTTTTCACAATGACAAAACTATCAAAAATCATCACAGCAGTATTGCTCACAGCGTCGATTTCACAAACGGCATTTGCCGCAGAAGTCCCGATTGAGTCGGCTCCGTGCAATGCAACGATAGAGAGCATCGCTATAACGGAGCAGCTTATCTCAGACGAGCTGACGGCAGTGCAGAGCGGCGAAGGGTACCAGCCTGCATGGGCACGGGCAAGCAGAAAAATATTCGATGCGGTCATCGCAAAACAGACAAGCGGCTACGGTTATGCTGATCTTGCAAATATCGCCCGTAACGCGCTTATCCAATATCGGGATATGTACTTACGCCCCGACTACTACAAAGCGCAGGATGAAGCTATTTACAATCTTATTGCCGATTTAATTACAGAAGTTCAAAACGGCAGGAATTATGATGAAGCTTTAGACGAAGCCTACACGCGGATTTACAAAAGCATTAATCCGAGCTATGAGCCAAACGAAGAAATCGGAACAGATAAAATCTACTTGGACATTCCGGCAACCGATGCTGTGAAATTTTCAAGGGCGAGAAAATTCCTTCTTGAAGCGATACCGAAAACAGAATAGCACACTTAATCTTGGGCGGCAGCAATGCCGCTCTTTTCTTTTTTGGGAGGGTGAATATGGCAGCAACGAGAATAATAAAGATGCACATCAACAAGGGTAAAACCATCGCACAATGCCTTGCCGACAGAACGGACTATGCAAAAAATCCCGATAAGACCGATAACGGTCAGCTTATATCTTCTTACGAATGTAACCCTGATACGGTTGACGTAGAGTTTGCATTATCAAAGCGGGAGTATTTTAAACTTACGGGAAGAAAACCGAAGGGAGATATTATCGCTTATCAGGTGCGCCAGTCGTTTAAGCCCGGCGAGATTACACCGGAGGAAGCCAACGCCGTAGGCTATGAATTTGCAAAGAGTTTCACAAAGGGAAATCACGCTTTTATCGTCTGCACCCACATCGACAAGGCGCATATCCACAACCACATCATATGGAACTCGACTGCGCTTGACTGTACCCGTAAATTCCGTGATTTTTGGGGAAAGGACAAAGCTGTGAGAATGTTGAGCGATATAATATGCTACAAGCATAAGCTGTCGGTTATCATAAATCCTAAGCCGCACGGCAAGAGTTATAACAGTTGGCTCGGAGATAATGAGCATAAGAGCAACAGAGATTATTTAAAGGAAGCGATTGATAAGGCTTTTGCTAAAAAACCGAAAAGCTACGATGAGTTCCTTGCTTCCCTGCGTGAGGACGGATACAGCGTTGTTCCGGGCAAACACCTGACTTTTTCACATCCGCGTCAAAAGAAAAATATCCGTGTGCGCTCTTTGGGCGACGGATATTTGGAACGTGATATTAAAGCCGCTATTCTCGGCGGCAATGCAAAATCAAAGAAAAAGAAATTCGAGAAAACCAATCTCCTGTCCGATATTGAAAAGATGATAAATTCGGGAAAAGGCGCGGCGTATGAAAACTGGGCAAAGAAATTCAGTGCAAAGCAGATTGCCAAGAGTATCATATTTTTAAAAGAACACAACTTTGCCAATTATGATGAGTTTGCAAAAAGCGTAAAAAACAAGCAAGAACGATATTCGGAATTAGCAGCCTCTATAAAATCGGCGGAAAAGAGATTATCCGAAATCGCTGTTTTGAAAAAACACATCATTAACTATTCCAAAACAAGAGATATTTATGTGGCTTATCGCAAGAGCGGATATTCAAAAAAATACCTTGCAGAACACGAAGCGGATATACTTATTCATAAGGCGGCAAAGAAAGCCTTTGATGAATTAGGGCTTGACAAACTACCCACGATAAAGCGGCTAAACAGCGAATACGCCGAACTGCTGTCGGAGAAAAAAGCGAACTATGCCGAGTATGTCGCACTCCAAAAAGAAGTAAGGGAAATGCTTTTGCACAAACAGAATTACGAATATATCCTCGGCATAGAGCCGGAGAAAAACGAGAGAAACGAACTCTCCCGCAGTGAGAAAAATCAGCGCCGATAGGTGCGCAGCCCGAAGATGAAATCTTCGTTCTTGGGGTTTGGGAGCGCAGCCCCAACAAGCAAAATATGAAATCCTGTCGGTGGGCAGGATTTTTTATTTGAGTTATTTGTAGCACAAATACAGTGCTTGCAAAAGAATGTTTGACTTAGTATTATATATGTTCGCTACCCCAAATGTCAACATCCTGGACAGACATTTCGTATCAGATATAATAAAAAAAGAGCCATTGAAAGGCTCGTACATTTCGTAGAGTAAATAACTATACGAAAAAGGCGGCAAAGCATTATTTTAACGCTTTGCCGTCTGTGTCTGACGATAAATTTGACCATTAATAGGTTAAATAATTTTGTAATTTCTCCATATTCGCTCTTTTCAATTCGAGCGTAGAATGCACATAGCGATTCAGCGTTATATTGACGCTTGAATGTCCTAGGATTTCACTAAGACTTTTGATTTCAAAATCCAGTTCTACACAATAAGTTGCAAAGCGATGTCGCAACTGATGAAAAGTGTAATTTCCTAAATGACAATCTTTTAGACAAGACTTAAATTTATTTTCCATAGTACGAGGTTCTATAAATTTATTGGTTTCTCCTGTAAGTAAATACGCATTTGGATTATTTACTATTTCTTTAACTCTTTGTGTAATGAAAAGCGGCAAGGGTATTTCACGGCACGAGCATCTACTTTTGGGTGCTGAAATAATAATTTCAGTTTTTTTAGCTGAGGTTTCTGATAGTGTTTGCAACCTTTGCATTGTTTTATTAACATAGATAATGCTTTCCGTTAATGATATATCCTCAAATTTCATCGCACATATCTCACCAACACGAATACCTGTGTATAGGCATATAAGAATACCTAATTTTATATTGTCTATATCTTTTAATAGATATCTAACAAGAACTATGTGTGCATTTTCCGTTATTGGTTCTGTAACAGATGATACGCTTTTTATATTGATTAAATCAAAATTACAATCTGAAATTGCTCCTTTCTCCTCTCCGTATTTCATTATTTGACGAAGAACAGAGATAATATCTTTTACACTCTTTGATGATAATCCATTTTGACTTATAAGATTACCTGTCATCAATTTTTCATCAACGAATTTTTTTACCAATTCGGTTGATAAAGTATGAATATCAACACTACCTAATGATGGTATAATATGGTTATTTGTAATGTTTGTATATTTGACATAAGTGGATTGTTTCACTTTTGACTGTATGCTGTCAAGCCATTCCACGGCATATTGTTTAATTGCCATATCTTTATTATTAGGGACAACCACTGTTTTAGCATCCCTTAGTTTTTGTTTGACTTCCTTATAGGAATGTGCGTAAACAGAGCCGTATTTAGGTTTATTATTTTCATCATACTGCTTGACAAAACGACCTTCCCAACGTCCGTCTTTTCTTTTATAAATATTTTCTCCTCGTCTTGGCATAATTATCAACTCCTTATAAGACCAAAGATTTGACGGTAAATACAAATTGTTTATGCCTTTAAAATCACTTTTAACAATTTTGGGGCAAACAATTTAGCAGAAATGTTAAAATAATCGTGATTTATGTCTTTTTTAATTTAATGTGATTTATGTCTTTTTTAATTTAACCTATTGACAAAATTAGACACAATATGTTATAATTATAACATTAAAAGCTTTCGTATAGTTATTTACTCTACGAAAATATTTTGTGAAAGTTAATAAATTATTGGGGGTTTTATATTTAATGATACAACTTAATATCAAATTGTTATCTGATTTGATAAAATAATGAAGTGCGGAGTGGACCAAAGTGAGGAACGCAAGGTACTATTATGGAATAATGCCTCCTGAAGAAAAGGAAGCATATAAAAGTATATACAATGGTTTGAAAACCCGATTATATGAAATTGTTGTGCCTTCGGTGTTAGTTTCTGCTCAAATTCAATATACTTGCGAGTCTTGTATGATAACCCTTTGTTTTATTTTGTCAATCAGACAGTTATTAGAATTGTTGAGCAATCTGGATTGCACGTCTTGTTGCCGGAATATCTTTATACCGCAAATCAAATTGCAGCAATAAACAAAGACATTCGTAAGGTTGTTGATAAAGTTGCAGTCAAGGCTAATGAGTTTGTGACTGATGAATTTAGACTAGAAAAATATCTTCACGATAGTGTTGTGAAAAGTGTTGCTTACGATTACGATTCATTTAAAAAAACAGATTGTTTCAACGCACACTCTATTGTTGGAGCTTTTTTAGATAATAAGGCTGTGTGCGAAGGAATTGCAAAGGCTTTCAAATTGTTGTGTAACGAATTTGGAATCAAGTGTATTGTGGTTCTCGGAAAAGCCAATCAAGAAGGTGATTTTAGTGGAAATGACTACCACGCATGGAACTTGGTGAAAATCGGTAAAGAGTCTTATCATGTTGATGTGACTTGGGACAATATGTATGACAAAGGTTTGCAACATATAAGTTATGACTACTTCAATGTAACTACAGAACAGATTATGTTAGACCATCAACCCATTGGAAAGTTGCCACTATGCAATTCCACAAGATTAAACTATTTTTACTGTACTAATAGTTTTGTCAGCACATACGATGAACTTGTTGCTTTGGTGGAGAAACGGTTTGATTCAAAAGCAATTATGTTTAAGGCTCGAAAAGATAAAAGTGAATTTCAGTTTTCGCAAGAATTAAAAGAAAAAACTATTACGGCAATAATACACACGATGTTTAAGACAGGTCAACACAAACAATTTGCACTTGTTTTTAACGAAATGCATAATGTCGGAAAAATTATATTTGCACCTAGGAAAATTGATTTAAGAAAACACTACTAAGGAAAAATCCAACACGATTATGATTTTGTAGTAAAGGAGTTAATGGGAAAATGAAAAGAAATGTTGATACAAGAGAGCAGATGCTTATTGACACTCTTACCAAAGAATTACCCCTTTTGAGAGCAAGATTAAACATTTCGCAAGAGGATTTAGCAAAAAAAGGCAGGAATTTCAAGACAAACATTAAGTTCGATTGAAACACTAAAAAGTAAAATGAGTTGGAACACATTTTTAGCTTTGGTTTTATTTTTTAGCATAAATGAGCAGACGGATCAAATGTTACTTTCATATAAAGGTTTTCTTGAAAATTTAACATCAATACTAAAATGCGATATAGAAAATTAAGTAAGGATACAACTTGTTGTATTTCTTGAAAGGAAGTAAAAGTCTTGGAGAAAAGCGTAAGTATTGCTTTTGTTATTATTTTTTGGAGTGTTACAATAGCTCTTATCTGCCTTATATGCCGTGCAATAGATTGTTTGAATTTAAGTCAAATAATAAGATAAGCAAAAACTAGGAGGATTTAGTAATGAAATTGAATGGCCTGACAAACGAGCAAGTAAAGAAGTCCCGTGAACAACACGGTGCAAACACTTTAACTCAGATTCCACCAGATCCGTTGTGGAAAAAGATTCTTGAAGGATTTAAAGATCCTATGATTATGATACTTTTGGTTGCCTTGGTAGTACAGGTTGTGCTTTTCTTCTTGGGACAATCAGAATGGTTTGAACCCGTTGGTATCCTTGTTGCAATAATGATAGCTAATGGTGTTGCTTCGGTTAGCGAAAGCAAGCAAGAAGGCAAAGCTTCTGCGTTAAAGGCTGAAGAAGAAGCTAAGGAAATGGCAAAGGTTATCCGTAATGGAAACCTTGAAGAAATCCATGTTAGCGAAGTAGTTGTTGGAGATATTGTATATCTTCAGGCGGGCGATAAAATTCCGGCTGATGGTGAAATCGTTGTTGGAACTGTTAAGGTTGACCAAGCAGCTCTCAATGGTGAAACTGAAGAAGCTACAAAGAAACCTGTTGAAAATGGTGCCTCTTACGATATTAAAGACCTTTTGAATAAGCATTATGCTTACAGAGGTACAGTTGTATGTGGTGGCGACGCCTACATAGAAATAAAAGTTGTAGGTGATAAAACTCTCTTTGGTGAGCTTGCACTTGAAGTCCAGGAAGATACTCGTGAAACGCCACTTCAGGTTAAGTTGGGTAAACTTGCAAAGCAGATTTCTACCTTTGGTTACATTGGTGCTATTGCTATCGTTGCAGGTATTATGGCAAAAACACTTTTAACAGGTGCTATTCCTACCGGAGTATATGAGTGGATTCGTCTTGTTATGAATGCAATAACAGTTGCAGTTACAATCATTGTTTGTGCAGTTCCTGAAGGACTTCCCATGCTTACTTCTATCCTTCTCTCTTTCCAAAGTTTGAGAATGGCAAAAGACAATGTCCTTGTTCGCAAAATTAACGGTCTTGAAACCGCAGGTAGCTTGAGCATCTTATTCAGCGATAAAACAGGTACAATCACAGAAGGTAAGCTTTCAGTTGTTGAAATGGCAACAGGTAATGTAAAGGTATTCAACGACCTTGACAAAATGCCTAAAAACCTTTCAATGGATGTTATTACAGGTATCGGTGTAAATAATAGTGCCGTAGCAAGTAATGGTTCAGTAATTGGTGGTAACAGTACAGACAGAGCATTGATGGCGTTCCTTATGGACGAAAATGCAGTTACAAAGGTAACAAAAGAAGATGTAAGAAACTTCAATGCGTTTGATTCCAATAAAAAAAGTTCAAGTGTTACAATCACTCGTGATGGAAAAACCGCTACTTATATTAAGGGTGCTCCTGAAAGAATTATTGACAAATGTACTCATTATGTTGATGAAGAAGGCAATGTTAAAGAACTTGTTGAAAGGAACTACCTTACAACTTATATAAACACTCAGGCAGGTCGTTCAATGAGATTGTTAGCCGTTGCTAAAGTTGACGGAGATAATGAAGATGCTAACCTCACATTAGTATGTGTAATCAGTATCAGAGATAATGTTCGTAAAGAAGCTATTGACTCAATTAAAGAAGTTCAGAACGCAGGTATTCAAGTTGTTATGGTTACAGGTGACAGAAAAGAAACTGCCGTTGCTATCGCAAAAGAAGCAGGTTTGTTGCAGAGTTCTGACGATGTTGCTCTAACATCTGCTGAAATGGCTGAAAAATCTGACGAAGAGCTTAAAAAGATTCTTCCACACTTGCGTGTTGTTTCCCGTGCATTACCTACTGATAAGAGCCGTTTGGTAAGACTTGCTCAGGAATTGAATCTTGTTGTAGGTATGACAGGTGACGGTGTTAATGACTCTCCTGCGCTTAAAAAAGCTGATGTCGGTTTTGCTATGGGTAGCGGTACAGAAGTTGCAAAAGAAGCCGGAGATATTACAATCCTTGATGATAACTTCAAGTCTATTGGTAAAGCAATTCTTTATGGTAGAACAATGTTCAAGAGCATTCGTAAGTTCTTGATATTCCAATTAACAGTTAATGTTGCGGCAGTTCTCACTTGCTTCATTGGTCCATTACTCGGTGAAAATGTTATTCTTACAGTTGTTCAGTTGTTATTGGTTAACTTGGCTATGGATACATTAGCTGCTATTGCGTTTGGTAGTGAACCTGCGTTGAAAGAATATATGAAGGACAAGCCTATTGCCCGTGATGCAAGTATCGTTACAAAAGATATGCTTGTTGAAATCTTGATTGGTGCACTGTACATTACATTTATCTGCTTGGCTATTCTGTTCGTTCCGGCAATCAGAGGTTTATTTGGTGATGTAGATGTTACATATCTCAAGTCTGCTATTTTTGCAGTATTTATGATGGCAATCACATTTAATGGCTTTAATGCAAGAACTAACCACTTAAACATTCTTAAAGGCATTGGTAAAAACAAGAACTTTATCTATGTTATGTTGTCAATATTCGCACTTCAGTTCGTATTTGTAACATTTGGCGGCGATGTATTAAGTGTTGAAGCTTTGAATCTTAAATCTTGGATTATCTGTATTGCGTTGGCATTTGCGGTAATTCCGCTTGATATGATAAGAAAAGCAATTACAGGCAAAAAATAAGAACTACTAATATTCCTGTATAGCTTAAAGTAAGAAAGGAGAAATTGTATGGGGTTTTTAGATATATTTAGATAACAACCTTCTACACCTCAAATTCAAACTGCTTTGCTTGAAATGGTTATACAGGAATATAAAAAAGGCAATCTTCCGGTTCTTAATGCTTCAAAGATATTTCTAAAGAAAGGTGAAGTGTGTCATTATTTTGATAAAGCAATATACGAAAAAAAGATAGTGAAAAAAGAACTGTACGAAGAAATAATGGTTACAGTATGCCCGGTCTGTTTAAAGGCGCACGAGTGCACATGGGTGGTGGCACATTTGATACGGTAGAAAATGTTTCCTACGATAGCATCAAAGGTATTCTCTACATAACAAACAAGCGAATTATTTTCATTGATGCTGATACGGGCAGAGAAATTTGTAAGTACAATTTGTCTGAAAACTATTCAGGTATGACGGCAATGATTTTCGGTGAAGTTGCTCGTGTTGGTGGAGAATGGCAGTTTAATGCTATTGGTCAGCCTACAACAGACAACGACATCACTTCTCTTGCTAGAAGATATGGTTTGAGATAATAATTTAAAGTTATTATAAATTAGATAATTACGAAATGAAATGATTCGGCAGAAAAAATGTAAATAACAAACGAGATGATGAAGTCAAATTAACAATAGATAAAAAGAAGAGCATAACAATAAAGCCCTATGATTTCGGCTTTTTTGAAGGATGTATGCAGATAAGAATGTACAAGGAATGTTGATCAGCCGGCGGCAAGTTTACGTATACTTTTGTACAGATGAGGTTTGTGTATTGCTTTTGCAAGCATGACAAACCATCAAGTGGTAGGAGGAAATTACTAATCCACAGTATCTAAACGTAGTATAGCATATATCCATAAAAATGTGGATACTTAAACTATAATTATATAATAACAAGGAGGATATTAAAATGGCAATTAGTTTGCAGAAAGGTCAGAAAATTGACCTTACAAAAGGTAACTCAGGTTTGAGCAGAGTTATGGTTGGTCTTGGTTGGGACGAAGTTCAAAAAGGCGGTGGCGGATTTTTAGGACTGTTTTCTTCTCAGACGCAGGACATCGACTGCGATGCTTCTGCTATCCTATGCGGCGAAAATGGCAAGCTTATCAGCACAGATTTAAAAACAACTTGTGTGTTCTATGGTAGTTTGCAGCACTCAAGCGGAGCGATTGTTCATCAGGGCGATAACCTTACAGGTGCAGGCGATGGTGATGACGAACAGATCATGGTTGATTTGAATCGTGTGCCACAGAATATCACAAAAATTGTATTCGTTGTTAATATTTATGACGCAAATGTAAGAAGACAGCATTTTGGTTTGATAAGAAATGCATTTATCAGACTTGTAGATTGCTCAACCAATCGCGAAATATGTAGATACAACTTATCTGAAAATTATGATGGTATGACAGGTTTAATCGTTGGCGAAATGTATCGTTATAATGGCGAATGGAAGTTCAATGCTATTGGACAGCCTGTTCGTGAAGCAAGCAGAATCAACAATCTTTGTGAAATGTATCTTTAATACAGATATATACAATAAATTTAGGAGGATGTTAAAAATGGCTATTAATTTACAAAAAGGACAGAGAGTATCACTTGACAATTCAATGAAGTTGGCTTTAGTGGGTCTTGGTTGGGACACAAATCGTTATGACGGTGGTTATGATTTCGACCTTGATGCTTCTGCTTTTCTTCTTGATGAAAACGGCAAGCTTATAAAAGATGAGGATTTCGTATTCTACAACAACTTAAACGGCAGAAATGGTGCAGTTATACATACGGGTGATAACCTTACAGGTGATGGCGATGACGATGATGAGGTAATTATGATTGACTTCACAAAGATTCCTAGCGAAATCAAGAAAATTGCTATCTGTGTAACAATTCACGATGCAGTTGCAAGAGGTCAGAATTTCGGTCAGGTTTCAAATGCTTATGTAAGGGTTGCAAAGCTTGCAGATGAGTTCGATACAGTTGGCGAACCTGTTCTCAAGTTCGACTTGGAAGAAGAATTTTCTATCGAAACTGCATTAGTTGTTTGTGAAATCTACAACAAGAACGGAGAATGGAAGTTCAATGCGGTTGCTGCCGGTTATCAGGGTGGTTTGGAAGCAATTTGCAGAGCCTTTGGTGCTAATGTTTAATTGAGATTAAGTAGATGATACTGACATCAAGGTTATCCCCCCCTGATGTTGGTATTGCACAGAGAGGTGATACAGTTGAAAGAATTTAACAAAGGCCAAAGAATCAAAACTGCGTCAGGCGGAGAATTAAAAGTAATTAAAAAACTTGGTGAAGGTGGTCAGGGTATGGTTTACAAAGTTAAATACAATGGTAAAGATTTAGCTTTAAAATGGTACTTTGGTAACAAGCTTAATGATGCGGACAAGTTTTACAGAAACATTCAGAACAACATTAAGCAAGGTGCACCTACTTCTGCTTTCTTGTGGCCATTAGAAATAACTGAGTATTTTGAAGGTAGCTTCGGCTACTTGATGGAACTCAGACCGCCGGAATATAAAGATTTTTCGTTATTCCTATTAGCAAAAGAAAGATTTGCTAGCATAAATGCAATTATCAATGCCGCATTGAGTATAACAAATGGTTTCAGAGCTTTACATAACAGAGGTTTCAGTTATCAGGACTTGAATGACGGTAACTTCTTCGTTAATCCGAAAACAGGTGATGTTCTCATTTGTGATAATGATAATGTTGCTCCTTATGGCGAAAATCTTGGTATTGCCGGAAAATGTAGATATATGGCTCCCGAAGTTGTTATGGGTAAGAAACGCCCTGACATTCATACTGACAGATTTTCTCTTGCAGTTATTCTTTACTTGTTATTGTTCCTTAACCATCCGTTGGAAGGTAAGAAAACAATGTGTCCTTGCTTAACAGAAGAACACGAAAGAAAGTTCTACGGAAGTGAACCTGTTTTTGTATGGGATGCTCAGGACGATACAAACAGACCTGTAAGGGGTGTCCATGTAAACGAAATCAAATTATGGCCCGTGTATCCTAAATTTATACACGATGCCTTTTTAGAAGCATTTAGTCATGAAGCTCTTGTTGGTAATGATACAGAGCATAGAGTTCAAGAGAAAAAATGGCAGGAGATATTTACTGCATTAAGAGATTGTACTATTAAGTGCGGATGTGGTGGCGAAACATTTATTGACATCACCTCTACACCATATAAGTGTATGGATTGCGGAAAGAACCTCCCTCCTTATCCCACTCTTAAAGTTAAGAAATACAATGTTGCTTTAGCTCCGGGGCAAAAACTTTATGCTTGTCATGTGATTCACGATAGTGATGATTACAAAGAAGTGAATGGTGAGATTATCACAAGTAGAAATGATCCTTCACTTTTAGGATTGAAAAATAATTCAACAAACACTTGGGATGCTATTTTGCCTAATGGAACATCAAAACCATATCCTAACGGAACTGTTATTAAATTGGGACGTGGTATTAAAATCAATTTTGGCAATGGCAACACAGGTGAAGTATTCTAAGAGGTGTTAGTATGGCAATGCCAAGAAAATTTTTTGGTCTTTTGGAAGATTGCTTAGATGCTTGGAAAAATAGTGGTCAGAAATATTACTTGGATTACTCTATGAGCTTAATGAGCAATTACCACGATGATGCAAAAGTTATTAAATTGAGAAGAAAGTACAATATTTAGGAGGATATAAACAATGGGGTTATACGATGAAGTTGTAGAAGTTCCGAGAAGAACCATGGTCTTGTTCTTTGTAGTTGATACTTCAGGAAGTATGAGCGGTGCTAAAATCGGTACTGTTAACTCTGCTATCGAAGAAATAGTACCGGAATTAAAAGATATTTCTGAAAGCAATGCTGACGCTCAGATTAAAGTTGCAACATTGTCTTTCTCAACAGGTGCTAAATGGATTGATAGTGCTCCGGTTGCTGCTGAAAATTTCAGATGGAATTACTTGGATGCTAATGGTGTTACAGACCTCGGCGAAGCTTGCAGACAGCTTAATGAAAAGTTATCTCGTAATGCTTTTATGAGTGATGCAACAGGTTCTTTTGCTCCTGCTATTTTCTTAATGTCTGATGGTGAGCCTACTGACAACTACAAGCACGGTTTAGATATTTTGAAGCAGAATAACTGGTTCAAAAAGGCGATTAAGGTTGCTATTGCAATCGGTGAAGATGCAAACAAACAGGTATTGGCTGATTTCACCGGAAATAGTGAAGCAGTTATTACTGTACATAGCCCTGAAGCTTTGAAAAAATGGATTCAGTTCGTAAGTGTTAGAGCTTCTGAAATTGGAAGTAAGAGTTCTAATGCCGGAACAGGTTCAGGAGAATCAGGAGCATCTGCTAATGGCGAAGATGCAATTCCATCTAAACAGGATGAATTTGTTAAGGAAATTCAAGCTCAGACTGCTGATGCCACTGATTGGGATAGCTTTGACGATGATGGTATTCAGTGGTAGAAAGGAGGGCATTTTATGAATGCAAAATCTTTTCATTTATCAGTACAAGGTGCGAGTCATATAAAGAAAAACAAGGAATGTCAAGATGCCGCTTTAAGTTATTATGATGATGATTGTGCTATTGCAATAGTCTGTGATGGTCATGGTGGCGATGACTATATGAGAAGTGCCTATGGTTCGCAGTTTGGCGTTAAAGTAGCTGAAGAAAATATCAGAAACTTTATTAAAAACATAAAGGCTGATGAACTCAAACAAAACAACAAAGTGCTGATAAAGCAGCTTGAAGCATCCATAATTAACGATTGGAATGAAGCAATAAATGCACACTATGAAGAAAATCCTTTTGCGGAAGCCGAATTAACTGCCATTTCTGATAAGGCAAAGAAAAAGTACCTTGAGGACAAACGAATTGAAAGTGCTTATGGTACAACAATGATTGCCGTTGGTATGACTAAAGAGTTTTGGATTGGTATTCAAATCGGTGACGGTAAGTGTGTAGCTGTAAATCCCGAAGGAAAGTTTTTACAACCTATTCCTCGGGATAACAAGTGCTTTTTAAATGCCACAACATCTATATGCGATTCTCACGCATTGGATAATTTCAGACATTTCTATTCTGAAAGATTACCTATTGCAGTATTTGTTGGAACAGACGGAATTGATGATTGCTTTAAAAATGATGAGCAGTTAAATAATCTGTATAAAACTGTTCTGTACTCTTTCTTAACAACGGAGTTTGACGAAGCTATAAATGATTTGCACGATTATCTTCCCCGTCTTTCTGCCAAAGGAAGCTGTGATGATGTATCAGTTGCAGTAATGATTGACTTCGATAGACTTAATGACATTGATGAAGTTAGAGAGTTCGACAAAGAAAAAGAAAAGGCAAAAGTTGAAGAACTAAGAAAAGCTGAAGCTCAAAAAGCTGAAGAAGAACGCAAACGAGTTGAATTAGAACACGGAATCAATACTACACCAAATGTTGATGAAACAGAAAGCAAGCCTGCTGAAAAAGTTATTTGTGCGGCTTGTGGTGCGGTTGTTGATGATAATGCAACTCATTGTGGTGATTGCGATGCCAAGATAGAAAATGAAACTACAACAGAAGCTTCTGAAGTAGTGGAAGTAATTGAAACAGCAGAAGTTATTGAAAGCGAGGAAACAACTGCGTATGATGAACATTGTGCTGTTGTAACTAAGCCGGATATACCAAATTCTGAAGAAAATACAGAAGTTATTATTACAGAGTCATCGGTAACAGATAGTTCTACCGTTGTTTCGGAAGAAACTGTTGTTACTGAACCTGAAGAAGCAACGCTAGTCGAGGATGTTGTTATTGATGAAACTTCGTCAACAGATGAAGAATCACAGAATTAAGTTTAATAATGTACAGATATGCTATCCGAGGCATATCTGTACACTGATTTAAAAATCTGCCAAAGGAGTGATAGTTATCAAGTGTTCAAAATGCAATAAAACTTGGGAAGAAAAAATCTTTATAACAAGTAATACTTATATCTGTCCCTTTTGCGGAGCTGATTTAGATAGTGCTGATTTCTCAAACAAGGAATTAAATATCAGGATGGCATTAAAAGAAATCCTTGAAAACTATGACATTGAAATCACAGATGTCAAACGAATAAATGCTTTGTTGATGGACTATGTACCCAAATTACAAAGAGAACGAAAATTGATAGTGTCAGCCTTAAAAGAAGGTGTTGGCTCGGAACTTTTAAAGGCAAAGGAACTTACAAATTCAGAACAAAAGCAAGCTGCTACAAGATGTGCAAAACAGTTAATATCAGATATATGGATAACCGAATCAGCAGCTTTTTATGCAGTTACAAGTATTGCTTCTGCACTTGGTATTGAAGTTGAGATGGAAACAAGTTCTGCACCATCTTCTGAACCTTCAGGTAATGCACAAAGAGAAAGTATATCTTTAGATAATAAAGAGGTAACAAAAGGCTTATATGATGGTAGCGAAGATATAAATAAATTCTTGAGCAAGTATGGAATAATTGGTTACAAAGCTTTTGCTGCAAATAAAGATTTGCAAAGTGTTGAAGTGCCAGAACGTGTAAAGAAAATTAGAAGCAAGGCTTTTATGAATTGCTCAAACCTACACACTATAAAAATCTCATCAAGCATTGGGTCTATTGCAGAACAAGTATTTGATGGATGCTTTAAATTGGAAAATATTATTGTTGGTTCTAACAATCATTACTGTGTTACCAATAATATTTTAATAGATAAATCAGAACGAAAAGTGTTGCGAGTGTCTAATAAGGTGACTACGGAAGTGGCTATACCTGATGGCATAACCACTATATGCGATAGAGCATTTGATAGAAATCTTACTGAAAAAATCACTATATCAAAAAGTGTCGCACATTTTTCACAGAAATCATTTTTTGAATGTTATAAACTCAAACAGTTTTATGTTGATAGAAAAAATTCTGTATATATGAGCTTGGGTGGCGTTTTACATTCAAAAGATAGAACAAAGTTAATCCTCTATCCCATCGGCAAGGAGGACACTAATTACTTTATTGAGGATAATGTAATTGAAATTGGTAATAGCGCCTTTAGTAAAGCGGCTCACCTAATTTCAATTACCTTTAACACAATGATAAAAAATATTGGTATAAGAGCTTTTGAGTATTGCCAAGCATTGGAATCAATTATGTTACCGGGTAGCATTGAAAGAATTGGTGAACGAGCATTTCAGTATTGTACCAAATTACGAAGCGTTATGTTATCAAGAAATATCAACGAAATCGGAGATTTTGCTTTTTGTGAATGCGAAAGCTTAGAAAATATAAGTATCCCGAAAAATGTTGAAAGAATTGGAAATTCCGCTTTCTTGAATTGTAAAAAATTAGAGAAGGTGATTATACAAGACAATGTAAGACATATTGGTGAAGCCGTATTTAATGGATGTCAATCTTCTCTGCATATTTCAATAAAGAATAATCAATATGTTGAAAACTACTGCCGTTCTCATAATATTTCATATGATGTTATGTAGAACGATATGAAAGGTGATGTAGATTTATGACAATAGAAGAACAATTAAAGGTATTAAACAATGAGTTTCAAAAATTGCATAGTAAATTTATGTCATTCGATACGCAGTTAAAAGGTATTGATTCTAAATATGATGCTCTGAAAAGTTCAATTATTTCAAAATATCAGGCTGAAAAACAAAAGCAAATTGATTTAAAGGAAGAAATCCTTAAATATTATCGTATAGCCAAAGATAATTCATATAAGGACATAAACCCCTCTGCTCCGGCTAAAATACCTGACATTGGAACATTGAACAATCTTATAGACAGAATCAATAGTTTGAGCAGAAATGACAATGTTGCAGGACAGATTATTGATTTAGCAAGTGGATATTTGTCTTTTGTTGAAAATGAACTCAAGAAGGTTATGAGCAGAGAAAATAATGAGCTTTCTTCTCTTGAAGGTCAAAAGGCAAATGAAATAGCACAAATAAATAATTCAAAAAAACAAGTTTTGGTAGATTGCAAAAAATATCTAAAAAGCGAAACTATGATTGCATTAATTCAGCTTTTTGAAATGATTCATAGAGATTATGAGATTACCCCGTCTTATTTTTCAAGTTGGAAGATAGCAACACAAAGAAAACGAATGATGTTATTTGGATATCAAAAATTTGCGATAGATGCTCCAAAAATATTGATGGGTGATTTAAAGCAAAGTTTAGGGAGACACTTTGATGAAACATCTAAAATGGTAAATTGTCCTTGTGGCTTTACCACAGATAGCTATGAGGTAATCAATGTAGAATATATAGATAACAACGAACGAGAAGTTGCACAAGGGGTACAGGCTCTAATATTAAACATTCTTAGACATTTCAAACCCAATGAATATAAAATCACACTATTGGATTATATTCATTATAATTCAGAAATTATTGGACCTTTGTACGCACTAGCAAACGGAAAAAATAGTGTAATTGATGAGGTAGCTTACGACGATAAATCACTTGAACAACAAGTGTCTATTTTAGCAAGCTTTTATAGAAAGATAGAGGGTGTATTGGGAGCAAGTACCGTTCACGAATACAATCGAAATCCTAACAACACGAAAAAAATCCCATTAAGATTGTTAGTAATAAATAGAGTAGAACAATCATTCAAATCTGATATACCGGAAATGTCATATCTTCTCAATAACGCTGCCAAATTTGGTCTTACCATAATCAATATGACAAGAAGTACTGATGGCGGCAGTAAAGGCAGAACAAAAGA